>OIYT01001399.1_pt1 | contig 17250 bp, 17 predicted proteins | sample 1588201 | NCBI WGS metagenome assembly OIYT01 (sample SAMN03283260) | human gut metagenome | biome: human-associated habitat; material: feces | host: Homo sapiens | place: USA | collected 2013
CGGTACAGAAGATCACGATCGTACCGCGTACTTCAGGAGCACTTGGTTATACGATGCAGGTAGAGGAAGGCAATCACTACCTTATGACAAAGGATGAACTGGAAAACAAGATCGCCACACTGACAGGGGGACGTGCTGCAGAAGAAATCGTGCTCAGCTGTGTGACGACAGGTGCATCCAATGATATCGAACAGGCAACAAAGCTGGCAAGATCCATGATCACCCGCTATGGTATGAGTAAAGATTTTGATATGGTGGCAATGGAGACACAGACCAACCAGTATCTGGGCGGTGACACATCACTGACCTGTTCCGCCGAGACACAGGCGATGATCGACCAAAAGGTCGTAGAGCTTGTCAGAAAGCAGCATGAAAAGGCTGCACAGATCCTGCTGGAAAACAGAGAAAAGCTGGATGAAATTTCGCAGTATCTTTATCAGAAGGAAACGATCACAGGCGAAGAATTTATGCAGATACTGAATTCCTAAAATGCCACGCATAGGCGGGCTGAAATAAAAGAAATTTACAGAGATGGAGAGCTGTTATTCTGGATGAAGACAGCCTCCATTTCGTCTATATGCTGTAAAAAGATATCTGTGATATCCGGGTCAAAATGGCTGCCACGGCTTTCCCGGATGATAGAAACAGATTTCTCCACGGAGAAGCCTTCTTTATAATGGCGGTTGGAGCGGAGCGCGTCATACACATCACAGATCGCCATGATCCTTGCGGATAACGGGATCTCCGTTCCTTTCAGATTACACGGATAGCCGCCGCCCGCAAATTTCTCATGATGATAATATGCCATGTTGTATGCAATATGGACGTATTCGTCATTCTCCAGTTTCCCAAGTGTTTCTTTGATGATCCTTGCACCCTCAGCCGGGTGTTTTTTCATGATTTCATATTCCTCATCCGTCAACTTGCCGGGCTTTTGCAGGACATAGTCAGGTACTGCGATTTTTCCGATATCATGAAGCTTTGCTGCGGCAGAAACCATCTGCGCATAGTCATCAGTGATGCGGTCTGCGTATTTGGGGCTGTTCTGCATGGCATGTGTCAGAATTTTGACAAAGTTACTTGTATTCTTGATATGTAATCCTGTGATGCCGTCTCTTGCTTCGATCATGGCAGCAAAACTACCGATCACGGAACGCTGGATTTTGATGATTTCATGTGTCTTGGCAGATACCTTTGCTTCTAAGTGGCTTGTATAATAATAGCTTTCTGTTTCATCACTGACCAGGACGGCATATCCGTAAGTCCGTCCCTGCCTGGTGATCTCGCGTCCGGTGATGTGATAAACGCTGTTGGCAGACTGGGGCACATCTTCATGATCGTGTACTTCTCCCCGGAACACATAGCCGTTTTTGACGATCAAGTGCTCGTTTTTCTGTATCAGCTTCTTCAGAACCTGTACAAACGGCTCTGTATAATGCTTTTCAATATAGTGCTGCATCAGCCGGGCATTTTTATTCTGATATATGACACCGTCGTCATTATCAAAGACAAAGAGTGCTTCCTCCATGCCATCCATAGATTCCTCCTTGGCAAAAGACAGCGTATTAAAGAGCTGGAAGTGTACCATCAGGATAATGAGCATCTGCACGCAGACAAAGTAGGAAAGAACAGTCGTATCATAGCCGTTTGTGCAGCCGGATAAAAAGAGCAGAAAGCCGATCAGACAAATGGTGATCATGGCAAGGCAGAGAAACATCTGCCGTTTGATCAGCCAGTCTTCTGTAGACCGGATCTTTCGGATTCCGATGACTGTGATCGCAATGAAATACAGGAATGTCATGCCAATGAACAAATAATAAAAGAGACCGTGTCCCAGAACAAGATGACAGTAGGAATCAGAGTAGATATATTGGATAGAGGTATAAAAAAGAGAATGCAGATCACAGGTAAAAACAAGTGTTGTGATCAGCAGATGAAAAGCAACCAGAGCACCCTTGAGCAGGTCAGAAAGATTTACCTTACAGAATTCTACGACGAAAAAGAAAATACAGAGGGTGATATAGGGCTTGCCCAGATAGGCGATCTTAACACCGATCAAAGCGGTTTCAAGGCTATCTGATTTCAACTCAACCAGATAGCCGATAAGGTTGACTAAAACCGAAATAAGAAGTAAAAGCATCAGGTTCTGCATATAAGAGCCCTTCTGCTTCATCACGTAAATGATTTCAAAGATCAGTAGTGCAATGCTGATGTATTCAATGCCTATCATTAGTGTATACATAAAATGTCCTCACTCCCTTGTGCCCTCTCTTATGAAGATAGCACATTTACGGGATTAAGAAAAGAACGAAAATGCCATAACAGCAATTCCGAGGATCACAAGGATCACACCGGTAACGCGGTTCAGTGTTTTCGGCGTTGCTTTATTGGCAAATACAGCTGCGATCCTTGCCCAGACCAGGGTGAATACAATGCATAAGATCCAGATAAGCAGATCCGGCAGACCACCGATCGCAAAGTGGGAGGCGGCTCCTGTAAATGCGGTAAATGCCATGATGAAGACACTCGTTCCCACCGCAGTTTTTAACTCATAGCCAAGGACAGAAGTCAGGATCAGCAGCATCATCATACCGCCGCCTGCACCGACAAAGCCGCAGATAAATCCAATCATCACGCCGCAGATGACAGACTGCAGGGCGCGCTTTTGGGCGGAAACCTGTCCCATAGCTTCTTTTGTGGTCATGACCGGCTTTACGATAAATTTAATACCGAGCAGGAAGGTCATGAAAACAGAAAAACTGCCCATCGTATGGGATGGCACAAGACTGGAAATATAGCTGCCGACAACTGTAAACAGAAGAACGGTAACCATCATGATCAGTCCGTTTTTGACATCCAGATTTTTGTTTTTGCCATAGGTATAGGCAGAAACAGCACTGGCAAGCACATCCGAGGACAGGGCGATACCAACTGCCATGTATGGATCAATGCCAAGGAAGGTGATCAGTATGGGACTGATGACGGCTGCAGCACTCATGCCTGCAAAACCGGTTCCGAGACCTGCTCCCATACCGGCTAAAAAAGTAACAAGAATGGTAATTAAAAGCTTCATATTGTAAATGCCTCCTCCGGTAACTGATCCAGATTCTCTTCCATCTGTTTCAGACCGTTTATAATGATTTCTTTTGTTTCTTCATCGATACCTGTCATCAGAGCATCCATGAAATGCATCTGCAAAGCTCTGCCCTTTTCAATAATGGGCGCGGCTTTTTTTGTACAGAAAAGCAATGTTTTGCGCCGGTCGGAAGGTGCTGCTTCTCTGATCAGATAGCCTTCGCTTACAAGCCTGTCTACGTTGACAGAGACCAGATTTGCTTTGATCTTCCGAAATTCCACAATATCGCTGGCTGTCCGGTATTCCGGATTGTTAGCCAGAAACAGCAGAATATCAAAGGCTGTCTGCGGCAGATGCAAGGCATGGCATAAAGGTTTGCAGGCAGCAGTATAGGCAGATGAAAACTTGTGCATAAAGGAAAGTCCTGCATTCATAAATCAATCCCTTCTTTCTGTCATGTAAATACTTCAAAAATGAATAGTTCAATTTTGAAGTATATTAACATGGCATGGAGAATTTGTAAAGAGAAAAATAGATGAAAATGCAGATAACGATTGACAGCACTGTAATTATGCTGTATATATAGATATACACAGATGATATACAGATGCAGACGAATCCTATTTTAAACGGGGAGGAAAGAATCAATGCTGGAACTGGATCAGGTTTCAAAACGGTTAGGGAGCTTTCAGCTCCGCAATATTACAATACAGATTCCGACAGGGTATTTATGCGGTCTTGCCGGAGAGAACGGAGCAGGAAAGACATCACTTCTGCATATGCTGCTCGGATTATACCGGCCGGATAGCGGAACTGTCAGGATCGATGGGAAAATATATGAGGAAAACGAAAAAGAAATACGGCAGCAGACAGGTATTGTTCTGGCAGAAGATCTGCTGCATCCGGCATTTTCCCTTTTGCAGAACGGACGGTATTATGGCAGCTTTTATAATGGATACGAGGAGGTCTGTTTTGAGGAAAAACTGAAGCAGTATCACCTGGATCCACGAGAAAAATTCGGACATCTTTCCAAAGGGCAGAAGCTGAAATGTCAGTTTGCATTTGCACTGGCATGTCATCCGGCTTATCTTTTTCTGGATGAGCCTGTGGCTAACTTTGATCCGGAATTTAAAAAGCAATTCTTTGCGGATCTGTGTGCCTTTATCGGGGATGGAGAACGGACAGTTGTTTTATCGACACATGAGACAGAGGATCTGGACAGACTGGCAGACTATCTGATTTTTATGAAAGAGGGAGAAGCGGTCATTGCATCGGATATGGAGAAGTTTCGTGACTCGTATCGTATTGTATCGGGGGAATCCTATAAGATCAGGCTGCTCAGACAGGATGCGATCGTGAAGCTGGAAGAGCGGGAATTTGGTGCGAGGGCACTTGTCAGACACAGCAGACTGCTTTCATATGATAAATCTCTGCTGGTTGCCTACCCGACCATTGCGGATTTTATGTATTTTATGAGCTGAGAGGAAATGGATATGAAAGATAAAAACAGAAGTCTGATAAAAGAATATGTTATGAAATGGAATCTGCATGACATAAAAAGAGCCTGTCAGGTAAACGGATTTCCTGCCTTTTTTGGTATTGTTATGCTGTTTGGACTGCTTTCAGGCGGGGTATCGAGAGCAGATGAAGAGATATTCGTCAATGATTTTCTGACCGGACTGGCAGTCCTGCTGCCAATCGGTCTTGTGTGGCTTTCCATTTGTCTGCATCCGGTGAAACGGGAAAAGATGTATTACCTATGTCCAATGGATCACGATACAAGACTGCGGTGGATGTGGCAGGCATACTTGTGTGCAGGGCTGATTCATCTGACCGTTTTCCTGACAGGACTTATTATTCTGGCGGTTCTCAGCGGCTATGAATGGCGTGCGTTTCTGCTTTTGTTTTGTAATGATCTGTTTTTCAGCTTTACGGTGCAGGCAGACGAGAAAGAAGACGGATTTGGTTACAGCCTGCTCTTTGTGTTTTTTGTTTCCGTTTATCTGCTGACTACAGTTATGTGCCTTCCGTTTGTGACCGGAGCAGAGCATTCGGACACACTGCTGAATCTGCTTCTGATCGTTGCAATGACCGTGGAACTGCCCTTATTCTGGAAAATGCTGCAGATGATCCGAAGGAAAATACAAAATGCAGGCATGTATGAGGAGGCTGTTGTAAAGTGAAAATAACAATACTACCGCAGGGAACAATGGCAATTTATGAACAGATCGTTAACCAACTGAAAAATGCGATCGTTACGGGAGAGCTTACGCCGGGAGAAGCACTTCCGTCTATCCGTATGCTGGCAGCCGATCTTTCCATCAGCGTGATCACGACAAAACGGGCTTATGAGGAACTGGAAAAGGAAGGACTGATCCGTTCTGTGGCAGGCAAAGGGTTTTATGTGTGTGAATCCAATAAGGATTATCTGAAAGAAAAGCAGCTTATGATGCTGGAAAAGAGGCTGGCTGAGCTTATCTCGGATGCCAGACAGGCAGGCATGTCCTGCAGGGATTTTGTAGACATGGCAACAGTTCTGTACGAAGGGAAGTAGAAGCATATGGAAGAGACAATTTTACAGCTGGTGCATGTAACCGGTAAAAAACAAAGAAATGGATTTCAGATCACAGATGTAACGATGCAGCTTAGGGAGGGCTACATCTATGCGATAGCAGGCGAAAACGGAGCGGGCAAAACAACATTGCTTGATCTGATCGGAAGAGAGGACAGCCGGTATACGGGAAACATGATTTTTGATGGAATGGATCTTAAGGCAGAGCATGCAAAAGCAATGGAAGGTATCGGGATCATTTCAGAGGACTGCCTGTTTTTTGAGGACAGAAACGGAAAAGAAAATGCTGCTATTCTTGGTGATTTCTATGAAAATTATGAAAAAGAACGGTTCTTTTCCTATTGCAAACGATTTCAGGTGCCGCTTTGTACATCTTATATAAATTTGTCACGCGGGGAAAAGATCAAGTGGCAGATCTGTTTTGCGGCTGCCCGTAATTGCAGACTGTATATGCTGGATGAGGCAACGGCCGGAATGGATCCGGTGTTCCGTAAAGTTTTTTTTGATCTGCTGCATGAGATCATGGCACAGACGAAGGCATGCATTTTGATGACAGATCATAACCTGCATGAGATCAGCAGGCAGACAGATTACGTGGCGTATATGGAGAACGGAAGGCTCAGTGGCTGGAAAGAAAGCATGGAGGTGGAAGCTGATGTTTGGATATGACAGAAAACAACAGGAAAAAATAGAAAAATTATACGAAAAGGAAAAAATCTGGTATCCGGATCATGTGATGCACACTTTTCTGATGTGGCTTTTGACCGGTATTTCTATGATTATTCTCCTGTTTCCTTATCAGGCATACGCACATGACCGCAGTTTTTATCCCACTCTTATCTGTATGTATGCGTTATACAACTGGGGGATTCAGATTTATGCCGGCAAATACAGTCTGGTGCGTCAAAATGGGAAAACACATCCAATAGAGGAACTGCTTTGTTATGTGCCTGTCAGTAAGCGGCAGATTATTCTTTACAGAATAAAAAAAGTGCAAAAACCGGTGATACGGCTTGCACTTTTTAATCTACTGGTAAAATGTTTCTTATCCTGTGTGATTTACCACAGTATTTCGGTTTTTGACATTATACTGCCGGTTCTGTTTCTGTTGCTTGTACCGTTTATGCTTCTTATGCTTCCTTTTCTTCGTGATATTCTTTTTCGGTATTGACATTCCAGATGGCTGTCTTATCGGTAGAGCCTGCCTTGATGGCATTTACGGCTTCGATCGCTGTCAGCATGGAGTGATCCATGTTGTTGTAGCGGTGCTGTCCGTTACGGCCTAAGCAGAACAGATTGTCAAAGGAGGAGAGGTAGCTTTCTACCTGATCAAAATCTTTGTAGGTACCAAAGTAAGCAGGATATGCTTTCTTGACACGGATATGTGTGGCATCCAGTACATCTTCCTCTTTTACGATATCGATCTTAACAAGCTCACTGATCGCAAACTTGATGAAATCCTCGGAGGACATATTCCACATATCATCGCCCTCACTGCAGAAGTATTCCAGCCCCATCCAGACAGTATCCTCATTATGCGCCGGCATATAAGGCGACCAGTTATTGAAAATCTGTAATCTGCCGATGCGGACGTCTCTTTCCTGAATGTAGATCCAGCAGTCAGGCACAATGTTATTGACTGTTTTCATTTTTGTCAGATTTTTGATCAGCAGTTTGTTGACCAGAAGTCCTACGGTGATGAAATCGCGGTAAGGAAGTTCTTTTGCGATGTCATGCACTTTGGCAGGAACGGTATTCCCCATGGAAAGTACCAGATCCTTGACTGGCATGGTGGAGAAGTAGTAATCGCCTGTATAGGTCGTCTGCTCGCCTGTCAGCTTTTCCTGCGCGCTGCCGCCGTTCGTGACCCTGGTGCAGGTAATGCCGCTGATCTGCCCGTTTTCTGTCAGGACAGCAGTTGCTTTCTGTCCGAAATAAATCTCGCCGCCCATTTTTTCAATCTCGGATGCCATCTTTTCCCAAAGCTGTCCGGGACCTTTTTTCGGATACATGAACTGCTCGATCAGAGAAGTCGAATCTGTCTTGTAATTCGGGTTAAACAGATGACGCAGGAAATCTGCGATCACCTTGCCAAGCGATAATTCCTTGACGCGCTGTGCACCCCAGTCCGGTGCGATCTTACTCGGATGGACACCCCAGAGTTTTTCTGTGTAATCTTCAAAAAACATGCTGTAGAGCGGTCTGCCGAAACGGTTGATATAGAAATCCTCCAAAGAGTTTTCTTTGCGTTTGACAACGCAGGAATACAGATAGCCGAAGCCTGCTTTCATTGTACGGACAAATCCCATGTTGATAAAAGTTTCCGGTTTCATGGAGATCGGGTAATCAAAGAACTTGCGCAGAAAGAAAATACGGCTGACACGGGTACGGATCAGGGATACTTCGTCCGTCTGCTCCGGGTCAGGACCGCCTTCTGTAAGCGGCTTTTCTCTGCCAAGCATCAGGTCGTCCTTTGCCGGAGCACCCTGCAGAGGCATGAGTTCTTTCCAGATGTCATTGACCTGCTCGTTTTTTGAGAAGAAGCGGTGACCGCCCAGATCCATACGGTTTCCTTTATATTCTGCGGTACGGGAAATACCGCCGATAAATTCACTTTCTTCTATAATAATGGGATGGATGTCAGTTTCTTTTAATAATTGATAGGCAGCAGTCAGTCCGGCAGGACCTGCGCCGATTATAATTGCTTTTTTCATAAATACCTTTCCTTATCATCATACTCTTTTTATGATACCCAAATTTGTGTACAAGGTCAATGGTTAAAGGTTCAAACTAGGTGCATCAATACTATCTAATCATATTTATTTGTTTTGACAAACAGATTAATAATTTTTTGACACAAATTAGATATCATGATATTATATACACATAAAAGGTGCTGCCGATAGACGGTTAGCCCGGTATATGAATTGATTAAAATAATCGCCTCAGTTTACCAGACCGGGGGCGATTATTTTTTGTGTGATTTATTACCGAGTGTATATCCAAGTTCAAAACAGGTTAAGCCAAAGCCTAATACTGCAATGAGACCTTCAAGAGTCAACATTGGCAGCCCTCCTTTATAAGATTTCATACAAGATGATTTCTATGTAATCAGAGGGTCACAGTCCCTCTGCTGAAGGACTAACCGCCTACCGAATAGGGTAGCACCTATATTAGGATAACAAGGAAATAATATAGGTGCAATATATTTATGAAATATTTAGAAATACAAATTTTTATTAGAAGCAAAGGTAAGGCGTGATTTGTTTCCGGTAATAAGCAAAAAAGATAATTTGCAACTGGAGGAAAGAAAAAGTTTGGCGAAGTAATACATAGATAGTTTGATGCAATTGAATCTCTTCTACGTCTACAATAAAATAATGCGGCATATGATTTACAAAAAGCAGTGGTAGCGGCTATGAATTTTAAAGAGTTATATGCAGAGCAAAAAAATGTGATCTGGACAGTTCTCATTCTGGCTGTATTGGTGGTGGGATTTCTGACGATCGCACCACAGGTATTTCATGCCAGCAGCAGTGTAAACGGCAGAAATCTTCCTATTTATTGTGTGGAAACGAATGAAAAAAAGGTGGCATTGTCCTTTGATGCGGCGTGGGGGAATGAGGATACGCGCAGAATACTGGAAATTTTGAAGAAACATAATACTCATGTGACCTTCTTTATGACCGGTGGCTGGGTGGAGAGTTATCCAGAGGATGTCAAAGCAATACTGGCAGCAGGGCACGACCTTGGAAATCACAGCGAAAACCATAAACAGATGAGTCAGCTTTCCGATGAAGAATGCAAACAGGAACTTATGAAAGTACATGAAAAGGTAAAGGAGCTGACAGGCTATGACATGTTTTTGTTCCGTCCGCCTTACGGAGATTATGACAATCATGTCATAACAAACGCGGAAAGCTGCGGATATTATGCAATACAGTGGGATGTAGACAGCTTAGATTGGAAAGATTATGGCGTGGATTCCATTATCCAGACAGTCTGCGGGCATAAACATCTGGGAAACGGATCGATCATCCTCTGCCATAACGGTGCCAAATATACGGCGGATGCACTGGATACCATGCTGACCAATTTAGAGAACGCGGGGTATCAGGTCGTCCCGGTCTCAGAACTTATTTTGCGTGAAAATTATCATATGAATACAGAAGGCAGACAGGTCCCTGATGACTGAAAGCAGGCCGATGTTATGACACCTGAAAGTCGATTGCGGCAGTCTCCTACATATGGTAAAATATGGCAATAGGAGGCTGCCATGCTGTTTCAATCAGGTGCATTTTTGATCTTTTTTCCAATCGTTATATTGCTGTTTTATCTGATCCCCAAAAAGGGGCAGATGCCGTTTTTGTTAGCCGCCAGTTACTATTTTTATATGAGCTGGAACGCAAAGTACGCACTGCTTCTTTTATTTAGTACAGTCCTGACCTATAGCTGTGCACGGCTGATCGAGAAGGCAGAAAGCGCAAAGAGCAGAAAGGTATTTCTAATCCTGTGCCTTGTCTTGCAGCTCGGTATTTTATTTGGTATGAAATATCTGAATTTCGCGGTATTTCTGCTTGCGCGGCTTTTACTGCTATTGCATGTGGAACTCACGGTGCCTGCATTTGATATTGTTCTCCCGGTCGGAATCAGCTTTTATACTTTCCAGGCACTTTCCTATGTGATTGATGTTTACAGGAAAGAAGAGCCTGCGGAGAAAAATTTCCTGCAGTATGCCTTGTATGTCAGCTTTTTTCCGACGATCCTTTCAGGTCCTATTGAGCGGAGTAAAAATCTGCTCATGCAGATCCGACAGCAGAAGCGGCTTAATCCGGAAAAGATCGTAACAGGGCTTCTTATCATGGCATTTGGATATTTTCAAAAGCTCATCATAGCCGGACGGGCTTCCGTCATGGTCGATCATGTATATCAGAACCCGGATAGCAGCAGCGCACTGCAGATCCTGCTTGCTGTTTTTCTATTCTCGATACAGATCTACTGTGACTTTGGCGGTTACAGTATGCTGGCACTTGGTGCGGCCAAGGTGCTCGGTTTTGACCTGACAGAGAACTTCAGACAGCCGTATCTGGCAGTTTCCATACAGGATTTCTGGCGCAGATGGCATATCAGCCTGTCTACATGGTTTCGCGATTATCTGTATATTCCGCTGGGCGGCAGCAGATGTGGCAGGATTTGCAAGTACAGAAATATTATGATCACCTTTCTGGTCAGCGGTATGTGGCATGGCGCAGGGCTGCATTATCTGGTCTGGGGCGGACTTAACGGCTTTTTTCAGGTGTGCGAGGATGCGTTTTCCACAGTGCGCAGACGGCTCCCATGTAAGCGCCTGCTAACTTTCATTGTGGCAAGTTTCTCATGGGTGTTTTTCCGCGCGGAAAGTGTATCGCGTGCAGTTCATGTCTGCCTTGGAATATGCAGGATTTCGGGTAGTCACATGAGGCAGCTTTTGGAAATGGGACTTGGCAGGACAGATGTGATTGTGCTTGTCATTGCCATAGCGGTATTGATCGTGGCAGACCTTTTGCATGAAAAAGAGATTTCCTTTACTGCATGGCTTTTGCAAAGAAAAATCGGTGTCAGATACGCAGTGTATCTGGCTGTCTGTATGGTGCTTCTTTTGCAGGTGGTGGCAGATTTCGGACAACCTGCGGCAAGCTTTTTGTATTTTCAGTTTTAGGATAGAGGAATCTACAAATGAAAAAATTATTACAATACATAGGAAAAACACTGTTTTTTCTACTGCTGCTATGCAGTCTTTGTGTCCTTACCCTGTTGGCTTCCGCAAAGGAGCCGATGAAGGGGATTCTGGCAGAACTGACACGCAGTACAGACTACGGAGCCGGGTATAACCAGGGGGCATCCGAGATCATACCGACGATAGAAAAGGTACAGAAGGAAGACGCTTATACAAAGCTGCTGATCGGAGACAGTGTCTGTTTCCGGTTGTTTTCGGAGCTGCAGGACTTAAATACACAGTATCTGATCGCCGGAACAAACCGGGGTGTCACGATGTCCGGGCAGTATATTTTAGTGGAAGAGTTTTTAAAGCATCACCCACAGGCAACGGATGTCTATTTATCCGTGATCGAGGATTCTCTGATCACCGATTATGAAACGGGATACGGTTATCAGTATGGTGTTATGCCGTTTGCGGAAACGGATACGTTGAAGCTGCTGGATCCGGAGACGAGGAAGCAGATGGCGCATGTATACGGCGGACTGTTTATTAAGGAAAGGATTGTCTGGTTGATCGAGGATTCGCCTCTGAATAAAAAGCTTTATTATAATTTGCTGGACAAGCTGAATCCCACATATTCAAAATTGACTTTTCCGGATGTGACGGTTAGATATCTGGTCAAAATGAAAACGCTCTGCGAGGAAAATGGTGTGCAGTTCCATCTGCTGGCAGAGCCGCTCAAGGATATAGAACAGAGGCACGAAATAGAAAAAACACTGCGTGCAGAATATGAAAAAACAGAACTTGCAGACTGTTTTCCAGATTATTTTGATCAGATCACATATTACCCGGAGGAACGGTTTTCCGATAATGTACATCCGGTCGGAACACGGGAAGAGCTCAATGAAATGATCCGCGCCATGCAGCAAAAATCCGGCTGTATGCAGGATCTTGTGCTGGAATAAAAGCGGAAATCATATCACGCAGAGAATAAAAGAGAAGAGATGAGAGGCAAAATGGCAACTTGTTATATTTATGGCGCAATGCCATGTGGTAGTACAGAGAAATTAGAAGAAGGCGATCTGCTGATCGCTGCAGATGGCGGCTATGCTTATCTGCAGGGACAAAAGCCGGATCTTGTCGTGGGAGATTTTGATTCGCTGGGATATGTACCGGAGGGCGAGCAGATCATCAGACATCCGGTGCAGAAGGATGATACGGATATGCTGCTTGCTGTCAGGGAAGGACTGAAAAGAGGCTATCGGAAGTTCGTGCTTTATGGAGGGATCGGTGGCAGACTGGATCATACGATCGCTAATCTTCAGGTGCTGGCTTTTTTGCAGGGGCAGGGCTGTCAGGCTGTTTTATACGGAGAGAAGGAAGAAGTGCGTCTGCTCCATAATGAAACACTTATCTTTTCTGCCGGCAGAAAGGGGCTCCTTTCTGTATTTTCCTATGAAAAAGAAGCAAGGGGCGTGACACTCCGCGGACTTGCCTATGAGCTGACAGATGCGGTGCTGACCAACACTTTCCCGATCGGTACCAGTAACGAATTTATCGGAACAGAAGCACAGATCATCGTTGCAGACGGGAGTCTGCTGGTGATCTGTGAAAGAATGCAAAAGTTACTTTAAAACAACTGCATTTTGACAAATTCCTCAAATCCGGGTAATGCGATCGTAATCTGTTCCGGCATTTTTTCAACAATATCTTCTATATCGGTGACGGGTGCAGTATCTTCAAGAGAAACTCCAAGACCAAAAGCTGAAAAATCAAGCTTGGTTTTTAAAATCTTCTTCCTATTTGAAAGCGCATATGCTATACTACATCCATCTAAGCGGTCAGTCTGACCGCATCAAAAGATCCATTCGGATCGAATTACCCAAAGTGAATTGTTCAGAATACAAACAGGAAGGAGTTTTTATGCAAAAAACAGAATATGGTTACCGGAGAGCGGTAAGGATAGGGATCATCTGCCTTATTTTTGCCTTGTGTATGGGGGAATATGCCTTTGGCAGTGTTGTTGTGGATGAGGTGTTGATCGGCGGGCAGGAGGAGCAAGCGCCGGTTGATGCTGCGCCAGCGGCGCAGGAATCGGCAGAACCGGATGCATCGCAGCCCGTGTCGGAGGTACAAACAAAATCGGAACCACAGTCCACATCGGAACGGCAGGCAAAAACTGCCGATTCATATCCTGTATCAGAATTGGATACAAGATCCGCAACTCCTGCACCAAGCTCCAAAGTCGCTGGAACACCACGACCGGATACAGAAGCACCCGGGCAGGAAAAATCCGCCACACCTGTAAGCAAAGCGGATGGCATGGAGACAGATCCCGGACAGCCCAAAGTCCCGGCAGAAAGCATAGCCTCAGTTTCCGCAAATGACAGACAGCAATTTCATGTACCAAATCAGGAAACGCAGACAAATGGGGATAAAACAGCCAAATCGGGGAACAGCAGTGGAAAAAATAGCAGCGGAGAGACTGCGAGACAGGAAAGGAAGGCACAGGAGCAGCCTTCTGTCTGGCAGGACACCGCAGAGACAACAGGCAAAGAAAAAACGGAAGGCGGAGAAGAAACGGAAGAAAAAACAGGAAGTCTGTTATTACCGGGTTTTATCATCCTTTGTATCGTATTGCTTCTGACAGGCAGTATTTGCCTGATCCGCGACAATAACATTGACTTGAAGAAATAAGACAGCTTATAATAGAGCCTGTGATATTTGATCGTGCTAATATCGGTGCGGAACCAAGGTCTTTCACCCACCTGTGAGCAGGCTTATGAGGGCCAGGATCTTTAGACCCTGGCATCATAATAGTTATAGAAGAAAGAGATGCGATATGCAGTTTGAAGATAAGAAAATAAAAAAAGGAATATTGTGGATTCTGATCCTGTTATCTGTTGTGGCAGCGGTAAATCAACTCCTGATCGGCTTTGATATTGATGAGGGCTATGCAGTTTCCATGCCATTCCGGCTTCTGCAGGGAGATCACCTGTTTGCGGATATGTGGGAGGTACACCAGACTTCCGCGCTTCTGCCCGCAGCTTTTTTATGGCTGTTTTATCAGGTGACCGGATCGACTGCTTATATGGTGCTTTATCTGCGCATTGTTGCGACACTGCTACATCTTGGCATGACAGTGCTTGTTTACAGAAGGACAAGAAAATATCTTGCAGCGGACTGGAGCCTTTTATTTGCGTTTTTATATTTGAATCTGTTACCGAAGTGGATCATATCGCTGGATTTTTCAATGCAGCAGGTATGGGGACTTACCTTATTGTTTACATGCTTACTGGAAGAAAGAGGAATCGGGAAAAAACAGCTTTGGCAGGATTTTCTTGTGGGACTATCCCTGGCATTTACAGTGCTTGCCTATCCGGGCGTGGTACTGTTGTATCCAGCAGTTCTGCTGACAATTTGTATGTGTAACAAAGAACTTACCGGAAAAGAAAAATTCAGAAAATGTCTGTTTTTTACCGCAGGCTGTGCGATCAGTGCAGTTGTATTTCTGATATATGTACTGCTGTTTATGCCGGTGTCTGATTTCCTTTCCGGCATTCCGAAGGTATTTATGGATGGAACCCACCAGTTTACGATGCAGACAAAGCTGCTTTTATATGGGCAGCAGTGGCTGAACGTGGCAAAGCAGCTATTGATCCTCAGTGTACCTCCGCTGCTTGCAGCACTTGCCCTGCAGATCTGGAAGCAGAAGCAAAAAAAGGAAAAGGGCAGCCTGTTTCTGGCATTTCTTTTGCTGTTTGTGGCAGAGACATCTCTTTTAATGATTCTTGGCAATCTTGTTGGCATTCAGATGGGGCCGTTCCATTTTCAGGTGCGTTATCTGCTGTTTTTTCTGTGCATCTGTATTGCCGGATGGAATGTGCGAAATACAGACAGATCACTTTTTTATGTGCCGATCTTCCTGATGCTGATCGCATTTGTGGGCATTTTGGTATTTTCCAATGTGGGACCTGATTCAAGCAGTTCTTACCTGGGACTTGGCATGCTGGCAGGCTTTGCCCTGCTTTTGAAAAAATATCCGCAAAAAGAACAGCTTTTATTTGCGACGACAGTGCTTTTTGTGCTCAGCCTGTTGTTCTGTAAAGGCTATTATGTGCGCATTACGGAATATGGGCCTTCTACAGTCAGACAGCAGAGAGTACAGGTGACGGAAGGGGCACTTGCCGGGATCTATGTACTGCCCGAAGAAGCAGTACAGTATACGCAGGAGCATGAGACCGTGCAACGTGTGACACAGCCGGATGATAAGCTGCTGTTTCTGGGAACGGACGGCATTTTGAATTTATCCGCAAATTGCCCATTTGTTTCCCCGTCCACGATCAGTACGCCGGCATTTAATGAGCAGTGGGTGGAATATTTTACGGAATATCCGGAAAAAGAGCCGACGGTGATCGTACTGGCTAAGAATACGATCGATAACAGAGAAAAATTTTTTGCGCAGAATCCGTTTGGGAAATGGATCGCAGCAAAATATGATAGATTGCATATGGAAGAAACAGATTCTTTGTGTATAATAAAGAAGAAAAAATCTGAATGATAGCAGGACTGAAAGAAAACAGAGAAAGCAGGAGGCAGCACAGATGAGCTGGGAAGAGAACGTCAGAAAGGTTGTGCCTTATACACCGGGTGAGCAGCCAAACAAAGAGCATATGATCAAATTAAATACAAATGAATGTCCTTATCCGCCCGCACCGGGCGTAACAGAGGCACTTGCCGGATTAAAGCCGGAGGATTTCCGTTTATACCCGGATCCGAACGCAGACAGTCTGGTCAGCGTACTGGCAGAGTATTACGGACTGGAAAAGGAAAATGTATTTGTCGGCGTTGGTTCCGATGATGTGCTGGCACTTGCTTTTCAGACATTCTTTAACAGTGACAGACCGATCGTATTTCCGCAGATCACATATTCCTTTTATGATGTGTGGGCAGATCTTTACAAGATCCCATATGAGAAAAAGCCGCTGGCAGAAGATTTCCACATCTGTAAGGAAGATTATATGGGGGCAAACGGCGGTGTGATCTTCCCGAATCCAAATGCACCGACCGGGCTTTTGGAGAATCTTTCCGTGATCGAGGAGATCGTGCAGGCAAATCCTGATGTCGTAGTGATCGTAGATGAAGCATATATTGATTTTGGGGGAGAAAGTGCACTGCCACTGATTCAAAAGTATGACAATCTGCTTGTGGTACAGACATTTTCCAAGTCACGTTCTCTGGCGGGGTCGAGGATTGGCTTTGCCATCAGTAATCCGACACTGATTAAATATTTAAATGATGTGAAGTATTCCTTCAATTCATACACGATGGATCGTATCACCATTGCGTTGGGAACGGCATCTATCCGTGACCGGGCATATTTTGAGCAGACGACAGAGAAAATCATAAAGACAAGAGAGTGGATCAAAGAGCAGCTTCGGGCACTCTGGTTCGTATTTGGTGATTCCAAAAGCAACTTTATTTTTGCCATGCATCCGGATGTTTCCGGTGTGGAACTGTTTGAAGCACTGAAGAAAAACGATATTTATGTGCGGCATTTTGGTAAGCAGGCACGGATCAACGAATATCTGCGTATCACAATCGGTACGGATGAGCAGATGCATAAACTGATCGATTTTCTGAAAAAATATTTATAATTCCCTGGCAAAAACATAAATGACTTCGGAAATGTCATATCCCGAATATTCTTTGCGGCGGTTATATTCGGGAAAATTTTTGCCGCCCATGCTTTCGTAAAATCGCGCGGCGGGAAGGTTGCCTTTAAGCATATATAAATAATGTGGAGCATAATTAATCTGTTTCCGGTAAGCCGTAAGCATCGCCCGTCCGATTCCCTGCCGCTGTCTGTCGCTTTTGACATAAAGTGCATAAATTTCATAAACG
>OIYT01001401.1_pt1 | contig 17246 bp, 16 predicted proteins | sample 1588201 | NCBI WGS metagenome assembly OIYT01 (sample SAMN03283260) | human gut metagenome | biome: human-associated habitat; material: feces | host: Homo sapiens | place: USA | collected 2013
CCGGTGTGCCGCTTCCCTTCTGCTTTTGATAACATGATCTGTGACAGCCGTGACAAGGGCATTTCTTTTCATCCGATCAGCAAAAGTCCTGACTGCTCCTCCTGTAATTTTGTAAAAATTTGAATACCTGTAAATTTTTGCAAAAAATAAATGGTAAAATATAGAAAATTTTTCCTATTTGTGCTACTGTTCTGATAGACCTCCTGTAACAGAGGCTGTAGAAAACAAGAGGGATGGGTGGAGTTATGAAAAGATTTTGCAGGGCGCTGATATCCATACTGAGCGTCGCGGCAGTCCTCCTGTGTATCACAGCGACCGGATTTGCCCACTCCGGTCGAACAGATGGCAGCGGCGGACACAGAGACAACAAAAACAAAAGCGGACTTGGCGGCTATCACTACCACTGCGGCGGCTATCCCGCGCATCTCCATGTGTCAGGCTATTGCCCCTACCGCGACGTCTTTCCGTCCAAGGTGTCCTTGAGCGCGGGAAAAACGACCCTCGGGATGGGGGAAACGTGCGCGGTCAGCGCCTCCGTCTCCCCGTCAAACGCATGCAGCACCAGTGTCTCGTGGACGTCCAGTGATCCGGGCGTCGTGCGTGTGAATAACGGTACGCTTGAGGCCGTGGGATTTGGGACCGCGACGATTTCGGCCTCCACGTTCAACAATAAAACAGGCACAATTAAAATCACCGTCAGGGAGATCACCGCGGACACCGTCACGATCACCGGGTTCGACGAGTCCGAACCGACGATGTATATCGGCGACACCCGGACCGTGGCGGCGGAGCTCACGCCGGAGAATGTGGATAACCCGTCTGTTGTCTGGACCACCAGCAACGCGGATATCGCGACGGTCGACGGCGGAAAAATCGAGGCGCTTCAGGCAGGCTCCGTGACCATAACGGCAACGACCTCCAACGGAAAAACGGACGATCTGGATATCCATATCCAGGAAGTCATCGCGGAAAAGATCACAATAACCGCTCCGGAATCCCTGACGATCGGGGACGAGGCGCTTCTGGGCGTCAGCTTTTCGCCGGCCAACACGACCGACCGGAATATCGAATGGAGCAGCAGCGACAAGAGCGTCGCCACCATCGACCAGGAGGGGAAGCTCTCGGCCGTCGGCGTTGGCGACGTCACGATCACCGCCGTCCAAAAAGATGTGCGGGCGTCTGTCTCCATCCAGGTTTTGCCCATCGCCGTGGAAGCGGTCTCTATCTCGGCTGAGCCGGATTTCGGCGGAAAGCTCAAGGTCGGGGAAACCGTGCAGCTGTCCGCCGCCGTCTCCCCTGAAAACGCCACATATCCGGACGTGACCTGGACTGTCAGCGCCCCTGAAATCGCCACGGTCGATGAAAGCGGCCTCGTGTGCGCCGCCGCTCCGGGCGAGGTCACGGTGTATGCACGATCTGCGGATGGGGTGGAAGCGGCAATCGAGCTGAAGGTCCCCAGCAGGACGGCTCCTGTTCTTTTGGGCGGAGCGGGCACCATGATCGCAGCGTGCGCCGCTGGCGCCATCCTGGGAAATAAAAAGAAGCGGGGGTAACTGGCCAGCAGACCGCAAGCCCTTCCTCCCTTTTGGGAGGGGGCCTCGCCAAACGGTGTGGGCATATACATCCGCAGCAAAAGAAGCCGCTAAAGCCTGACGGCTTTAGCGGCTTCTGGTACGCCCTGAGGGATTCGAACCCCCGGCCTTCTGGTCCGTAGCCAGACGCTCTATCCAGCTGAGCTAAGGGCGCATGTCCTCTCCCGGACAGCTTTTTTATAATAGCACACTTGTTTTCGAAATGCAAGAGTTTTTTTCAGATTTCTTCCACTTTTTTTGCGGGCCTTGTAAAATAGCGAAGCCTGTGTTATAGTAAAAATTGATATAAAGCAGAAAGTGGTGGGTATATGGACAACTATCCCATTAAAAGTGTGACGTTCGGCGGCTTTGACAAGCAGGACGTGATCCGGTATATCGAGCAGTCCTCTGAAAAGGCGGCCGCCACTCAAAAGGAGCTCCAGGCGGAAAACGACGATCTCCGCGGCCAGGTGGCCGCGCTGACCGGGGAGCTGGAGACGCTGCGGAGCCAGGTGGCGGACCTGACGGCGCAGCGGGAGCAGCTCCAGGCGGCCTTTGGCCGGGAGAGTACCGCCCGGCGGGAGCTGGAGACCCTGAAGCCGCTGGAGGACGAGGTCGCCCGCCTGCGGGCCGAGGTGGAGTCCCTGCGCCCCGATGCCCAGGCCTATGCCCAGTTCCGGGGCCGTATCGGCTCCATCGAGTGCGAGGCCCGGGAGCGGGCCGCCAGCCTGGAGGCCGCCACGGCCACGCAGCTGCGGCGGACGGTAGACCTGTTCCGCGCCCAGTACCAGATCCTGATGAGCACCTTCGAGACCACCGCCAGCCATGTGACGGGCGAGCTTCGAAAGGTGGAGGTCAATCTCTCCCAGCTGCCCCGGGCCATGGACCAGGCGGGGGCGGAGCTGAACACGCTTGCCGCACAGCTGGAGCCCTCCGATTCGGGAGACAGGCAGTGAACAGACGGCATATAACTCTCTATCAGACGGGAGCCGGACAGACGTCCGGCTCCCCTTTTTCCGCACCTGTTTTTCCGCATAAATGTCGCCCCCGCCGGACAGACTACCGGCAAAGGAGTGATCCCTATGGCCCATATCAGCGCCTACTTTTCCCTGGAAAACGCCGGCGGCAGACACGACGCCAAACGGCTCAAACAGGGCTTGGACGCCCTGCCCGGCGTCACCTCCGTCAGTCTCAGCGGCCAGGGCTGTCTGGCGGTGGACTACGACTCCACCGGCGTCCGTCAGGAGGACATCCGCCAGAAGGTCCAGGAGCTGGGCTATCAGCTCCGCAGCGACGGCTGAAGGAAAACGGCGCACCGCAATGCGGTGCGCCGTTTGTTCATCTGGCCTCTTCCCGGGGGCCGGGGAGGAACTCCTCCCCCGCCGCCGTCATGTCCAGCCCACCGGCGGACAGTTCTGTCAATTTGCCCGCGAAGCTCTGCGCGGCCCCCGCCGGAAACGCCGCCCGGAGGGTGATGTCCGCGCCGTACGCCACGTCCCGCACAACGCCGCCGCAGGCGAATATCTCCAGCTTCACCCGCTCGAACAGCGGATAGGTGCAGGGCACGTCCCACAGCGTCCACAGGCTCATGCGGGCGATACCCGCCGCGTCCAGCGCGGCCTTGGCGCCCCTGGTATAGGCCCTAGTCAGGCCCCCGGCGCCCAGCAGCACGCCGCCAAAGTACCGCGTCACCACGCAACAGACATTGACCACCGCCTCCCGCTGGAACACGTTCAGCATGGGCTGGCCCGCGGTGCCCTGAGGCTCTCCGTCGTCGGAGTAGCGTACCACGTTCCCCTCCTTCAATAAGTAGCACCAGCAGTTGTGGCGGGCGTCGTAGTACTTCTTTTTCATCTCCTCCACGCGGGCCCGGGCCTCCGCCTCGCTCTCCACCCGCCAGAGGTGGCTGATGAAGCGGGAGCGCTTTTCCACGAACTCGCTCTCGCTGTCCTCAAAGGGCACCAGATACTCGCTCACGCCAGTCCTCCTCTGTCAGTACATAAAAATAGCTCTGCCGCAGCTCTCCCATCAGGGCCACATGATCGGTCCTTGCAAACTGATAGCGAAAGCCGCACTTGCCGATCACCCTGGCGGAGCGCCAGTTCGTGGCATAGTGTCCGCACCAGATTCTCCGCAGGCCAAGCTCTGTAAAGCTATATTCCAATACAGCGTTCACCGCCTCGGGCATCAATCCCCGGCCCCAGCAGGCGCGGCTCAGGGCGTAGCCCACCTCGTCGTCAGGGCAGCCGGGGATCTCCCCCGCCGGGTGGTTTCCCACAAAGCCCACGGAGCCGATCACGCTTCCGGTCTCCCTCAGTTCCATGGCGAACACCCCGGGGGCGGAGAAGACGGTGCGGATGATCTCCCGGCTCTCCTCCATACTGCCGTGGGGCCGCCAGCCGGCGATGGGGCCCACAGCCGGGTCTTTGGCGTATTCATAGACGTCTGCCGCGTCGCTCTCCCGGAAGGGGCGCAGGAGCAGGCGCGGGGTCTCCAATTGATCAGTCATCGTGGTGTTCCTCTCATTGCACCGGATTTTCGTCGATATACCGCCAGCGGGAAGGGCCGTTCCCACCGCGGTGATGGAGTTTTCCGGGTCGCATCACCGACCCTCCATCACTCCGCGATAAACGCCCCCACCTGCCCCAGGGTCCTGGGGCCGCAGACAGCGGTCACGTCGATGGTCTCGCCGTACTCCACGTTTTCCACCCTGGCCTCCCGGTACAGCATGTCCAAAAGTCCACCCTTGTCATAGGGCAGATGCAGGACCACCCGCCGGGTGCCCTTGTCCAGCCGCTTGTCGATCATCTCCAGAAGCCTGTCCACACCCTCGCCTGTGCGGGCGGAGATGGCGCAGATGTCCTCGCCGTGGGGCATGATCTCCCCCGCCGGCAGACAGTCGGACTTGTTGAACACGTCGATGCGGGGCAGCTCCCCCGCCCCCAGCTCCAGAATCAGGTTTTCCACCACCTGGGCCTGGACCTGCCACTCCGGGTTGGACACGTCGATGACGTGGAGCAGCAGGTCGGCGTACTCCAGCTCCTCCAGCGTGGCCTTGAACGCCTCCACCAGCTGGTGGGGCAGCTTGCGGATGAAGCCCACGGTGTCGCTGACCACCACGTCCAGCGTGTCGCTGACGGTCAGCAGGCGGCTGGTGGTGTCCAGGGTGTCGAACAGCCGGTTGTTGGCGGGGATGCCCGCGCCGGTGAGCTGATTCAGCAGCGTGGACTTGCCCGCGTTGGTGTAGCCCACGATGGCCACCACGGGGATCTCGTTCTTCCGCCGCTGCTGGCGCTGGGTGCCCCGCACCCGGCGCACGTCCTCCAGATCATCCCGCAGCTTGTCGATTTTTTTGTGGATGATACGCCGGTCCGTCTCCAGCTGGGTCTCGCCGGGGCCCTTGGAGCCGATGGGCCCCTTGCCGCTGGTGCCGCCCTGGCGCTCCAGGTGGGTCCACATGCCCGTCAGGCGGGGCAGCAGATACTGATATTGGGCCAGCTCCACCTGGAGCCGGCCTTCCTTTGTCTTGGCCCGCTGGGCGAAGATGTCCAGGATCAGGCCGCAGCGGTCCAGCACCTGGACGCCCAGGGCTTGGGTCAGCACCCGCTGCTGGGAGGGGGACAGATCGTTGTCAAAGATGACCATGGTGGCCCCTACGTTTTCACAGTAGAGCTGCACCTCCGCCACCTTGCCCTCGCCGATGAAGGTCCTGGGGTCCGGCGAGGCGCGGTTTTGCAGCACGATGCCCACCGTCTCGCCTCCGGCGGTCTCCACCAGGGCGGACAGTTCCTCCATGGTGTCCTCATCGGCGTTTTCTTCCCTTTTCAGCACCGGGGAGCTTAGTCCCACCAGTACCACTTTATCACGAATTTCCTCTGTTTCTCGCATGTATGATTTGGTTCTCCTTATTTCGTATAGGCCTCCACGACTTCCCCGGTGTAGACGCGGTGCCAGCCGCCTTTGGCGCCGTAGTAGGGCGCGATCCGCGCCTGGTCCAGCACGCAGGCGGGATCCATGTCCTGAACATAGACCTTTTTGCACACCAGCACCAGCTCCGCCTCGTCAAAGAAGGGCGCCTCCCCGGCGCCGTGGCAGACCGTCAGGCCGCACTCCCTGATCTTGTCCACGTCCCTGCCGCTCTTGCTGCCGCAGAGGGCCAAGGTCTTTTTCTCGCTGAGTGGCAGGACGGACACGGTGAAGTAGTCGTGGGATTCCATAAATTGATAGGTGTAGCGCTCGGGCCGCACATAGACCGTGCAAACCGGCAGATTCCACAGCCGGCCCATCTGGCACCAGCCGATGGTCATGGTGTTGCAGCCGGTCTTGTCTCCGGCGGTCAGCAGCGCGTTCTGGGTGCCGAACACCTGAAAAATCTCAGGGGTCAGCGTTTTTGGGTCCACGGGATGCAGTCTCATGACGCAACACTCCTTTCTTCATACGTATAGTATATGCGCGTTCTGGAAAAAAGTAAATAAAAAGGGCCTGCCATTGGCAGACCCTTTTGTGACTGTGTCAGACTTATTTGTCCAGGCCGAACTTCTTGTTGAACTTGGCCACGCGTCCGCCGGTATCCACCAGCTTCTGCTTGCCCGTGAAGAAGGGGTGACACTTAGAGCAGACTTCCACCTTGATATCCTTCTTGGTAGAACCTGTCTCAATCACATTACCGCAGGCGCAAGTAATCGTAGTCTGCTGATAATTGGGATGGATTCCTTCCTTCATTGCTCTCGTTCACCTCTTTCTGATCCGAACTACCCCGTTGAAGCTTTCACCTCGCAAAGGCGTTAATTAGTATACCACGCGTTTTTTTGAAATGCAAGCGCTTTTTCAAAGATATTTTCTCTTTTTCAGCTCTATTCCAGTGCCCGCCGCAGGTCCGCGAAATACTGGGCCTGCTGCTTTCGGAGATAGCCCTTCATCAAAAACTTCATCCACCACTTCTTCGGCGTCAGACGTTCGGTGAATGTCACCCGCGTCCCCTCCGGCACTGTCTGGAACTCCCCGGTCCAGGAGCCGGACATATTGGCGTTTTCCAGATCAAAGGCCCACTTCACGGGCTCCTGCCGGCAGGTGACGGTGAAGCGGGTGGGAAAGCCGCCCCTGGCGTATTCAGTGAAGGTGTCCGGGCCGGTCCGCTCCAGCCCCTCCAGGTCGCCGCGCCACTGCCATCGGTCCAGGTCCGTCACAACGGCCCAAACCTTTTCCACAGAGTGGGGCACCACCGCCCCCATCGTGCTCACGATTTTTTCCGTCATATCTCCGCTCCTCTCATATCTCCACCGCCTCGCCGGGCCGCAGGAAGTACAGCACCCGCCGGACCACCGGCTGTTCCAGCACTTTTTCCAGCGCCAGGCTGTATGCCGCCAGTTGGGGGCGGTAGTGCTCCGCCCGCCGGGTGATTTCCTCCGCCGTCCGCGCCTGGTCGGTCTTGAAGTCCACCACCGTCAGACCCTCCGCCGTCTCGAAGCAGCAGTCAACCACGCCCTGGAGCAGGATGGAATCCTCCTCCGACGCCGCCGGGTCGTACTCCCGGGCGTCCATCAGCAGCGTGAAGCGGTACTCCCGCCGGATGTTTCCGCCCCGGCGGATGTCCTCCGCCAGAGGCGACGCCAAAAAGCGCTCCAACGCCCGGAGGTCCACCGCCTCCGCCTGTTCCAGCGTCAACAAGCTGCGGGCGCGCAGCGACTCCACCTGTCCCGGCACGTCCCGGTCCCCGAAGTCCAGATACTGCAGTACCAGATGGGTGGCGGTGCCCCGCTCCGCCGGGGTCAGGCCGTGGCGCTCCCGCCGGAACTTCGGCTGGGACAGGGGCCGGATGTAGGGCGTATGGGCGGCGTGCTCGGCGATCTCCTCATCCAGGGCCCGGCCCTTCAGCTGGGTGGCCGTCACCTTGGCGGGTAGGCCCGTCTCCCTGCTGTAGGGGTAGACAAATTCCAGCAATCCGGTGTCGAAGGCCCCGCCGCCGGACGCCGCGTCCTCCACGGTCCCGGCCCGGGTGGGCCGCTCCCGGAACTCTTCACTGTCATGGATAAACACTTGCCAGGGACTGGTATCACCTGTATACAGCTTTTCCACCTCTGCCCCGGCGCAGGCCCGCAGGGGCGCCGCCTCGGCGCGGCACAGCAGCGGCAGCAGCAGCCAGTCGCCAAAGGTCCTGCACCCGGCCACTGTCTCCGGCAGCACCGGACAGGAGGCCACCGCCGACAGCTTTTGCAGCCGTCCCGGCGCATTGTACAGGGAGTCCACCAGGATCAGCTTCTCCTTGGGCCGGGTCATGGCCACGTATAAAATACGCTGCTCCTCCGCCAGATTCTCCCGCCGCAGCCTCTCCTCGATGGCCAGGCGCGCCAGAGTGGGATACTTGATCTTCCGCTTCAGATCAATGCACCGGGGCCCCAGGCCCATGGAGGGGTGCACCAGCACCGGCGTATCGAAGTCCTGCCGGGAAAAGGCGTGGTCCAGGTCCGCCAGGATGACGATGGGGAACTCCAGGCCCTTGGACTTGTGGATGCTCAGGAGCTGCACGCCGTTCACCGCCACCGCGCCCCGGGTGGCGGGGGCCTGACCGGACTCCAGCAGCCGCCGCAGCTGGGTCACGAAGGCGAACAGCCCCCGGTAGCCGCCGCTCTCGAATTTCTCCGCGTGGCGGCTGAAGGCGATCAGGTTCTCCTTCCGCTCCCCGCCGCTGTCCATCGCCCCGAAGATGCCCAGCATGTTCAGCGTATTGTAGATGTGCCACACCAGCCGGTGGACGCTCATGTCCCGGGCCGCCAGCCGCAGCCGGGTCAGCGTCTCCAGGAAGGACACGCAGTCCGCTCCCCCGTCCGCCGCCACCGCGTCGAAAAAGTCGCCGTTGGGCGTTTTGGCCCGAATCTCCGCCAAACGGCTGGGCGTGAAGCCGAACACGGGAGAGCGCAGCACGGAGATCAGCGGCACGTCCTGCCGGGGATTGTCCACCAGCTCCAGCAGGGCCAGCATCACGGAGATCTCCATGGTGTGGAAAAAGTCGCCGCTCTCCTCAAAGGAGCAGGGGATGTCCCGCTCCGCCAGGGCCTCGGCAAAGGCCAGCCGCCGGCTGCCGGGGGAGCGCATCAAAATCACGATGTCCTCCGGCCGGCAGGGCCGCAGGGCGCCGTCCCCGTCGGTGACCGGATAGCCCTCGTCCAGCAGCCGCCGGATGCGCGCCGCCACGAACCGGGCCTCCGCCGTCAGCTTCTTCACGGGGTGGTCGTTCTCCGCCGACTTCTGCCGGGCGGTGATCAAATGAAACTCCGTGTCGCAGTCATGGCGCTCCGGGTAGTACGACCCGCCGAAGTGGAGGGCCTCGTCCTCGCCGTAGGCCATCTCCCCCATCTCCACGGAGAGGATGTTCTCAAACACAAAGTTGGCCGCGTCCAAAATCTCCCGCCTGGAACGGAAGTTTTTGGACAGCAGAATCTTCCGCTCCTCTCCGTCCGCCGCCTCCTCGTAGGATTTGAAGCGGTTGTATTTTCCCAGGAAAATCGTGGGGTCCGCCAGCCGGAAGCGGTAGATGCTCTGCTTCACGTCGCCCACGGTGAAGATGTTCTGCCCGCGCCGGGACACCGCCCGGAAGATGGCGTTCTGGACCTCGTTGGTGTCCTGGTACTCGTCCACCAGCACCTCCTGATACCGTGCCGCCACCTGCTCCCCCAGCTCCGTGGGGGAGCCGTCCTCCCGCACCAGAAGCAGCAGGGCCAGATGTTCCTGATCGGAGAAGTCGGCGGCGTTCATCCGCAGCTTTTCCGTCCGATACGCCTCGCTGAAATCCGCCGTCAGCTCCAGCAGGGCCTCCATGGCCGGGGCCATGGTCCGCAGGTCCTCCATGGCCTCCTCACCGCTGACATCCAGCAGACTGTCCAGCTTTTTCATCTCTTCCTTGCAGGCATCCCAGACCCGCTTCAGCGACGCCACATCCGGGTCGTCCTTCCGGCCCTTGGGGGTGATCAGCTTGGGGAATTCCACCTGGCCCGCCGCCTGTCGGGCCGCCTCCCAGCAGTCCGCCTCCCGCAGGCGCCGGAAGCCCTGGGCGGCAACCAGGAACTTTGTCCCGTAGCCGGCGGCCAGCGCCGTATCCCCCTCGGTCCGCGCCGCCGCCTGTTGGAGAAGCCCCGCCCAGTGTCCGGCTTTCCGCCGCACCATGGTCAAAAGCTCCCGCGCGTAGACTGTCTCGTCAAACGCGCCGTCCAGGCCGGCCCAGACCGCCCGGTTCTCCGCCAGCCAGCGGTCCGGGTAGGCATGGCTTTGCAGCTTGTCGTACAGCTCCAGCACCAGCTCCGCCAGGGCGCTGTCATCCCGCCCAGCGCCCAGCGTGTCCGCCAGCTGCTCCCGGCCCGGGGTCAGGTCGTCGTAGAACGACTCCAGCACCCGGCCCAGCACCCGCTGGCGCGCCAGGGCGGCGTCACCCTCGTCCAGCACCCGGAAATCCGGCGTCAGGGCGTGGCGGTCCCCCTCCCGGGCCAGCAGGTGGGTGTTCTCCCGCAGCAACGCCGTACAGAAAGCGTCCACCGTCTTGATGTCCGCCTGATACACCCGCAGCAGCTGGCGCTTCAAGTGCTGGTCGTTGGGCGTCTCCGCCAATCGCTTGGACAGCTCCGAGGCAACCTTGCTCCGCAGCTCCGCAGCGGCGGCCTTTGTGTATGTAATAATGAGGAAATCGTCCACATTGCAGCGCTCCTCCGTCACATACCGGAAGAGCCGCTCCACCAGGACCTTCGTCTTGCCGGAGCCCGCGGCGGCGGACACCAGCAGACTGCCGCCCCGGTTCTCCACCACGGCCCGCTGCTGGGGCGTCAGGGTCAGTTTTGCCATGTCAGTCGCCTCCTTCCTCCAGCATCTTCCAGAATTCCTCCGCCTTTACCGGCAGGATGTAGTGCAGGTGATCGCCGTCCCGTCCGTCCTGGAAGTGGCAGGCGTCGGCCCAGTCGCAAAACTTGCAGAAGCTGTCGTCCTCGCTGTGGCAGCAGGGGTCCGCGTCGATGTTGCCCTGGCGCACCTCGTCCGCGATCTGGTGCAGCAGCGTGTCCACGTACTCCCCCAGCCTGCCCAGACGCTCCGCCGAGGCGATGCTGCCGGAGAGACTGCCGTCCCGCCCCACCCGCACCGGCAGGTAGCGGGGCGCCTGCAGCGCCTCGTGCTCCATGGCCCGCAGGACCTCCGGCTCCGCCAGCAGCAGTCCGGAGCGCTTCAGCTGCTTTTCCCGCTCGCCCCGCAGCTTCTCCGCCGGGACGTTCCGCTCCGCCGACAGGATATCGTCCCGGGCGGGAAAATACAGCACGCCGGCGGGCTCGATGTCGTGCCCGAAATAGGACTTCCCCTCTTTTTGCAGGGCGAATAGGTACAGCAGCATCTGGATATCCAGGCCCATCCGCACGGACGCCAGGTCGAATTTCTTTTTGCCGGACTTGTAGTCCACCACCCGCAGGTACAGCTTGTTGTCCTTCACCCAGCCGTCCACCCGGTCCACCTTGCCGCCGATGCGCAGCTCGGCGTCCGGCTCGGAGATGACCACCGACGGCAGCGTACCGTGGTCGCCGAAGGACAGCTCGAATTCCAGCGGCACGAAGTCCGAGTGCCGCAGCTCCTCCGCCACCTGGTCGACGACCGCGTAGGCCGTGTTCCGCAGGCGGGCGAAGAGATAGCGGAAGCGGGCGTTTTTCTCCTGGAAGTTGTGGAGCTCCCGGGCCACATACTCGTCGATGTACCGCCGCGCCAGGGCGTGGAGGGCCTCGTCGTCCACCTGGGCGAAGCCGCCCTGGGCCAGCACGTCCCGGGTGACGTTTTCCAGCAGGAAGTGCAGGAACGTGCCGATCTGGGGCGCGTCGAAGACCGCCGGCTCCCGGGGCTTTGCCCGGAGGCCGTACTCCATGAAATAGGCGAAGTGGCAGGACCGCAGCCGCTCCAGCCGGGAGGCGGACATGGTGATGCGGTCGCCGTACAGCGCCCGTACCGCCGCCCGGGACAGCGAGCCGCGCTTCAAATTCGCCGCCCGCTCCATGGCGGACAGCCGGTCCTGAAACGCGGGGTTTTCCGCGAAATACCGCCACAGACCGCCGCCGGGAGCCTGTCCCGCCGCCTCCAGCGCGGGCAGAGCCGCTGTCAAGCGGTATCCCTTGTCATTTCCCTCTTTTTCGACCCTCAAGCCGGAGAACAGCTCCCGCAGCCGCTCCACCACAAAGGCGGGCCGCAGCTCGGCGCCGGAGACGTCTGTCACCGGGTAGCTGACCGTCAGCCCCTCCGTCGGCTGGGCCAGAGCGGCGTAGAGGTTTTGCAGCTCGATGCTCATCCGCTCCATGCCCGTGGGGGCCAGCTCGATGCCCCGCTGGGCCAGCTCGTCCCGGTCGTCGTCGTTCAGGATGCCCCCGCTCTGGCCGGGGTCCGGCAGCACATGGTCGTTGGCCCCCAGCAGGAACAGATATTTTCCCGTGTGGCGGTCGTTCCGGGTGATCTCGCTGACAGACACCTGGTCCAGCGACACCGGGATGGTGCCCACGCTGTACTCCGTCAGAACCTGGCGGAACAGCCGCGCGAACTCGTCCAGCCCCATGGGCTCGTCCCCCAAAATCTCCACGAACTGGTCCAGTACGCCGCAGAGGATGTCCCACAGCTGGGCGGTCTCCTCCGCGTCCTGAAGACGGCCCGCCCCAGCCTGGGCGTGCATCTGGGCCTCCAGCGCGTCCTGGAGGCCCAGCTCCTCCATAAAGCTGTAAAGGGCATCCACTTTCTCACCGGCGGTCTCGCCCGCCTTCAGGCCCTCCACCAGCCGGGACTGGCGCTCCTCGTTCCAGGGCACGCCGTAGCCGTCCGGGTTTTCCGCCCAGTCCACGTTCCGCAGCCACATCTGGCCGTGGACCTCCCAGCGGATGACATAGTTTTCCAGCCGGTCGCACTCCTCCGCCGTCAGTCCCGCCAGGCCGGTCTTCAGCCAGCGGAACATATCGTCATATTCATAGCCGTTGCCGATGGCGGACAAAACGCCGGTCAGCAGGCTCAGCACCGGCTTTTCGAGAATATCGCTGCGGCGGCTGAGATAGGCGGGGATGCCGTAGCGCTCAAACACGGTCTCGATGACGCCCTCGTAATCCCCCATGTTCCGGGCCGCCACGGTGATGTCCCGGTAGCGGCACTTCCCCGCCGCCACCAGGCGCAGAATGTCCGCCGCCGTCTGCTCCACCTCGGAGAACACCGTGTCCGCCTCCCGGAGGCGGATGGCGGAGCAGTCCCCTTCAAAACGCGCGTTTTCGCCGAAGAAATACCGCTCCACATGACCAAGCGCCGTGGCGTCCACCGTTTTCAGCGTCCGGACCTCTGCCGGGCAGCCGTTCTCCTCCGCCAGATGGCGCAGCTGGCCCAGGGTTTTGAGGCTGGCCTCGAAAATCTCCTCCTGGCTGTCCGGCTCCCCCAGCAGCGTGACCGTCATGGACCGGGCCTGCCGCAGCAGGATACCCAGCGCCCGCCGCTCCTGGGCGTTAAAATACGTAAAGCCGTCAATGAAAATATCCTTCCCGTGGGCGTAGCCGGAGGCCTCCAGGCTGTCGCACAGCTTGGTCATCCGGTCCCGGGCATCCAGACCTGGGCGCTTCAGCCGGGCCTCGTAGGCGCCGTACAGCAGGCTCAGGTCCCGGAGCTTGTCGTGGGTGGCTCCGGTGATGTCCCGGGTCTGGGCATAGAGCACCTCCGGCGTCACCTCGTAGCACCGCAGTTCGTCGAACAGGTCCAGCAGCTGCCGCAAAAAGGCGGACTTCTGGGAGGGGCGGCGGTACACCGTCAGCTCCGGCGCGATCTCCAGCAATGCCTTTTGCAGCGTCAGCAGCTTGCCGCCGGCGTCCAGCGTCACCTGGGCCATACCGCCGGTGATGCCCAGCACCCGGTCGCTGAGCCGCCGGAAGCTCAGCACCTCCGCGTGGCGGCTGGCGGTGGGGCCGCAGAAGCGGCACAGGTCCACCTCCGCCTGGTGGGAGGCGTGCTCCGGCACCAGCAGGATCTGGCCGGTGCGATCCCCCAGCTCCGCGATGCGGCGCAGGACCGCGTCCGATTTTCCCGTCTTGGCCCTGCCCATCAGAATATTCAGCATAGCGCGCCTCCTTGTCCGAACTCGTCGCCTCTTATCATACCATATCCGCCCTGGCAACGCACCCTCTTTTTTCGCAAGATCGTTCTCCGTTTCGGCAAATTTTCGGAACCGTCTCATTGCACGAAGGGGACTTTGGCGCTATACTCTGGTCAGGAGGTGTCAGTCATGGCAAATGAGATGCAAAAGGATTTCAACGCGATGATGCAAGACAGCAAGGACATGCCGAAGCTCCAGATCGTCACCGACCCGAAAACCATTGCAAAATACGGCGGGACGAAGATGTTCTTCGCGCCTCCCGCCGCTTACGACGCCCTGATGAAGACCGTACCCTGCGGGAAGGTCATCACCGTCGGCGCGCTTCGGGCGTATCTGGCAGTATCGAACCGCGCCGACTTCACCGACCCCATCACCGCGGGCATCTTCGTCTCCATCGCGGCCTGGGCCAGCGAGCAGCGCCGGGAGGACCCAACGCCCTATTGGCGGACGCTGAAGGCAAACGGAGAGCTGAACCCCAAGTACCCCGGCGGCGCGGAGGCGCAAAAAGAAAAGCTGGAGGCGGAGGGGCACACGGTCCTGCAAAAGGGCCGGAAAAACCTTCGCTATTTCGTGGCGGACTACGAGCGGGCGCTGTTCAACTTGGAGTGAGCGGCGGCGTTGCCTTTTTTCCGCGTCTGTGCTATTTTGAAACAAAGTCGAAACAGGAGGAACGACCATGCCCCATATCCCCCAGGGAACCACCGATACCATCCAATTGCAATTGTTCGCCCCGGCGCTGGAAGCCGCCCTGCGGCCCTCGCCAGACTATGATGTCAGCCGCTGGCTGTACGTCCCCAATACATACTCGGAATACCGTTACATTCTGGGCACCCGGGGCGCGAAGCCCCTGATCTGCGTGGGCATCAACCCCTCCACCGCCGCGCCGGACGCCTTGGACCCGACCCTCCAGTCCGCCCAGCGCATCGCCCTGACCAATGGGTACGACAGCTTCCTGATGTTCAACGTTTACGCCCAGAGGGCCACCCGGCCCGACGACATGGAGCCGGCCCTCAACCCCCTGCTCCACGCGGAGAACCGGAAGGCGTTCCGGTATCTCCTGTCGCTGTCCAGGCAGCCCGCCGTCTGGGCCGCCTGGGGCAACATCATCCTGAAGCGGGACTACCTGATGGACTGTATGCGGGACTTCGCCGCCGACGGTCAGGCCGTGGGGGCCCGGTGGTATACCGCCGGACCGCTGCTGAAATCGGGCCAGCCCCACCATCCGCTGTATCTCAGGGGGGATACAAAGCTGCTGGATTTTGACATCAGCGCCTACCTGAACCGCTGAAAAGACCGCCGCCGGGGCTTCCGGCGGCGGTCCTTCCTGTTTCAGCAGTTCCTTCGCGTATTCCAGACTGATATCCATCCTCCGTGCCACGCCCTCCTCGCTCAGGCCGCCGTCCCGGAAGCGCTTCGCCACCCTGGACATGGACTCTCCCCCACCTCCACGATGTGCCGGTCCGGGTCGTACGGCCGCACCACCCGCTGACCCCAACGGTGTTCCAATGGCGGGCACACCGCCTCCACCTCCGGAAAGTCCCGCAGGGCCTTCAAAAACGCGTCAAAGTCCTCGGCCTCGAAATAGAGCTCGGCGTCGTTCCCGCCAAACCGGATGTCCCCGGCTCCTTTTCCAGAAAGCCCGCCCAGCTGTCCAGGGTCTGGAGGGCCAGCCCGCCGGACGGCACCACGTTGGCCCCGAAGTCGTTGACGTCCTCCAGCCCCAGCACCTTTCTGTAGAATTCCAGAGACCGTCTCAGGTCCCGCACGGCAAACAGCGTATCGCGCATCTGCATTTCTTCACGTCTCCCACTTCTCTCTGAGCCGCTCCCACCACTCCACGGCCTTGAATCTCAGCACGTAGCCCTGGTTTTCCTCGGTGATCAGGCCGACCTCCTCCTTGGAAAGGCCCGCCGCCAGCGCGGAGGCGGGCACGTCCGCCGACGCGGCGGTACACAGCGGCGGGAACACCACGCACCACCAGTTCTGGCCGCCTCCCTCGCCGATAACGACGCGCAGGGCCAGATACTCCCCGGCGGGCAGGGTGAAGCCGTCGTACTCCTTGGTGGGGAACTCTGTGTCCGCCAGCTCCGCGGTGACGGGGTAGTCATAGCCGCAGGCCCTGATCTCCTCCGCCGCGATGCGCTCCAACTCCAGCAGATTGCCCCGCAGCAGGCCCTCGGCCTCCCGCCGGTCCGCCGATTGCTCCAGCAGCTCCGTGGCCCGCTCCAGCACCACGTCCCGGACCCGCAGCTTCAGCGCCTGGTCCTCCTCGGAGTCGGAGTTCGCCAACACATGAAGCCGCACCACCTTGTCCGCCAGGTCGTCCTGCGCCCGCAGGACCAGCGCCCCGGAGGCCAGGAACACCGCCAGGCCGATCAGCAGGGCGATCTCTATGATTTTCAGCTTATCCGCGGATTTTTCAGAAGTTTTCACTTGATTTCCGTCCTTTTCTATGTAGGCTGTCTTCCAGCCCTTGGAAGAAGCATGGACGGAAATGTTTGATTTTATTCCAGATTTTAGAATTTTTTGACCGGCTCCGCCAGGAAGGTCTGGGCGTAGTCCCCTTTCAGCGCCCTTGCCGCCCGCGCCGCGGCCTCCCGCTCCCGGAAGACGCCGAACACCGTGGGGCCGGAGCCGCTCATGGCGGCGTTCAGGGCGCCCAGGTCCAGCAGGCGGCGCTTGATGACGAACACCTCGTGGTACTCCGGCGGCAGGACCTCCTCGAAGACGTTCCCCACGCGGGCCGCCACGCCCGCAAGGTCCCCGGCCTCCAGCGCCGCCGTCATGCCGCCGGTGTCCGGGCGCTTTTGCAGCTCTCCCCCGTCCACCAGCGCGAACAGCGATGGCGTCGGGATGCCGAAATCCGGCTTGCACAGGACGAACCAGCACGGCGGCAGAGGCCGCAGGTCCGTCAAAATCTCGCCCCGCCCCTCCGCCAGGGCCGTGCCGCCCCGGACGCAGAAGGGCATGTCGCTGCCGACGGAAAGGCCGATGCGCTCCAGCTCCGCGCCGGACAGTCCGGGGCAGTAGGCGTCCCGCAGGATGCGCAGCAGCGCCGCCACGTCGGCGCTGCCGCCGCCAAGGCCCGCATAGGCCGGGGTCCGCTTCTCCAGCGTCACGGACAGGCCCGGCACAGGCCGGCCGGCAGCGGCGAAAAACGCCTCCACCGCCCGTTGCTCCAGCGTCTTTTTGCCCGCCGGGATGAAATCCCCGTCGGTGTGCAGGGCGAAGCCGCCTTCCGTCTCCTCCACAGTCACCGTGTCGCAGAGAGACACCGTCTGCATCACCATCCGCATGTCGTGGTAGCCGTCGGCCCTCCTGTCCAAAATGTCCAAGGCCAGGTTCACCTTGGCCGGGGCCCGCTTTGTCAGCCTCATAATCCGCTCTCCCGTCGCGCATGTATTGAACGGCCTGATTATAGCATATCCCTTCCCATCGGAAAAGCCGGACCGGAAAAATTTTTCCCCGCGGCGGGAGGCGCGCGGAACGCCTGTCCCGGTGCCGTCCGCTTTGGAGCGGGATCTGACGCAAACCGGCGCCCCGGGATT
>OIYT01001403.1_pt1 | contig 17236 bp, 16 predicted proteins | sample 1588201 | NCBI WGS metagenome assembly OIYT01 (sample SAMN03283260) | human gut metagenome | biome: human-associated habitat; material: feces | host: Homo sapiens | place: USA | collected 2013
GAGCATCAACGGACAGGCTCTGTCCACCGGCGGCAGCGCAACCGTTGCCATCCCCGACAGCGGCAGAACCGACATTGTCGTGAAAATCGGTGCTAAAACCTACACGCTGACGATTCTGCGCGATAGCGGCACAGGCGACGGTGAGCATACTCACAGCTACGGCAGCGAGTGGAAGTACGATCCCGACAACCACTGGCATGAGTGCTCCTGCGGAGATAAGGCCGATAAGGCGGTACACGACTTCAAGTGGGTTGTTGACAAGGAAGCGACCGCAACGCAAAAGGGCTCCAAGCATGAGGAGTGCAAGGTTTGCGGCTACAAGAAGTCGGCAGTTGAGATTCCGGCTACGGGAACACCGTCTGAGCCAGGCAAGCCGACAGGTCCGGATTTTCCGCAGACCGGTGACAACAGTGATATGATCCTCTGGATTGCACTGCTGTATATCAGCGGCGGTGTTCTGACAGGTGTAATGGTATTTGATAAAAGGAAAAGACATTCCGTCAAATAATCAAAGATAAGTAACAATTAACGATCCATCACGTAAACATCACAATTACGGCACAGAAGGCATAAAAACCGCTGTGCCGTATTTCTTTTCTTGGCGACTGTTTTTGAGAAATAAGCAATTTCTCGGGCATAACCCAACATTTTTTTGCCGGATTCCATGTATACTGTGTATATCAGTGTATATCACACTTATGCACTTTTTCATTTTTACCCCGGCAAGCGGATACACGGATATCAACAGAGTTTGGCACAACAAATAACTCAACCGACGCAGAACCAGATAATGAGGATGAGTTAGACGAATTGCTAAATTCATCATATATATCCTTCCGGACTCCTCAACAAACAATAAAATCCATGTGTTTGCAATCAGGCAAATGCATGGATTTTTTATATTGTGTTTTGAAAAATGTATCTTTGGGAATATAGAGAAACGAAGTTGATAAAATAATGAAAACGGGATATAATTAGGTTGTAAGGAAAGTAAGGAATACATTACCGGAGAATGGAGGGTTTTATATGGAATTAGCTAAAGTAACATCAAAAGGTCAGGTTACCATACCTATTGAAATCAGAAAAAAACTTGGAATTAAGAATGGCGATAAGATATTGTTTGTTGAGGAGTCTGGAAGAATATATATGATGAATTCTTCAATGGACGCATTTCGGGAAGCCCAGAAAGCATTTGCAGGAGAGGCAGAAAGACTTGGACTTAAGAATGATGACGATGTAATGGCAATGATAAAAGAATTAAGGGAAGAAAGCGTGGTAAAATAGATGAGAATTATGCTTGATACAAATGTGCTGATATCAGGGATGTAAAGGATTATCCGGTTCTTTACACGGCGATTATTGAAGATGTTGATATTCTTGTAACAGGAGATAAGGATTTTTCGGATATAGAAATTGAGAAGCCTGAGATTATGTCTCCCACACAGTTTATAGAGAGATTTTTATAGGAACCTCAGTTTTTAATACTTAAAAATTGGGAGAAGAGTTCAAGTTGAAAATCAGTTTGCAATTGGGACAATAGCATAACTGAGTTGGGCACAGTTTTGGAGGAATGAATGGCAATAATAAATAAAGAAGAGCTTTTGGAACAGCTTTGACAAAGTTATTATCTACTATGACAATGGACAGATTGAACTCACCAAAATCCTTACATCGGTATTCAGTACATTATATACCCTTGTAGAATTTCGCAAAGTAAAACCTGTGGACTATAAGTTATTCCAAATTGCTGATCTCATTTGTACGATAGAACTTCCTGCAGAAAAGGCAGAAACTAATTCATTTACTAATTCTGAATTGGATTTCTTTGATAATATCAGAGATTAAAAAAAACTACCTAAAGCATTTGAAGCGAAAATCTCTATAAAAACATGGCTTTTTGGATAAAAGTATGTAACCTCAAGGAATTACAGATTGAAACGTTAAACATTTTATGCTAGAATAAAATTCAAATGGGCATACATCGTAATTTATAATAATTAGAATGAAATAAAGCCCCATAAACAGGAGGTTTTAAGCTATAATGGAACAGTATAAGCAGGAGTTTATTGAATTTATGGTGGATTGTAAAGTCCTCAAATTCGGTGATTTTGTAACTAAGAGCGGAAGAAAGACGCCCTTCTTTATTAATACAGGTTTTTACAGAACAGGTGCACAGCTTAAGAAACTTGGCGAATATTATGCAGAGGCTATTAATAACAAGTACGGAACAGATTTTGATATTCTGTTCGGACCTGCATATAAGGGTATACCGCTTTCGGTTACCACAGCTATAGCACTTAACGATAAATATGGGGCAGATATAGGATACTGTTCTAACCGTAAAGAAATAAAAGACCACGGCGATAAGGGAATCCTTCTCGGAAGCCCTATCAAGGATGGCGATAAGATTGTAATAATAGAAGATGTAACAACAGCAGGAACATCAATAAATGAGACTCTCCCTATCATCAAAGCACAGGGTAACGTTAATGTTACAGGACTTGTTGTATCCGTTGACAGAATGGAAAGAGGTCAGGGTACCAAGAGTGCACTTACAGAGATAGAAGAGAATTACGGAATCAGGACAACTGCGATTGTTACAATGGCAGAGGTTGTAGAACATTTATATAACAGACCTTATAAGGGCGAAGTTATAATAGACGATACACTTAAAGCTGCTATTGATGATTATTACAAGCAGTATGGTGTAAATTAAATAGAAGAGGGTTTAATTAATGTCAAAGCATAAGTATAAGTTTACCAATAAGAAGCATAGTGTAGGTGGCGTTGCTGCTACAATTATGGCTGCAGCTGCTATTGTACTGATTGTTTTTTCAATTGTCCTCTCATTTAAGGCAAGAGGCGAAGGCGGGGAAATAGTCGGTTCCCTGGCATTGATGGCACTTGCCTTTTCTGTATTTGGACTGATTATCGGTTTACTTAGTTACAGGGAATTTGACAGATATTATACCTTTTCATTGATAGGAAGCCTGATTAATGGTATTATAATAGTACTTTTAATAATGTTATTATTTGTAGGAATTTAAGAGAGGTAAGAAAATGGCTAAAGTAGGAATTGTCATGGGAAGTGACTCAGACCTTGAGGTTATGAGCAAAGCAGCGGAAATGCTTGAAAAGTTTGGTATTGATTATGAGCTGACTGTTATTTCAGCACATCGTATGCCTGACGTATTTTTTGATTATGCAAAGACAGCAGAGGAAAAAGGTTTTAAGGTTATAATTGCAGGAGCCGGTGGAGCAGCACATCTTCCGGGTATGTGTGCGGCAATTTTCCCAATGCCTGTTATTGGTATTCCAATCCATACCAAATCTCTTGGCGGAGTTGATTCTTTATATTCAATAGTACAGATGCCAAGCGGAATCCCTGTTGCAACTGTTGCAATTAACGGAGGAGCTAATGCGGGAATTCTTGCAGCTAAGATTCTTGCAACAAGTGATGACGAACTTCTTAACAGAATCAAAGCATATAAAGATGAATTAAAAGACGGCGTTATGAAGAAAAAAGACAAAATCGAAAAAGTCGGATATAAAAAATACATGGAGGAAAAATAAAAATGGATTACAAGAAAGCGGGCGTTGATATTGAAGCCGGATATAAGTCGGTTGAATTAATGAAGGAACATGTTAAAAGCACAATGAGACCGGAGGTACTCGGAGGTATCGGTGGATTTTCAGGTGCGTTCTCAATGGCAGCAATCAAAGACATGGAGGACCCTGTGCTTTTATCCGGAACAGACGGATGCGGAACCAAGGTTAAACTTGCTTTCCTTATGGACAAGCATGACACAATCGGTATTGATTGTGTTGCCATGTGCGTTAATGACGTTGCATGTGCAGGGGGTGAACCTTTATTTTTCCTTGATTATATAGCATGTGGAAAAAACATTCCTGAGAAAATCGCAACAATCGTTAAAGGTGTTGCGGACGGTTGTAAATTATCCGGATGTGCTCTTGTCGGCGGAGAAACAGCAGAACATCCCGGACTTATGCCTGAGGACGAATATGACCTTGCAGGATTTTCTGTAGGTGTATGTGACAGAAAGAACCTTATTACAGGAGAAAATATCAAGCCGGGAGATACACTTGTTGCAATCAAATCTTCAGGTGTACACAGCAATGGTTTTTCACTTGTAAGAAAAGTTTTTGATATGACAAAAGAATCCCTTGATACATATTATGATGAACTTGGAACAACTCTCGGTGATGCTTTACTTAAACCAACAATTATTTATGTCAAGGCACTTAAAGCAGTTAAGGATGCCGGAGTAACCATTAAGGGCTGCAGCCACATCACAGGCGGCGGTTTTTATGAGAATATTCCAAGAATGCTTCCTGACGGAATAAGAGCCGAAGTTAAAAAAGACAGCTACGAAGTACCTGCATTATTTAAACTTATGGCTAAGAAAGGCAATATTGACGAACATATGATGTATAATACATTCAATATGGGTGTCGGCATGATTCTTGCAGTTGACCCTGCTGATGCAGATAAGACCATAGAAGCAATCAAGTCTGCCGGGGAAGATGCATTTGTAATAGGACAGACAGTTGCAGGCGAAAAAGGTGTAACATTATGTTAAGAGTAGTTGTACTTGTTTCAGGTGGCGGAACCAATCTTCAGGCTATTCTTGATGCCATTGATAACGGTAAGATTAAGAATGCGGAAGTTGTGGGCGTAATCAGTAATAATGCCAATGCCTATGCACTTACAAGAGCTGAGGAACACAATATTCCAAATGAATGTGTATCACCTAAGAATTATGAAAACAGGGATGTGTTTAATGATGCACTGCTTGAAGGTGTATCAAAATACGATCCGGACTTAATTGTTCTTGCAGGTTTTCTTGTGGCAATCCCTGAGAAAATGGTTAAAGCATTTCCTGAGAAAATCATTAATATCCACCCATCACTTATCCCTTCTTTTTGTGGAAAAGGATATTATGGACTTAAGGTACATGAAGCCGCTTTGCAAAGAGGCGTGAAAGTTACAGGAGCAACCGTGCATTATGTTGATGAAGGAACGGATACAGGTAAAATTATCTTCCAGAAACCTGTAATGATAGAGGACGGGGATACACCTGAGATTCTTCAGAAAAGAGTTATGGAACAGGCAGAATGGATTATTTTACCTGAAGCAATAAATATGATTGCAAACAGATAACTGAAAGGATAACGTACTATGAAAATATTGATTGTAGGCAGCGGCGGAAGAGAGCATGCAATTGCTTACGCATGCAGTAAAAGCCCTAAAGTAGATAAAATATACTGTGCACCGGGTAATGCCGGAATTTCGGAACTTGCGGAATGCGTTCCAATTTCAGCCATGGAATTTGACAAACTTGCAGATTTCGCAGCTGAAAAAGAAATCGACCTTACCGTAATCGGAATGGATGACCCACTTGTAGGCGGCATTGTTGACTTGTTTGAAGCGAGAGGTTTAAGAGTATTCGGACCTCGTAAGAATGCGGCTATTCTTGAAGGTTCCAAGGCATTTTCAAAGGACCTTATGAAAAAATACAATATTCCTACGGCTGCTTATGAGACATTTACTTCTGCGGACGATGCCAAGAAATATCTTGAGACTTCGGAATATCCTATAGTCCTTAAGGCTGACGGACTTGCACTTGGTAAAGGTGTTCTTATCTGCAATACCAAGGAAGAAGCATTGGCAGGCGTTGATGAGCTTATGCTTGACAAGAAGTTTGGCGATGCCGGTAATACCATTGTTATAGAAGAATTTATGACAGGAAGGGAAGTATCCGTACTTTCTTTCGTTGACGGCAATACAATTAAAATAATGTCATCAGCCCAGGACCATAAGAGGGCAAAAGATGGTGACGAGGGTCTTAACACAGGTGGAATGGGTAACTTTTCACCAAGTCCTTTTTATACAGAAGAGGTTGATGATTTTTGCAAAAAACACATATATCAGGCAACCGTTGATGCAATGAAAGCAGAAGGCAGGGAATTTAAAGGCGTTATTTTCTTCGGACTTATGCTTACACCTAAGGGACCAAAAGTTCTTGAATACAATGCACGTTTTGGCGACCCTGAAGCACAGGTTGTTCTTCCAAGGCTTAAAAATGACATTATAGACGTTTTTAATGCCTGCATTGATGGAACACTTGATAAGATTGACCTTCAGTTTGAAGACAAAGCCTGTGTATGCGTTATCCTTGCCAGTGACGGATATCCTCTTGCATATGAAAAAGGCAAGATTATAACAGGTCTTGATAATTTCAAAGGCAAAGACGGTTATTACTGTTTCCATGCCGGAACAAAGTTTGATGACAACGGCAACATTGTGACTAACGGCGGACGAGTTCTCGGAATTACCGCAAAAGGCGATACACTCAAAGAAGCAAGAGCCAATGCTTACGCTGCAACCGAATGGGTTGATTTTGAAAACAAATATATGCGCCATGATATAGGTAAGGCTATAGAGAATATGGACTAAGGAGTATACTATGACAAAAGTATATATTGACGGAAGCGAGGGTACTACAGGTCTTAGAATCAATGAGCGATTCAAAGGCAGGGATGATATAGAGATACTTACAATCCCAAGTGAACTTCGTAAGGATGTTAATGAAAGACGAAAATATATAAATGAATCGGACATAACTTTTTTGTGTCTCCCTGATGCGGCTGCAATTGAAGCCGTTTCCCTTGTGGAAAATGAAAATGTTACAATAATAGATGCCTCTACGGCACACAGGACAAGTCCGGGCTGGGCTTACGGATTTCCTGAACTTTCGGAAGAATTCAGGGAAAATATCAGAAACAGCAAGAGAATTGCCAATCCTGGCTGCTATGCTTCAGGATTTATTTCACTTGCTTATCCGCTTGTGAAAATGGGAATAATAGGACCTGATTTTCCGATTTCTGCATTTGCCCTTTCAGGCTACAGCGGGGCAGGCAAAAAGACTATTGCCATATATGAATCGGATGAGAAGACTGTGGAAATGAATGCTCCAAGAGAGTATGCACTTACGCAGAAACATAAACATCTAAAAGAAATGAAAGCGATTACAGGACTTTCAAGGGAACCTCTTTTTACCCCTATTGTAGACGATTATTACAGCGGAATGATTGTCAATATCCCACTTTATGTGGATATGATAGGCATGAAGCCTGAGGAACTTCAGAAAGTATTTGCAGATTTCTACAAGGGTGAGAAATTTATCAATGTAAAACCTTTCGATGCACAGACAGAAGAACTTAACGGTTTTATGGCAGCCAACTCATGTTCCGGATGGGACGGAATGGAAATATACATTTGCGGTAATGATGACAGAATCCTTCTTTCATCACGTTTTGACAACCTTGGAAAAGGTGCGTCAGGTGCTGCGATACAGTGTATGAACATTGTGCTTGGCTGTGATGAAGCAAAGGGTTTGAATCTGTAATTTCACAGAATATTCACAAAAAATACAATATCTGGAAGTGCCCTTATGTTGACCTTGAGGGCATTTCTTTTTATAATGTAAATAAATAATATTTGACAGGATAAAGTAATGAGCAATACAAAGAAAATTTATAAAAAAATAGTATGTCTCCTTACTGCAGTTGTTTTACTGGTAGGAGGTATTGTCGGAAAAAATATATACGATATTATGGCAGATACCTCATTTGAACAGACACTTAAGTCTTTTCCGGAATCATACAGACCTTACATACAGGCACTGCATGATAAACATCCTAACTGGACTTTTGAAGCGTTCAATACAGGACTTGACTGGAATGAAGTGCTTAAGAACGAGGCACTGTTAAAAAGAAAACTTGTTCCGGCAGCAGGTCACAGTATGTCATTAGGACTGGCAGACCTGAAGTCTAATGGTGAGTGGGCATGGTATCAGACACCGACAGCTTGGAAAGCTTATGATGATGTAGCGGGTGCATATAACTACTCCGCCAATAACTGGGTAAGCTTTGATACGGGATACTGGAATCAGGCATCAACATCAGCTATTTCATACATTATGGATCCAAGAAACTGGCTTAACGAGAGTTATATATATATGTTTGAAAAGTTAAGTTATGACGGAAATCATGATACGGTTGAACTTGTTAATTCAACTCTTAACGGAACATTTATGTATAATGCAAAATGTCCCGGTGCACCTAATAATATGACTTATGCCCAGGTAATAGTTGAAGCAGCCAAAAAGTCTAAGGTAAGTGCCATACATCTTGCTGTAAGACTTCGTCAGGAAAAAGGTACAAGCAATGATGAACTTGGTAAAGGTGTGTCAACCAAGAATGGCAGTTATTTTTATCAGGCAACTGGCGACGACAACGCGGTATATTATAACTTTTTTAACATAGGAGCTGCAGGCAGCGGCAAGCAGACCGTTATTAATAACGGAGGCAAGGAAGCGAAGGCTGAAGGCTGGACAAGCCCATATCTTGCAATAATGGGCGGTGCCGATAAAGTATATACAGGTTACATAGGAATAGGCCAGGATACAATATATTTTGAAATGTTCAGTGTGGTCAATCCTAAATATTATTACTGGAAGCAGTATGCACAGAATCTTACCGCAACACTGACTGAAGGCAGTAAGATATATGAGACTTATAAGAACGCAGGACTTCTTAATTCGTCATTTGTATTCAAAATCCCTGTATATAAAAATATGCCTTCATCATGTAAAAAGCCGGCTTCGCCTTCAGGTGATGAAAGAACAACGGCTAATCCTAATACAAGGCTGTCAGAAATAAGTGCAATACTTATAGATATGGACGGAAATATATATATAGATAAATATAACGAAAAAACTGAACTTACACCTACATTTAATTCGGAGACAACGGAATATTCACTGGTTGTTCCGTATAAGGTTTCACAGATCAAATTGTCGGCATCAGCTTATGCCAGGACATCTTCAATATCGGGAACGGGAACACACAGCCTTAAAGTTGGCAATAATGAGTTTAATATTGTCTGTAAATCAGAATATGGTACAACCAAGACTTATAAGGTTAAAGTTACAAGGGCGGAAGGCAGTACATATCTGACTTCACTTTCCTCAAGCAAGTCGGGAATTAATGAGACTTTTAAAATGAATACTTATAAATACACCATGAGAGTTGCCAATAATGTTACGTCCTTAGCATTAAATTATAAGACGGAATCGTCAATAGCAATTGTTGAAATGAGAACAGGCAGTACAACAACTGTTCTTTCAGGTGGAACAACGGGTAATATTAATCTGCCTGTGGGAACTACCAAGGTGTACATAGATGTATATCCATCAGCCACCGACAGAAGTGATCGTAAGACTTATGAAGTAGATATTACAAGACTTACCAAAGTAAACATTGACTTTAAAACACTTAAATTAAAAGATCAGTATATCCATAATTTTGCCGTGGGTGATACAGTGAATACCGCACTTCAAAGACTTAAGGTTACAGGCGGAACGGCACAGATTACCGACAGTTCGGGTAATGTAAAGTCCGGGGACAAGATTATCGGAACAGGTGATATGTTAAGAATCCATGATTCAAATGGCGCTTTGTATATGTCAAAGAATATTGTGATATATGGTGATGTCAATGGTGACGGAAAGATAGATATATATGACTTTGCTTATATAAGAAAACTTATAATTAAGAAAACAGGATTATCCGGAATATTCCTTGAAGCAGCAGATATACATAAGAAAAATAAAGGCGTAGACATATATGATTTTGCTGTTATGAGAAGATATATTATTAAAGGAACTGCGATTGAACAGAAATAAAGGAGTAAGTAATGTCTAAAAATAACAAATTAATTAAAATAATGCTGATTGCTTTGCTGTGCATTTCAATATGTTTTACAATATTCTCAAAGCCTGAAAAGACTTATGCATCAGAAGGCACTATTACTGTTAAGGCAAGTGCCGGAGAAGTAATAACAGGTAATACGATCACCGTGGAAGTTAAATTAAATAATCCTGCGGGAATAACATCGGCAAATTTTGAACTTATATATGATGGTAATATTTTTGCTTATGTCAGTGGTATGGATGGCTCAGGATTCAATGGAGTAATACCTTTTTCGGTTACAGGCGGTGCTACGGAACAGACCGAGTATAAGTGGAATATCACTTTCAAAGCTAACCAGACAGGAACCTGTAATTTTACAATAAAAGGATATCAGTTTATTGATACAGATGTGAATGATTTCAGTCCTGCATGCGGTTCGGCTTCCGTTAATGTTACAGCACCTCCGGCACCGGGTTCCGATGATGCCACACTCAGTTCAATCCAGGTAGGAGGGGCTAACTTAAGCCCTGCATTTGCAAAATGGACATTGGATTATGTATGTTATGTGAACAATTCCGTAACCTCCGTTAATATTGCGGCTGCAAGCTCACAGGGCGGAAGAGTGGAGATAGCAGGCAACACAGATAATCTTGCGGTTGGTAATAACTACGTTACAATCACAAGTTATGCACCTAACGGCAAGGCAATGAAATATAATCTTAATATTTTCAGGCTGGAGCCGCCTACAGATCCACCTACAGAAGCACCAACTGACCCGCCTACAGAGCCGCCTGCAAGCTTCAAAGTAACTATAGATGGCAAAGAATATAACGTATCATCTGAGTTTGATGCCGGCAAAGTGCCTGACGGATTTGAAGTAGAGCTTGGTTCATATAACGGAAAAGATGTAATAACCGCAACCGGAAGTGCAACAGGATTTACACTTATGTACCTTGTGGATTCTGAAGGAAACGGAAACTTTTATGTATATGATGGCAAAAATTTTTATCCTTATATTGTAATATCTAATTCCGAAAATACATATTATGTATTTGACAGCCGCAAGGCCGATACATCGATGGCAGGCGAAGAAAAGGATGTAAAAATTAAGGATACGGCCATAAAAGGATATGTTGACGGAGAATATATTTATTTTTACGCAATGAATTCCAATAAAAAGTATTCGTGGTATTCCTACGATACTGTGGAGGGTACAATACAAAGATTGCGTACCACATCCCCTGAAATTATTGAAGATGAGACAACACCGGAAGAGACAGCCTCAACTCCGGTAACAGGAAAAAACGATGACGGAGTTTCCTTTAACAATAAAAACATTATTATAATCGGCGGAGCTTTGTTATTGATTGTCATAGCCGGAGCAGTTATATTTTTAATCAGCAAAAAGGAAAAGAAATATAACGGATATAATGAAGAATTTGCCGCAACCGATGAAAAAACACAGGAAGAAGCTACAGCGGAATTAGAGGAAGTATCAAAGGAAACTGAAGAAAAATAAAAAAAGTATTAAATTTAAACGCAGCAGGGCAAAACTATTGCTTTTGCTGCGTTTACTTGTTATAGTATGTATATAACACGGGCAAGGAGTTGAGAATATGATTTTTAGCATTGATTTTAACAGTGATGAGGCAATTTATATCCAGTTATGCCACCAGATTATAATGAGTATTGCCAATGATGATATACATGAAGGCGATTCGCTTCCATCAGTGAGACAGATGGCTGAGGATATAGGAATTAATATGCACACTGTTAATAAAGCATACACAATTCTTAAGCAGGAAGGATATATTAAACTGGATAGACGATACGGTGCCGTTATAGCTGTTGATGCCGATAAGATAGAAGCCATGGAATCACTTTCAAGGGATTTGAGGGTATCTATTGCTAAAGCAATGTGTAAGAATATAACATCAGCGGAAATACATGCACTTGTTGACGATATTATAAGTGAATTTGGAATAAAATAAAAAGGAGGGATAGCAAATGCTTTGTGAAAAATGTAATAAAAACCAGGCAACATTTCACTATGCGGAGGTAATTAACGGTGTCCGCAGCGAACACCATCTTTGCAGTGAATGTGCGGCTAATACAGACGTAAGTTTTTACAGCAGTATTTTTGAAAACGATGAGAATTTTACCAGACTGATATCTGGAATACTGGGCGGTAAGGCTATTGTGTCAGGCAATGGCGAAAGCGACAAGTCAGTTAATGTGACATGCCCTAACTGCAAGACAACATACGGCGAATTTGTTAAGAATTCAAGGTTCGGATGCCCTGTATGTTACGATATATTCGGACTTCTTATATCTGACAAGATGAAGAAGATTCATGGCAGCAACGTATATATGGGCAAGAAGCCTATGAAATACGGCAAGCCGGAGGATGAGCCTCTGGAATATGTTGAAAGGGAAGAAGATAACAACCTTGATAGAGAAATAGAGATATTACGAAAAAAATTAAAATCGGCGGTTGAAGAAGAAGATTTTGAAGAAGCAGCCAGATTAAGGGATTTAATAGCTGAACTTAGCAGAAAGGAAGGTAAAAATGCTTAAATGGTATGAACATGAAGAAACTGCCGGGGATATCGTAATCTCAAGCAGAATAAGGCTTGCCAGAAATTTTAACGATTATCTTTTTGCAGACAAAATAAGCGATGAAGACGCTGCTAAGATGATTAATTCGGTTGCAAAAAGGTTTGAGACCGATTATCCCGAAGAGTTCAGATGCCTTTACATGAAAGAGTGCAGCGAATCAGGCCGTAATGCCCTTAAAGAAAAGAGGGTAATAACATCTTATCTTGCAGGCAAAAATAATGGTGCGGTTATTTTATCGGAGGATGAAGGAACTTCTGTTCTTTTAAACGGCGAGGACCATGTAAGGATACAGGTATTATGTAACGGAATGGATATCCAGAGCTGTTTTAAGAAAGCCAATGAAATTGATGATTATATAGACGCACATTTTGATTATGCTTTTGATGAAAAATACGGCTATAAGACAACTTTTCCCACCAATACAGGAACCGGAATGAAAGCAGGATACACGCTTCACCTGCCTTCCCTGTCGGATGCCAGAAGACTTAACGATATCAGCGCGGAGCTTGGAAGATTCGGGTTAAAATTCAGGACAGTTTATGGTGATGGTCAGAATGGATACGGTAATTTATACCAGATATCCACACAAAAGACCCTTGGACAGGATGAACGTGAAGTTATAAAAGACCTTGATGACATTGTTATGCAGATTGTCAATCAGGAAAAAGAACAGAGAGAACATTTTTACAAAAAAGACAAGATACAGATGGATGATGAGATTTACAAATCATACGGTGTTTTAAAATATGCAAGAAAACTTTCATTAAAAGATTCCATGGTTCTCATATCGGAACTTATGACAGGCATATCGTTGGGCGTATTGCAGTTTGCACATAACGGAAGATATAATATCAACGAGCTTATAATGGATATACAGCCTGCAGTTTTAAGACAGAATTCAGGCAAGGCGATGTCTGTAGCAGAGACAGACGTATTAAGAGCAGAATATATAAGAAAATATCTCCCTGAAATAATCTGATTATTTCACAGATAGGAAAGAGGAATATATATATGGAAAGTGGATTTACCAAAAAAGCCGAGACAGCATTGCAGAATGCCACGGAAGCAGCATTTGAGCTTGGGCATGGCAGTGTCGGCTCTGAACATATTCTTATCGGACTTTTAAGAACGGAAGAATGTATTGCCAATGCCGTACTTGTGAATAACGGTGTTGAAGAAAGCAAGGTTGTGGAGCTAATCAAGGAACTTATCGTTCCTGAAAAAAATGTGGGGTTGAAAGAACCTGATTCCTATACTCCGAGAGCTGCAAGAATTCTTGAAAATGCAAGAAAAGAAGCAAAAAGGTTCAAATCCGGGCTTATCGGAACGGAACATATTTTTATAGGAATGCTAAAAGAGCAGGACTGCGTTGCAACACGTTTATTGGGAACAATAGGCGTCAAAATCCAGAAAGCCTACATTGATACCGTGGTCGCAATGGGTGAGGACAGCAATAACTATAAAGATGAGGTTTCTTTTAACCGCAAAAATAGAAAGAGCCAGACCCCTACACTTGACCAGTACAGCAGGGATTTAACGGCACTTGCCGAAGAAGGAAAGCTTGACCCTGTTATAGGACGTGAAAGAGAGATTCAGAGAGTTATCCAGATTGGCAGCAGAAGAACCAAAAACAATCCATGCCTTGTAGGAGAACCGGGCGTAGGAAAAACGGCTGTTGTGGAAGGAATTGCAATTAAAATAGCAGAGGGCAATGTTCCTGATACCATAAGAGGCAAGAGACTTCTTACCCTTGATCTTTCAGGAATGGTTGCCGGTTCAAAATATCGTGGTGAATTTGAAGAAAGAATCAAAAAAGTAATAAAGGAAGTACGTGCAGCCGGCAATGTCATTCTTTTTATAGATGAGCTTCATACCATCATAGGTGCAGGCGGTGCAGAAGGAGCGATTGATGCTTCCAACATACTTAAGCCTTCCCTTGCAAGGGGCGAGGTACAGATTATCGGAGCCACCACTATCGATGAATATCGTAAATATATAGAAAAAGATGCTGCACTTGAACGACGCTTCCAGCCCGTTAATGTGGATGAACCGTCGGAAGATGAAGCATACGAGATACTCAAAGGATTAAAAGAGACTTATGAGACTCATCACGGCGTTACAATAACGGATGGAGCACTTCGTTCTGCCGTAAAACTTTCAAAAAGATACATCAATGACAGATTTTTACCTGATAAAGCCATTGACCTCATTGATGAGGCATCTTCAAAGGTAAGGCTGGGGGCGTTTATTAAACCTGAAGAAATAAGCAAAACCGAAGTCGAAATCGAAAAACTTGAGGCTGACAAAGAAGAAGCAATCAAGGCTGAAGCCTATGAAAAAGCCGGGGAAATCAAGAAAAAACAGCTTAAAAAGTACGAAAAACTTGAAAAACTCAATACAAAATGGCAGAACGAGAAAAACAACAGAAACCTTGTGGTAGACGAGGAAAGCATAGCTTTAGTTGTGTCAGACTGGACTAAAATACCTGTCAATAAGCTTTCAATCGGGGAATCAGAGCGCCTGATGAAGCTTGAGGAGACCCTTCACGAACGTGTTGTAGGTCAGGACGAGGCTGTAACTTCTATAGCAAGAGCAATAAGAAGAGGCAGGGTTGGACTTAAAGATCCTAAGAGACCGATTGGTTCATTCCTTTTCCTTGGACCTACCGGTGTCGGCAAAACCGAACTTTCAAAAACACTTGCGGATGCCATGTTCGGAAATGAAAATTCCCTCATAAGAGTTGACATGTCGGAATACATGGAGAAACACAGCGTATCCAAGATGATAGGCTCACCTCCGGGATATGTAGGTTATGAGGAAGGCGGCCAGCTTAGCGAAAAAGTAAGACGTAATCCTTATTCGGTAATTCTTTTTGACGAGATAGAAAAAGCACATCCCGATGTATTCAACGTACTCCTTCAGATACTGGATGACGGCGTGGTAACGGATTCCTCAGGAAGAAAAGTTGATTTCAAAAATACTATTATCATAATGACAAGCAACGCCGGAGCCGAGAATATCGTTTCACCTAAAAATCTTGGTTTTAACACATCAAAGGATCCTGAGCAGGATTACAAAAACATGAAAAATAAGGTTATGGATGAGGTTAAAAGAATTTTTAAACCGGAATTTCTCAACCGAATCGATGAAATGATTGTTTTCCACATGCTGACCAAAGAAAACGTAGCCCGTATTGTGGACATTATGATGAACTCTATCAATAAACGTATTAAGGAGCAGCTTAATATCACCATTGAACTTTCCGATGCGGCAAAATCCTATATCGTTGACGCTGGATATGATGAAAAATACGGTGCCAGACCGTTAAAGAGAGCACTTCAGCAGAAAGTGGAGGATGAGCTTGCCGAACAGATTCTGGAGGGCAGGATAAAGAGCTCGGATATTGTTTATGTCGACAAAAAAGAAGACAGCGAAAAACTTGTTTTTTCTGTAAAATAGTGTAGAAAAAAAGCAGGAAATATATTATAATACTTTTATTAATAAGTTACTAAATTTAACACACAGGAGGACACAATATGTCTGTAGTAGACGAGTTAATTCACATTGAGGGAGACGGTACGATAAGCTTTGGAAATTATCTTCTGGATACCAAGACCAAGCTGGACAATGTAGAGTACAACGGAGATATTTACAAGGTTAAGACTTTTAAGGAAATTACCAAGCTTGAGAAGAACGGTATGTTTGTTTATGAGTCTGTACCGGGAACAACAGTCCACAACCTTTCAATAAGTGATAATAAAGTAGAACTTAAAGTTGAGGGCGCAGATGACCCGCAGATTACTCTTGAACTTGAACCGGAGACAGAATATGAAGTATTTGTTGACGGCGCTTCAATAGGAAGCATGAAGACCAATATCAGCGGTAAATTAAGTATCAGCGTTGAACTTGTAAGAGAGGGCGTTCCTGTTAAAATTATCAGAAACTAACAGAAGGTGAAGAATGGCTAAGAGCAGAAGTACAGCATTTTTCTGTAAAGAATGCGGCTATGAGACATCTAAATGGATGGGACAGTGTCCGGGCTGCGGACAGTGGAACACGCTTGTGGAGGCTCCTGTAGAGAGTTCTGTTAAGAAAGGAATTTCTGTTCTTACACAGGGTGGGCAGGCTGTTCCCGTAAGAGTGTCCCAGATAGATACTGAATCGGAGAACCGTTTTACATCGGGACTTGCGGAACTTGACCGGGTTCTCGGTGGCGGAATCGTGACCGGTTCAATGGTTCTTGTAGGAGGAGATCCGGGAATCGGCAAATCAACCATTCTTTTACAGGTATGTAAGAATGTATCCGCCGATAGGAAGGTATTATATGTATCCGGCGAGGAGTCTTTGCGACAGATTAAGATGAGAGCTGACAGAATCGGCACGATGCCGGATGATTTTTATCTGCTCTGCGAGACTAATCTTGCTAAGATAAGCGATGCAATCAGAAATTTTGCCCCCGATATGGTAGTTATAGACTCTATCCAGACAATGTACTGTGAGACCAGTGAGTCAGCACCGGGAAGTGTCGGGCAGGTAAGAGAATCCACTAATGTTCTCCTTCAGATTGCCAAAGGACTTTCAATTACTGTTTTTATTGTGGGACATGTTACCAAGGAGGGTGTTGTCGCCGGACCGAGAGTATTGGAACACATGGTAGATACTGTTCTGTATTTTGAAGGTGAGCGAAGCGAGAATTACCGTATCATAAGAGCCGTTAAGAATCGTTTTGGAGCCACCAATGAGATTGGTGTTTTCGAGATGTGCCAGGATGGACTCCGTGAGGTGCTTAACCCATCAGAGTTTATGCTGAGCGGCAGGCCGGAGGGCGAGCCGGGTTCTG
>OIYT01001405.1_pt1 | contig 17223 bp, 15 predicted proteins | sample 1588201 | NCBI WGS metagenome assembly OIYT01 (sample SAMN03283260) | human gut metagenome | biome: human-associated habitat; material: feces | host: Homo sapiens | place: USA | collected 2013
AGATGGTGGCCTCCACCACGGTGGACAGCTATAAGATCCTCTCCAAGAGCATCAAGTCCGTCCGGGACCGGGTCACCAACATCTCCGACCATCTGCCCCAGCCCATGGACCCGGAGACCTTCAAGGAGACCATGGTGCGCCATATCATGAACGGCAGCCGGGACACCTATGCCGTGACGCCGGAGGACGACGCCCGCATCCGGGAGATCGCCGGGGAGCAGTTCCGGAGCTGGGAGCGGATTTTCGGAAGAAACCCGAAATTTACCATCGACAGGATCGGCCGCTTTGCCGGCGGGAAGGTCCAGTTCAAGCTGGATGTGCAGAAGGGGATCATCCGCGAAGCCGCCGTATACGGCGACGACGAGGAAGAAGATGAGGACGGCAACGAAGAGGGCGAGGCCGAGTATGAGCTGACCTGCCCCAAGTGCGGCGCGGAGATCAGAGCGAAGACCTGAACACGGGGGCGTGCGCGGCACGCCCCTGTTTCCATAGGCGGGGAGGGACCGCCTCTCCCATGAAAAAATACGGGACCGGGCGCCATCACGGAAAGCGCCCGGTCCCGCGCTGTGTTTTTATGGGATGTGACGCGGCTCTTTGTCAGCGGACGGCAGCCGCTCCTGCCGCGTCAGCCCCGCGGAGCGGCCTGTGTACTCGGACACAATGACGGAGTAGATCTCCTCCGGGGTCTCCCGGCAGTCGTTCCGCAGCCACTTTTTGATGACGGCGTTGAAGCCGTTCCGGAAGAACTCGATGTGGTATTCGATGTACTGGCCGTCATAGTAGGCCGCGGCCATCTGCGTGTTGTACTCCGTCAGCTGGAACCTGCCGTCCAGGCCCAGCTTGAAGTACGCCTTGTAAAACAGCTGGTTTTCCCGGATGTGCCGCAGCAGGCGCAGATGGACGATGCCGGAGCGCTCCGGCTCCGCGCTGTCCCAAAACAGCCCCGCGACCTCCTCTTCCAGCCGCTTCTGCACAGCGTCGGCCAGGTCGCAGATATCCAGATAATTGGCGTAGAAGGTCGTTCGGTTCACGCCCGCGGTCCGGCAGAGCGCCGTCACGTTGATCTTGTTCAGCTCATGGTGCTGCAGCAGCTCTATAAAGGCGGTCTCGATCTTGTTCCTGGACGCTTTTCTGCGCTTGTTGTTGGGCGTGTTCATAGACTTCTCCATTATCTCAACAAATGTTGAAATATTGATGATTGTTCGCTTTTGATAAAACCAGTATACTACAAAGTGGAAACACAAACAAGTGTTGAGATAATGGAGGATATCATCATGTCAAAATTGCAGGAGGCCAACAAGAAGATCGAAGAGGCCGTGGTCGGCGGCTATCAAAAGGTGGAGGAGAGCGTCGTCTCCGGCTATCAGAGGCTTCAGGACGGCGTCGTCTCCGGTTATAAAAAAGTGGAGGGCAAGATGATCGACGCCCTCTTTGCGGAGGCGGGCGAGAGCACCGAGGAGGCCAGGGCCAGACTGGCCAGGGGCGCGGAGGACAGCGGAAAGGAGCACAGATGAAAAAGGAGAATTTCGTCACTCTGGTCATGGGGACCGTCGGGGGGCTCCTGTTCGCCCTGGGCATGTGCATGTGCATGCTCCCGGAGTGGAACGCTTTCCGGCAGGGGATCGTTGTCGGCGCCGTGGGTCTGGCGGTGCTGCTGGCGATGCTGGCCGTCCGGCGCGGGATGCGGGGAAAGCCCCCGGTGAAGCTCAGCCCGCGGACGGTTGGCATCGTCCTGTTCGGCGTGGCCGGGGCGCTGGTGCTGGGCGTGGGCATGTGCATGACAATGGTGTGGGAGGGCCTGATGATCCAGGGCATCCTTGTCGGTGTGGTTGGCATTGTCGCGCTGCTCTGCCTCATCCCCCTTTGCGGGGGGCTGAAGTAGGTGGGCGTGCGATGAGCCGGCGGCGCCGGAGCTTACGGGCGCTGCTGTGCCCACCCGGGGCGGTCATGGCCCTGCTGGTCCCGCTTTCCGCGGCGGGGCTGGCCGCCGTTTTTGTCCGGGGGCTGGAGGACACGGCCCTCGCCTATGCCGTGTACGCTGTCTCCGCCTACACGACGATGGCGGCGGTGGCATGGCTGGCGTGGCTCTGGAAGAAGGGACGCGCCCTGTTGCACAAAAACGCCTTTTTCCACAGATATCTGACGGACCTGGCCTTCAAGGCGGAGGTCTCGCTCCACATCTCCTTCGGCGTCACGCTGTTCTACTGCGTCTACAAAGCGGCGGCAGGGCTCTACTACCGCTCCGCGTGGCTGGGCTCCATGGCCTTTTACTACTTTGTACTGGGCGCCGTGCGGTTTCAGCTGCTGCGCCATGTGCGCGGAGGGCGGGGGACCCGGGAGCAGGCGCTTCAAAAATACCGTTTTTGCGGATATCTGCTGCTGGTTTTGACGCTGGCCCTGGGGCTGATGAGCTTCTATACGATCTATGAGGGGCGGGCCGTGGAGTATCCGGGGTACATTATCTACGCCGCCGCCGGCTACGCCTTTTACAGCCTGACGATGGCGGTGTGCAACCTGGCGCGGTACCGAAAGCTGCAAAATCCCGTTTACTCAGCCGCCAAGGCGCTCGCTCTGGCGGCTGCTCTAGTCTCCATTTTCTTCCTGCAGGCGTCCATGTTCGCCGCGTTTGGAGACGGCGGCGCGTGGCAACGGCAGATGAGCATGGCCACGGGCGGCTGCGTCTTTTTGCTGATCGCCCTGATGGCGCTGTTCATGATCCGGCGGGGCGCCCGCCTGCTCCGGGACTGCTCCCAAGGGCGGGAAGAATAGCCCCGCTTTGAAAAAAGCCCCCGCCTGTGGGAACAGGCGGGGGCTTTTTTACAGATATCTCCGGGGCTCAGACGGGTTAGCCCTTGCACACGGGGACGATCCAGCCCTTTTCGTCGGGCAGCTTGCCCCACTGGATGCCGGTCAGGGTGTCGTACAGCTTCTGGGTCAGCTCGCCGATCTTGCCGTCGCTGATGTCCACCTTGTCGCCCTTCCAGTCAAGCTCCTTGACGGGGGAGACGACGGCGGCGGTGCCGGTGCCGAAGACCTCCTCCAGGGTGCCCTCGTGGCCGGCCTTCATGATGTCCTCGATGGCCAGCTTACCCTCGATGACCTCATAGCCCCAATCCCGCAGCAGCTCGATGATGGAGCGGCGGGTAACGCCGGGCAGCACGGTGCCCACGCAGGCGGCGGTGTAGATCTTGCCGGCGATCTTGAACATGATGTTCATGGCGCCGACCTCTTCCACGTACTTCTTCTCCACGCCGTCCAGCCACAGGACCTGGGAGAAGCCCTTCTCCTCGGCCAGCGCGCCGGCCTTGATGGAGGCGGCGTAGTTGCCGCCGCACTTGGTGAAGCCGGTCAGGCCGGGGGCGGCGCGGATATACTCGTCCTCCACGTAGATGCGGATGGGATCCAGGCCCTCGGCATAGTAGGCGCCGGAGGGGGAGCAGATGACGCAGAAGGTGTACTTCTTGCTGGCGTGGACGCCCATGCCCACGTCAGTGGCGAAGACGAAGGGGCGGATGTACAGGGAGGAGCCCTCCGTGTGGGGCACCCAGTCCTTTTCCACTTCCACCAGGGTCTTGACGGCCTGGACGAAGTCCTCCACGGGGATCAGGGGGATGCACATACGGTCGGAGGAATCCTGCATCCGCTTGCCGTTGCAGTCGGGGCGGAACAGCTGGATCTGATTGTCGGCGGTGCGGTAGGCTTTCAGCCCCTCGAACAGCTCCTGGGCATAGTGGAACACCACGCAGGCGGGGTCCAGCCGGAAGGGCTCATAGGGGACGACGCGGGGATCATGCCAGCCCTGGTCCGGATCGTAGTCCATCAGGAACATATGGTCGGTGAAGATCTTGCCGAAGCCCAGCTTGCTCTCGTCGGCGGGCTTTTCCTTCGGCGTGGTGGTTTTGGTGATCTTGATATCCAGCATGTGAAACTCTCCTTTAAAAAGTAATTTCAAAGATAAACGTGTGTATAGCAAAAGACCTTCGCGCGGTCCCACCTCCGGCGGAAAAGGCGAAAGTCACACATCCGTGGCGCGTCTCCCTGGTTTACGGCTGACAGGTTCGCCATCTCTATCTCTTTTATACGCTGATGGCGCAGTAAAGTCAAGCGGTAAAATACACAGACCGGGCCCTGTTGTGGGGAGAGAGGCGGAGGGCCGGCGATTTTCCGCCGGTCCTCCGCGCGTTTTGGCAAGGGGAAATGGAGGTCACTGGACGCAGGCTACGCCCCGCCGGAAGGCCTCGATGTTCAGGGGGATGAACTTGGCCTTGGGGCCGGCGAACATCTCCTGGATCATCCGCTCGATGGTCTCGGGCTTCAGCAGCCCGGTGGCCGCCACGTAGGCGCCCAGCATGACCATGTTGCCCACCTTGGGGTTGCCCACCTCCTCGGCGATCTTCGCGCAGGGGATGTAGTAGGCCGTCAGGTCCGGGCGCTGCACGCGGTCGGTGACCACGTCGCAGTTGACGAACACCGTGCCGCCGGGCTGCACGCCCTCCTCAAACTTCATCAGGGAGGGCTCGTTCAGGGCGATCAGCTCCGTGGGATGGGCGAACACGGGGGAGCCGATGGGCTTGTCGGAGAGGACCACGGAGCAGTTGGCGGTGCCGCCGCGCATCTCGGGGCCGTAGGAGGGGGCCCAGGTGACGTTCAGACCCTCGTCCATGCCGGCCTCCGCCAGGTTCTTGCCGATGGCAAGGCCGCCCTGGCCGCCGAAGCCGGAAATGATGATCTCCTTCTTCATCTTATTTCACCTCCGCACTGCTGTCTTTGATGACGCCCAGGGGGTAGTAGGGGACCATGTTGTCCTTCAGCCACTGGATGGCCTTCAGCGGCGTCATGCCCCAGTTGGTGGGGCAGGTGGACAGGACCTCGATAAAGGTGAAGCCCTCCCGGTTCATCTGCTTTTCAAACGCCTTCTTGATGGCCCGCTTGGCCTTGTTGATGTTGGCGATATCGGTGACGCAGACCCGCTCGGCATAGGCGCAGCCGTCCAGGGTGGCCAGCATCTCCGCCACGCGGATGGGCATGCCCGCCTGCTCCGCGCTGCGGCCGGACTGGCAGGTGGTGGCCCGCTGGCCGATCAGGGTGGTGGGGGCCATCTGGCCGCCGGTCATGCCGTAGATGGCATTGTTGACGAAGATGGTAGTGAACTTCTCGCCCCGCATGGCGGCGTGGACGATCTCCGCCGCGCCGATGGAGGCCAGATCGCCGTCGCCCTGGTAGGTGAACACCAGGCGGTCGGGCCATACGCGCTTGATAGCCGTAGCCACAGCGGGAGCGCGTCCGTGGGCTGCCTCAGACCAGTCGATGTCGAGGTAGCGGTATGCGAACACGGAGCAACCTACCGGGCATACACCGACGGTCTTGTCCTCCATGCCCATCTCCTCGATGACCTCGGCCACGAGCTTATGGACTACACCGTGAGAACATCCCGGACAGTAGTGCATCGGGACGTTGTTCATCAGTTTTGGTTTCTTATATACCAGATTCTCTGGTGCAATAATGTCGTTTGCCATTTGATTCTTCTTTTTAAGGGAAAGCCGGTTGATAGCCGGTTATCCATTTGATTCGACTATTTTACCAACTTCGTTTTCAGTGCGTCAACAATCTCCTCGGGTGAAGGAACGATACCACCCAGGCGGCCGAAGTGCTCCACGGGGATGGCACCATTGACAGCCAAGCGGACATCCTCGACCATCTGGCCGGCGTTGAACTCGCTCACGAGGATACCCTTCTTGTTCTTGGCAAGCTCCTCGATCTGCTTGGTCGGGAACGGCCACAAGGTGATCGGACGGAAGAGACCTACCTTCAGGCCTTCCTCGCGGGCCAACTCCATGGCCTTCTCGCCGATACGGGCGGCAGAACCGAAGCTGACGATGATGTAGTCGGCGTCCTCACACTGCTGAGTCTCGTAGCGAACCTCATTGTTGCGGATCTCCTCATACTTGGCCTGGAGGGCGAGGTTGCGCTCCTCCATCACCTCGGGTTTCAGCTCCAAGGAAGTCATGATGTTCGGATCGCGATCCGGCGTGCGGCCGAAGGTGGCCCACGGGTAGCGCTTCTTCACCTCCTCGTCAGAGAGGCGGGGCTTCGCGTCGGGGAGAACGACCTTCTCCATCATCTGACCGATGACACCATCGGAGAGAATCATGGCCGGGCAGCGATACTTGAACGCCAGCTCGAAGGAAAGGTCTACGAAGTCTGCCATCTCCTGGACAGAGTTCGGGGCAAGCACGATGACATAGTAGTCGCCGTTGCCACCACCACGAGTGGACTGGAAATAGTCGGACTGTGAAGGCTGGATCGTACCCAGACCAGGACCGCCACGCTGCACGTTGACGATGACACCAGGAATCTCAGCACCAGCCATGTAGGAAATACCCTCCTGCATCAGGGACACACCCGGTGAGGAGGAGGTCGTGACGCAACGCTTACCAGCACCAGCGCCACCATAGACCATATTGATAGAGGCCACCTCGCTCTCAGCCTGGACTACTACCATGCCGGTGGTCTCCCAAGGCTTCAGGGCGGAGAGGGTCTCGATAATCTCTGTCTGCGGGGTAATAGGGTATCCGAAGAAGGCGTCGGCACCGCAGCGAATCAGCGCGTGTGCGATAGCCTCATTACCCTTCATCAATTTTACTTCTTTTTCAGCCATACCTTATTCCTCCACTTTTTTCTTATAAACAGTAATACATCCGTCCGGGCAAACAATGGCGCATGAAGCGCAGCCAATACATTTGTCGGCGAAAACAGGCTCCGCGTACGGATAGCCGTGAACGTTGACTTTCTTCTGTGCCAGTTGGATCACATCCTTCGGGCATGCAACGATGCACAGTTGGCATCCCTTGCAACGCTCGGTGTCGACCACAATCGCACCTTTAATCTTGCTCATATTGATTTGAATTTTTTAGTTAAGTCGTTGGGACAGAGCTGCGTCCGCCCCGAGCGGCCTTGATTAGGGATTATATGCGTCTTTATGATAGAAGTTCAGAATGTCGTCGATCATCTTCTTGGCTTCCACGGCTGGCGACTCGGCGTCGAGCTCGATGGCTTCCAAGTAGCAGTCAATGGCGTGTTTCCAGTCGCCCTGCTTGCGATATTCGTTACCTTTCTGATACCATTCCTCGGCAGTCATGGGCTCCATTACTTATAGTACTCCTTCTTGCCTGCTGCCAAGGTGTTCTTCATCAGCGAGCAGATGGTCATGGGACCAACGCCGCCCGGTACGGGCGTGATGTAGGAACACTTCGGTGCTACCTCGTCAAACTTCACGTCGCCGCAGAGGCGGAAACCGCTCTTGCGGGTCGCATCGGGCACGCGCGTCGTGCCGACATCGATGGCGACAGCGCCTTCTTTCACCATGTCGGCCGTGACAAACTCGGGACGGCCAATGGCGGCGATGACGATGTCGGCCTCACGGCACTCTTCTTTCAGCGTGGCCGAGCGGGAGTGGCAAACCGTGACCGTGGCGTCGCCATAGCACTTCTGCATCATCAGCGAGGCCATCGGCTTGCCGACGATGTTGCTGCGTCCGAGGATGACACACTTCTTGCCAGAAGTCTTGATATTGTAACGGTCCAGAAGGGTCATGATGCCCAGCGGAGTGGCGGAGATGAAGCAAGGCAGTCCGATGTCCATGCGACCGACGTTGATGGGGTGGAAACCGTCCACGTCCTTGCGGTAGTCGATAGCCATGATGACCTTTTGCTCGTCGATATGCTTCGGCAGCGGCAGCTGAACGATGAAGCCATCGACATCCTCCTCTTTGTTGAGGCGGTCAACACAAGCCAGCAGCTCTTCCTCCGTCACGTCATCCTCATAGCGGATGAGCGTCGAGGTAAAACCGCACTGCTCGCAGGAGATAACCTTGTTTTTCACGTACGTCTCAGAGCCGCCGTCGTGTCCTACAAGGACAGCGGCCAGATGAGGACGTTTGCCACCAGCGGCGACAATCTTGCTCACTTCGTCGGCAATTTCGGCCTTGATGGCCGTTGCAGTAGCTTTACCGTCAATCAGTTCCATATGGTTAGGTGTTGTTATGGGAACACGGTGGCTCGTCCAGCCCTTCCTAAGGTGTGGGCTACGGATGGTCTCGCGTCCCCGCGTTTATAATCTATTTCTTTCGTTCTGTCCCTCCCTTGAGGGGCGGGGCAGGGGAAAATTCTGTTTGGTTTTTAGTTGAATGGTTGGCGCGCCATCACAGTATGTCCGCAATACGATGCTGCCGTATGTACGTTTATACTATATATAATGAACGCGCGCGAACCATATTTAATACATGAGGACTAATTCATGGGGGGCATACCTGTGCCCTTCATGTTTTTCATTCGTCCCATCATGCCCTTCATGTTGGCACCCGTGACCATCTTCATCATTTTGCGGGTCTGGTCAAACTGCTTGATGAGCTTGTTCACCTCCTGGATGCTCGTGCCCGATCCCGACGCGATACGGCGGCGGCGTGAGGTGTTGAGCACCTCGGGATGTGTGCGCTCCTGCGGAGTCATGCTCTGGATGATGGCTTCGATGCCCTTGAAGGCGTTGTCGTCGATATCGACGTCGCGGATGGCTTTGCCCACACCAGGGATCATGCTGGCCAACTCCTTGATGTTGCCCATCTTCTTGATCTGCTGGATCTGATTGTAGAAGTCGTTGAAGTCGAACTGGTTCTTGCGAATCTTCTTCTCCAGTCGCTTGGCTTCTTCCTCATCAAATTGCTCCTGGGCGCGCTCCACCAGCGAGACCACGTCGCCCATGCCGAGGATTCGGTCGGCCATACGGGCTGGGTGGAACAGGTCGATGGCTTCCATCTTCTCGCCCGTACCAATAAACTTGATGGGCTTGGTCACCACCGTGCGGATACTCAGCGCGGCACCACCGCGGGTATCGCCGTCGAGCTTGGTCAGCACCACACCGTCGAAGTCCAGACGGTCGTTGAAGGTCTTGGCCGTGTTGACGGCATCCTGTCCCGTCATGGAGTCGACGACAAACAAGGTCTCGTCGGGACGAACATGATTCTTCAGACTTTCTATCTCGGCCATCATCTGCTCGTCCACTGCCAAGCGTCCGGCGGTATCGATGATCACCGTGTCGTAGCCTTTCGCCTTGGCCTCCTGGAGGGCGTGGTCTGCTATCTCGTTGACGTTCTTGTTGTCGTCCTCAGCATAGACGGGCACGTCTATCTGGCTTCCCACCACGCGCAACTGCTCGATGGCGGCAGGACGATACACGTCGCAACCCACCAGCAGGGGCTTGCGGTGGTCTTTCTGCTTGAGCATGTTGGCGAGCTTGCCGCTGAACGTGGTCTTACCCGAACCTTGCAGACCGCTCATCAGGATGATGGCGGGCTTGTTGGTCAGTTTGATGCCGACAGTCTCGCCACCCATGAGCTCTGCCAGCTCGTCGTGGACAATCTTCACCATGAGCTGGCCTGGCTTGACGGCGGTCAGCACGTTCATGCCCAATGCTTTGCGCTTCACGTCGTCCGTGAAACTCTTGGCCACTTTGTAGTTGACATCCGCATCGAGCAGCGCGCGGCGCACGTCCTTCAGCGTCTCGGCGACATTGATCTCGGTGATTTTTCCCTCACCTTTCAGTATCTTAAATGACCGTTCAAGTCGGTCGCTTAGATTCTCAAACATTCTTCAGCTGTTTGGTATGGTTGTTTTCTATACTGTATTATTTGTTTCGCAAAGGTAATGAAAAAATCTCATACCACAAACAAGCGATACCCATTTTTTGGTATTTTCAAGCGTTTTTTTATTTCCTTTCCATCCATTGGCCTCCCAGATTGCATGAGAAATCTGGTTTTTGGCAGGGTGAAAAGAGTCCTTATGCTTAAAAAAGCAAAATATAACCAGCGATTTTTGGTGTATTCATTATTTCTACTTACATTCGCACGCCAAAAAGATAACTTGCCGTCTTGAGGAGTCCGAATTGTCCGGTCGAGGTGGCAAATCGTGTCTTATTGGTCTCAAAAAACAGATAAGGAAATAGAAAAATGGAATACTATCTTAGTGTGGGCAGCGAGAAGCGTGGCCCTTACAGCGTGGCCGAGTTGGCAGCTCGTGGCATCGGTGCGGAGTCGTTGGTGATGGCTGCTGATGGCGGATCATGGCAACCCGCCTGGCAGGTGGAAGCGCTTCGACCGATTCTCCGCCAGCAGACGGCTGCGCAGCAGTCTCAACCGATCATGGACTCAGGGGGTAATATTTCCTCTGGTTCTGACGTAAGCAGTCCATCGGGCCCGGGAGTAAGCAATGCTTCGGGTGGGGAGCAAGTTATCGTCGGCGAAAGGATAGGGGAGGGCCCCGATGTGCTCCAAGGTTACGCTCCGCAGCCTTCCGCGCAGCCTGAGAGCGAGCGCACCGTTCCTCCATCCGTTGACCGTGGATTCCGTAAGCATCGTGGTGGTTGCTTGTGGATGGTGCTGGCGATGTTGCTCTTGTTGGCAGGACTGCTGGTGGCCACTTGCCCGAAACCCGAGCAGCACGCCGAGGCCATCTCGGGTGTGGTGGCGGAAACGATGGGCGAGGCCCTGCAGATCGACTCCATAGACTCCGACGATCCCTTCTCGACGGCCATGAAGTCCTTGGCCGGAGGTGCCACCCGCCAGGTGGTGGCGATGGTGGTCGGCAACGCGCTCACGGTGGACAACTACTTGGTCTGTTCGCTGGGGCGCATCCACTACGCCGACAAGGCTCCCGTGGTCTCTGTGGGTGTGCTGGGCCATGTGTTCACCATCGACAAGTCGTCGCTCAAGCAATTGGCTCATCGCTATGCGGAGGAGACCAAGCGGCGCTTGGAGGAAAATGTCAAGCAGAAAGTGCGCGAGAGCATCACCCTGCCTATTGGCCGCATGCTTGACGAAGCTATGGGCGGACTGATGGACGAGTTGGCGGGAGAGTTGTTCGGACGCCATGGCCATCAGGATGAGCCTGCGCAGGACGACGAAGATGCCATGATGGATAGCATCTGAGACCTGACTGTCCGTATTGCGTTTTCGCAAATTGAAACGCAACAAGGCAGAGGGAATGTGCTCCTCCGTAGGGGCCCATTCCCTCTGCCTTGTTAGTTGTGGGTAAAACGTTAGCCTTTGTTTCGGGCTAGTTTCGGCTTTGTTTCGAGCTAGTTCCGGCTTTGTTTTAGAAAAAACACCCATATCTTTTGCTTGTTTCGATTCTTTTGTGTAATTTTGAAGCCGTTAACGCCTTTGGAGAGACGTAATTAAAGACTATCGTTGGCGACTCCAGGGCACATAGAATACTTTTTAGACAACACATCATGAGGAAACGTATTCATCGTTTTGCATTGTTGCTCGTTGCTCTGACGCTGGCTCTGCCGATCTGTGCGCAGGCCGTTGGCGAGGGCGACGGTTGGGGTGCGGGAGCCATCCATGTACCCAAGAACTTCAAGTTCAGCAAGTTGGTCAACCACGGTAAGGGTGGCGTGCCCCCTGTAGCCACAGGGACCAAGGGTCGCAAGGCCCGCCAGGCAAGTCAGGTGCTGAAGGCACCGCAGCATTCCGTGTTTTACGCCAATGCACTGGGCGACTACATGGGACTGATGTCCTATGATCCGGCCACGCCCACCGACCTGACCACTTACGCGCCGTTTGACAAGTCGCTCTTCAATGCTGGATCCACCATCAAGGACGGCAAGCTTTGCGGACTTTATCTCGACCAGTCCATGATCGAGTATGGCATCATCTTCCTGTGGTACGGGTGGTTCGACCTGGAAACGGGTGAGTATGATGGAGAAGTGACCAATGTCTCCAACCGGAGCCTGATCGCTTATGCCACCGCCACCGACCCCAAGACGGGCGAGGTGTTTGGTGAGTTTACTGATCAGACGATGCAGAGCTGGGAGTTTGGTGTGGTCGATTACGACACCAAGACCCGCACCACGATCGCAGAGACCGACAATCTCTACTTGGCGATGGGAATCACCAGCCAGGGCGACTGCTACGGTATCACCGACGATGGCGACCTCTACCGCATCGATCGCACCACGGGCGAGGAGACCCGTATCGGCTCGACGGGAGTCCGTGTCACGGATGCCAGCGGAATGGCCTATTCCCAGGGTGCCGTCGTCGATCCCAAGACCGATGTGTTCTATTGGGCTGCCACCGACGCCAACGGTGAGTGTACGCTCTATACGGTGGACCTGGACGATGCTTCTGTCACGCGCGTGTGTGCCTCTCCTTATCAGCAGCTCGCACTCAATGTGCTGCCGCCGTTGGCCGAAGACAAGGCTCCTGCTGCCATCCATGACTTTGCGGTCCATTTTGATGCTCCCGCCACTTCCGGCACGGCCACGTTCACGCTCCCCACGAAAACCTTTGATGGCGATGACAACCTGACAGGCCAGCTTACCTACGAGATCAAGGCCAACGGCAGCGTTGTGGCCACGGCCCAGGCTGCGCCAGGTGCAAAGGTCAATGCCACATTGAGCAACCTGCCAGAGGGAGAGACGGAGTTTGTCTTGGTTGCCAAGAACAGTGTGGGACCGAGCCCGAAGGCTTCTGCCGAGATCTATGTCGGCTACGATCAGCCGCAGGCTCCCACGGAGGTCACGCTCAAGCAGGGCCAGGGCAACAAGGCCACACTCTCGTGGGTCGCTCCCACGACGGGACTCCACGAGGGCTACATGGGCAACATTACCTATAATATTTATCGCGTGAAAGGCGGGGAGCATACGGCCTTCCGCCAGGGCGTGACTGCCAACAGCCTTCAGATAGACCTGGCGAGCGGCTCTGCCCTCACCAGCTACCAGTACTCGGTCGAGGCCGTCAACACGACGCAGACCAGTGCGCGCACGCTGAGCAACAATCTGGTCGTGGGCGATCCGCTGGAGGTGCCGTTCTTCGACGACTTCCCCGAGGGCATAGACAACTACACTGTCGTGGATGCCAATCATGACGGCTCTACCTGGTCGTGGGATAGCTACTACAAGGCCGCACGCTACAATGCTGACCCCGAGAATAGTGGCGACGATTGGCTCATCACGCCTCCCATCCATCTGGAGAAGGGCCGCAACTATGTGGTCAGCTACAAGGCTTGTGTAGCCCGCTCCTATTTCCCCGAGCACCTGGAAGTGTATTGGGGCAAGGGTACGACGGTGGCAGAACTGGACCAGGTGATCACCGAAGATACCGAACTGGACAATACGGAGAACCGTCTCTTCGAGAAGGTAATCACGGCGCCCGAGGATGGTACCTATTATATCGGTTTCCACGCCACCTCCAATCCGGCTTCCATCAATATCTTCATCGACTCGGTCAGTGTGAGCCCGGGTTGTGATCCTGCTTCGCCCGCACAGGTGGAGAACCTGAAGGTCACGCCCGACCAGACGGGTGAGCTGAAGGTGACGCTGGACTTCAATCTTCCGACGAAGACGTACAACGGCGCCGAGCTGACAGCCATCACCCGCTACGAGGTGCTGAAAGGCGACGCCGTGCTTGCCCAGCAAGAGGGTGGCCTTCGTCCTGGCGATGCTGTGAGCGTCGTGGACGAGAATGCCGCCAAGGGTGTGAACACCTATCGCATCTATTGCTACAACGAGGCAGGGCAGGGCGCGCGTACGGACGCCACGACCTATGCTGGCCTCGACTATCCCGCTCCTCCCGTCGTCCACGCCGACGACCAGCAGACGCAGGTGCGCCTCTATTGGGAGCCTGTCACGGGTCTCTATGGCGGAGTGATCAACCAGAAGGATGTAGCTTGTCGCATTTATGACCTGGAGGACGAGAATACCGTCAACGACCAGATCGGAGTGATCGGTGGTGGAGCCACGGAGTTTACCGTCAAAAACTTGAACACCGACGAGGGCGTACAGCAGTTTAAGTGGTGGGCCGTCCGTGCCTTCAACACCCTCGGATCGAGCGGTTTCGGCAAGGTGTCGATGCTCGTGGGCGAGCCCTATGCGCTTCCCTACCGTCAGAGTTTCGCCAATCAGAATCAGGGTGGCCACATCCTTATTATGTATGTCGGTGCTGGCATGAATGCTGCTTTCACTACGTTTGACACCTTTGACAACGACAATGGTGCGGTCACCTTCAATGCCACAACCCCGTCGCAAACGCTCGTCGTGTTTGGAAAGGTAGCTGCCACCAGCACCACCTCGCCTGTGATGAAGTTCTACTACAAGGCGCCGACTGATGTCCCCGCACGCCTTTCTGTCAACTTCAAGCAGCCTAACGGCACGGAGACAGACGTGGTCTGGGAGGCCGACCTTTCGGAGAACTTCCGCGAGGGATGGCAGGAGGTGCAGTTTGACCTGCCCGACTCGCTCTTCCAGTCTCGCTACTTCATCCCGCAGCTCAAGATTGTGGCCGATGAGGCGATGGAGGAGGACCAGCAGATCATCATCGACAACTTCACCATCGGAAGCCTCGCCGACGGCATCTCAATCGTCGATAACAAAACCGATGCCCGTCGCTACAACGTCTTCACCACGGATGGCCGACAGGTGCTTCTGCAGGCGGAGTCGCTCCGTGGTCTCCGTCCAGGCGTCTATGTAATCAATGGCCGTACCACGATCGTGCGCTAAGAACAAAGAATAATGCGATCATAGAGTAATGGGGGAGGGTAGTTCCGCTGATGCGGGCGCCCTCCTTTTCTATAGATCCATTTTTGGACCCAGTCTATACTAAAAATAGTTATTTCCTTTGCCGTTTACCCAAATAGGCTTACCTTTGCAATCTATTTTAAATAGAATGACATTGAATGAATAAATCTCAAAAACTAGTAGATTCGATTATTAAGGGAATCCAGGATAAGAAGGGCAGCGGCATTGTCGTTGCTGACCTGACGCAAACCGACGGAGCCGTATGTAGTTACTTTATCATCTGCCAAGGCAACTCGCCGACACAGGTAGAGGCCATTGCTGGAAGCGTGGGCGACTACGTCAGGGAGGCAGAGGGTGAGAAGCCTGTCAGCTGCATTGGTTTGGGCCTGGCGCAGTGGGTCGCCATCGACTTCGTGGATGTGATGGTTCATATCTTCCTTCCCGAGGCGAGGGAGTTCTACGACCTGGAGCATCTATGGGAGGATGCAAAGCTGACGAGAATCCCGGACTTGGATTGAAAAACAGACTTTTTTATCTTTTCCAATTAGCAAATGGATAATCAAAAACCAATGAATAATGACAACGGGGGTGGTCCGCGTATGCCCAAGTTCAATATGAACTGGATCTATGCGCTGGTCATCATATCGCTCGCCGTAGCCTTCTTCGCGACTGGTAAGGACGGAGGTTTGGGCAACACTTCGGTGAGCGTGAAGAAGGACTATACCCAGTTTGTCGAATATGTCAATAAGGGATGGGCCTCTCGTGTGGTCATCAATAAGAATGAGAGCACGCTCAAGATGTATGTCCGGCCCGAGCATATTAACGATATTTTCAAGGCCCATGTGAAGCAGACGGGTCCCGAGCCCTACGTGGTAGTGGAGATCGGTTCTGTTGACAACTTGGAGACGATGCTCAACCAAGCCATCAAGACGAAAAAGATCACCGGCTTCAGCTACAATAACGAGAAGGGCAATGTCTTCACCGACATTCTGTTGAGCCTTCTGCCCTGGGTGCTGCTCATCGCCTTCTGGATGTGGATGATGCGCAGGATGAGTGGCGGCGGAGGAGGTGCTGGTGGCATCTTTAACGTCGGTAAGTCGAAAGCCAAGCTCTATGAGAAGGCTGACGAACTGAATATCACCTTCAAGGACGTGGCAGGTCAGGAAGGAGCCAAACAGGAGGTGCAGGAAATCGTAGAGTTTCTCAAGAATCCGAAGAAGTATACCGATGTGGGTGGCAAGATTCCCAAGGGAGCCCTCCTCATTGGTCCTCCGGGAACCGGTAAGACCTTGCTGGCCAAGGCCGTGGCAGGCGAGGCAGCTGTGCCTTTCTTCTCTATGAGTGGCTCCGACTTTGTCGAGATGTTTGTCGGTGTGGGTGCCAGTCGTGTCCGCGATGTCTTCAAGCAGGCAAAGGAGAAGGCTCCCTGTATTATCTTTATCGACGAGATCGATGCCGTGGGACGAGCACGCTCCAAAAATCCTGCTATGGGCGGCAATGACGAGCGCGAGAATACGCTCAATGCGCTGCTTACCGAGATGGATGGCTTCGGCAGCAATTCGGGCGTGATCGTCCTTGCGGCTACCAACCGTGTGGATATGCTTGACAAAGCGTTGCTTCGTGCGGGACGCTTCGACCGTCAGATACGTGTTGATCTGCCCGATCTGCCTGAGCGCAAGGCTATCTTCCAGGTACACATGAAGCCGCTGAAGCTCGACAAGAATATCGACTTGGACCTCTTGGCGCGTCAAACGCCTGGATTCTCGGGTGCCGATATTGCCAATGTCTGCAATGAGGCTGCCTTGATAGCGGCCCGCCATGACAAGAAGGAAGTGGGCTATCAGGACTTCCTTGATGCCGTCGATCGCATCGTTGGCGGACTGGAGAAGAAAACCAAAGTGATGACAGCGGACGAAAAACGTACCATCGCCATCCATGAGGCTGGCCATGCCACGGTGAGCTGGTTCTGCGAGTTTGCCAACCCGCTGATCAAGGTGACCATCGTGCCGCGTGGACAAGCCCTCGGTGCAGCTTGGTACATGCCCGAGGAACGTCCCATTTCCACCAAGGAGCAGATGCTCGACGAGATGTGCTCGCTCTTAGGAGGGCGTGCTGCCGAACAACTCTTCACGGGTCATATCTCGACGGGAGCCATGAATGATTTGGAGCGTGCCACGAAGGCTGCCTTTAGCATGGTGACTTATTATGGGATGAGCGACAAGCTCCCCAATATATGCTACTACGACAACAGCGAGTATGGTTTCCAAAAGCCTTATAGCGAAAAGACCGCATGTCTGATCGATGAAGAGGTGTTGAAGATAGTCAACCAGCTGTATGATCGCGCCAAGCAGATCCTCGACGAACACAAGGAGGGACACGCCCAGCTGGCCCAGTTGCTCGTGGAGAAGGAGGTCGTTATGGCGGAGGATGTGGAGCGCATCTTCGGCAAGCGTCCTTGGTCGAGCCGCACGCAGGAGTTGATGGCCGAGGAAGAGAAGAACGAGTTGCGACTGGAGAACATGCCTGAGGCGGTCAGAAAGGCCCAGGAGGAGCATGAGAAGGCGGAGGCCGAGAAAGACGGCCACGCTGAAGACGACACTGAGGATAAGGAGAAGGAATGATGAGCGAAAAACAGAAAAATCTGATCACGCGATC
>OIYT01001407.1_pt1 | contig 17214 bp, 17 predicted proteins | sample 1588201 | NCBI WGS metagenome assembly OIYT01 (sample SAMN03283260) | human gut metagenome | biome: human-associated habitat; material: feces | host: Homo sapiens | place: USA | collected 2013
AAGGGGCTTGTGCGCCGCCCGACGACGACCGTGGAGATCGGCGGCAGGCCGTGCCGCGTGATCGGCGCGATCGGAATGCTGCACTGCACCGTGGATGTGACGGGGCTGGACTGCGCCGTAGGCGAGCGCGCCGTGATCCAGCTCAATCCCTTGCACCGCAAGGACATTCCGGTCGTATTTCGCTGAAAAGGGGGGGAAAGGTTGAGCTTGCTGATCTGTAAACAATGCGGCACGCAGTTGGCCGACGGCGTGACCTTTTGCCCGAGCTGCGGTCAATGCCAGAACGGCAATGTGACGCTTTGCGTTGCAAAACGCCGCGCGTGGCGCGTATGGCTGACGCTGCTGGGGCTTCTCGCCGCTTCGGGACTGATGCTGTACCTGTTTCTAAACGACATGATTTGAAAGAGAGGATAAAAAATGTACTGTAAGCAATGTGGGACCCAACTGCAAGACGGCTCGGCCTTCTGCTCCGCCTGTGGGGCGCAGCAGGACGTCGCGCCGCAGAACGTCGCACCGGCTGCTGCACCGCAGGGCTACGCACCGCAAGGCGCCGCGCCGCAGAACGCACCTCGTCGCAAAAAGACGGCGCTGATCGTTACCATCGCGGCCGTCGCCCTCGTCGCCGTCGGTCTTGCGCTCTTCTTCCTTCTGCGCGACAACGGAGGCGGAAGCCTCGCACCGATCGAGGCGTATATGAGTGCCTGCGAGACAGGAGATTACAAGCGCCTGAAGGGCGCAGTCCCCGAGGCTGTGTACGAAGACAGCTATTTTGAGGACAACTTTTATGATATGGTAGAGGAGCTTGACGACGAATACGGAACCTCGCGCAAGATCACCTATGAGAAGCTCGAAGAGGAAGTGCTCGAGGGTGAGGATTTTGAAGATTGTCGCGAAGGTATCTGTGACGAATATGACCTGTCGGAGAAGAAACTGACAGCCATCCACAGTGTGAGAATTCAAGTCGATGTGGAAGGCAGTCAAGGGAGCGATACGCTTCCCGGAGCGTTGATTCTCTTCTGCTACAACGGAACTTGGTATGCGTTATTTTGACTGAATCATGAGCAAAGTGAGACCCTGCCGGATAGGCAGGGTCTCGCGCTTTCTTTTTATCACAGCAGTTCGGCTAACTCCAGCACCAGCCGCTCGGTCTTCTCCCAGCCGAGGCAGGCGTCCGTGATGGACTGTCCGTAAACGTCGCCGCCCGCCTTCTGATTGCCGTCTACCAGATACGACTCGATCATCAGTCCCTTGACCATCCGGCGGATGTCGCCGCTGTGGCGCATACTGTGCAGCACTTCCTTTGCAATGCGCGGCTGCTCCATGAACTGCTTGCCGGAGTTTGCATGGTTCGTGTCGATGATCGCGGCGGGGTTTGCAAGCCCGCTCTGCGCGTACAGTTCGGAGAGAAGCTGCAGATCCTCGTAGTGATAGTTCGGGATCACGCGGCCATGCTTGCTGGTTGCGCCGCGCAGGATGGCGTGCGCCAAGGGATTCCCCTTGCTGTGTACTTCCCAGCCGGAGTAGACAAAGGCGTGGGGGTGCTGCGCGGCGGTGATGGAGTTGAGCATCACGGAGAGATAGCCGCCGGTCGGATTTTTCATGCCGACCGGAATGTCCAGTGCGCTGGCGGTCAGTCGGTGCAGCTGATTTTCCACGGAGCGCGCGCCCACGGCGACATAGGACAGAATGTCCGAAAGATAGTTGTGATTTTCCGGATAAAGCATCTCGTCCGCGCCGGAAAAGCCGGTGCGATCCAGCACCTTCATGTGCAGTCTGCGGATGGAGAGCAGCCCCTTGAGCAGGTCGGGCGAGCTGCTGGGGTCGGGCTGGTGGAGCATCCCCTTGTAGCCGTCGCCGGTCGTGCGCGGTTTGTTGGTGTAGACGCGCGGAACGATCAGGAAGCGGTCTTCTACCTGCTCCTGCACGGCGCGCAGCCGCGAAACATAGTCCAGCACGGCGTCCTCGCGGTCGGCGGAGCAGGGGCCGATCAGGAGGATCAGCCGGTCGTCCTTGCCCGTCAGAATGTCGCACAGCGCGTCGACCGTCCGCTGCTTGCAGCGCAGCAGCTCCGGCGTCGCGGGGTACATGGCCTTGACCTCCTGCGGAGAGGGCATTTTTCTTTTCCATTCAATGTTCATCGTTCGGTTCCTTTTCCTTGTCAAAATAGGCTCTGCGCTGCGTAGAGAGCCGCATCATGTCGCGCATGAGCGCGCGGTCGTCGCGCGCAATGGCGCTGCGCAGCTCGGCAAACTTCTCCGCGAACAGATCCATCTGCGCCAGCAGCTCCCGCTTGTTCAGCAGGAACAGCTCGCTCCACATTTCGTCGTTGATCTTGGCGATGCGGGTCAGGTCGCGGAAGGAGTCGCCGGTGTAGTCGACCAGATGGTGCGACTCTTTGCACACCATCAGGCTCACGGCGATGCAGTGCGTGAGCTGCGACAGAAAGCCGATCATTTCATCGTGCTCCTCCGGCGTCAGCGTCGAGATGTTCGCAAAGCCGAGCGTGCGCCCCAGTGCCTCGCAGGCAGCGACGGCGGCGGGGGTGTTTTTCTGCGTGGGCGTGACGATGTAGTTTGCGCCCTTGAAAATGTCCTTGTCCGCGTTTTCCACGCCGCTGACCTCGCGCCCGGCCATGGGGTGCGCCCCGATGTACTCCAGATCCGGACGCAGCAGCGCCTGCACCGCGTAGACGACGCTGCCCTTGACGCCCGTGACGTCGGTCAGGAGCGCGCCCGCGCGCAGATAGCGCTGGTTTTCCCGCAGCCATTGCAGGAAGGTGTGCGGGTAGAGCGCGAAGACGATCAGGTCAAACTGCGCAAGGTAGCTCGGGTCGATCTCGGTGCGGCCGTGGCGGATCATGCCGTGCCGCAGCGCATAGTCGACGGTCTCCTGTCGCCGCGCCAGCGCGCCGACCTCGTAGCCCTGCGTACTGAGCGCCTGCGCGTAGCTGCCGCCCATCAGGCCAAGCCCGACGATGAGTATTTTTGTGTTGTGATCAAGCTCCATAGGTGATCTCCAATCCGACGCGCCGCAGGTCGTCAAAAAAGGTCGGATAGCTCTTTTTCACGGCCTGCGCGCCCTCTATCACGCCGCCCGTGACGCTTGCGAGCAGTGCCAGCGCCATAACGATGCGGTGGTCGTTGTGTGCGTCGAGCGGCTCCGTCGGCGGCGTCAGCGCGGCGGGCGCTACGGTAGCGGTGTTTTCTTCGATCCGTGTGAAAACGCCGAATTTTTTTAGCTCCGTGGCCATTGCCTGCGCGCGGTCGCTTTCCTTCAGGCGCAGGCGGCGCGTTCCCGTAAAGTGCGCGCCGTGCTTTGCCGCTGCGACGGCAAACAGCACCGGCGCAAGATCCGGACAGGCGGAAAGATCCAGCACGGCGTCCGGCCGCTCCAGCGCCGCAAGGTAGTCCTCGCACACGCGATCTCCCTGCAAGCTCTCGCGCGACAGGCCGGAGAGCCGCACGTCGCCGCCGAGCGCGTTTAGTGCCAGCAGCGCGGCGGCGTTGGACCAGTCGCCCTCCACGGAAACCTCGGCGGCGCGGTAGCACTGCCCGCCTGCAACGGAAAAGCAGTTGCGTGTCCGCTCCTCCGAGTGTATGCCGAACTGCCGCTGCGCCGCGCGGGTCAGGTCGAGATAGGGACGGCTCTCCACCGGCGGCAGAATGCGAAGCGTACTGTCGCCTGCCAGCAGGGGAAGGGCGAAGAGCAGACCGCTGATAAACTGGCTGCTGACGCCGCCGGAAAGCGTATATTCGCCTGCGGACAGTCGGCCGTGCAGACGGAGCCGGTCGGGCGATTTTTGCACCCCAATGCCCTTTTCTGCAAAGACCGCTTCGTATATGCCGATCCCGCGCTCCATCAGGCGCTCCGTGCCGGTGAAGGTGACATCGCCGCCGGAGAGCAGCGACACGGGGATAAAAAACCGCAGCGTGCTGCCGCTTTCACGGCAGCAAAACGGAAGGCCGGTGGGGGCAAGGCCGCCGCGCACGGTCACGGTGTCGTCCGCGCGCGTCCAATCCGCGCCGAGCGCGCGGATGCAGTCGAGCGTCGCGCACAGGTCTTCGCTCTGCGCAACGCCGTGCACGGTGCTCACGCCCTCGGCAAGCGCCGCACACAGGAGCAGGCGGTGCGCCATGCTCTTCGAGGGCGGCGCGGAAAGCGTGCCGCGCGCAGTACCCGCCCGAATGCTAACCCGCATGACTGCCTCCCAGATGCGCGACCAGAAGATCCAGCGCGTGGCAGTAGCCCGCGAAGCCTTCGCCCATGACGGTGGCGATCGCCGCCGCGCGGATATAGCTCACCTGCCGAAAGTCCTCGCGGCTGCGCACGTCCGAAATGTGCACCTCGACCGTGGGAAGCCCGACGCCCTGAACGGCGTCGGCAATGGCAAGGCTCGTGTGTGTGTAGGCCGCCGGATTGCACACGATCCCGTCCAGACCGTCAAAATAGGCCTTCTGAATGGCGTCTACAAGGTCGCCCTCATGGTTGGACTGGAAGAACGTGACCTCGACGCCCAATTCCTCCGCGTGCGCCGCGACAAGACGCGTCAGGTCGTCATAGCTGCGCCTTCCGTATATTTCCGGCTCGCGTATCCCGAGCAAATTCAGGTTCGGGCCGTTCAGGATCAAGAGTTTCATGCTTCCAACTCCTTTTCTATCGCTTGCACGACCGCATCCACGCAGCCGTTCGCGTCGATGTGCAGATCGGCCGCCGCGCGGTACAGGTCGTAGCGCTCGCGGTAGCGCCGCATCAGCGCGTCCCGACTGGAGGAAAGCGGCCGATCGGCTGCGGCAAACAGCTTTTCCGGCGCGCGATCCAAGAAGATCAGACAGCCGTTCCGGCGAAGCCGGTGCAGGTTCTCTTCCCGCAGAATGACGCCGCCGCCGGTCGCGATTACGCAGCCGGTCTCCGCTCCAAGAGAGCGGATCGTCTCCTGCTCCAGCGCGCGGAAGGCATCTTCCCCCGACCGGGCAAAAAAGTCCGCGATGGGCATCCCAAGCTTTGCCGTCAGCAGCTCGTCCACGTCGAAAAACCGCTTGCCGCTCCGCTCCGCCAAGGCTCTGCCGACCGTCGTTTTTCCGGAGGTCGGCATTCCGATGAGGACAAGGTTCTGCGTCTCGCGCAGCACCTCGGCATAGGCACGCTCCGCCTGCCCCGACTCCGGCGTATTGCCAAGGAAGACCGCGCTTGCCGCCGCAGCCTGCGCGGCGAGCATATAAAGTCCACCCTGCGCGCGAATGCCGCGCTTTTGTGCCAGCAGCACAAGGTTGGTGCGCAGCGGGTGATAAATGGCGTCGGCGACGCCCTCCAAGCGAGGGAAAGCGTCCGGCGCGATCGGACAGGTGTCCTGCTTTGGGTACATACCGACGGGTGTGGTGTTGATCAGTATCTGCGCGTCCGTGTGCGAGGCGAGCGCCTGCGCATAGGTGATGACATCGTCGCCGCCCGCGCTGCGCGATACCCGCAGGATCTGCGCAGCGCCTTTGGACGCTGCGACGGCGCGTGCCGTCTTGGAGGTGCCGCCCGTGCCGAGGATTAGTACCTTTTTATCCTTCAGGCACAGACCCATGCGGTCAAGAAGCGCGCTCAGTCCGGCAAAATCCGTATTGTCGCCGTACAGGCGGCCGTTTCGGTTGACGATCGTGTTGACTGCGCCGATGCGCTGCGCCGCGTCTGAGATCTCGTCAAGATAGGGAATCACGGCCTGCTTATAGGGCATGGTGACGTTGATCGCGCGAAACGCCCTTGCGGCCAAGAACGGCGCGACCTGCTCCGGCGTCAGCTCCAGCAGCTCATAGCGGTAGTCCGCAAGCTGCTCATGGATCTGGCGGGAGTAGCTGTGCGACAGGTGCTCGCCGATCAGTCCGTATTGCATGGCGCGCCCTCCCCTGATAGGTAGTCCGTCCCGTAACGCTGCGCAAGCAGGTCGCAGAGGACGATCGCCGTCACACTGTCGATGACCGGACAGATGCGGCGGATGATGGCCGGATCGTGACGGCCGTGGATGGTCAGCTCCGCGTCGGTATTTGTGCGGAAGTCTACGGTCTGCTGCGCCTGCGCGATCGACGGCGTGGGCTTGACCGCGCACTGAAATACGACGGGCATACCGTTTGTGATGCCGCCGTTGATGCCGCCGTTGCGGTTCGTTTTCGTGACGACGCGGCCGTCTTGCATGGAAAGTGCATCGTTGCAGACGCTCGCGCGCAGGTCGGCCATGGAAAAGCCCGCGCCGAACTCCACCCCCTTGACGCCGCCGAGGCTGAAGAGCGCGTGGGACAGCAGCCCCTCCACGCTGTCAAACCACGGCTCGCCGACTCCTGCCGGTGTGCCGCATATAACGGTTTCCGTAACGCCGCCGACGCTGTCGGCTTCTTCGCGCGCTTTCAAAATGCGCTGCGCCATTTCCTCGCCGCGCGCATCGTCGAGCACAGGGAAGCTTTTTTCATGAAGCGATTTTATATCGCTTTCAAGGTCGCAAAATTTTCTGTCCGAAACGCCGGCGCACTTTGCGATGTGCGTTGCAAGGCTTATGCCTATGCCCTCGAGCGCCGGGATGATAACGCCGCCTGCCGCAACGAGCGCCGCGGTTATCCTGCCGGAAAAATGTCCGCCGCCGCGATAGTCCTCAAAACCGTGATATTTGCAGTAGGCCGAAAAATCGGCATGTGCCGGGCGCGCCGGGCCGTAGTTATAATCACGGCTTATGGTGTTCTCGTTGGGGATAACTATCGTCAGCGGAGTGCCGGTCGTTCTGCCGGAAAACACGCCGCTTATGATCTTAAACTCGTCCTTTTCCTGCCGGGGCGTATCCAGCGCCGAGGACGGTCGGCGGCGCGTGAGCTGCCGCGCGATGAAATCCTCATCGACCTTTATTCCCGGCGCAAGTCCGTCTATCACGCAACCGACCGCCGCGCCGTGGCTTTCGCCGAATATCGTCAGGCAAACGCTCTGACCGAAGCTGTTTTTCATCCTTAGCCCTCCAAACGCGAGAGTATCTCGTCGGCGCTCATGCGGCAAAGGCGGAACGATCCGATCTCGTCAACGATCACCGCCGCAATGCCGTCGGAGGCCATTTTCTTATCGTGCTTCAAAAACGGCATAAGCTCCTCGGCGCTCTGCCCGATCTTTGAAGGCAGGCCGTATTTTTCAAGCACCGACCTTATCCGCGCCGCGGCATTATCTCCGCTCATCGGGATCATGCCGAGCGCAACGCACTCGCCGTGCAGGAGCTTGCCTGCATTGAAGCTCTCGACCGCGTGGCCGATCGTGTGGCCGAAGTTGAGCACCTTTCGCAGTCCCGTCTCGCGCGGATCCTGCTCAACAACGTTCTTTTTTATCATCAGCGCGCGGTAAATGATCTGCGGAAGATCGGCCGTGAGGTCTGCGCTGTTTTCGATAAGCTCAAACAGCTCGGCGTCGTTCGTCGCCGCCATTTTTATCGCCTCGGCAAGACCTGCCATGAGCTGGCGGCGCGAAAGCGTTTCGAGCACCTCGGGGTCTATGATGACCTTTTTTGGCTGGTAAAACGCGCCGACGATGTTTTTAACGCCCCCGAAATCTATCGCCGTTTTGCCGCCGATGGAGGAATCGACCTGCGACAGAAGCGTTGTCGGAATATTATAAAAATCCACGCCGCGCATGTAGCAGGACGCCGCAAATCCGCTCAGGTCGCCGACAACGCCGCCGCCGACGGCAACAACGCAGTCGCCTCTTGTAAACGACTTATCGAGCATCTCGGATAAAAGGTGCCGGAACTCGTCAAAGCACTTGCTCTGCTCGCCCTGCGGTATGGTGACGATCACCGCCTCGCTGCACTGCGCGGCAACGGTCTCGGCGTACTGTGCCGGAACTCCGCTGTCGGTGACGACGAGCACACGGCGGTTGAGGTTTAAAAGCTCACCGGCCTTTTTAATTGCGCCCGGCTCAAGCACGATGTCATAATTCCATGTATCGGTCTTTACGGGGACGATCATATCTGTCACTCTCCGATTTTAAGATTTGAGTAGTAGGTTCCGACGAGCTTGAGCTTTGCGCAGATAGCCGACAGCTCGCGGAGCATATCCTGTCCGTTTTCGTTGTTTATATTTCCCTCGGCCTCGATGTAGAAGAAGTAGTTCCACTGAAGGTCCTTCATCGGACGCGAGCGCAGGTTGCGCATATTAAAGCCGTGCGAGCCGATGATGTTGAGCATCTGCGCAAGAGAGCCGGCCTCGTTTTTGACGGTGAACACGAGGATGAAGTTCTCCTCGGCGCGGCTCGACATTGAAGCCGGCCTGTTCTGCGCACGAGAGAGCGCCGCAAAGCGCGTCGTGTTTATCTTGCTGTCGTTAATGACCTTATCAATAATATCGAGCTCGAAAATTTTGCTTGTCTCATCCGAGGCTATGGCTGCGACCGATGCGTCGTTTTTCTCCTTGACGTACTGTGCGGCCAGCGCCGTGTTTGAAAACGTCTCGGTCTCGAAGCCGTGCGCGCGGATGTACTCGCCGCACTGCTCAAGCGCCTGCGGATGACTGATAACAGTCTTTATGCTGTCTAGCGACGCGCCTTCTACGCCGAGCAGATTGTGCTCTATCTGAAGATCGACGACCTGGTTTACGAACAGATCGCCCGAGAAGATAAGATCCATGACCGTTCCGACCTCGCCGGCAGCGCTGTTTTCAAGCGGCAGCACCACGCAGTCGTACTCGCCGCGCTCTACCGCGCGGTACGCGTCCCCGAAATCGGAATACGGGATAAGCTCGGCCTCCGGGAACATGCGCTTTGCCGCCATGTAAGCAAACGCGCCCTCGACGCCGCAATAGGTAACGCGCATGCCGTTTAAGAGCTTCGACTGATACTCGCAGGAGAGATCTATCGTCTTTCTGAGAAACTGCACATAATACGACTCGACGTCGGCGTTCTCAATAAGCTTGCGGTCACGGTCGATAAGCTCCTTTTCGCGCACTGCATCCTTGACGGACAGGCCGTGCTGCTTTTTATATTTTGCTATCACCGCCGCAGCCTGCATGCGCTGCTCGAAAAGCTTTGCCATCTCGGCGTCTATACGGCTGATCTCGTTTCTGGAAGTCTCAAGTTCGTTCATATCGGTACCTCTGTTTTTTCAATAAAAATATGCGATTCCTTTGCAAAGGAACCGCATTCAATGACAATTATTCGCCGCCGAAACGGCTTTTATGCGTGCATTGTTACGTCCTTTGCCAGGCGGTGCTGCGCCAGCCATAATAAAAAACGCAGTACGAATAAAATCGTACTGCGTCAAAAGACATGGATGCACTGCGGACAGACTCAGACACGGAACAATTGCCGATCGTTGTGCAGCGTGCAGTCATTTCCGTATCCTCGCTTTCCTGATTTATTAACGAATAAATTATACTCACACCCGGCGGCCTTGTCAATTGCCGCTTTTGAACAAAATTCTATGCGTCCCGACAGATGGTTTTAGTAAATATCGGGGCAGTTTCGAAAACTGCTCGTCGGGCCAGGTGCATTTCCCCAAGCCCCTTTGGGCAGCATGGGCGCATTTTGGCCGCTCAAATCAGCTTAGCCCCACAGGGCGGTGAGCATAGGTATAATCTGTTTCTTGCGGCTCATGACGCCGGGCAGGAAGAGCATGTTATCCTTGGGTTCGGCGGAGAAGGCGCGGCGGATGGTATCGTCGCTGCCGATGTAGAGAAGCCGGGTGCCCTCGAGGAGGACGTCGGTGAGCATGAGGATGACGATGTCGTAGCCGTGATCTGATTTCATGCGGCGCATCTCACTGAGGAATTCCTCGCGGCGCTCGAGCATTTTCGCCGAGTCAAGAGTCGTGATCTGACCGACGCCGAGTATCTGTCCGGAGAGGTGGAACTCCTTGAAGTCGGAGCGGATAAGCTCGGATACGGGCTTTGTGTCGGACGAGCCGGAAAACAGCTCCTTTCCCAGGGTCTCAAGTGAAACGTTTGCAATGCGCGCCATACGCTCGGCAAGCGCGGTATCACGCTTCGTGCAGGTCGGGGATTTGAACATGACGGTGTCGGACAGTATGGCCGCCGCCATAAGCCCGGCCATTGCCGGCGAAGGCATTACGCCGTGCTCCTGATACATGCCGCATATTATGGTCGTCGTGCTGCCGACAGGCTCGTTGCGCATGCGGATAGGCTGTGCCGTCTGGATGTCGGCAAGGCGGTGGTGGTCGATTATCTCCAGTATCTCGGCCTGCTCAAGACCGGCTACCGCCTGCGATTTTTCGTTGTGGTCAACGAGCACAACGCGCTTTCTGCGCGGACGCAGCAGGTGGTATCTTGACAATGTGCCGACGACCTTTTCGTTTTCGTCGAGCACGGGGTAGCAGCGATAGCGGCTTTTGAGAACTTCCTCGCGGACATCGTCGATGTAGTCGCTAAGATGGAAGCATATCGTATCTTCGGTGTGGCACGGGCGAGAGATGGGGATCGCCTGATAGATGAGCTTTGCAACGCGCGCCGCGTCAAAGGGCGTGGACACGATGCAGGTTTTGCCCGCATTTTCAAGCCACTGCTTTTTTGCCTCAGTCTGGCACAAAACGATGCAGTTTACGCCGAGCTTGAGCGCACGCTCGACCATGTCGGGCTGATCACCGCACAGCACGATGCTGTCGGGGTCGTTGAACAGAAGCGTATCGCAGCTCTGCGGCAGCGCAATAACTACGTTGCCCGAGATGCAGTCGAAAAGCTCTGCGTCCTCATTGAGTATTTTGCCCTCGAGCACGCTCAGCACATTGTAAAGCGGAACATCGTCTATATGCGGATCTATTATGGTCAGCAGGCTGTACGACGCGATATCTCCGGCCGAGAGAGTGCCGTGCAAGGTGCCGTCCTCGTTTATGACGGGAATGACGGACACCTTCTGCTCGCGCATCATGCGCCACGCTCGGTGCATCGTGACCGAGGAGTTCAGCGCAGGGGGCGTATCGAAATCAAGGTCGCGCACCTGCGTGCGCACGTCGTTTATCTGGCGCGGCGGCTCAAAGCCGAATTTATCGAGCATGCGCTGAGTCTCGTCGCTTATATGTCCAAGGCAGGCCGCAGTGTATTCTCTGTCGCCGAGGGCGTTGCGAAGCGCCGCATAGCTCATCGCCGCGACGATCGAGTCGGTGTCCGGATTACGGTGGCCTACCACGAAAATTTCATTCATTATTCTTTCCTCCGCTCTTGGATTCTTCACAATTATAGTATGTGATTTTTAAATGTCAACAGGAAAAGCTGCATCTTAACAGATGCAGCTATGCGTTTTATATCACTTTTTATTCCCCTGCGCATGCATCGAGCAGATCGCATATCTCCTGCGCCGAACCTGCTGCGGCAAAAGCTCCGTTTCCGTAATCGGCATAGACGCGGCCGTCATCAATATAAATGAGCACAAAATCAGGCTCGACACCGTCATCAAAGCTGACCGCGTAATCGGCCTCGCCCGACACGACATATTCGCTGTGCGCATCTTCTGCCGGCGCAAGCAGTGTGCGGAGCTTTTCAGCTGTCTCCGCCGAGACAGCAGCTCTTGTTTTCGCATTCTGAGTCAGAGTATATGTTGTTTTGTCACCATTGCCGGATTGTCCTGTGAATCTTCCGTCAAGAACAGGCAGTGTCTCTGCAACATACAAGTCGTTTGAATCGACCTTGTTTTCCGCCGGACTTAGCATACCGCTCTTAACTCCTGCGAATATGACAAGGGCAAGGCATGCCGCTACGGACAGATATTTTATCCACACTATACCGGTTTTCTTCTTCGGCTTTGCCTTTATGCCGGACATTATTTTTTCGTGCAGTCCGTCGGGCAGCGGCTCTTCCTCGTGCAGCTGAGCCGACACCGCCGAGAATGCATCGTAAACGCTTCTGCACTCCGGGCAGGCGGCAATATGCTCGCGCACGAGGCTCTGCTCCGCTTGGCTAAGCTCGCCGTCGAGAAGGCAGCTTATCATTTCTCTGCATTTTTCACAGTCTATCATGTTTTGCCGCTTCCTTTCATTCCTTTTGACGCAAGGGAATCAGGAATGTTCCCACTATCGAGCAAAAATGTGCACAATCTCTTACGCGCGCGGAAAATACGCGACTTGACCGTGCCCTCCTCAAGCGAAAGCGCCTTACCTATCTCGGCATAGCTCATGCCGCCAAGCTCTCGCATGACAAGTATCTGCCGCTGCTTATCCGGCAGAGTCTTCAATCCCTCCTCCACCGACTGCATGCTTATCTTTTTTATAAGCTGCTGCTCGGGGTCGGCTTTCGGGTCGGGGATGTCAAGCTGAGCATCCTCGTCATCGTCGCTCACCGTCAGCGATACCTGCTGCTTTCGGCTTTTCGAGCGCAGAAAATCAAGGCAGACGTTCGTCGTTATCCTGTATATCCACACGGAAAACTTACTGTCGCCCCTGAACGAAGAGAGGCTGCCGTAAGCCTTAATAAACGCCTCCTGCGTCATATCGGAGGCATCGTCGCGGTCCCCCACCATGCGCAGCGCAAGGTTATAGACCGTTTTTTCGTACTTCAGCACAAGCTCCTCAAAGGCGTTTGCGTCGCCGCCGAGAACTTTTTCGATTATTTTCTTTTCAGAAACTTCAGTCATACAAGCTCTCTCTTTATACCTTTTATTATTTCCTCAAGCTCATCGAGCGTTTCGACCTTCACAAGAAGCTGCTTATAGTACCCGGCGTATGCAACACCCTTGAGGTACCACGGTATCTGGTGCCGCGCCTCAAGACATGCAAGACGCTCGCCGAATTTTTCCGCGTACATTCTCGTATGCCGCAGGGCAAGGTCCATACGCTCGGCAAGCGGCGGCTTTTCCGGTATCTCTTTGCCGGAGAGCAGCGCGTTTGCCTCGGCAAAAAGCCACGGATCGCCGAACACGCCGCGCCCTGCCATCGCAAGATCGCAGCCGGTGTAGCGCAGGATATGCGCCGCATCCTCGGCGGAAAATATATCGCCGTTTGCGATGACCGGAATGTCGACGGATTTTTTCACCTCGCGGATGATATCCCAGTCCGCACGGCCGGAGTACATCTGCGCTCTCGTTCTGCCGTGCACGGCTATCGCGGAAGCCCCCGCCTGCTGCATTATTTTTGCAAACTCCACGGCATTGACGCTTCCGCCGTCAAATCCCTTTCGGAACTTCACCGTAACGGGAACATCGACGTTCGACACCACCGCCTGTATTATTTTCCCGGCAAGCTCCGGATCGCGCATGAGCGCCGAGCCGTCGCCGCTTTTGACTATCTTGCCCACCGGGCAGCCCATATTTATATCCAGCATATCCGCGCCGGAATATTCGATTGCCATGGGCGCCGCCTGTGCCATTATCTCCGGCTCGTGGCCGAATATCTGCGCGGCGAATGGTCGGCAGCCGGGCAGATTATAAAGCAGGCTTTTTGTCTTATTATCGCCGTAGCACAATGCCTTCGCACTGACCATCTCGGTCGTCGTGAGTGCGGCGCCAAGCTCGGTGCATATCGCACGGAACGCAAAATCCGTGACCCCTGCCATCGGCGCAAGCGTCATCGGGCCGCTTATTTCAACATTGCCTATCTTCACCATAATATATCCAGTCCCACCGGGCAGTGATCCGAGCCCATGATTTCGGGCAGTATGTAAGCATCCTTTATGTTATCACGCAGCCTGTCGGACACGACAAAGTAGTCGATACGCCAGCCGACGTTGCGCTCACGCGCAGCCGCACGGTAGCTCCACCAGGAATACGCGTCGCGCTTATCGGGGTAAAGCACGCGGAAGCTGTCGATAAACCCTGCGTCGAGAAGCTCGGTGAACTTGCCGCGCTCTTCGTCGGAAAAGCCGGGGTTAAAGTGGTTAGTGTCGGGATTTTTGAGGTCTATCTCGCAGTGGGCAACATTCATATCGCCGCAGACTATGACGGGCTTGAGCTTATCCAGCCCCATAAGATATTCGCGGAAATCATCCTCCCAGCTCATGCGATAGTCCAAGCGCTTTAGTTCATTCTGCGAATTGGGTGTGTAGACGCACACGAGGAAGAACTCATCGTATTCGAGCGTAACTGCTCTGCCCTCGGTCTCGTGTCCGGGGATGTTTTGTCTCACGCTTATTGGCGTGTGCTTTGTAAATATTGCCGTACCGGAATAGCCTTTCTTTTCGGCATAGCTCCAGTAGCTTTCGTATCCGGGCAGATCAAGCTCTATCTGACCTTCCTGTAATTTTGTCTCCTGCAGGCAGAAAAAATCCGCATCAAGCGACCAGAAGATATCCTCAAAGCCCTTTTTTACGACGGCGCGAAGACCGTTGACGTTCCAGCTTATAAATCTCATTCGTTCAGCCCCCTCGCATCGGAAAGCGCGGCATTGCGCAGCCTCGGCACCTCGCCGGACGCGCCGTTTTTCGTATTCTCGGTTTTGACGGCAACAAGTCGGTTTATCTTAACGCCCATCTCGCGGAACTTGCACTCGTAGTCGGTCATGACTCCGCCCTCGCCGCCGGCATGCAGGTCATTGGTCACGCTGTGGACCTCCCAGCCCTCGGCCTTTATCTGCTCAAGTGACCATGTAAAAAGCGGCAGATTATCCGTCTTGAAGCATACCTCACCGCCCATTGGCAGGATATCGGCATATATCCGCAAAAAATTCGGGGATGTGAGCCGATGCTTTGCGTCGCGACTTTTCGGCCACGGGTCGCAGAAGTTGACGAAAATGCGCTCGACCTCGCCGGGAGCAAACACCTCGCGCAGCTTCAGTGCGTCCATAGATATAAACCGCACGTTGTCTGTCTCTTCGGCGCAGGCGCGCTCCATGGCGATGACCATGGCGTCCTCGACCTTCTCAAGCGCTATAAGCTCAGCGCCGGGATTTTCCTTTGCCGTGCCGACCGTGAAGCGGCCCTTGCCGCAGCCGATCTCGAGCCACAGGCTCTTTCCGGGAAAGCTCTCACGCCATTTCCCGCGCAGGGCGGCAGGCTCGGCTATCTGCACCGCGGCGCACTTTTCCATGCGCGGCTGCAAATTCGGTTTTTTTCTCATTCGCATTTTAAGATCACTCTCCGAAGCTTTATCCATAGTAAAATACCATACATTCGACAAAACATCAATCCGAAAATCATTCAATATCAACACATTTTCGGCAAAAAACCGGACATTTTCTGACATATAACTACTTGAAAACTTAAAAAGCTTATGATATAATGCACTAATCAAATAATTAACACCTCTTTGTTGCGTTTTTAAGGAGAATAAATATATGAAGCGTGTAAAAGTATCTAATAACGTAATCCGCCGCCTTCCCAGATATCTTAGAAAGCTCGACGAGCTTACCGATGCAGGCGTAAGCCGCATATCATCCGGCGAGCTGGGCCGCCAGCTTGGTCTCACCCCCTCGCAGATCCGTCAGGACTTCAGCTGCTTCGGCGAATTCGGCCAGCAGGGCTACGGCTATAAAGTCACCGCACTTCGCGCTGAGATCGCATCCATCCTCGGTATGGACAGGGGCTACAGCGCCATTCTCATCGGCGTCGGCAACCTCGGTCAGGCACTTCTGTGCAACTTCTCGTTCAAGACCTGGGGCTTTGACCTCAAGGCCGCGTTCGACGTTAAGCCGCAGCTTATCGGAACCGATTACGAGGGCGTGAAGATCCACGATATGGCCACCCTGCCGCAGTATCTTTCCGAAAACAAGGTCGATGCCGCTGTCCTGTGTGTTCCGAAGGCTCACGCAGTTCAGACTACCGAGCTTCTCACCTCGCACGGCGTGAACGCCATCTGGAACTTCACCAACGTCGAGCTGACAGCTCCCGAGAGCAGCACCATCGTTGAAAACATCCACTTCTCCGACTCTCTGCTGTCGCTGAGCTACTACATCTCCGAGGATAACGACGAGAAGGCCGCAAGAGCTGCAAGAATGAACAAATAAGCTTACCATTTCAAAAGCCGGCTTTTGGCCGGCTTTTTTCTTTGGAGGGACAACACATGTCAGACACGATAGCCGCCGTCTCCACCGGCACTCAGGTCTGCGCGATAGGCATCGTCCGCATGTCCGGCAGCAAGGCGATCGATATCGCAGACAGGCTCTTTTCGCCCGTGTCGGGGCGCAAAATGGCCGACTGCGAGGACAGAAAGCTCATCTACGGAAAGCTCTGCGACGAGCAGGGTCGGCTTCTTGATATCTGCCTTTGCACGATAAGCCGCGCCCCGAACAGCTACACCGGCGAGGACACCGCCGAATTTCAGTGCCACGGCTCGCCCGTCGTTCTGCGTGCGGTGCTTGAGGCGGCATTCAGCCTCGGCGCAAGGCAGGCTCTGCCCGGCGAGTTTACAAAGCGCGCTTTTCTTAACGGCCGCATGGATCTTTCCGGCGCGGAGGCAGTCGCGGATATCATCGACGCCGAAACCGCCGAGGCCGCGCGCAACGCTGCCGGTCAGCTCGGCGGAGCAATATCGCGCCGCATCGACGAAATATACGGTGCGCTCACCGACATAAGCTCGCACTATCACGCGGTGCTCGACTATCCCGACGAGGATATCGAGGACTTCACCCTCGCGCGCTATGAGGAAGATATCGAGCGCTGCACGGCAGTGCTTGAGAGCCTGCGCGCAAGCTATGACAGCGGAAAGCTTCTGCACTCGGGCGTTCCGGCCGCGATAGTTGGGCGGCCCAACGCCGGAAAAAGCTCGCTTTTGAACGCCGTTTTGGGCTATGACCGCGCCATAGTCACCGATATCCCCGGCACGACGCGCGACACGATCGAGGAGAAGCTGCGTCTCGGCGGAGTGCTGCTGCGCCTTACCGACACCGCCGGCATACGCGATACCGACGACGAGATAGAGCGCATGGGCGTAACGCGCTCGCGCCGCGCAATGGAGCAGGCCGAGCTTGTTCTCGCCGTCATTGACGGAAGCCGCGAGATAACGTGTGAAGACCTGGAGCTTATAAAATGCGCCGAGCGCGCGCCGCACGGCATCGTCATTTTATCCAAACATGACCTTGGCAGTTTGAGCAAAATGCCCGAAACAACGCTGCCGGTCATTGAGATAAGCTCCGTTACCGGCGAGGGGCTGAGCACGCTTGAGGACACGGTGCGCGCACTGTTTCCCATGCCGGCCGCTCCTGCCGGCGAGATACTGACGAATGCCCGGCAGTTTGACGCCGTTTCGCGCGCGCTTGAATCCATGAAAGCAGCCGGCGACGCGATGCGCTCGGGCTGCACGCCCGACATAGTCCTCACCGAGACCGAGACCGCCATGGCC
>OIYT01001411.1_pt1 | contig 17196 bp, 17 predicted proteins | sample 1588201 | NCBI WGS metagenome assembly OIYT01 (sample SAMN03283260) | human gut metagenome | biome: human-associated habitat; material: feces | host: Homo sapiens | place: USA | collected 2013
CGCACTCGCCGCACAGCAGCATCCGGCTGCTGCCCCGGCGGTTCAGAAACAGGATACTCTGCTCCCCCGCCGCCAGATTTTTTTCCAGCTCCTGCCGCAGCGGGGTGCTGATCAGGCCCGGGTTGCCGTTCAATATCTCCTGCCGCAGATCCGCAATGAGGACCTCCGGCAAGGCGTTTTCGTTGTAGCGCCGCCGCAGCAGCGCCTTTTGATAGCTTCCCTGTTCCGCCGCCCAAGCGGTCTCCACCGTAGGCGTAGCGGAACCGAACACCAGCGCCGCCTTTTCCCGGACGCAGAGGTATTTGGCGACCTCCCGGGCATCGTACCGGGGTACGTTTTCCGACTGATAGCTTCCCTCCTGCTCCTCGTCCATGATGATGAGGCCCAGATTTTTCAGGGGCGCGAACAGAGCGGAGCGGGTCCCCAGCACCACGTCCACCTCTCCCCGGCGGATGCGCTTCCACTGGTCATAGCGCTCCGTCATTTTCAGGGAGCTGTGGAGCATGGCCACCCGGCTGCCGAAGTAGGAGCTGAATTTCCGCATCATCTGCGGCGTCAGCACGATCTCCGGCACCAGCACCATAGCGGTCCTGCCCAGTGCAAGTGTCTCCTGCACCAAGCGCAGATAAACCTGCGTCTTGCCGCTGCCGGTGACGCCGCGCAGCAGCGTGACCGACGGCTTTGCCGCCTGTACCCGGCCTAAAATCTCTTCAAAGGCCCGCTGCTGTTCTTCGTTCAAAACGATCTCCGGCCCCGGCTCCACATCGTCCAAGGACGGCACCCGCAGCTCTTCCTCCTCGGAAAAGGCGATCAGTCCCGCCTTCTCCATGGCCTTCAGCGTCCGGGCGGAGGCCCCGGTATAATAGCTGACCTCCGCTGCCGGGGTCCGTCCCGCCGTGGCTAAGAAGTTCACCACCTCGTACCGCGCCGGGGCGGAGCGGCGCTTTGGCTCCGTCAAAGCATAGGCGTCCTCCGTGTTAACCGCCAGTTCCACCATCCGGTGGGACTTATCGGCGATCTTGCGCTTGGCATCCGTCTCGCAAGTGAGGATCTCCGCCTTTTTCATGGCCTTGAGGGGTTTTTCCGCCCCGTCGCCCAAGGCGTCCCGCAGGACGCGGATATCCGCCTTGCCGCCCTGCTTTTCCAGCAGATCCAACACCTGCCACGCGCCGGGGATGCCCACGGCGGCGGAGCGGGCGGTCTCCGGCTCCATAGCCAGTGACCAGATCTCCCGCAGACCGTACCACAGTCCGGCGGGGAGAATGGTTTTCACCGCCTCGAACACCGTGCAGAAATACCGGCCCCGCATCCACAGCACCAGATCGATACCGGCCTTATCCAGCACCGGCTCCGGGTCCAAAACCTGCCGGATGGCCTTGCTCCCCGGCAGCTTCGGCTCCTGAACACGGGCCAGGATCAGGCCCTCGCTCTCCTTATTGCCCCGACCAAAGGGCACCATGACCCGAACGCCGGGGACTGCCGCCGCTGCCAGCGATTCCGGCACCAGATAGCTATACGGCTTATCAATGGAATAGGGCGCGGCGCTGACCGCAACCTTTACCATGTCCGCGGTCTCCATGCCTCGCCCTCCTCCGATGATGTGTTCGATCAGTTATCGACAGAAATGGTCAGATCCATACCGTTGGCATCGATCTTGCCGTCCGCAACCTCATGGATGGCCAGAGTCACGGGCTTCTCGTCCAGCTGGACGCCGGCTTCCTCGGCATCGTCGGCGATCTGGCGGGCGCGAAGGGCCACCACGTTCACCAGCATATAACGGTTGGGGATATGACTTTTCAGCTTGTTCATAGCGGGATACAGCATCATAATATTCTACTTCCAATCTGCCGCTGTGCGGCTTTAATTTTTTATTGTATCAGGGAATAAACGGCGGTCACTCCGCCAGAACAGACATACGCTCCTTGGGCTTGCAGTGCTCGGCGGTGATGATGGCGTCCAGTTCCCGGACGGCATCCTCCACCGTATCGTTGATGACAAAATAATCGTAGGTATGGGCGGTCTGGAACTCCACCTTGGCCCGGAGCAGACGCTTCTGCACTTTCTCCGGATCGTCGGTGCCGCGGTCCTTCAGACGGCGTTCCAGTTCCTTCCAGCTGGGCGGGGCGATGAAGATCTTCACCGTGTCGGGCCGCTTGCTGGTGACCTGTAAGGCGCCTTGCACCTCAATGTCCAGGATCACATCCTGCCCCTTATCCATGGCCTCATCCACGAACCGCTTGGGGGTGCCGTAGAAGTTGCCCACATATTCGGCGTATTCCAGAAACTGGTCCATGGCGATCCACTTGCGGAAGGACTCCGCGTCCATAAAATGATAATGGATGCCGTCCAGCTCACCGGGCCGGGGCTCTCTGGTGGTGGCGGATACTGAAAAATACAGGTTCTTCCGCTTCTCCAGCAGAGCGCTGAGCACCGTGCTCTTGCCTACGCCGGATGGGCCGGAAATAATAAACGTTTTCCCTCTCATGATCCCTCTCCCTCTTGCTCCTTCGGGCTGAACCGCTCCGGCGGCAGCGCCGATAAAATCACGTGATCGCTGTCCATGATGAAAATGGACGCGGTCTTGCGGCCGTAGGTGGCGTCAATGAGCATACCGCGCTCCCGGGTCTCCTGCACCATTCGCTTGATGGGTGCGGAATCCGGGCTGACGATGGCCACCAGCCGCTCCTGGGATACCAGATTTCCAAAACCGATGTTGATAAGCTTCATGGCTTACTCCACGTTCTGGACCTGTTCCCGCATCTTCTCCACCTCGGCCTTGAGGCCCACCACCACCTGGGCGATGGCTACGTCGCAGCACTTGGAGCCGATGGTGTTGGACTCCCGGTTGACCTCTTGGATCAGGAAGTCCATCTTCCGGCCCATAGGCTCATCGGATTCCAGCATGGTCCGCAGCTGGGCCACATGGCTCCGCAGACGGACGGTCTCCTCGTCCACGGCCACCTTGTCGGCGTAGATGGCAGCCTCCTGCAGGATCCGCTGGGGATCAATGGTGGTGCTCTGAAGCACCTCCTCCATCCGGGCGGTCAGCTTGGCGCGGTACTCCGTCACAGTTTCGGGAGAACGCTTCTCCACCTGAGACGTATAGTTCTCAATATAGGTCAGGCGGTTGCCGATGTCCTCCGCCAGCTTCCGGCCCTCCACGGCCCGCATGGCGTTGTAAGCTTCCAGCGCCTGCTCTGCCACGGCGCACAGGTCCGCAGACACCGTTTCCAGATCCTCGTCCTCCTTCGTCACCGTCAGGACGTCCGGAAACCGGGAAAGCTGCTCCGGCGTCACCTTGGACTCCGTGCCGCAGACCTCAGACAGCTCTGCCAGTGCAGCGGCATACTGGGCCGCCAGTTCCCGGTTCACCGTGACCTTGGCCACATCTGCGGCGGAGGCATCCACGGTGATGAACACATCCACCTTGCCTCGGGAGATAGCCTTCTGAACGCACTGCTTCACGGCATCCTCCGCAAAGCTGTACATCCGGGGCATCTTCACGGTGCAGTCCAGATACCGGTTGTTGACGGAGCGGACCTCCACGGTGATATCCCGCTTGTTCCGCACCTCTCTCGCCCGACCGTAGCCGGTCATGCTTTTGATCATGCTGATTCCTCCTATTTTACGGGGAAACGCCTTCCGCAAACGGTCATTCTTCCCTGTCAGAGCACGTTTCCGCCGGTTTTACACGTTATTTATCAGCAGTAGCAGCAGATTGGCACACTGCCGCTGCAAAGTGACCACAGGCAGCACATAGGCAGGCACAGATTACTGCCGCACAGGTCCGTCCCAAAGGTGGTTCCATCCGGCGTGTAAGCCTGTCGGGGGCCGTTTTCCATATAGTCCAGCGCCCGCTGATATTCCAGATTGCCGGGGTCCATCTGACAGGCGGTCTCATAGTAACGCTTGGCTTCGTCCATCCAGCCCCGGCGGGCACATACAACGCCCTTCAGGAAATTCCACTCGGCATTGTGGTTGCTGTAATTGGTGAGCAGCGCCTCCGCCCGTCCAAGATCTCCCAGCTGGATAGCGTAGCGCACCTGCTGAAACACGCTGTCCCCACCGGAGTAGCTCTGGCCGCCGTATCCGCCATAGGCGTTCTGGCGATAGCCGCCGGCGGGGCTGTCTCCCCGTCCGCTGCGCTCCTTGGTGATCTGCTCGTAAGCGGCGTTGATATCCTTCATCTTCTCCTGCGCCAGATCAGCCAGAGGGCTGTCATGGTAATTGTCCGGATGGTATTTCCGGGCCAGATTCCGGTAAGCCTTTTTGATTTCCTCATCGGTGGCGGTCCGGGGAACTCCCAGGACCTCGTATGGATCGTTCATTCGGTTTCCTCAAACTCTCTGATATTCTTTCTGCTGGGGCGATGGAAGCTGCCGTCCAGCACGGCTTTTCCCACCTGAAACAGCCCTCCGTAAAAGGTGGACTGCAGGACCGGCGTCCACACGCCGAAATCCCACAGCTCAAAGGCTGCGGCCATCTGGTGGATGGAATGGTCCAGGGTCGTGGCAAAGTCCCTGCGGCTCTCCGGCGTCCATGTGCCGTCTGTCAATCCGTACCGCAGAGCTACCGGATTATAATTGCCGCTCTCCGCATCTTTTTTCAAATCGTCCGCCCCGTCGATCAGGTAGATCCAGCGGCCCAGATGATACAGAATCTGCTCCATGATCCGCTTTCGGATGGGGTCCGTCAGCTCCTCCGCAGCGCTGGAAAGCAGTACGGCAAAGCTGTCGGCGGCTCTGTCCATGGACGGGTCCCTTGCCTGCTCCAATGCGCTCAGGAGCTGAAGCTGGCGGCGCACCGCCTGATCGAATTCCGGTCGAAGGGCCGCCGCCCGTTTGTAAGCGGATTCCAGCAGACGGGCACCTGCCCGGTATTTCAGGCCGGAGGCCCAAGCGTGATCCTCCACGCCGTCCCGCAGCTGCCAGTAGGCTAAGATCACGCTCTCGTCCGCCGCCAGCTCCATAGCGGCGGTAGGCTCTAAAAAGGGCCGCTTTTTGATCGGACTGGTATAGCACCGCCCGGTTCCCTGCGCCCCTGCCGTCCCATCGGACAGCAGGATGGCAAGATAGGTAAAATCGTAGTTCAGGATGAAGCGGGCAGCTTGTCCGTACCGCCGGGACAGGGTGTGGCACAGTCCGCAGTACATGGCGCGGAACCGGTCCAGTTCCTCCTCCGGCAGATCCCGGACGGAGGGCCGCACATATCCGAACATCAGAACACCCGCACGATGGTAAAGGAGAGCCCGCCCCGGGCCTTCACCCGGCGGTCATACCAGATGGCCAGCAAAATTCCCAGCACGGCTCCGGCCACTGCCGCGGTATACTGCACCGCCACGCTGGTGTTGCAGGCCAACATGATCAGGTATCCCGCCAGAAACAGGATTACCGGGATCAGGTAAACAAAGCTGACGATCTTGAGCATTTTCTTCGTGTCGCTCTCCACCACCACCTTCTGGCCCGGCCGGGCACCGACGGTGTTCAGCGCCTTGACGTAAACGGAAACGCCGCTGACGCCACAGCCCGCGCATTCCTCGCAGTCATGGCCGCAGGCGGACTTCCGGGGAACGGAGATCTCCGCGTGAGTATCGTCCAAAATTCTTTCAACTGTTGCAATCTGTGTCATGGTATCGCTCCTAATTTTCTGTCAAATGCTGTGGGCCGCGCCGGTTCAGGATTCGGGAATACGGACCTGAATCTGATAGGTCCCGGAAACGCCGATGGTCTTTCCGTCTCCCACCCGGACCTGAGCCGGGATCATATAGGTGCCGGAGGCCACCGCGTAATCGCTGAGATCCGCCACCACCGCCACATCTTCACCGGTGATGCCCTCCATCTCCGCCGCTGTGCCGAAGATCCGCACGGAGAGTTCCTGTGTCAGAAGCTCCACGTTCCGGCTGGCCGAGGCGTTTTCCACCCGGATGTGGCGAGTGGTCACATCCGCCACCGTCTTATCCGGATAGCCGATCTCCAGTGTGGCCCGGGTCACGCCGCTGAGATTCTCGCAGCCGTCCGGCACCAGAATGGCGTAGCTGTGGCTGGTGCTTTCCGTGGTCACGCTGAGCAGATCAAAGCTGTCCAGCACAATGGAATCCATATCGTTCAGAACAGAGGCGTCACCGGAAACCACAACGCTCTCCGGCTTGATGGCCCAGATCATGTCCGCCAGCTGTGCGCCGGGAGCTTCCTTGAAGTCCACCGTCAGCTTCAGCTCCTTGGTGACGTACACCGGCAGAGTCGCCTGGATCTGACCCGCCTCGGCATGGATGCCGGAGAGGTTCAGCACCTGGCCATCCTCATCATAGAACTGATAATCCAGATCCGCCGTGACGGTCTCCTTGGTATTCTTGCCGATGTCAAAAATCACCTTGGCATAGCTGACCTTGGCAATTTCCTCTTCCTGGCCCCGGACGGCGATGCTGGTCTGAGAAAGCTGGACCTTACCGGCGGAATAGCCCTCCGCCACATTGCCGGTGAGCTCGCAGCGCAGCTCCACTTCCTTATGGCTCAGTTCGCAGATGTTGACCGTGGCCATATAGAGGCTCTGCTCCTCTACCGAGGTATTGCCGGAGTTGAATTTCCGGTCCGTATAGGTCAGATCCGGCTTCACGCTCTGGACGCCTGCCTCCGTGATACTGGCCAGATTGGCCGTTACCCGGATCTTGGAACGATCCAGTTGAACAATGTGCCGCCGGTTTCCCTTAAAGGTGATGTCGATGGTGGTGCTGGTACCGCTGTCCTCGCCTTCCGCCAGCATCAGCCCATTGTCTGCCAGTGCGTCCTGATTGATATACTCAATGGGGATCCCCGTAACGGTCTGGGTCACCACCCGGCCGTTGAATTCGTCCACATAGTACCAGATACCGGCGGCGATCACGATGGATAAGACCAGATACAGGATATTCCGCGGATTCTGTGTCTTACGCATCTTCCTCGCCTCCATTCTTTTTGCTCCGCAGGAGGTTCAGCAGGTTGAACTTCAGACGGTCCTCGCTGTCTTCCTCCCGGGGAAGCAATTCGTTCCGCAGGAGATTTTCCAGTGTCTCCGGCTTGAGATGCCGCTTGAGCATTCCGCCGATGGCTACGGAAATAGACCCGGTCTCCTCGGAGACGATGACCACCACGGCGTCGGAGTTTTCGCTCATACCGATACCGGCCCGATGGCGCATACCCAAGTCGCGGGAGAGGTTCACGTTCTTGCTCAGGGGCAGCATACAGCCTGCGCCCAGCACCCGCCCATGGCGCACGATCACCGCGCCGTCATGCATGGGGGCCTTGACGAAGAAAATGTTTTTCAGCAGCTCGGCGGACACTGCCGCGTCCAGCACCGTGCCGCTGCGGACCATATCGTCCAGCAGAATCTCCCGCTCAAAGACGATGAGGGCGCCGGTGCGGCTCTGGGACATTTCTGTGCATGCCAGCACCGTCTGTCCGATGGCCTGTTCCATCGTGCTGGCGGATTCCTCATGGATGAAGAAGGCCACCAGACGGCGGCTGCCCACCTGCTCCAGTACCCGGCGGATCTCCGGCTGGAACAGAATGATGAGGGCCAGCAGGCCCAGATTGACCATGCGGGTCATGATGTAATTGATCCCGTTCAGATGCAGGGCAGAGGACAGCACCAGCGCCGCCAAAAAGATCAGCAGTCCCTTTACCAGACTGGCCGCCTTGGTGCTCTGCACCAGTGTGAAAATTTTATAGAGGACAAATGCCATGATGGCAATATCCAATATATCTGAAATCCGAATGGTCAGCAGATACCGGACGACCCAGCCGCTGACCTGCGCGAACGTTACATTCATCGCTCCAACTCACCTCTCTGCGGGTTATAGGCATTCATTTTTATATTATAGAGAAGCGGACTGTAAAATTCAAGGAAAACCGTTAAAAATTCATGGTCCGTTCAGAATTATTTTCCGGTTTTCATGGATATCCACCTTGTTACCGTTTCGGAACAGGAAAAACCCGGAGCACTGCTCCGGGTTTAGGTTCGGTCTTAGCTTCGGTCTCAGGTCTTAGCTTCGGAGAATATCCCCCACGGCCTCCGCCAGCCGGTCCGCCTCCTGAGGCGTGTTGAAGGCGGAAAAGCTGACCCGGACCGTGCCGGTGTCCAGCGTCCCGGCGGTGCGGTGGGCCAGCGGCGCGCAATGCAGCCCCGCCCGCACCGCGATCCCCCGCCGCGCCAGCGCTTCGCCCACGGTCTCCGCATCCCGCCCCGGCACCCGGAAGGACACCACTCCCGCTTGGGCCGGGCAGCCGGGATGGGCGAACACCTCTACCCCGGGCAGCCGGCGCAGACTCTCCGCCGTCCGGCAGGTCAGGGCGTGTTCATGGCACAAAATGGTCTGTGTCCCCTGTCGGCGGACAAAGCGAATGCCCGCCAGCAGGCCCGCGATCCCCGGCATATTGTGAGTCCCGGCCTCTAAGCGGTCCGGCAGGAAGTCCGGCATCTCCTGACTGAGAGAAATACTCCCCGTGCCGCCCTCCAGCAGCGGTCTCGGGATCTGACCGTCCCCGCACAAGAGCACGCCGGTACCCTGTGGGCCGTACAGCCCCTTGTGTCCCGGCATGGCAATATACGCCGCCCCAAGGCTTTTCATATTGATCGGCAGGATACCGGAAGACTGGGAGGCGTCCACGATCAGCGGCACGCCACGGCTGCGGCAAAGTGCCGCCACCTTTTCAACGGGCTGGACAAAGCCGAACACATTGGACACATGATTGCAGATCACAACGTCCACGCCGGGCGCGATCAACTCGTCAAAGGCCCGGACCGCTGCCTCCTGATCGAACAGCGGTCCGCCTGCTACGGACACCTTGGCTTTTAGGGCCATCAGCGGTCGGGTGACGGCGTTGTGTTCATATCCGGAGATCACCACCCGTCCGCCGGGGGGCACCAAACTTTTGATGGCAATGTTCAGGGCATGAGTGGCGTTCAGTGTAAAGGCCACGCCCTCCGGGCCGTCAAGGCCAAACAGCTCCGCCAGCTCCGTGCGGCACCGGAAGGCGGTGTCCGCGGCCCGCATAGCCAGCGGATGCCCGCCCCGCCCCGGCGAACTCATAGAGGCCAGCGCCTCCGTCATGGCCCGCCCCACCGCAGGCGGCTTTTGGAAGGTGGTGGCCGCGCTGTCCAGATAGATCATAGGCCCACCTCCTGAATATCCCCGCCCCGCTGCACATAGATCCGCAGGGGGCCAAGTCCCTCCCGCCGCAGGAGCGGCAGGGCCGCTCCCAGATCGTAGGGCGAGATCCGCACCACATAGGCGCAGCCCAGATCCGTCAGGTCACGGGGCGCCCGAAAGAGCTGGCTGCGGATCCCTGCACGGTTCAACGCTCTTTGCATCCGCTGCGCATACGTCACGGAGCGGGCAAGGATCAGATCATATTCCACACTTGTTCCTCCTTCTCTTCGCTCTTTCTGCGACGCGAGCATACCGGCCTTACGTCCGGTATGGCAGCGTAGAAAAAAGGAGACGTACCGAATGTACGTCTCCTTGTAATATATGCACTGTAACGGTCATTTGACCGTCTCGATCAAAGCCACGGCATGGGCCGCCATCCCGGAGCCGTCCCCGGTGAAGCCGAGGCCCTCCTCCGTGGTGGCCTTCACGTTCACCCGCTCCGGGTCGATGTGCAGCGCCATCGCTATGTTTTCCGCCATCTGCTGTCGGTAGGGGCCTACCTTCGGAGCCTGCGCCAGCAGCGTGGCGTCGATGTTCACCACGGCGCGGCCCGTTTCCGCCAGCAGCCGTCCTACCTCCGCCAGCAGCTTCAGACTGGAAATACCGGCGTAGGCCGGGTCCGTATCCGGGAACAGCTTGCCGATGTCCCCCAGCCGGGCAGCCCCCGTCAGAGCGTCCATCACGGCGTGGACCAGTACATCCGCGTCAGAATGGCCTAAAAGTCCCTTTTCGTAGGGGATCTCCACGCCGCCTAAGATGAGTTTGCGGCCCTCTGTCAGCCGGTGGACATCATATCCGTGTCCAATTCGCAGGTCTGTCATCAGCGTCCCTCCCGTTCCGCTAAAATAGCCTCCGCGATCACCAGATCCACCGGGGTGGTGATCTTCAGATTTTCCTCGTCGCCGTCGATGAGATAGACCACCTTCCCAAGCCGCTCCACAGCAGAGCAGTCATCGGTGACGGGCACCTCGTTTTCCAGCGCCGACTGCAAGGCCGCCTTCAGCAGATCCGCCTCAAACACCTGAGGCGTCTGCACCGCCCGGAGGGTACTGCGGTCTGGGGTGCCGGTCACGGCGCCGTCCTCGGCCACGGTCTTGATGGTGTCCTTCACCGGCACCGCCGGGGCCGCCGCGCCACACTTGGCCGCCGCCTCCACCGTGCGGTCGATGAGCGCCGGCGTTACCAGCGGGCGGGCGCCGTCCTGCACCGCCAGCAGCTTCGCCTCCGGGGAGGCTTCCAATGCCGCCAGCAGCACGGAATGACACCGGCTCTCACCGCCCCGCACCACCTTGCTGCATTTCGTAATGCCGTAGGTCTTGCACAGGGTCGAGATGTCCACCAGTGCGTCCTCCCGGGCGGCAATGACGATCTCATCGATAGCGGCTGCCCGCTGTAACGCTGTCAGGGTCCGCATCAGGACAGGAACATTGTCCAGAAATTCCATCAGCTTGTCTGTGCCGCCCATACGGCTGGAGCTGCCTGCCGCCGCCACCAGCGCCGTGCAGAATGGCCGGTTGGCCTCCCTTATTTTCCGAAACAGGGAACGCATGATCCCCTCACCCCTTTTTGTCTATGTTTTTCCTAACCTGTCTTATTTCAGCAGCTCCGCGAACTCGTCCTCCGTCAGCACGGGGACGCCCAACTGCTGGGCCTTTGTCAGCTTGCTGCCCGCAGCCTCGCCCGCCACCACATAGGTGGTCTTTTTCGACACGGAGCCGCTGGCCTTGCCACCCCGGAGGACGATCTCGTTCTCCGCCGTTTTCCGGTCAAATCGGGTCAGGGTGCCTGTAAGCACAAAGGTCATGCCGGCAAAGCGGTCATCCACCTTCTGAACGGTGCTGTCCATATTGACCCCAGCGGCCTTCAGCCGGGCGATCAGGTCCTTGGCCTGAGGCTGGTTCAAATAGTCCACAATACACTTGGCCGTGATCTCGCCCACATCCGGGATCTCCGTCAGCTCCTCTGTCGGAGCGGCGGTCAGGGCATCCAGAGTCCCAAAGTGCCGGGCCAGCACAGCGGCGGCCTTCTCCCCCACCTGACGGATGCCCAAGCCGTAGATCAGCTTGCTGAGGTCATTGGCCTTGGATTTTTCAATGGCCCGGATCAGATTCTCCGCCGACTTCGCCCCCATGCGGTCCAGCTGGGCCACATCCTGCGCATGAAGGTCATAGAGATCAGCCACGTTGGCGATGAGTCCGTTTTCCACCAGCTGGGCCACCACCGCCGGGCCAAGGCCCTCGATGTCCATGGCGTCCCGGCTGGCAAAGTGGGTGATGTTCCGCTGAAGCTGGGCGGGACACTCCGCGCCGGTGCAGCGGAGGGCCGCGCCGTCCTCGTCCCGGACCACCGGCGCGCCGCAGACCGGGCACACCTCCGGCAGGGTGTAGGGCTTCGTCCCCTCCGGGCGCTTTGTCAGATCCACGGACAAAATCTCCGGGATGATCTCTCCCGCCTTCTGCACCAGCACCGTATCTCCGATGCGGATGTCCTTTTCCGTGATGAAATCCTGATTGTGGAGGGTGGCGTTGGTGACGGTGGTGCCCGCCAGACGCACCGGGGTCAGCACCGCCTTGGGCGTCAGGACGCCGGTGCGCCCCACCTGCACCACGATGTCCGTCACCGTGGCGTATTTCTTCTCCGGGGGATACTTATAGGCCACGGCCCACTTGGGGAATTTGGCCGTGGAGCCAAGAATCGTGCGGTCCGACAGGCTGTTCACCTTCACCACCGCGCCGTCAATATCAAAGGGATAGTCCATCCGCTCGTCGTTGATCCGGAAGATCTCCGTCTGGATCTCCGATGTGCCGCGGAGGGTCTTGTGGGGAATGACCTTGAACCGCTGGGAGGCCAGATAGTCAAGGGTCTCCGCGTGGGAGGTGAATTCCCGGCCCTCCGCCAACTGCAAATTGAACACGGCGATGTCCAGCTGCCGCTGGGCGCAGATCTTGGAATCCAACTGCCGCAAAGACCCGGCGGCTGCGTTCCGGGGGTTGGCCATCAGAGGCTTGCCCTCCAGCTCCCGCTTGGCGTTGATGCTCTCAAACACGGACCGGGCCATGTAGACCTCGCCCCGAACGATGAGCCGGGGCAGCTTTTCCGGCAATGTCATGGGAATGGAACGGACGGTGCGGAGGTTCTCCGTCACGTCCTCGCCCACCCGGCCGTCTCCCCGGGTAGCGCCCCGGACAAACACGCCGTCCCGGTATTCCAGCGCCACGGACAAGCCGTCCACCTTGGGCTCCACGGAATATTCCGCCATGGGGCCGAGGGCCTCCTCCATCTTCTCGCAGAAGGCGGCTACCTCCCCCTCGTTGAACACATCCTGAAGGCTCTCCAAGGGCACCTCATGGGCATAGGGCTGGAAGGCATCCAGAATTTTGCCGCCTACCCGCTGGGTGGGGGAATCCGGTGTGATCTCCTCCGGGTGCTCCGCCTCCAGCTCCTCCAGACGGCGGTTCAGACGGTCATATTCATAGTCCGGGATCACCGGGGCGTCTAAAACATAATAAAGATACCCCTGTTCCGTAAGATAGGCCCGCAGAAAGGCCAGTTCGTCCTTGTAATCGGCAAACTCCGTGCGAAATTCCATGGAGCGTCCTCCTTAGTCTTTGTTGAGTATGTAATCCTTGGCGTCGCCAGCATAGGCGTCCGGGTCCGTCGCAAAATAGGTATAGGTCCCCGGCACCTCCCCCACGATCACCGTTTCCGCCACGGTGATCTCGTTGGTCACCTGCGTCACGGTGGAATATCCCGGCAGGAGGATGCTGACGTACACGTCGATCCGCAGGACGATCCTGTGCTTGGTCTGGTTGATCCCGGCGGACTCGAACTGGTTTTCAAACCGGGCCGACGAGGACCCCACCGACTCCATCCGCACGGAGATCCGAGGCCCCCGGCCCGCCAGCAGAGGCGAACCGGTCAGACTGCCCACCGGGATGGACAATTCCCTTGCGGAAACCTGATCAATGCGGCCCAGGATCAGATCCAAGATCTGGGATTGCAGCCGGTTGAAGGCCGCCATGTTGCTGCGCACCATGGTGATGCGGCCCTCATTGTCCTTTTCGTAGCTGACTAACTGCTCGTAGGCGATCTGGCCGCTGTCGATGGCCTCGTTCACCGCCTGATAGACGATGCGGTTCACGGCGTTGGATACCCGCGTGGTGGCAAGGCTCCCCAGCAGAGGCCGCATCTGTGCTCCCGCGTACAGGGCAAATGCCAACAGCCCGGATATGGCCAACAGCAGCAGCGCCCGCCGGATCTGGGGGCCATCCGGCCCCCGGTGATAGTAGAAAAATCCGGGACCCACAGCCCCACCTCCTCCGCTTTCGGCTCTTATCAGCTTATGCGGAAGGGCTTATTCATTATTTCAGTTCGTTGACGATAGCCTTGAACACCTGGCCCCGCTCCATGAAGTTGGCAAAGCGGTCAAAGGAGGTGCTGGCCGGGGACAGGATCACCACGTCCCCCGGCTGGGAGCGGGCATCGGCAATGGCCACCGCCTCGTGGTAGTCCGCCACGTCGAGGATCTCCAAGCCGTGATAATTTTCCGCCTGCTCCACGGCCTCCCGGATCACACCCGCCGTTTTGCCGCACAGCAGCAGCAGCTTGACGTGATCGTTCACCACAGGGCCAAGGGGGGCGTAGCTGATGCCCTTATCCTTGCCGCCAGCAATGAGGATCACCTGCTCCGGGAAGGAATTCAGCCCCGCGATGGTACGGCTGGGGCTGGACGCGATGGAATCGTTGTACCAGCGGACGCCCTTCCGGGTGCGGATCAGCTCGATCCGGTGCTCCACGCCGCCGAAGGTCTTTGCGATCTCCCGCATGGTCTCATAGCTGACCATACCCCGCACGGCGGCGAAGGCCGCCATGTAGTTTTCAATGTTGTGGACGCCGGGCAGGAGGACGTCCTTTGTCTCCATTATGGGCGTCACCGTGCCGTTGGCGGCCTCGTAGATCACACCGTTTTCGCAGAATACGCCGTTGTCCACCCGCTGCTTCCGGGAGAACCAGCGGACCTCGCCCACCGCTTTCGCGGCCTGACGCACCGTGTCATCGTTGTCGGCGTTGAACACAGCAATATCGCCGGCAGTCTGGTGTGTAAAGATGTTTGCCTTTGCATCCACATACTCCTGATAGTCCTTGTGGACATCCAGATGGTTAGGCGCCAGATTGGTGGTCACCGCGATATGTGGGCTTGTTTGCATGGTCATCAGCTGGAAGGAACTGAGCTCCAGCACCGCCATATCCTCCGGTGCGATCTCCGGGGTATCGCACAGCAGCGGATGGCCGATATTGCCGCCCACATGGACGATCTTCCCCTCCGCCGCCAGCAGCTTGGAGATAATGGTGGTGGTCGTCGTCTTGCCGTCGGAGCCGGTCACCGCCAGAATGGGACAGGGGCAGACTGCAAAGAATGCCTCCATCTCCGAGGTGATGACGCTGCCGCCGGCCACAGCCGCCGCCAGCTCCGGCACATCCGGCCGCAGACCGGGGGTACGGAAGATCACATCCTCATGGAGGTCCGCCAGGTATTTGCTCCCTAGCCGCAGCTTGCAGCCCTGAGCCGTCAAAGCCTGCCCCAGTTCTCCCAGATCCTCTTTTTTATCCCGGGCGGTGACGTCGATCCCCCGCTCCAAGAGTTTTTCGATCAGGGGACGGTTGGATACGCCCACGCCGATCACACCTACCGTCTTTCCCTTCAGGGAGGACAGATATTCTTCAAAGGTCATAAAAACGCTCCTTTATAAAAGCCGTCTATCATCGCGGCTTTCGCCCGGTTATCATACCACACGCCGCAAAAAAATTCAATGTAAGGGATCTTTTTTTCTGTTTCTCACCGGGCCGCTCCCTCCCTTTGACCTTTTTCGATGTTCTTTCACTTGACAAGCGTCCGTTTTGCAGATACAATGAAATGTAGTATTGAAAACTATTTTCGCCGATCCACTGTCAACATCCTGTGGGTCGAGGTAGGAGTGTGTCATCATGTTGAATCTTGTCAGCGACAGCAGCTGTGATCTGATCTCCGGGGAACTCAATTCCCCTTACGCCCGTCTGACGGTAGCGCCCATGTGCCTGCACGTCGGCGGTCAGGACTATCTGGATACGCCGGAGCTGGATATTCCGGCATTGCTGAGCAAGCTGGCCCATCACCGTTCCTCTTCCGCCTGCCCCTCCCCCGCCGCCTATGCCGAGGCCTTCGAGCAGGGCGAGGAAACCGTCTGCGTGACCATCTCCTCTCAGCTTTCCGGCTCCTATAACGCCGCCATGGCCGCGAGAGATCTGGTTCTGGCGGAGCACCCGGAAAAAAAGATTTTTGTGCTGGATTCCCGTGCCACCTCCGGCGCTATGATCCTGCTGCTGCGCAAGGCCGCCGAGCTGGCGGAACAGGGCCTGCCCTTTGAGGATCTGTGTGCGGAGCTTCAGGTCTGTCAGAAGAATACCCGTCTCTGCTTCACGCTGGAGCATTTTGACAATCTGGTGAATAACGGACGGATGCCGCCTCTGGCCGGCACCCTGCTCCAGACGCTGGGCATCCGCATTGTCGCGGAAGCCACGGCCGAGGGTACGATCCGCGTGGCCAAAAAGGCCCGTGGCGAGGCCCACACCGCCAGAGCCATCGCCCAGCTCATGAGCGATGCCAAGGACTGCACCGGCAGCCATGTGATCATCACCCACTGCCAGAATCCCGAAGGTGCCGAGCGGCTGCGGAACGCGATTCTGGACCGTCTGCCGGTAAAGGCTGTGGAGATCCTGCCCTGCCGGGGTCTCACCAGCTTCTACGCCATGGACAAGGGACTGATCCTCTCTTATTGATCGACTTCCCATTGACTTTTCCCGCTGTTTTGCGTACAATAGACCCGCGAGGAAAACAGACAGTCGCGCGAAAGGGGCGAAAGACCCTTCCGTGAGGAAAGTCCGGGCTCCACAGGGCAAGGATAACGGGTAACGCCCGCCGAAGGCGACTTCAGGAAAAGTGCAACAGAGATATACCGCCTCGTATGAGGTAAGGGTGGAAAGGTGAAGGTAAGAGCTCACCCGACGGCGTGGAAGCGTCCGTCGCTGTAAACTCTATCCGGAGCAACACCGGTATGGGGACATTGGCTGGCCCGGCCGTCCCCGGGGTGGCTTGAGTGTGCCGGCAACGGTACGCCTAGATAGATGACTGTCAAGACAGAACCCGGCTTACAGATTTACTCTTTTTTGTATTATAAAAATAATTCATTGATAAAATATAACCAAAAGTGTTATAATAAGCACATAAAGGAGTTGGTTTTATGAAAAAAATAGATTTTTTAGCGACAGATGGACTAAAACTAAATGGATTATTGTATGAAAGTAATCAAAAAACTGATAAAGTAATATTATCAGTACATGGAATGAGCAGTAATTGTTTAAAAAATAGAGAAGATATATTATCAAAATGTATGAATCAAAATAATATTGATTATTTCTGCTTTAACAATAGAGGAAGTGAATTAGTAAGATATATACAGAAAGATATTAATGGAGAAAAAGAAAAATTACTAGGTGGTACAACCTATGAAGATGTATTAGAAGGATATGAAGATATTGTTGGAGCAATTCTAAAATTAAGGGAGTTAGGATATAAAGAAATCTATTTACAAGGACATAGTTTAGGATGTACTAAAATTGTATATACGTATAATGAATTAAAAGAAGAGGAAGAAAATGATATATTAGATAGTATAAAAGGAATTATTTTATTATCTTTAATAGATATTCCTAAAACATTAGAAATATATTTAGGAGAAAATTTTAATAGTTATTTAAGATTAGCAGAAGAAAAAGAACAAGAATATAAATCATATGAATTAATGCCTAAAGATGCATTTATAAATCCAATAAGTGCAAAAACATTTTTAAGATATGTAAGAGATAATAAAGATATAGATTTTGCAGGTTATGGAAAAGACAATGAATTAGAAAAGTTAAACAATATAAAAGTTCCATTAATGATGAGATGGGGAAATCAAAATGAAATGATATTG
>OIYT01001412.1_pt1 | contig 17192 bp, 12 predicted proteins | sample 1588201 | NCBI WGS metagenome assembly OIYT01 (sample SAMN03283260) | human gut metagenome | biome: human-associated habitat; material: feces | host: Homo sapiens | place: USA | collected 2013
GCATGATGGCGGTGCCGTCCATGTTGATGGTCATGCCCAGCGGCAGGACGAAGGAAGCGATGCTCTCATCCACGCCGAACTCTTCCTCGCACACCTTGATGTTCAGGGGCAGGGTGGCGGCGCTGGAGGAGGTGGAGAAGCCAAACACTGCCACGTTGGCGATCTTGCGGATGAAGGTGAAAGGGTCCAGCTTGGCACCCAGTGCAATGACCAGCGGGTAGGCAATGATCAGAAAGGCCAGCAGCAGGACCACCGTGACCACCACATAGACCAGCGCGGGCTTAAGGTAATCGATGCCGTAGATGGCGAAGGTACGGGTCAGCAGCACAAAGACTGCAAAGGGGGCAAAGTTGCTGACGATGAAGTTCAGGAACACGACCACCACATCGTTGACCTCGCCCAGCAGGCGGCGCAGGGTCGCGGTGCGGCTCTCGCCCAGGGTGTTCATGCTCAGGCCGATGGCCACTGCCAGGAACACGCTGGAAAGCACAGCGCCATTGCTGCCAAAGGCAGTGATGATGTTGGAGGGGATGATGTTCAGCACCACGTTCAGGGGGTTGGAACCGGTGGAACCGCTGGCTTCTGCCAGACCCTCGATGCGGGTGTTGAACAGGCCCATGGAGTAGGTGCCGTAGCCCACACAGCCTGCCAGCAGCAGCGCCAGGAAGGAGCACAGCAGGAACCAGAACAGGGTCTTTGCGGAAATGCGGCCCATGGTGCGGGTGTCTGCAATGCTGCCGATGGCCAGCGAAATGGAGGTAAAGACCATGGGGATGATCACCAGCTGCAGCGCCTTGATGAAGAGCTGGCCGATGATGTAGAAGATGCCAAAGGCACGCTCAGCGCCCTCGGCGGTGATATCCTGGAACAGCAGGTTGTTGATGGTGGTCCAGGTCTGTGCCTGACCACTGGCGTTCAGATGCTCCCGCAGGAACATAAAGGCCAGACCGGCCACCAGGCCGCAGACCAGAGAGATCGCCATGCGTTTTGCAAGGGATAATTCGTGCTTCTTTTTTGTTTCCATATCCTTTTCCTCTCACAGTACCGGTTTTTGGCTCACACTTTGCCTACTCTAGCACAACTCCCCCTGCAATGCAAGAGAAAATCACGCAAAATACAGCTTTTTTGCAAATAAGTACGACTTTTCTCCGCAAAAATCCCCCGAAAGCACTCTGCCTCCGGGGGATCTGCTCACTTATTTCTTGAACTTGAACACCGGCGTGCCAGCGGCAGCATCGCCGTTTGCAACAACACTGATCTCCGGCAAGTCATCACTGTTGGTCACGATGAGAGCCGTTGCAGTGGGGTGGCCTGCGGCGCGGATGGCTTCCAGATCCACCTTCAGCAGCGGGGTGCCGGCCTTGACCTTGGCCCCTTCTTTGGTCAGGGAGGTAAAGCCCTGTCCCTTCATCTCCACCGTGTCCATGCCGACATGGATCAGCAGCTCAATGCCGTCATCGCTCATCATACCAACGGCGTGCAGGCTTTCGGGCACCTGCGTAACAGTGCCGTCAAAGGGAGCATAAACGGTGTCGCCGGTGGGCTCCACGCCGCAGCCGGGGCCCAGGATCGCAGAGGCAAAAGTCTCGTCGGGCAGCTGCTCCAGCGGGATCACCTTGCCGTCAATGGGAAGCATGACCGTCATCTTCTGGCCGGAAAATTTCGTCTCGGATGCGGCCTTGCCGCCAAAAAGCTTGTCAAAAAAGCCCATAATACAAACCATCCTTCCACGGTGCACAAAGTGCAGTCTTTATCCAGTTAAGAATAGCATATCCGCGCAGGAAATACAATCTGCATCCTGCACAAAGAGACGCACCGCCATTTGGCAGGTGTGCCCTTACATCAGCTCCAGCAGCTGCTCCACCTCTTCCATCCGGGTGGCCCAGCTGGTGGCAATGCGGACAACGGTGTGGGTATCATCGTACTTCTCCCAGAAGCCGAACTTGGCCTTGCCTTCCAGCGCGGCCAGCTGCTCGTTGGACAACACGATGAACACCTGATTCGTGGGCGAATCCATGAAGAACGAATAGCCCTTTTCGGCCAGTCCCTTCTTGAGCACGGCGGCGGTCTCAATGGCATTTTTGCTGATGGTCTGGTACAGGTCATCGGTGAACAGCACATCGAACTGGATGCCCAGCAGACGGCCCTTTGCCAGCAGAGCGCCCTGCTGCTTGACCATGGTCATAAAGTGAGCCGGTGCGCCGTGGGGGAACACAACTGCCTCGCCGCAGAGCGCGCCCACTTTGGTGCCGCCGATGTAGAACACATCGGTCAGGCGGGCCACATCGGCCAGCGTCACATCGGTGCCCTCGGCGGCCAGACCATAGCCCAGACGGGCACCGTCCATGAACAGCGGCATGTGGTACTTATGGCAGACAGCGGACAGCGCTTCCAGCTCTGCCTTGGTGTACAGGGTGCCGTACTCCGACGGGTGGGAGATGTACACCATGCCCGGGAACACGAGGTGGTCCACATTGCCATCGGCATAGAAGGTCCTGCACCAGTCCTCAACCGTCCCGGCATCCAGCTTGCCGTTGGTGTGCGGCAGGCCGATGACCTTGTGACCCGTGAACTCGATGGCACCGGCCTCGTGGGCAGCCACATGGCCGGTGGATGCGGCCAGCACACCCTCCCAGCGGCGCAGCATCGATGCAATGACGATGGCGTTGCTCTGGGTGCCGCCCGAAATGAACCAGACATCGGCATCCGGTGCGCCGCATGCCGCGCGGATCTTCTCCCGCGCACTGGCGCAATAGGGATCGGTGCCGTAGCCGGAGACCTTTTTAAAGTTGGTCTCCACCAGCTTCTGTAAGATCGCCGGATGCGCACCCTCGCAGTAATCGTTTTCAAAATACAGCATATACTTTCCCTCGCTCTGCATTCAAGATAAACCTATTATCTGCTTTTTGTGCAGGGTTGTCAATGTGGAACCCCCGCGTAGGCGGGGAAAAAACCGGCGACAGCGGTCAGCCGGAGTATGTGCAGGGATCACCCCCGCGTGGGCGGGGAAAAGTCACATTGACCTACTACTATCGTCAACTGGAGAGGATCACCCCCGCGTGGGCGGGGAAAAGCAACCTTTTGGGACAAAGTCCGTGGAAAAGTGAGGATCACCCCCGCGTGGGCGGGGAAAAGCACCAAGATGAATCCTCGGTGATGGAGCTTCAGGGATCACCCCCGCGTGGGCGGGGAAAAGGACCACACCATAAGTATTGCCATCCTTTCCACAGGATCACCCCCGCGTGGGCGGGGAAAAGGTCCTCCCATCCGTCTGGTAGCTCTATGGCTTGGGATCACCCCCGCGTGGGCGGGGAAAAGGAAAAGAAAGGAGTTAAACAATGTGGCATGACGGGATCACCCCCGCGTGGGCGGGGAAAAGCACCGCCGCGAAGTGCTGCGCAAACGGTATAAGGGATCACCCCCGCGTGGGCGGGGAAAAGCACCGCCGCGAAGTGCTGCGCAAACGGTATAAGGGATCACCCCCGCGTGGGCGGGGAAAAGATCCCAGCCGGTGCCCCCCTCTACGCCCCGTGTGGATCACCCCCGCGTGGGCGGGGAAAAGTCGAAAATGCACTCCTTCTCAACCTGCTGGACAGGATCACCCCCGCGTGGGCGGGGAAAAGCCCGGAGCATTATGAGGTCACCTACTATGCTGAGGATCACCCCCGCGTGGGCGGGGAAAAGGCGTCCGCGCTGGGAGTGTCTCCGAAGGTGTAGGGATCACCCCCGCGTGGGCGGGGAAAAGGGCTACAAGACCGCCTTGCGAGGCAGCCGCAAGGGATCACCCCCGCGTGGGCGGGGAAAAGGGAAAGCCTGAGCCGCTGTTCTAGCTTCACCTGGGATCACCCCCGCGTGGGCGGGGAAAAGAAGGCATTCCGACCAGCAACCGGCCGGCCTTTAGGATCACCCCCGCGTGGGCGGGGAAAAGAGTTTTCCCAATATCGGGTCAGTTCCTTTGCCGGGATCACCCCCGCGTGGGCGGGGAAAAGTCGAGAGTGGCCCCGAGGTCTGACCCGGGCACAGGATCACCCCCGCGTGGGCGGGGAAAAGTTTCCTCCGTGTCGATGTGCACGAGATTCCCGGGGATCACCCCCGCGTGGGCGGGGAAAAGATCGTGCTGCGCATCAAGGTCGAGGTCATTGAAGGATCACCCCCGCGTGGGCGGGGAAAAGTTGACTTCCTTGCCGAAGATCCAGCCCGCGCTGGGATCACCCCCGCGTGGGCGGGGAAAAGCAAGCCCCTGAACGGTTTTCAGATTGGCCCGTGGGATCACCCCCGCGTGGGCGGGGAAAAGCCTTTGCGGCCTTGCGGTATGCCGTGCGCACCCGGCTGCCCTCCCGGCCCCGGAGCTGCTGGGTGGTCAGGCGGGAAACATCCTCATCCGGGAAACGGAGCTGGTACATTTTGCGCACCACTTCCAGATGCTCCCGCTGGTTGGAAAAGCGCTCAGCCTGCCGTTCCAGCAGGCGGGAGTGCTCACTCAGGGCACGGCCATGGGCGTAGAACCGCACGCCATGCTCCCCCACCCAGACCGCTGCCACACCGGTATCCCCCATCAGCTCCATGGCACGGTGGGTCACACGGGTGCCGGGCCCCAGCAGCAGGACAGAGATGCCCGCTGCCGGAACCTGAACGATGCCCTTTTCATCCGTTACGGTAATGGCTCCATTGTCCCGGCCAAGGGTGCAGTGTTCCAGATACAGAAAGGTCATCCGGTCCCGAAGCTGCGGCAGCGCCTGCCGTTCGGGCCGCGCAATGCCCGGCATCTCAGCCATGGTCTCCTCCCCTGTGGATGATGGTCATCAGGCCAAGGCCATAGGCCTTGCCCCGGCCAACGCCCTCGCACAGCAGGGCCTTGAAGGCCTCTGGGTCCGTTACCTGCAGAATGCCCTCGTAGGTCACAGCCAGCAGGGTAACAGGCCGGGTGCCGTTTTTCTTGAAGTGATAGGTCTGCTTCCGGGTCACTGCGAAGGACCCCTCCGAGACGGCAAAGCCGTGCTTTGCGGCCTGTGCCCACAGCCATTCCTCCTGCTCTACCTCGAGATAGCAGGGTTTCAGGGTTCCTCGGGCCGTATGGTCGGCAGAGTCTTTTTTGCTGCGGGTGGGGTTGGCGGTCAGGCGGAACTGCCAGCAGCTGCCCGCTGTCACCCGTTCCAGCAGCGGGTCATAGGGCCGGGTCTCCGGGGGCGCACCGGTGCCGAACTGCGCACACAGGGCGGTCAGATCCGGCCGTTCCTCACTGAGCAGGAGCAGGTACAGTTTTTCTCCCAGCTGATCCAGCCGCCACAGCCTGCGGCGGCGCGCACCGGGAAAAGCGTTTTCCACCGCACCATGGAATTTCTGGGGCGAGATCAGCGCCACCATGGTCTCACGGCGGGTCGGGTCAAGTTCTGCGCGGGATAGATACATGATTTCTCACCTCAATTCTGCCATTGCGTCATGTTCGGTCGCGCCGGGCATTTCCGGCGGGTTTGTGTTCCACTCCCGCACTGGGCGGAAGCCGTACTGCCGGTGGATGGGACTGAACGACACCGCCAGATCACGCCGGGGCACGGCAGCAGCATCCGCCGGGTCCGCGTCTGCCACGATGCGCAAGGGGGCCCCATTCCTCTGTTTCACCAGCAGCGGTTCTGCCCGCAGGGTATCCAGCAGTTTCCCGGCCCGGATGCCAAGGCAGAGCGGCAGGGTGGGCGGGCAGGAACGCCGCCCCAGATACAGCGGGTAGACCGGATATTTCAGGGCCGTTTCCAGCTCCTGTAACAGGGCAGTGTCCTCGCTTTCCAGCCCCACCAGAAAGACCGCATCCTGCAGGTAATGGCGGTAGGTCACATAGGGAGCCTTGCCTTTTTTTCGATCCTCTTCCCGGTTGGCGGTGTGGAAATCCACCAGCAGGCTGCCCTCCCGGTCAGCACGGACGGCAAAGTGCAGGCCGTTCAGCCGGGCAAGACCTGCGGCATCGTCCCGGCGCAGGCCCAGAGCCGCCGCCAACAGGCCAATGACACCGCTTTTGGTGGGTTCCCGGTTCGTTTTGCGGGTCTCAAATTTGGAATCCGCACCCCACGATTGCAGGGGCGCGGCCAGCCGAAGCAACAGCGTTGCCATGGTCACACCTCATTTCCGGGCAGCTTCTCCTTTACGGCACGTTCCAGCGCGGTGAGCATCTGGTTCAGGGGCATGGCCGGGGCCAGCTCGTCCAGCCCGATGCCCACAGCAAAGCTCTGGGCCGGAGCATCCGCATAGCAGGCATACACCTGCTGCGCATACTGCTTCAGCGCCGTCTTGGAGGGTTCCGCATAGCCCTCGGGGCTCTTGCGCACCGGCTTTTCAAAGGCACCGCAGAGGTTCACAGGCTGATTTTCCCGCAGGGTGACATAGACAGCATCCGGCAGGGTACGGTTGGCAAAGCTGTTCTGCTTTCCGGTAGGCATGGAGCGAATGAAGGCTTCGCCGAACACCCGGACAGCCTGGGCTGCCTTTTCAGCCCCCAGCAGGTGTGCCAGTTCCACCATGTTGACGGTGGCATAGCGATACAGGGTGGAAGAGTTGTACTCCACCGTGCCCAGATGGCCCGCACCTGCCGAATCCTCCGGGGCACAGTCATCCACGGCGGTGAAGTAATCAAACTCGTTCTGCACGGCATGGGTGGAGATGCTGTGGGCCACCTGAGCGGCGGCATCGTAATTCAGGGAAGGCGTATCTGCCACCATTCTTCCGAACAACGCCATATCTACCGAAGGAGCCGTCCCCAGTGCATCTTTATACTGCTTCGGGTCATTGCAATCTGCAATCGCCAATTCAGCCAATGCTTTGGCCTGGGCCTCGCTCAAAAAGAACAATGTCTTAAGTTTGTCCTCTCCGCTCTTCTCGTCCACCTTAAACCCTGTGTTTTTGACTACTTTCTTTGCCAGTTTAGCTGCGTCCGCATCCGGTGCAAGCAGTTTGATCTGCTTTTCCACTACATCTGCAATCTTTTTGGTTCGGCTGCCGATATCTTCGGCATTCAGCATGTACTCATCTTTGAACATCTCTCGGATCGCGTGCTTCCACGCCTGAGAGGATACCCGGGCGCGAGTGGCACCGCCATAGACAGCCGTCTTGGGGCTGCCGGTATCGTCGCGGTTCACACAGCTGGGCGGCACCGTTTGCAGCACATGAAAATCAACATACAGACGCTTGGTATCCATTTCAATTCTCCTTTTCTTCGGTTTCAGGTGTGTCGGCATTCATCTGGTAGAGGTCCCGGCCCCACTGCAGGCGGACATTGGCTGCCTGATCTGGGAACTGGAACCGGTACAGCTCCACAGCCAGCCGGGGGTAATCCAGTTTCAGCTTCGGTTCATTTCCCCGGAACAGCTGTACCATCTCCCGGAGGTAGTGGGACACCTCGGGCATGGAATCCGCTGTGGCCAGTGCGTTGAACCGGCGCAGGACGCTGCTCTCGGTCCAGTCCTGCGCGGCAGCTGCGGAATTCTGGGCCAGCAGGCGCACCGCCCTGCCCAGCGTGCAGCCCTTTTCATTCATGGAAACGTTCTCTTCTCCCTGCTGGTGCAGGGCGTAAAGAGTCAGGGCAAGGTAGACCGCCCACTCGGCTTCCGATGGTTCCCGGCACTCCCCTGCCGCCGTTTCCCTGCCCCAGAGCTCTTTGGGCAGTTCCTGCAGGAAGCTGCCCCACAGCGCCGGCAGGTCGCCGGGCTGATGCCCAACGCCCCGGCGCAGCTCTGCCAGCCGGGCACGCCGCTGGGGTTTGGGCAGGCTCCACAGCCCGCTCAGCTGTCCGGCCACATAATCATGGATCGCATCCGTTATCATGCTGTTCCTCCTTCTTTCTTCGGGTAGAGCTTCCGCAGGTTGTACAGGAAGCTATTGTAGGCCTTGGGGGCCGTATACAGAACGGTTTTCTTTTCGTCCTTTTTACCGCCTGTTTTCACCTCGACCCTATGGCCCACAAAGGCGGCATTCCCGGCCCGCTCCACCATCTGGCGGCCCAGCTCTGCGGCCAGTTTGCGGGCTTTCTCCTGCCATTCATCGGCTTTTTCGTCCAGCTTGTCCGTTTCGGGGTCAATGCTCTGCAGCCAAAGCCGGAACGGCTGGTCGATGGTAAAGTAGAACTGGGTGCGGGCGGATTCCGCGGTCGTATCGTTCTTATCTCCCGCCGCAAGGGAGAGCTCCCACGCAAGGCGGCCGACAGATTGCGCGGCCTGCTCGCAGCTCCCGATCTCATCCCGGATGGGCACTGTCCAGCGCCGTCCCAGTTCTCCCAACAACGCGGCCTGAAAGGTCAGGCTGTCGCTGAAGGAATCGTTCACAAAGAAATCCTTATCTCCGTACTTCATGCCGCTGATGGCAAAGCGGATCAGCCGCTTGCGTTCCAGCGGACAGTCCGGGTCATTTTGAAGCATTTCCACCCAGCGTACAACGCCGGGCCTGCGGACGCTTTCCCCTTCCTCACAGAACACTGCCGGAAACTCCCGCCAGAACTGCTTTGCCGGGTCGTGACGGCTGGGCACAAAGGTGACCTGCCCGGTCTTTTTGCTCTTTTTGGCATCCGGGTCACGCCAGACGGTCATTTGTTCTGCAAATGCGTTCTCCCGGGGGAAGAAATCGCCGCCCAGCAGAGAAAATCCGGTCACGATTTCCCCCTCTCGGTCGAGCAGGAGCCGCCGGGATTGCAGGGTCAGCAGCTGCGCAGGATTGTCCGGCAGGGCGATCTCTGTGCGCTCTGCACTGTGGGGCTGTTCCAGTTCCCAGCAGGGATGATTCTCCCCCCACAGTTCTACGCCATCCTTGAGCAGAGTGAGGTTCAGCATCAAAGTCTCGAACAGGTTGCTGCCCTGCGCCTGAATGTACCCCAGCTTTCCCAGCCAGCCAGCGCCCACCGAGGGCAGACCCTTGCCCTTGGGCTTTGCAGAGGTGTCATCGTAGCCATTCACACTCAGCAGCCAGCGGGCCGCCTGGGCATAAGTCAAACCCTCTTTTCCTTCGCCCGCATAGGACGAGAATAACCGCAGCTTGTTGCTGCTCTCAGAAAGCTCCCCGTTCAGCTTGGAAGCGGTGTATTCTGTGCCGATCTTCGCTTCCGGCACCTGCCAGAAGGGGCGTTCCGGGTGGAAAAGCCAGAAGCGGTCACGCCACTGCTCCAGATAGGCCCGGATGGGCGCTTCCGGAAAATGCCCCAGCCGGTACAGCTCCTCCCAGCGGATCAGGGCATCGTCCGTTTCCTCAAAGGGGGCCGGAGTACCGTTTTCATCCACCCGGGAAAACACCGTGTGCAGAACCGCCAGCAGCAACCGCAGCATGGCGGCATCCTGGGTGGGCAGTTCTCCGGCCAGGTCGCGGTATTCGTGGGCGTGCAGCAGGGCATCCGGCAGAGAAACTTCCTGCACGGTGTAGTCCTGCCCGCGCACCCGCACCCAGCGTTCCTCCAGCAAATTATACTCAATTTGCTTCATTCTCTTCCTCCTTCCGGTAGGTCAGACCGTTTTCACGGTCGTATTGCAGCACCTGCCCGGCAAGCTGTGCGGTCAGGTGGTCATCCAGCAGTAAGATCAGTTCTCCCCGCAGCAGCGGCGACTGCTGCCACAGCCCGAACACTTCCCGGTTCCGGGCTTCCAGTGCGTCGATGGTCTGTTCCACCGACCAACGTTTGCTGAAATATCCGGGCAGGCGCAGCTTCTGCCGTGCAATTTGAAGCGCCATCTCCGGCTGAGGCGGCTCGTCCGTGGGCACGCAGGCACCGGGCTGCCCCGTTTCATCGGGCAGGAAACGGACATTTCCCGCCGCATCCCGCATCAGCACCAGCACGTCAATGGAAGGGTCGCCGTCACGCACCGCCGCGCGGGCACCGTTGTCACTGACCGCACCCACATCATCCATCCAATTGTCCAGCGTATTCAGGGAAGGGCGCTTTCTGTGCTCTTCTGGCGGCAGGATGGTAAAAGTCTTCGCCTTGCCCATTTTGATTTGTTGGGCCTTTTCGTACTCCGCCCGGGCCGCAGTGCTCTGCGGGCTGGCGGGCAGAGGGTCGGGCTCCCAGCCATAGACATCCTGCACCAGCGGGGCAATGTCATCGGGCAGGGTGATGGCGGTGGGCAGGAACTTGCGGGTGCGCCAGAGCAGCCATTCCCCGTAAACCGCCTTGCTGCCCTCGTCGAACTCCTCCGTCCCAGTGTCCAGCACGGCACAGCGGGCCTGCGCCACCGGCCGGGGACGAGCCCGCCCCTCGTGGCGGTGCAGTCGTCCGATGCGCTGTAAAAGCAGATCCATGGGGCAGAGCTCTGTGACCAGAAAATCCAGATCGATATCAAGGGATTGCTCGAGCACCTGCGTGCCCACCACAATGAGCTTATCCCGCTGTTCCGGGGTGGAGTGCTTGCCGATGCGCTTCATCAGCGCCTCTTCTTTGGCGGCACGGTCGGGCATAAGGAACTGAGCGTGGAATACCACCACCTCAAACTCCGGCAGTTCTGCCCGCAGACGGGCCGCAATGGCCTGCGCCTTTTTCACGGTATTGACGATCACGCCCGCACAGCCGCCCTCCCGCAAGGCACTGCTCAGAGTGTCGGTCAGCTGTTCCTCGGTCAGCGGGAATGTCTCCACTCTGCGTGGTTCGGTTTCCAGCGGGATAGTCGTCTGCTCCACCCGTTTGCCGTCCGTCCAGGTCAGCAGCGGATAGCCCCGGCAGGTCTGCCACGGGCCGTCCGGGGCGGTTCTTCCATTCAGGTAGGCCCTGACCAGCTCGACCCGGCGCTTGGCGGGCAGGGTAGCGGAAAGCAGGATCACCGGTACTTTGTACCGGCCCAGCCAGGTCAGCGCCCGGTCAAGATAGCAGTTCATGTAAGCGTCATAGGCGTGGCACTCGTCAATGACCACCACCTTGCCCGCAAGGCCAAGGTGGCGCAGCATCACATGTTTTTGCTGTAATGCCGCCATTAGCAGCTGATCCACCGTGCCGATGACAAAATCAGCCAGCAGTCCCTGCTTATTGCCGCGGAACCACTGATGCACCATCACCCGGCTCTCCGGGTCAGCATCGGGATCTGCTTCCAGATCTTCCTCCACCCGCACCATGTCCTGCTGCAACCGGATATAGGCCTCGTTCAGTTCGGCCATGCCGTGGGCCAGCTTGATGGAGTGCTCCAACCCATCCGGCTGCTTTTCGGCCCATGCCAGCAGCCGCCCAAAGATGCCGTTGGCGGTGGCCTGGGTGGGCAGGCCAAAGAAGATTCCGCCCTCACCGCCGTGCTTGGCTAAAATTTCTGCCGCACCCAGCGCGGCTTCCGTCTTGCCCACGCCCATCTGTGCTTCCAGAATAAAGATCCCCGGCTCCTGCGTGCGGCTGGCAGCTTCCAGCATGGCCCGCTGGACTTCATTGGGCGGGAAGCCAAACCGTTCCGCAAACGCCCCCGGTTCCGTCACATCCGACTGCACCTCCCACGGAGAGGTCAGGTCCAGCGCTTCCCACGCCCGATCGACACGAGCGGGATACAGGGTATCGCTGCCCACCTCTTCCACCGGAATGAGCGGAAAGTACCGGGTGTTGCTGGCGATCCAGTCCGCCATGATGAGCAGACCTGTCAGCAAGATCTCAGCCGGGATGGTCAGCTGCGGCAGCTCGTCCACGCTGGAAAAGCCGCTTTCCTGCAAGGCGTAGTCAAACAGTTCCCGCCAGCAGCTCTCCCAGAATTCCTGTTCCCCCTCGGGCCAATAGTTGGATTCCCAGCTGCCTCTTTCGTTCTTATCCCCCAGCTGGTCAAGCACATTCTTCCCGGTTTGTGGCTTGCCGTGGTGTGCACCTGCTACCGATGCAAGCCCGTCTGGGCATTTCAGCCACCGCAAAATGGCCTCGCTCGCCAGCGGATGAAGCGAGTGACCTCGGTTTTGCGCCCGGTACCGGAGCGTTGTGTATTTTTCCAGGCGCTGTCTGGGCTCCTGCAGAAGTTCCATAATAGGCCCGGCAAAACAGCAGCTCAATTTACCAATATCATGCACCCACCCCAGAAAGCAGGCAGTCTGTGTCAGCAGGTCCTCGTCCAATCCGATGTGCTGACGGACGCTTTCCGGCAGCCACCTCTGCACCAGATACACCATAATACCCGCCGTATCCCGCAGGTGCATCCAGAGCGGCAGCCAGTAGGCACTGTTCGCCGGGTCTGTTTTGCCTGCAAACAGCCGCACTTCGTAGGGAATACCTCGTTGTTTCATCCTGTTCCACCTCCACTGCAGTCAGGAAAATCGCTTTTTCCGCATCATCGGGGTTTCTCTGAGGATAGAATAGCACGCAAAAAGTCCCATAAATCGGACGTTTACTGCTTTTTCATGGTTTTTTCAGTTTTTTTGATGTTTGCCGTTTTCCGGCTATTACCCCCGCAAGGCGGGGAAAGTGTTGCTCCCTATCAAGCATTCGGAGCACATCCGCTGATGCAGATCCCAGAGACGTTACATATCATGCATTGTTCCAAATCTCTGTACATCAATATTACACCTTTTTTCCCAACTTTACAAGCGGATCCTTCAGATTCAGCAAATGATACAAAAACCGCCCCGGCTTCCTGTTACGGAAACCGGGGCGGTTCACTTGCATTATTTGTGCTTTTCCAAGCGCTCACGCAATTACTTACAGGGGTTCTTGATCGCAGCCTGAGCGGGTGCCAAAATTACAGAGCGTTCGGTGTGGCGATACTACGTTATTTGTGAATTTCCAGTGTGTTTTACCCCATCTCCGCAATGATCTTCTCCAAATTTTCTTCCTGCAAATAGAATTCCGGCAGTTTTGCCTTGTCATATAGAACGAATGGGCGGCGTTTGCAAGGAGCAGTCATACACAAAACGCCCCCGGCTTCCTGTCATGGAAACCGGGGGCGCTGCGGTTTTATGGGAAACGCCTCAGGCGCTGCAAAGCCTCAGTGCAGCAGGGAGCTGACCCATGCCCGGGCGGCCATCTTGGCCTGGAGCTTATTGTACATCTTCAGGGTGGTGTTGTACACCTTCTGGCTCATGGCATTGCTGGCGTTTGTGGCGGCAGCCTGCTTGGCCTCCAGCGTGTCGGCAGCGGCAACGGCGGCCTTCATATCGGCGTAGTCGGCCATGATCTCCTGCTGGAGCGCGGCGTAGCTGGCCTTGGCTGCAGCCTGATCCTTTGCGGTGACCTGATTGCCATTGCTGCCGTAGGTCAGCAGGTTGGAGAGGGCATCACGCACGCCGTAGAAGGAGTCGGTCCAGTCGTCCGGGTAGGTATAGTAGCGGCCCTTGGCATCCTGATACCAGACGCCCTCGGTGGGCTGCTCGTCGGAGCGGGTGACCTTATGGACCGAGACCTTGTAGACATCTGCGGTGTCGGTGGTCAGCATCGGATAGTAAGGGACGAAGGCGTTGTACACGTCGTCGTCAAAAGCGGTCCACTCGGTAATGGCGGTGTTCAGATCGCCGGTGGCGCTCACCTGGAACAGATGAGTCTCCACATTGCCCGTCTTGCCGATGGGCTCGGTCTGAAAGAAGTGGATGGAATCCTCCACCGAGAACTTCTTGGTCAGCTGGATGTTGGAGTAGACCGGGACGATGGCACCGTTCTCGCCGACGTTGCTGATAGCAAAGTCGGTCTCGCTGTAGTTGTCCTTCGTAAAGGTGTCGGTGCCGTACAGGTAGTTCAGGCCGGCTGCCATGCGGTCCGATGCGATGTCGCCGTTGTAGGAGGCATCCAGATCGATGACATTGGCAGCGGCGTCGCCCACAAAGGTACCGGCCTTCTGGGCCACGGAGATCAGGTTGGCAGAGGCCACCACATGGTCGGTGTCATCCAGATCGATCTTGCCCATAGCGGCGATGTTGGGCTGCATGAAGACCACGCTGGAGGAGAGCTTCAGGGCAAGGTAGGTGTGGCCCGTCAGGTTCTCCACGAACCAGGTCTCATTCTGGTCGGCAATGAACACGCCGGAGCCACCGGCCGCACCGGCGTTGTCGTAGATGGAGGTCAGCAGGGCAACACCCTCGCGGGCCGTGGAAGCTTCGCTCAGCAGCACCGTGGTGATCTCGGCTTCCTCAATGCCGTTGTCCACATAGGGGTCTACGCTCAGCACGGCGTCGGTGCCGTAGAGAGACTCGGTGGCAGAGACCATGACGCCCTTCTCGTTGGTGCCGGCCTCCTCATAGGGGGTGTGCTCGTGGGTGCTGTCGCAGTCCGGGCAGACACCCAGACCGTTGTCGTCCCGGCGGGCGGTGTAGCGGTAGCTGTCGTGGGTGAAGGTGTAGGTAAAGCCGTAGCAGCCCTCGTACACCTCGCCCGCGGTGTGCTTCCCGGCGGGGCTGATGTTGAACAGCTTGTTGTAATCGTTGGTGCCCAGATCCTCGATCCGGCCAAACATGGTGGTGCCATCCTCGGTGAGGTCGCTGCCGACATAGAGTGCCGTGCAGGCGAAGGCGGAAGGAACCACGGCAAGCGTCATCGCACAGGCGATGAAAGCCGCAGCAATTTTCTTCTTCAAAGACATAATAGTATCGATCCCTCTCTTGTTGATTGTCGGCATTTCGTCGGCAGGTGTTATAATACACCCGTTTTAATGAAAATGCAAGTATTTTCCCGAAATTTTAGCATATATTCATTTTTATATGGTATATATTCATACTGTGTTTTTCATCTGCCCCTCCGTGAGCGCAAAAACCGCCCCGGCTTCCTGTTACAGAAACCGGGGCGGTTCACTTGCATTATTTATGCTTTTTCAAGCGCTCACGCAATTACTTGCGGGGGTTCTTGATCGCAGCCTGGGCGGGTGCCAAAATTACAGAGCGTTCGGAGTAGCGATAAGTCGTCATTTTTCATAATCAATCTGTCTGTTTCATCTTTGAAAAATCTTAGTATTTTGTATGCAATATTGCACTACAGCCTCTGTATCCTGTGTGTATCCCTTACTTTCAAGCTCCATTGTAATTTTTTGAATGTATCGTTTTTTTACAAACTCAAGTGCAATTGGATATAAGAAAAATCGAAAATTATGATCATCACTTTGTTTATCAAGCCAATACTGAATAGCTTGTATAGCAACAGGAAGCAAAGCTACACCTTTTAAATACGGATTTTTGCCAACCCAGTCAAAAAGACCGTATAATAGAGCAGCTATTATTATCCAAAACCACTTCGCCAAAAATAGTAATGCCCGGTCTATCACTCCGATTTTATTTGCATAACTATCTCCGAGCAATTTTACAACTTGCTCATCTCGCATATCGCTGTGTCTCAACAAATCACGATTTTCTTGGAGAAGATCTAATTTTTCCATCCGGATATACTCATCAAGAGATGCCGCAACTACTTCATCTGTCACAGAATCAAGATTTCCTCCGCTTTCACGCAATAAAATATCCTCTATTTTTCGCCTTGCAACTTCTGTTGTATTAATTAAATCGATATTTCGTGTTTGCTCAAGTTCAGCTGCTGTATTCCGTAGCTTTTCATAAAACACAACCCCTTCGCTTTGAGCAGCATAGGCAAATCTAGAAAGAGTAAGTGACGGTAACTGTGTAAATTCTGTAGCAAAAGGCAACCAAATTCGGTAAAGCAGCATATTATCAGAAATAACCGGAAGGTTGTGAGTGTTCCACTGCTGAATTTCATCTTCATTTGACGAAATATACTCTCGAAATGTATATGCCAACTTACTATTAGATGTAACAAAAACTGGGAGTTTTTTCTTTCCCCCATAGGCTTGAGAATAATCGCCTTCTCTAATAGCATTTATCTGCTCAATAATTTTGACATCGTAATCTATCGCCCCACGTCGCCAGCCGCACTCAGCTTCAATGTAGTCAGCAATTTCTGTCGTTTCAATGTTATACTTTTTTATCCTAGGATCATCCTTATCAATAGATGTTACTGAATTTATCCCCAATTCACGTTCCAATAGAGCATCCAACGAATCTGCATAATCTTCTAATCTTTTAGCCTCCGAAGGGTTAAGTTCGCAGTACAGCTTCAATTCTCCATCCGCGATTAGACGATGTTTTTGAAATGCCCTCCCTGCTATAGACAGTGCATTCTGCACTTCTGTCCTAGTTTCTTGAAAGATTCCAATTTCGGCATCATATTTTTCACGAAGAAGACGCACAGTTTCCCTTACTGAGTCCACTTGCGCCTTCCACGAAAAGCCAAGTGCCCGAAGGACCAACTTTGTATCCAAATAAAAAACGGTTCCCTTGAACTTCTGTTGCCGATTTTGCTGGTAATCTCCTGTTTGTCGAATTCCTTGAAGAACCATCATTCCATAAATGATTTCTTCTAGGTACGTTTTTTCCACACTATCAGTTTGCCTCTGAATAGAGTCAACATATCGGCCAATATAAAAAGACGGAGATATGTAGTGTTGCTCAAGTTCGAGCTTTTTCTTCAGGAATAACTGTGTACCATATCCCTCTGTATCAAGAAAATTCGATAAATACTCTTTTGCCTCCTCTTCGCTCCACTTTTGTTTATACTGAGACGAAACAAATTCAACTAACGAGTTCAACAATTTGTTTTCATGTTCAGCAAAACGCTGGCGAGTATTTTCAAACGAATCTATATCAAATGAAGTATCTCCGATTTTATATCCTGCAGCATGAGGTAATCGAATAACCTCTTGCTTTCTTTCCAGGATTCGAGTACAGTTACTGATAATTTGATGGGGCATTGAAATTCCAAAGTCAGACTGTAGTTGTTCTTTAATTTCGTCAGCTCTCAGCGTCTGATTCGGTGCCTTCAGCAATAAATATAATATAAAATTACAGAAGACCTGAAGAGGATTTTTACTCGTTTCAATATATGCAAGCGATACAAGGGAATTTTGACAGTTCATTGTAGTTCTTCCTCATTTTCACCCAATTAATTGCTTATCCCAGAAATTTAGTTTGGCAGAATCTATATCAATTCATATCACTACATCTTTACTTCTTTCATCTGATTCAAAATTGCGTTCTTCACGCCATCACTCAAATAGGCCTCATTTAGCGTTTTCTTAGTATAATTCAGATAAGTTCCAGCCGTTTTCTCTGTCAGAAGTGCAGTAAAGTAACGTTCCCAGCTGAAATAGTCTTTGCCATCGATGTAGTCAGACGGTGTCTGCAATATCTGTGCAACCTCCGTATCTTTCAGGATTCCAGAAGAAAGTATCAGCCATTCAAAAGATTCTGGCAAATAGAGTGCCAGATTCTCTCTTGTCAGCACCAAC
>OIYT01001414.1_pt1 | contig 17187 bp, 26 predicted proteins | sample 1588201 | NCBI WGS metagenome assembly OIYT01 (sample SAMN03283260) | human gut metagenome | biome: human-associated habitat; material: feces | host: Homo sapiens | place: USA | collected 2013
TATAAAATACGGGAGGAATCGGAACGATGAAAAGAATGTCGCTGCAGTGGAGGCTTACATGCATCACTACATTGTGTATTGTAGTGATATGTGGATGCCTGACAATGTTTGTTTATAAAAACGGTGTACATTATATTGATTCCCTGCAGGGAACGGTTGAATCCCAGGGGGATGATAAAGGGGGCAATGCGGATGAGATCTATATCAGCATTCCGGATGATAAGTGGGATGAGTTTGCAAATGAATTTTCTGTTCAGGTGTACAATAATAAGGCAGACTACAAAAGAAACAGCTTGATAATTTCGGTTTTGCTGGCTCTTTTTGGAGGAGTTGCGACTTATTTCATAAGTGGGCATGCTCTCAGACCAATTAGCGAGTTCTCCGACAAAATAGAAGAGGTGCAGGCTCAAAATCTGTCTGATTCCCGAATGGAGGAAAATAATGTTAAAGAATTGAACCAGCTTAGCATTTCATATAATAAGATGCTGGAACGCTTATCAGATGCATTTGAAGTACAGAGGCAGTTTACGGCAAATGCAGCACATGAGCTTCGCACGCCATTAACATTAATGCAGGTACAGCTGGATCTATACAATTCTTCCGGGCATCCGGGAAATGATGAAGACACATTACAGACGATCAAGATGGTTACAGAACAGAGCGACAGATTAAACAAGATGGTAAAGACACTTCTTGATATGAGTGAGCTTCAGACGGTGGGAAGGGATGACAAAATTATGATCGCTGCCGTTGTGGAAGAAGTTTTGGTGGACTTGGAACCCCTTGCACAGGAAAAAAATATAAGGCTCATTGGAAAATGTGGGGATATTACGATGATGGGAAGTGATATTCTGATTTACCGGCTCGTATACAATCTGGTTGAGAATGCCATAAAATATAATCATTTGGGCGGTCAGGTCACAGTCACTGTATGCCGGAAGGAAAAGCAGGTTTCTTTATCGGTAGAGGATACGGGAAGTGGAATACCGGAGGAACTTAAGGAGAGGGTGTTTGAACCATTCTTTCGCGTGGATAAATCCCGAAGCCGTGAGCTTGGTGGTGTAGGACTGGGACTTGCTCTTGTTCGAGAAATTGTGCGGGTACATGATGGAAGGATTGCCATTAAGTCAAAACCGGCAGGAGGAACGATTTTTGAGGTGATATTATGAATAAAATTAAGCTGACGGCACTTCCCTGTATATGTGCAGATGTTTTTTACGGTACTGACATAATCAGACCGGGAGGAGAAGCCCTGAATTTTGCTGCTCATGCCTCGCACTTTAAGAATGTAGATGTTATACTTCTGGGGATTGTCGGCAAAGATAAATATGCAGAAGTGATCATGGATTCCATAGAAACGCTTGCTTTTGATAAAGATCATATACGCATTGATGAAAGATATCCGACTGCCAATAACATGACTTACCTTACAGAATCAGGCGACAGGTATTATAAAGATGATTCCTGGAACGGACAGATTCTCGATAACATCGTACTCAATGATAACGAAATCAAAATCTTATCAGAATCCGATGTGGTCTTTGTTCATTTTCTGGCCTCGTGTTTTTCACAGATCATTGAACTGAAAAAAACATCTGGCTTTAAACTTGCGGTAGATTTTGATGTATATAGAGATTTTGCAGATATGGAACGGCTTGCCCCGTATGTTGATTTCTTTATGATAAGCGGCTCGGAAGAACTCCTGCCGAAATTCAGAAAGTTATCGGACAAATACCGCTGCCTGTTTAATATATCGCTTGCAGAGCGCGGAAGCGTTACATACTTTCATGGACAGGAATTCAGGGTACAGGCGGTGGAAGTTGAGAGTATCATTGACACGACAGGCTGCGGCGACAGCTATCACGCTGGATTTGTCTGTTCATATATGCTTGAAAATGATATTGAAAAAGCGATGGAAACAGGCTCCAAAATCGCAGCAGAAACATTAAAGCATTATGGTGGATTCTGATCAGGAAAAGCATGATATCTCCATAGCCTAGCACTTTTTAAGATTACTTTTTGATTTTTTGGATAGGCAATAATATAATGAAATAAATGGGAAAATTGAAATGAAAATTGATAGAATACTTGGGATAATTATTTATCTTTTAAATCATGACAGGGTTTCGGCTAAAACATTAGCCGAAAAATATCATGTATCTGTCAGGACAATTCAGCGGGATATGGTAAATATTGCATCTTCCGGCATACCGATATATTCGGATAGTGGAAAAAACGGTGGATATTCTATTTTACCCACATATAAATTGAAAAATACAAATATTAAAAGTGATGAACAACAGATGATTATTAAAGCATTAGAAAGTTTATCAACTTCATATACGAATCATACATTAGATTCCATTATCGAAAAGTATAACTCCATTATTGGCAAGGAAGGTGGAGAAAGGATTTTTTGGGATTTTGGTGTAACAAAAGAGAATCAACAGGTTCAAAATGTCAATATAATATTGGAGCGTGCGATAGCAGAGAAGAAATACATTTCTTTTCATTATAGAAATGCCGGCGGAAAAGAATCTGATCTGACAGTGGAACCCTTAGCAATACATTATAAATGGTATGCATGGTATCTATTTGCGTATAAGGACGAAAAGAAGCAATATTATACTTATAAGGTTGCAAGAATGAGAGATGTTGAAATGTTAAACAGAAAATCCATAATTGATCATGGAGACATCGAAAGTCATATGAAAGAAAGTGAACAAAATTATTATAAAACAAGTATAAATATAGAAGTGCATTTTAAAGAACAGGAAAGCAGTTTAATACAGGAATATTTTCCGGATTGCCAAATAGAGAAGATGAAAGATGGGATGTGCAGAATATTTATTGGTGTACCGGCGAAGGAACGTTTATGGAAAGCCCTTTTATTAAGCTTTGGAGATCATGTGAAAGTAGTAGCCCCAGAGGAATATAAAAAAGAATTAATTGATATTGCAGAAAAATTTTTATCTAATTACGACAGCTAGTTGTCGTAATGAAATGTTACAATGAGCCCCGGAACTTTTGAAACAGGCAAAAGAGGGGAGAACGATTTATGAAAAGAACGGAAAATAAGATGTATAATTTTATGCTCTTTTTTATCAGTCAGACAATATCAGAATTAGGAACTTCCATGACCGGATTTGCAACTGTGATTTGGATGTATTCTAACAGTGGACAGGTGATGTCATCGTCTTTACTGGCAATCTGTAGTACGGTTCCTTATTTAACGGTAAGTCTTTTTGGGGGAGCGGTTGTTGATAAAACGAATAAGAAAAAAATTATGCTTATTTGTGATTTGATTGCTGCAGTGGGGTCTGTAATCCTCCTGAGCTGTTATAGTTTGGGATATTTACAGTTATGGGTATTATGTCTGGTAAATGTAATCAATGGATTTATGAATGCATTTCAAAATCCTGCTTCTCAGGTTGCGGTAACCTTATTGGTGGATGAGAAAGATTATGCAAGGATTGGTGGGGTTCAATCGACAATGGGAGCAATGGTTGGTATATTTCAGCCGATTCTGGCAACCACAATTCTTAATGTATTTGGTTTGCAATGGATTTTAATCGTTGACTTATGCACATTTTTCTTTGCATTTTTCGTATTATTATTTGTTGTGGAAATACCGGATGAGATCTCTTCGGACAATCAGACCTCCTTTTCAGAAATATGGAATGGGTTGAAAGAAGGAATTGACTTTATAGCTGGCAATCGGCCGATTTTGATGCTTTTAATTATGTATTGCATTTTGGAATTTATAGGGGCAATTTCATTTGACAGTATGTGTACACCGCTTCTTTTGGCGAGAACAAACAATAACGAAATAACCGTGGGGATTGTTTCATCATTTATGGCGATAGGATGCATAGCAGCAAGTGTGTTATTGTCGATCATAAGGCAACCTTCAAAAAAGTTACCACTAATGTATCTGGGCAGTTATCTGTGCTTACTTGGCATTACGCTGTTTGGAATGGGGAGAAATCTTGTATGGTGGTGTATCGTCGTATTTATTGGCTGTTTTGGAAGTCCGATATATCATACATATCAGACAATCATTATAAGAGAAAAGATTGACACTTCTATGCAAGGACGTGTTTTTTCTTTGCAGGGAATGATCACGCAGGCTTTAACTCCCCTGGGGTTTCTGGGAGGCGGGATGCTGGCAGATTATGTTTTCGAACCATTTATGAAGAAGATGTATTCGAAACGAAACATAATAACTTTTCTGGTTGGCAGGCAAAAAGGCTCCGGAATAGGATTAATATTTGTTCTTGCAGGGGTAACAGGGATTATTGTACTAACGATCATGAAATGTAATCCTGCTATAAAACAGTTGGACCGGTAATACAGGAGAAGGGCTTGTATGCGTCTCTGTGGAATGTGCGGGCACAGTATTACCAGACTGGAAAGCAGGTTTGTATGGAATGATTATAAGATGTATGTTGCTCCATATGAGAAGGGGAAACCTATTTACTATGAATTTACAGAGTGTCTGGTGGAAGAATTTGCCAGGAAATATCAACGGAATGGGATATCAAGAGACCGCTCATAAAAAGTGCAAATACACAAAAAATAGTAATGGCTATTGAAGTGAAGATGATATAATGGTAAAATATCATTACCAAATTTCGTGCCAGGCACAAAAATGAGGAGTGGTTTTATGGAGATTAAGAGAGATTCGTACCTTGAACAATTAAAAATAAGAAAAGATAATGGAATGATAAAGATTATTACGGGAATCAGGAGATGTGGCAAATCATTTCTGCTATTTGTGCTGTTTAAGAAATATTTATTGGAGAGTGGTGTAGATCATGATCATATTATTGAGATTGCTTTAGATGGTATTGAAAATGAGGAGCTGAGAGATCCTAAAAAGTGTTACCGGTATATTAAAGACGCTATGAAAGACGAACAGAAGTATTATCTGTTATTAGATGAAGTACAGTTTATGCCGCGTTTTGAGGAAGTGTTGAACAGTTTGCTGCGTATTGGCAATATTGATGTATATGTAACCGGCAGTAATTCCAAATTTTTATCCAGCGATATTGTAACTGAATTTAGAGGCAGAGGAGATGAGATAAGAATTTATCCATTGTCTTTTGCAGAATTCTATGCAGTTTTTGATGGAGATTTTGATGATGCATGGGAGGAGTATATGATATATGGCGGCTTGCCACAAGTGGTAAAATTCTCTGTGGAACGCCAAAAAGCGGAGTATCTTAAGAATATTTTTAACAATGTTTATATCAAGGATGTGGTAGAGCGAAACAGGATTCAGAATGTTGATGAAATTAATACTTTGGTAGACATTCTTGCTTCTGTCATAGGAGCTCCAACTAATCCGACTAAGATATCCAATACTTTTAAAAGTGAACGAGGTATCAATTACAGCAATAAAACTATATCCAACCATATAGATTATCTTGCAGAAGCATTTTTGATTTCTAAGGCGGAACGGTATGATATTAAAGGCAGAAAATATGTGGGGGCGAATCGGAAATATTATTTTTCGGATATAGGACTTAGAAATGCCAGATTGAATTTCAGACAGCAGGAGCCTACTCACATTATGGAGAATATCGTATATAATGAGCTGCTTATCCGGGGTTATAATGTGGATGTTGGTATTGTGGATGTATTTGCAAAGAGCAGTGAAGGAAAGAAAGTTCATAAGCAGTTAGAGGTTGATTTTGTAGTGAACCAGGGCAGTCAGAGATATTATATTCAGGTGGCTTATGATATGACTTCCGAGGAAAAGCAGACGCAGGAGCTTAACTCGTTGAGAAATATTCCAGATTCATTTAAGAAGCTTGTAATCGTAAACGGAACGAAAAAGCCATGGAGAAATGAGGAAGGATTTGTGATCATGGGAATGAAATATTTTCTGCTCAATGCAGATAGTTTGGAGTTTTAATATGGGAGCATAAGCCCCGGAATTTACATTTTAGACACATACAGTAGAAAACTTTCCGGTATTGGAGATCTTTCATACTTATTTGTTCCTTTGTATTTCCTAGCGGAGCTTGCTATATCGGAAGTCACAACAGGAGGCACCTTCTGCAATCGTTCCGGTTCTCACCAGTTTCATGTTCATAATATCTGCGAGCACATAATCCATTCTGCACAGATAGGCAGCCAGCTCCGGACACCCTTCATCCTGACAGAGCTTGCATATACCACATTCGTGATAATCATAACCCAGATCATACTCGTCATTTCCCGGCAGAATATCAACAACCCAGTCATTTTCATATTTGCGTTTATGGCTGTCTTCAGACCATTGCAGTCTTGCAGGTATTCTCTTTGGATCTAAGTAACTGTCAGCATCCCCCATTATTTTGTGAAACAGCTTGGATGCACACAGCCCATCTCGGAATATCTCATAATTTTCTTCGGCAGACCTGCTGGTGCTGCGGTTTAATGCAATAAAATAGCTTCCCATAATATATGAACTTAACAAATTGGACTTGCCGATATCTTTCGCACGGTCCAAAATGATCTTATGTTCTTTTGCGATTTTTCGTGATGTATTTTTAGGAAACCCTCGTCTTTTTAATTCTGCCTTTACGGCATTATGATAAAAATGATAGATCAATCTTACACTAAATGTATTCTTCATGCTTTGTCACCTTCTGTATGATAATGGATTCCAAGCTCTGTCTCTAAACCATGGAGCAGAATCGTCATTGCTTCTGTAAATGCGTTTTTTATCTCCTCTGTGATTCCATTCTGACAGGAATCATCCGCGATCATTTCACAGATCATGGAAAATTCGGAGGAAGAAAGCATATAGATGGTCTTGTTTGATAATTTTTTCGAGGCAAGCCCCCGTCGGTATAATTCCCCGTAATAATTAGATGCAAATTGAGTACTTCGTTTCAGGTAGACGGAACGAAAACGCTCCATATATGTCCCGGAATCATTTTTCAATAACATATGAAAAAGCTTCATGTCTCCCTGCAGCAATTCCAGTGTCTGCAGAGAGACTCTCGAATATAGAACCCGGATCAGTTCCTCGTCTGACATAGCAGAGAAATCAACGCCCATCATAGATTCGGTAATACTCATAAGTTTTTGTCCGCTTGCGCGAAAAAGCTCTCCGAACATTTCCTCTTTGCCGGAGAAATGTTTATAGATGGCTCCGGCTGTGATGCCGGCTTTTGCAGCGATCTTTCGCATAGAAGCATCCTGATATCCCGCTTCAAGAAATATCTCCATGGCACTTTTTAAGATCAGTTCTCTGGTTTCTTTGGAACTCTCACGAATAATGACCGCCTCCTTTGATAAAGTATTGCATTAGATCAACGTATGTATCATGTTGGTAAACGTTGTTTACTTTATAGCATATTGGATAGAGAAAGTCAAGAAGACTCTGCCTTATTGCAGTGAGGCGAAATTGGAGCAGCGATACTTGACGTATTCAAAGGAATTCATTATACTTCATTTAACGGGTGAGCACCTACCGACAGTCAGGCTGATTTTAGTCTGGCTGTCTTTCTTAGTGTATAAGGATTTTTTAGGAGGGAATAAATATGTCAATGATATGGCCCATCGCACTGGTGGTATTTTCAAATATTATTTATCAAATTTGTGCCAAGGGAGTGCCGAAAGAGATGGATGCAATGGCATCCATGACGATAACCTATCTTGTGGGGCAGTATGTTCTGCCATTATGTATTTTGTGATGAACAAAAATGGCAATTTATTACAGGAGTATGCCAAAATGAATTGGGCACCGTTTTTTCTCGGTGTTTCTGTGGTTGGACTGGAGGTTGGTTTTATTTATGCTTACAAAAACGGTTGGGCAGTCAGTACGGCGTCCCTTGTGTAAAGTGCATTTTTGGCAGTTGCATTGATTATTGTGGGAGTAGTTTTGTACCGCGAAGCAATCACAGCCAACAAAGTCATTGGGATCGTAATATGTTTGATTGGTCTTTATTTTATAAATAAGTAAAACATTTCGTCGTTTGGTGTGGGATGTTTCAGCGAATAAATCAAAAGGAGAACGAAGAATGAACGGAAAATTTACTGTGAGAAAAGCAGAGGAAAAGGATATTGTGTTGCTGCAAAATATGATCAAGGGGCTGGCTGCATATGAGAAAAGGCCGCAGGATATGACGGCCTCTCCGGAAAATCTGCAGTATTGGCTTTTCGAAAAGAAAATAGCAACGGCATTGATCGCACAGTACAATGATGAGGTGATCGGATACGCAATCTACTATCCTGTGTTTGGCTCCTTTGCAGCAGAGGGCGGGGTTCATTTGGAAGACCTATTTTTATGTGAGGAGTATCGTCATGGTGGTCTTGGGAAAAAGTTCTTCTCCCAAATAGAGGAATTTGTTAAACAGGATGGTTACGATCTGATCGAATGGAGCTGCCTTGGCTGGAATACACCGTCAATTCGTTTTTATGAACAAATTGGTGCTGTGCAAGAGCATGGAAGAAAGTATTTTTCCTACATTTGTAAATAAATAGTTTTGCTTTTTATTCTATTTAGTAGGTAGAGAAAATATTGAACGGCAGCAGGAATTACAGTGCATAGGTTCGGATAATTGAGGGTGCCACATCTGGCGGTTGCAAGTCCCGTACTATAGATCCCCATATCACAGGCAAATACAAATAGGAAACTTTTAGTGGACATAAGAAAGGAAGAGTTTTGAAGGCTCAGAGATAAGCAGTATCAATGGAATTTCATTGCTGGAACAATATATTGATTTTATGAAACGGCATAATGGCGGTGAGGGGGACATCGGAGAAAGCTGGCTTGTTCTTTTTGCGTTAGAGGAGCTTCAGAAAATGAATGATGCCTATGAAGTTCAGGATTCTCTGCCGGATCATATAATCATAGCAGCATTGATAAAAAAGATAATGCACGTTTTATGAACATGTTATCTGAAAAACAAACACATTTATTTAAACAATTAGGAATTGATCTGGAGAAAATCAAGGTTGAATGTCATAAGCTGCCCGAAGAGATAACGGATATAAAAGTGAAAGAGATTTTCGAAATATCATTTCTGATATGTGGTAAATTGTTATCAATCACTTTATTTCAAGCAGAAGTTTATGGTTCAGAAGATGTGTTTGGAAAGGATGCACTAAAGGGAGTGGAAATCATAGATAGTGCGGAAATCCTGCACGATATAGATGGCATTTTATGTTCATTTGGACTTGGATGTAATTGAACCATAACTTTTGAAAATGAACATGATCTGAAACGACGATTTGATAAAATATATCAATTGACAATTGTGTAATTATGCAAAATAATTTATAAATTATGGTAAAATGGATGAGGTGAAAATATGAGACAATTATTACTGCTTGTGAAATATCAGATGAAACCAGAAACCAGAACATTATTTGTGGATGAGGTGATTTCTTCCGGAGTTTTAGAAAAAATAAAGGAAGAGGATGGTTTTTTTTCTTATGATTACTATTATGATGCGGTTGATCCAGATTGTCTGCTTCTGGTGGAAGAGTGGCAGTCGCAAGCGCAGCAGCAACAGCATTTGCAGAGTGATCATATGCGTATTTTAAAAGAAATAAAAGAGAAATATGTTCTGAATACATCGGTTCGGCAACTGGGCAGTTGAATTCAAAAAGGAATGGATGATTTAAATGAAAAAACAATTTTTTGAAACAGAAAAACACGGCTTCTATGGAACGTATTATGAAAACCCGAAGGGTTCCGATTGTGCAATGATCGGGTTGTTTGGAGATGATCCTAATGATTTTATGGCAAAGTGTGGTGCAAAATGGTTGCATAAAAATGGTGTAAATGTGCTTTGTATGTCTCCCGGCAAGAAAAATTACAGTCATGTAAATTATCCGCTGGAACGGATTGAGACAGCCATTCAATGGCTGATGAGTAATGGAAACAGGAAAGTTGGAATTATGGGGATGAGTACCGCCGGTATGGATGCAATCGTTGCAGCTTCTTATTTTCCAGATATCACATTAACCTTTGGACTGACAGCCAGTGACTTTGTGTGGCAGGGTTTTGAGCAGGGCAATAAGGATGGCTGTAAAGAGTGGCCGGTTCCGGGGACTTCCACTCTTTCCTGGAAGGGAAAGCCTCTGGCGTACATGCCGTTTGTCTATGAGCATCCGGTATATTGGCAGAAGGTGGAGGAAGAGACAAAAGGCTCCGGTGATATTGAGCGAAGTACCTGCCTGTTTATTGATTCGGAAAAAGCAAGAGAACACACAGAAGAGGAAATGATCAAGGTGGAAAATATAAAAGGACGGTTGTTTCTTGTGGGGGCGGATGATGATTCCTTCTGGGAAGCCGGAAAATATATCCGCCGTATGGATCAGCGTTTAAAAGAGCGTCCTCATACCTGTCAATATGAGGCACTTGTATATGAGCATGGAACGCATTTCGTATTGCCGGAGTCCTTGCTTCGAAAGGCATTACCCGTAGGGTTGAAATTTGTGTTGCGGTTTATTTTCAAAGCGGCAAAGGAATATCCGAATGAGTGTGAAGCTACCAGAAAGGACATCGACAAAAGGCTTTCGGTGGCATTAAAGGAATGGCGGGAAGAGTAGTGAGGGCTTATGGAAACGGAAGCAGATTCATTAACATAAATGTTTCAGGGAGCGGCAACGGCAAAGGGAGCACTTGTTATTACATCTTCCAAAGTAATTGTCACAACGCCCGGTGCGGATAATAAAAAAGAAATTTAATGGAAAAGGCACTAATAAATTCCATAGTAACTTTAAAAAAGAACCCCTTTAAGCTATAATGAAACAAGACCAATAGTTTGAAGGGGATTTTTATGGCAAAGTATAAGAAAAAATTAGAGGAAGATATACGGTGTCCATTGGAATATGGCTTGACAATTTTTGGCGGAAAATGGAAATCCCGTATTATCTGCGTGTTGTCGGCAAAGGAAAAGCTCCGGTACAGTGGGCTTCGGAAGGAATTGTATAATATAACGGATGCAGTGCTGTCGGATAGTACAATGTCAGAAATGTGATCATCACAGATAAAAAATGAGGAAGGAATGCAGGAGCAGTATGTTGAAGTATACGGAACAAAAAATATTTACACAGGAACAGGTGCAGCAGTTATTTTTATCGGTAAATTGGATTTCCGGAAATTACCCGGAGCATTTATACAAGGCTTTGATGCATTCGTCTACCGTATTGACGGTGTGGGATGACGAAAAGCTGGTGGGCCTTACCAGGGTTCTGGAAGATACGGAAATGCTGGCGCAGGTTCATTATGTACTTGTACATCCGGATTATCAGGGAAAGGGCATCGCCTGTGGGATGATTGAATATATAAAAGAAAAATATAAGAACTTTTTGTATATTGAGGGGATGCCGGAAGATAAAAAGAATGTGCCGTTTTATGTGAAGCATGGATTTTCTGTTATGGAAAATGGGGCGGCGATTCAGATCTGTAATTTGGATGAAAATTAAAGTGAGACTTAAAGCGAGGAGAATAAAATGGGCTTTTTATTAGGAATTATTTATCTGTCGTTTATTAGTCTGGGGCTGCCGGATGCCCTTTTGGGGGCAGCCTGGCCGAATATGTATCCGGCGTTTCATGTTCCTGTGTCTTATGCAGGAGCGATATCTATGATCATTGCATTTGGGACGATCATTTCCAGTCTGCAGAGCGATCGTCTCACCAGAAGGTTCGGAACAGGCAAAGTAACAGCAGTCAGTGTTGGAATTACGGCACTGGCACTTTGGGGATTTTCTATCAGTCACAGTTTCCTTATGCTCTGTTTATGGGCAGTCCCTTATGGGCTTGGAGCAGGCAGTGTCGATGCTTCTTTAAATAATTATGTCGCCCTGCATTATGCCAGCAAGCACATGAGCTGGCTGCATTGTATGTGGGGAGTGGGGGCAACACTTGGACCGTATATTATGGGGGCTGTGCTTACGGGTGGTGCCACCTAGAACACAGGGTATCGTATTATTTCCGTATTGCAGATTGTACTTACGGCGGTTCTGGTATTTAGTCTTCCGAAATGGAAGGAGCAAAAGACATCCTCTGAAGAAACAATGGGAGGAAAGGTTCTTTCGCTGAAGGAAATTATTGGGATTCCCGGAGCAAAAGCGATTATGATCTGTTTCTTCTGTTATTGTGCAGTAGAGCAGACAACCATGCTCTGGGCAAGCAGTTATTTGAATCTGGCAAAGGGGGTCGATGCCAAAACAGCCGCTTCCTTTGCCGGGATGTTTTGCATTGGAATTACCGTTGGCCGGGGAATCAATGGATTCATTGCAATGAAACTGAATGACAGACAGATGATCCGTATGGGACAGGCAATCATATTGTCCGGTATTATTGTGATGCTGTTTCCGTTTGGGCAAATGGTTTCCCTGCTTGGATTTGCATTGATCGGACTGGGCTGTGCACCGGTATATCCATGCATTATTCACTCAACGCCGTACCACTTTGGTGCAGAGCGTTCCCAGGCAATTATCGGTGTGCAGATGGCCAGTGCATATATCGGAACGTGTCTTATGCCGCCATTGTTTGGGCTGCTCGCAAACCATATATCCATCCGACTGTTGCCGGTTTATCTGCTGATTCTGCTTGGGCTTATGGTATATATGCATGAGCGGCTGGAACGGAAAGTGCATTGAAATCAAATGGATTAGCGTTATGGCAGAGGCGATTACGGATATCAGAAAGCAGATGGAAAATTAGACAGAAAAGTATTCAGAGGATAAATATAGTCAAATAGACCATATTTTTAGTTGAGAGTCTTTGGGGTAGAGAAGGGAAGGTAGATTTATTATGATGACCCAGGAGGAAAGAAGAGAATATCTGATCAATTATCTTTTGAAAGAAGAAATAAGGATTGGCAGATATAAAATTCCGGCAGATAAGCAGGGACAGGAGGAGCTGCTCCGTTCTCTGATGAATGTCAGGCCGCCGAAACCGATTCGTGAAGAGTTTTTAAAAATTCAGGATGAATATCTTAAAGAAAGAAACAGGGAACGGGGCATTACTGATATTGCGGATCTGGAACCTGTCGAAACAGATCCGAGACTTTATATCTGGCAGGGGAATATTACAACTCTTAAATGTGATGCTATTGTTAATGCATGCAATTCGCAGATGCTTGGGTGCTTTTCTCCGATGCACGCCTGTATCGATAATTTTATTCATACCTATGCCGGAGTAGAGCTCCGTCTGAAAATGCATGAGATTATGTCCATGCAGGGGCATGAGGAAGAAACAGGAAAGGCAAAGATCACATCGGGTTATAATCTTCCGGCAAAGTACATTCTTCATACAGTTGGACCAATCATACAGTGGACGGTTACGAGAGAGGACGAAGAACTGCTTGCAAGCTGTTACCGGGAATGTTTAAAGCTGGCAGCGGATACCGGAGCGGAATCTATCGCATTCTGCTGCCTGTCAACGGGTGTCTTTCGATTTCCTCAGCAAAGAGCGGCTGAAATTGCAACAGAAACGGTGAAAGAATTTCTGGACAAAGACGATAGAATTAATAAGGTGATATTTAATGTGTTTAAGGATGAGGATCAGGAAATCTATAGAAGTTTGTTGTAAATAGGATGATATTTTTAAATCAAAATTTGGAGGGATAAAGTTTATGAAAAATAAAAGGATGATTATAGGATTAATGATCGGGGTAATAATGGCAATACTTTGGAGTGTTGTTTTCGTAAATGTATTAAACAGTATGGCGGGGATAGGAATTGGAATATGTCTGGGTATATCTTTTGATATATCCGGCAGTCTGATCTTTGCAAAAAAAGATAAGTGACAGGGGGATATATGAAAAGAAAAATTAAAGTTGTACATATTTATCTGTTGACATTTTTACTGTTTTATTTTGGAATTTTTATCCTGCTTCAAAATGTACCGGGATTGAATTTTTTGGCCATTGTTTTGGTGATGACTGCCCTATTATTTTCATGTGTGCCAGATGCTTTGATCAATCTGGAATTGATGCATGTAAATATTTGTTGGTATAAAAGTGATTTGATTACTAAAATGATTGTTTTTATGTTGACGTATTTTTACTTGAAGGATTTCACATATCCGGTGATTTTCTTCTTATTATCGGATTTTCCATCATAAATGTAGTGTCTGCATTTATGATTGGGAGAAAAGTTAAAAATCTTTCTTTATCTGCAGACGAGATAAAAGAGAAATTACAGCAGGTCAATGACGAAAAAACAGCACAGGTTCTTCCGTATTTGGCAGGATATTCAATCTGTGCAGCTTTTTTTGCAAATATGCAGGACTCTTTTGGTGAAACCTTAATTTGTGGAATAATTTATTTATTCGTTAATGTTTATATTGTTGAGAAAATTATTTTTGTATTAAAAAATAATGGTATAAAATCAGTCAATAAATATCGGGTGATCTTCTGGTTAATACATATTTTAAATATGATATTTGCGATTGGAAAATATGATATGATGTGCTATTTCATGGCAGGAGATTATTGGATGATATGTCTGGATCTTCTCAATAAAAATAAGACGGCAATTGTGAAAGAAAAAAGTCATCCTAAAATATTATGATTATCTACAAATAAAGGATGATTGGAAAAATGTTCTCAGGTAAGGATCAATAGAGGTAGTTATTATGATAAGAAAATTACAAAAAACAGATGTAATTAAAGTGGCAGACATATGGCTGAATTCTAATATAAAAGCACATAATTTTATTCCGGCACGATACTGGGAAAGCAATTATGAACCGGTAAAAGAAATGTTGTTACAGGCAGAAGTTTATGTGTATGAGAGTGACGGGGAAATACAGGGATTTATAGGATTAAACGGAGAATATATTGAAGGTATTTTTGTCTGTGATAAACTGCAGTCACAGGGGATAGGAAAACTTCTGCTGGACTTTATAAAGGAGAGACGGACAGGATTAAGTTTAAATGTGTATGAGAAAAACACAAGAGCAATACATTTTTATCAGAGAGAGGGATTTGAAATTCAAGATGAAGGGATAGATGAAGCTACAGGTGAAAAAGATTATGTAATGATATGGCAGTAACATGTGTCTGGTTGTTCTAATAAAATAGTCGGGTTTTGGATGACTAATGGGGGTCTGTAGCTGATTTTCAGACATAAGAGTATCAATCCAGAACTTCAAAAGTATTGCCAATGATGCTTATATAAGGTAATATTTATTAGTTGACTGAGGTATAGATATGGAAGCAAGAACTGGTTGATTTTACAAAGGGATAGATATGGCGGCTACAATTATTTATTTGGTAATTTCACTATTGGTTTCACTTATTTTTATCATACTTGGAATAATCCAGTATAAAGCTGAAAAACCGGTAACAATAAACACGGGAGAGAAACCACCTCGTGAAGATGAACTGACGAGTGTTACTGAATGGAACCACAGACATGGCAGAAATTTTATTATTTTGGGGTGTGCATTTTTTTTTACGCTATCAGTTTTTGCATATTTTATTGAAAATTTGGTGGATAGTGTTGTGCTTCAGGCTGTTATTTTGCTAATTGCGTTATTTGCTGAGATAGCATGGGTTGAGTTTGAACATAAGGTGATGAAAAAGGAAATGATCAGATAGAACGCTGAAATAAATTGGAGGATGGGATAGTGAAAGTTATAGACATTGTCGGAGAAAATTATGTCGGTAATTGGGATAAAACCAGAACTGCCTGCAGAGGTATCGTTAAAGAGGGGGAGCACATTTTACTTTCCTATGAAACAAAAACAAATCAGTGGATGATTCCGGGCGGTGGTCTGGAAAATGATGAAAGTGAGGAAGAGTGCTGCATTCGGGAAATTGCAGAAGAAACAGGTGTAGAGGTAGAAACTTCGCAGTGCTTGTTAGAAATTGATGAATACTATGAAAACTGGAAATGGGTCAATAAGTATTTTATCTGCAAAGTAACAGGTACCACGGAAATCAAACAAACGGAACAAGAAATGCAGGTTGGTATGGAACCAAGATGGCTTCCAATATCTGAAATTAAAGAGATTTTTTCAAAGTATAATTCATATCAAGGGATAGATGAGATGTGCAGAGGAATATATTTGAGGGAATATAAGGCATTAAGTGAATTGATTTAATGAAGAAATTGAAATATGTATAATAATAGTAGCAAAATAGTAACTAGAGGTTTATGTGACAAATGCTTAAATTGTAATACGATGATTGTGGAGGTGACAAGAAATGCTTTTTTCACAAAAACTACAATTAATTCGTAAAAATGAAGGTTTTACTCAAGAAGCGTTAGCAGAAAAATTAGCTGTATCCAGACAGGCCGTAGCAAAGTGGGAGTATGGACGAGCATATCCTGATATTAGTAACCTTATTCAGATTAGCAGTTTATTCAATGTTACCATTGATTATTTAGTAAAGGATCAGGAGTGTACGGTTAATTGTTTGGATGATAATGAGACGGACATTGATCAGCTTATTAAATTTCGCTTAGAAGCAAAATCAAAGTATGCAATGAATTACATGGGACGCGTTTTGGATCAGAATTTTAGTGGTGATTTTCTAAAGGAAGCTCTGCGCCAAGCGAATAAAAAAATGCCATTTAGAGGACCGGAGCATTATCAGTCAGGGCAGTATATTTATAAGTGTAATGTGGTTGGAGACTTTACATGGTTTCAAGGTTATGAAGAAATTTTCTACAATAATATAAAGGTATATGAATGCTTTTTTCACGGCGGATTAATGAAGTAACACCGGAAATGAAGTTTAGCCGCCAGATTTTAGATTTAGAATAATTCGTAAAATGACGGTTATCCTTATGCAATCCCCATCAATTATGTTTATGACAAAGAAGTTCAAAAAATTTATTTTCATGGGGCGCATGCAGGGCATAAAGTGGATGCTCTAAGGAACTGTGATAAGGTATGTTTTACAGTGTTTGATGTTTCAGACAATCTTGCGAAAGAGACGCAAGATATATTGGACATAAGAGAATGTGAGAGAAACAGATAACTTGAAAGCAAGAAAATTTCTATTTGACTTTTTCAAAAATAATAAATATAATAGCCTTTGAACGAGTAGCAGACTAGCGTAAATCCAGTTTTGCTGCTCGTTTTTTTGCAAATCATTAAAATATATTATGCCGTAAAAAAGTGTGTTGCTTATCAGCGTAAGTCCAGCTTGTGAGATAAGTACATACTTTTTTTGTGCAGAAAACAAGGAGGCTAAATCCTCTCCTCGCCAGGGG
>OIYT01001420.1_pt1 | contig 17139 bp, 16 predicted proteins | sample 1588201 | NCBI WGS metagenome assembly OIYT01 (sample SAMN03283260) | human gut metagenome | biome: human-associated habitat; material: feces | host: Homo sapiens | place: USA | collected 2013
ATCTGTTCATCTTTTAGAAAATCCATGCTTGTAACTAAATAAGAGCAGGGATTTGACTAAGAGAGGTAGATTGAATACATATTTATGCATTGGGCATAGTTCTTTGTTTGTTCCTGCTATGCAAAGAAAGGAGCAGCTTATGAACAATGCTGGCAAAAACATGTATGAGAAATTGACAATTCGGGACAAATTTATGTTCGGAAAAGTAACAAAGAACCCGGTGATCGCACAGAAAATGGCGGATTTATTGACTCCGGTAGAAATGGGAGAGGTCAAAGGAGTAGAACGGGAGAAATTTCTGCAGCATAGAAGCTCATCGAAATATGTGAAACTGGATATGTATCTGGAAGATGAGAATGGTCGTGTTGTGGATACCGAAATGCAGAATAAATCCCAGAATAGAGTGGTGCAAGAGGAATTACCGCTCCGTGTCAGATACTATCAGGGGATGATCGATCAGGAAATATTGTCTAGTGGAACAGATTATATATTCCTGAAAGAGACATACATCATATTTATATGTACTTATGATCCGTTTGGAAAAGGTAGGTATGTGTACCATTTTCATATGGCATGTGACGAAGATGAAGAAATACAGCTGCAGGATAAAATGAATTGGATCTTTTACAATACGACAGCGGATCTATCGGAAGCACCGGAAGGGATCAGAGAATTTCTAAGTTATGTTGAGAATGAAACCGTGGACGGTGATTTTACAAAATTACTAGATAAAGAAGTAAAAAATGCAAGACTGAATGAAGATTGGAGGTCGGAGTATTTGAAAACTTATGTGAATGATATGGATATGAGGCGTGAAGGATATGTCGAGGGCGAGAAGCGAGGCAGAGTAGAGGGAGAGAAATTAGGCAAAGCTGAGGGAGAGAGGGAAAGAGATCGATCTCTGATCAACAGATGGCTGCAAAAAGGGAAAAATATAGCAGAAATTGCAGATGATCTGGGAAAATCAGAGGAGTATGTAGAGAATCTGATGAAAAACTGAATTGGGCTATAAAAGTATTGTAAATAAGGGCGTCAGATACCATTAACTTAAAATCACATCGGAGGATACGATATGCTATTGAGAGAGCATTTAGAAGAATACACAAAAGAACAACTGTTGGAACAGGCAAGAAGTTTTGAATTGAGAAAATGTTCGGGACTCCGTAAAGCTGCCCTTATAGAACGGATTCTTGAGTGTTTCTGTACAGAGGAGATGCTTAGAAGCAGACTGGCATGTTTGACAAAGGAGCAAATGAGTCTATTCCATAAAGCATGTGATGCGCCGTGTGATATTTCCATAAATGAAGTGGCGGATAGTATGCAGTTGCATATGTACTGGATAGGTTCTTTTGAAAAAATGTCGGACAGATTCTGTGTGTTTGAAGAGGTAGCTGCTGTTTTTAAGAGGATTGATGATGAAGCTTTTAAATCAGACCAATACAAAAAAGGATGGATGATGAAATGTGTGCATTTTTTCATAACCTATTATGGAATTGCTCCGGTAGAAGTTATCTATGCGCTATACAAATTAAAGGCTAAGAATACCATAGATGAAATGATTGCTATGCTATGGGAGATGCCTATAGATATTGTGGAATCTTGTATTTTCTCAATGAAAAGCTTGGGATTACAGGATTGGCCTAAGGATGATCCGATTTATTCTGCAAAAGGATTGTTTATACATATACCGATACTTGAGAATGATGATGTAGGATATCTGTTAGATCTCCAGATGGATAAAGAGTTTTATATACCATCGGTACAGCAGATTGAAGAAATTTGTAGAATCGGATATGAAGAAAGTTCATTGGCATATAAAAAATTACAGGCATTTTTTATAAAGAAATTGGATTTGACATATGAACAGGCTGTTTCGTGGTGTCTGCAGGTATGGGCAAATAGCTATGAGGGAGAGTCTCCGGCAGATGTAATCAGTAAAATGACAGAAGCTGATATCATGTTTAAGAACGAAAAACAAATGAATGAGTTTGTGGGATTGCTTATGGATGCCCACAATAACACACGACTGAAAGAAAACAGAGGGCATAAGCCTAATGAACTGATAAGAGGAGATTTTACTGGTGGGATGCCAACGATTGTGCCAGGAAGTTCCCATGCAGCTGCGATGTTAAGAGATGCAGCACCACAATTAAAAGAGATGGGGATACCTATTGATTTAGATGGTAATGCAGATATTATTGCGGCATCGCTGTATCCGAATGGATTGGACGGAAAGGCTGTAAGTGTGGAAAAGAAAATATATCCTAACGATCCGTGCTCATGTGGTTCGGGAAAGAAATATAAGAAGTGCTGCGGTAGAAGGTAAAAAGCCCTTGCCTATTTGATAGAAGATTAAATTGTTAATAAAAGGATTGTTGCATAGACTTGTTTATGAAATGTTTAATTCAGAAATATTTTGTTAAAATTGATTTGAATAAAATAAATAAACTCGGAGGGAATGCAAATGTTTATAGGCAGAGAAAGAGAACTGGCATCCTTAAAGGAGTTCTATGATAAAAATGGCATTGGCATGACAGTCATATATGGGCGCAGACGTATTGGAAAGTCTACGCTGATTGCTGAATTTGTCAAAGATAAAAAGACAATCTTTTATACAGCGACTAAAGTGGGAAAGAATAGAAATCTGGAATTATTCTCAAAGCAGGTAACAGATTTGCTTATGCCGGGTGTGGAGGATATCAGTTTTCATACGACGGAGGCGGTTTTTGATTTTATCAATAAAAATATGGGGGACGAGAAGCTTATTCTGGTAATAGATGAATTACCATATTGAGCTGAAAAAGATGATGCACTATTGTCTGTTTTGCAAAAATATATAGATAGAGTTTGGCGCGATAAGAATCTTAAAGTGATATTGTGCGGTTCAGCACTTAGTTTCATGGAGAAGAAAGTACTCAGTGAAAAGAGCCCATTGTTTGGAAGGCGTGATTCGCAGATCAAATTGGAGTCATTTGATTACCTAGATGCAGCAAAATTTGTCCCTGATTATTCCAATGAGGATAAGGCTGTATGTTATGGTATTACCGGTGGAGTTGCAAAGTATCTTTCTATGATCGACCCTGAAAAGAACATAGATGAAAATATCATTCGTTTATTTTTCAGAACAGATGGATATTTATATGATGAAACAAGAAATCTTCTGACGCAGGAGTTTTCTGATATATCACTTGTAAATAATATTGTTGAACAGATTGCATCCGGGGAAAATACGTTCAATACGATTGCAGGTAAGATCAGAGAAAAAGAGCAAACGGTATTATATTCACTAGATAAGCTGATAAGTGTTGGTCTGGTTGAAAAAAAGAAATGCATTACGGATGAGAAGAACAAAAAGAAGACGCAGTATGTCTTAAAAGATTATATGTTCAAGTTTTGGTATGAATTTATTCCAAAAGCTACCAGCGTAATTGAAATGGGGCAGGGGGAACTTTATTATACAAAAGTGGTTAAGCCGGTATTGCATTCATTCATGGGCTCGGTTTTTGAAGAAATGTGCAGGTATTATACGTTAATGAAGGGGATAACAGGTGAATATGGCTGCTTTATTACTATTACTTCTGTAGGCGCTTGGTGGGGAATAGAGAAGGTTACAGATAAAAATGGAGACATGAGAACACAATCTGCGGACATTGATGTGGTTGCTTTGTCAGAGGTAGATAAAAAGGCTGTTATAGGGGAATGTAAATTTAAAAACGAAAAGATTGACAAAGGTATTTATGAAACGCTGATCAGAAGAGGAAAGTTAATTACGGCAAAATATAAGGTCGCGAAATATATATTCTTTTCTTTGTCCGGATACACAGACTGGTTTACATCACTTTCTAGTGAGGATGTATTACTACTTACCTTGGATTCACTTTATGAATAAGATGGTATAAGATAGGAGAAAGGTTTCAGAGTATATGAAAGAAATGTTTTTTAGGATATTTAGCAGTGGAATAATGTATTATGTTGTTGTTCCTATTATGTTACTTTTATTAGGATGGATAAAAAGTAATAATGATCTTAAGGAAAAAAATAAAGAGTTGGGTTACTGGATGCTGAAATGTAGGAGACTACCTACATTCCCGGATTTTGCGTTGAGAAATTACATAATGATATTAGTAAATTTGATAGTTATGCTATTGGTCAGACGAGTAATTAGTTTAAAAATAGGAAAAACATTTTCATATATTATTTGTGGAAGTTTGTATTTTGCCCTAAATGTGCTAATTATTTTAAAAAATAGCAGAAGTATTGATGTCAAGATGGAATTTTGGAAAAATGGGAAGGAGAAAAAAGTACTAACTATTATACTTTATATAATATATGCAATACCATTTTTCTTAGAATTGTATGGTAGATATACTGCGATTATAGAAATAGTATTTATTATATTGTTATTAGTTTGGGCACTATGGATATTTAACTATTACGATGTGATTTTTATCTTAGATAATAAATACGCAAATATTTATGTAAAAGGGAGTGAACAAGCTCAAGTTGCAGAAGCTGGAACCATCAAGAAACGCGGCGAATGGATATATGTAAATAGATATGTAAATGGATATAAGGAGGAATTAAGAATTAAGGAAAGTGAAATAGTAAGGATTGATTATTATGGAGAACCTCTGATAATGGTTAAGAAACCAAAGTTATTAAATTTAAAAAAGATTTGGGCAAGAAATAAAAGAGCTATAATAGGAAGAATTGCCATTATATGTAAGATGCTATTAGGAATAGTATCCAACGGAATAAACAAGGGAATCTATGGGAGGGAGTAAAGAAATGAAACAACTAAGATCAGCATTATTAAAAACAACAATGATGATATGCATGGTATTTACCATGTGGGGCATGTCAGATCATATTGTGACAGCATACGCAGACATGACTGTCTATGTGACACCGACAGGAAGCAAATATCATGCGGGGAAATGTGGCAGAGGAACATATACAGCCTGTTCGCTTTCAGCAGCAAAGGCGCGTGGATTGACGCCTTGTGCTAAGTGTTTCCCGAACGGAGAACCGGTTGATAATAGCAGTAATGCAGGTGATAATGGCAACACCGGATCCAAAACCACAGTTACAAAACCGAAGTTGAGACTGAATACTACGAATGTAATTCTGGTAAAAGGAAAAACGAAAAAGCTTACCTGCAAAGGTGGGACAAGGTCAGCAACATGGAAAAGCAGTAATAAAAAAGTGGTCAGCGTGACGGCTAATGGTAAATTGAAGGCATTGAAAAAAGGAACTGCAATCATTACAGTGATGAAAGGTGATCTGAAGAAAACCTGTAAAGTCAGGGTAGAAGAGCCGAAGCTGAGTGCAGTAAATCTGATGATGGAAGAAGATGATGAGATTGTTCTGCGGTTAAAGGGATGTTCTCATCAATATGATGTTGAGTGGTGGTCGTCAGATGATGAAGTGTGCGATGTAGAGGATGGCACGGTATACGCGTATACTGAGGGAGAAGCATGGATCTACGCAAGGGTACATGCTGTTACTTTCAAGTGCAAAGTTGTTGTTACAGATCCTTATGAAGAAGATATTGCTGATGACGAAGCATATGAGGCGGAGACAGTTTATTAAGCTGTTTGGCAGATTTTATTTGCCTTATATAAATAAGAGAACATGAAATGAGTAACAAACTGATAAAGGAACAACCAAACAATAAAAAAGCTAATCTGTCTAAGGAGCGAAAAGTACTTTTGCTGATCTCGGCAATTCTGACAAGCATTCTGTCGTCTGGGGCAGCAGCTTTATTTGCTGCTTGTAAATGGGTAAAGCAGACGTTCAATGTAGGACTGAGTGCGATTATCAATACGATATTCTCGCCGTTGAAAGGGACAAGCGCAGATTTGATAATGCCTGGCATATGAGCATAAGGTGTCAGGTACCATAAATTTCCTTTCATGGTATAAATAAAGTATTGAGTGGGGAGGCGGCAATAAGTGAATAAGACACAAAAGAAAAAGATAGTATTCAGTATAATTTGTATGGTACTTGTACTCGTGATAGGTATGGGATGCTTTCTCTGGAATTTCTTAACATCACCATATAATAAAACAGATGCCCAAAATAAAACTATATGGCTTTGTCTGGGCGATAGTATCACATATGGAGAAACCAATCATGAGCTTTCATATGCCGACTATGCGGGAAAATTAACAGGTGTTCAGCTTGTGAAAGAGGGATTTAGTGGTTATACAACAGAGCAATTGTATAATGAACTGGATAATATTGAGGCTGATCCGGACATTGTGACCGTATTGATTGGTACAAATGATTGGGTATATGACAGAGAAATGGGTAAGGATTCTGATCAGGACATGTCAACTTTTTGCGGTTCCATGAATTTGCTGATGCAAAAAATAACACAGAAATATCCGAAAGCAGAAGTCATTTTCTTCACTCCTTTATATAGAGATATGCAATATAACCCGGCAATTCCATTTACTGGCACAATCAACTCAAATGGAAAAACGGTAAAGGATTTTGGCGATAGTCTGAAAGCATGTGCACAGAGAAATGATGTGAAGGTTTATGATCTGTATTCTGAGAGTGGTATAAATGCAACAAATATTAATCGTCTTACCAATGATGGAACCCATCCAAATGCAAGAGGGCAAATGAAAATTGCATGGAAGGTGAAGAAATTAGTTGAGATGACAAAGAAAGTAGATGGAAAATGAAAAGTATAAGAAATTCAAATCTTGAGTTATTAAGGATACTGTGTATTCTGGCTATTATTGGTGATCATTTTACAGGGTAAAGTGGAATTGTGGAATGGGAAGGGATAGACACAAACTTTTTATATTGTGCTGTAACCAGTATGTCAAGAGTAGCCTGTAGTGTATTTGTGATCATTAGTGCGGAGTTGCCGCTCCGTGTCAGATACTATCAGGGGATGATAGATCAGGAAATAATGTCATGCATCTATGATGCATGATGCAGCCTCAGCTCATCGCCGCAGGCGATTTTTCATGAGCTGAGGTTCCAAAAAAAGGAAAATACGTGTATCATTTTCACATGGCATGTGATGAAGATGATGAAATACAGCTGCAGAACAAAATGAATTGGATCTTTTATAATACAACAGCGAATCTTTCGGAAGTACCGGAAGGAATCAGAGAATTTCTGAGTTATGTTGAGAATGAAAATGCGGATGATGATTTTACAAAATTATTGGATAAAGAAGTAAAAAGTGCAAGACTGAATGAGGAATGGAGATCGGAGTATTTGAAAACTTATGTAAATGATATGGATATGAGACGCGAGGGATATGTTGAGGGTGAGAAGCGAGGCAGAGCAGAGGGCGAGAAATTAGGCAGAGCTGAGGGCGAGAACTACAGGAGCTATTGAAATAACTGATGAACCGAACAAGAATCAAGCAAACATTTGCAGAATACACAAGTAAATACAATGCATCTGATCCCAAGATCAAGCTCAAGATCGATCATACGTATCGCGTTGCAGCACTTGCAGAGCGAATCGCCAAAACGGTAACTGATGTTTCTATAGATACAGACCTGGCGTGGGCAATGGGGATGCTCCATGACATCGGACGGTTTGAGCAGGTGGAACGATACGGGACTTTTGTGGACAGTGAGTCTGTAGATCACGCAGCACTGGGGATAAGTATCCTGTTTGATGAGGGACTTTTAGATTCCTTTGGAGATTTTTCGGAAAAGGAGCGGGAGCTGATCAGGATCAGTATTGCAAATCACAACAAGTTCAGGATTCCGGAAGGCATGGATGATTTGACGACAGCCTACTGCAATATCCTGCGGGATGCAGATAAAATCGATATTCTGCGGGTGAACTGTGATACGCCGCTGGAAGATATTTATAATGTAACAACAGAGGAACTGAAAAAGGCAGCAGTATCAGAAGAGGTAAAGAAGGGATTTGTGGAAAGGCATACGGTGCTTCGCAGCCTTAAGCATACACCGGTTGATAATCTGGTAGGGCATATTTGTCTGGTGTTTGAGCTGGTATATCCGGTCAGTACGCAGATCGCAAAAGAGCAGGGGTATGTAGACAAGCTTCTGCAGTTTGCTTCAGATAACCCGGATACCAATGCGTGGATCGCATACATGAGGGAGCATGTGTGGGAATAGAGAGACTACGTCCCCCACATTCTTCGATATTCGCTGATGTTGCAGCCTTCCACCTTTTTGAAAACACGGCTGAAGTAGTACAGCTCGTGGAAGCCAACTTCAGCACCGATTTCTTCAGCGGACTTGTCTGTAAAGCGCAGCTCGCGTTTGGCGTGTGTAATGCGGACATTTAAAAGGTAATTGTTGATCGTAACCCCGAATTGCTCCTTGAAAATTCGGGTAAGATAATATTTGTTGATAAAGTAACGTTCGGCGAGTTCGTCGAGCGTTATTTTTTGGTTGTAATGCTGATCCAGATATTCGCGGATATGCCATAAGTTGGTACGCTTTGTATGCGCTGGAATACTGTCCGGATGCCAGCTGTCTTCCATGAGAAGCGTCAAAAGCGCAGAAAGCCCTTCATTGATCTTCATATCCCGGACAAAGGAGTTACCTGCTGCGATATCGTAAAGGCGGTCAAAACAATCTTCATATAACAAAAAATGATTAGGCGAGAAGGCAGGAAGCCCCCCACGTTCCTTATACTTCTGATAAATACCGGCTATTTCGGGACCGTTGAAATGGATCCAGGAAAGGCTCCACAGATCTTCTTTCGTTTCATGGAAATAGGCAGTTTTGCAGTCGATAAAAACACAATCACCTGCGCTTAATGCATAATAATTGTCTTCATAATATAGGGAACCGGAACCGGAGCGCACAAGAAAAAAGAGGTAGGAATCCAGATTTTCGCGCTTGCTGATATGTGGCTTTTGCGCCTGTAAGGTTCCGATTTCCTGCACATGAAAAAGGGTATTTCTGGCGAAGTCGGAAGGTGTATATATGATTCGTGTTGTATTGACCAGATCTCCGTGAAATAAGGCTTGTTGTTTCATCATGATCACTCCGTTTTCTTATGCATATTTATCTGGAAAACAATTCGTAGGCATCAAATTCGGGGCTTTTGACCCTGATATCATTCTATTCTACAAAGAAGAATAAGAAAAGTCAATATCGTGCAAATGAATGTCAATACAATGAATGGATATGGCAAAAATATGGGTATAATATAGAGGATACGAAACAGCAATATTGTTATGTATAGCAGAAAGAGGTAAAGCAAATGATGGAAAAAGACGCAAAAATATATGTAGCAGGCCATAGAGGAATGGTTGGTTCTGCGATCGTAAGAGAACTGGAAAGACAGGGCTATCACAACATTGTGACAAGAACCCATAAGGAACTGGATCTGACAAGACAGGATGCTGTAGAGGAATTTTTCGCGCAGGAAAAACCGGAATATGTGTTCCTGGCAGCAGCCAAGGTGGGCGGAATCGTGGCAAACCAGAATGCACTGGCTGACTTTATGTATGATAATATGATCCTGGAGATGAATGCGATCCACAGCGCATGGAAAAACGGCTGTAAGAAGCTGGAGTTTCTTGGCTCTTCCTGCATTTATCCGCGTATGGCACCACAGCCGATGAAGGAAAGCTGCCTTTTGACTTCAGAACTGGAAAAGACAAATGAAGCATATGCGCTTGCGAAGATCTCCGGTCTGAAATACTGCGAATTCCTGAATAAGCAGTATGGCACAGACTATATTTCCGTTATGCCGACCAACCTGTATGGACCAAATGATAATTATCACCCGCTGCACTCCCATGTACTGCCGGCGCTGATCCGCAGATTCCATGAGGCAAAAGAGGCAGGGCTTACGGAGGTAACCTGCTGGGGAGACGGTTCGCCGCTGCGTGAGTTTTTATATGTAGATGATCTGGCTAACCTTTGTGTGTTCCTGATGAACAACTACAGCGGTGATGAGACAGTCAACGCCGGAACAGGTAAGGAACTGACGATCAAAGAACTGACAGAGCTTGTGGCAAAAGTGATTGGCTATACAGGCGAGATCAAATGGGATCCGAGTAAGCCGAACGGAACACCGAGAAAGCTTCTGGATGTATCAAAGGCAGAAAGCCTTGGCTGGAAATACAAGACAGAGCTGGAAGACGGTATCAGACTTGCTTATGAAGATTTTCTGCATAATCCGATGCGTGCGGAGCGGTAAACTATAATAGCTGACGTATGGCAGAATCAAAAATCAAAAAGGAAGAAATAATTTATGTTAGAACTGAAAAATATATGTTATGAAGTAGAAGATAACAAAGAGATCATCCGGGATATCAGTCTGCAGATCGAGGATCATTTTGTAGCGATCACCGGACCGAACGGTGGAGGTAAGTCAACGCTTGCAAAGATCATTGCGGGAATTGTGACACCGACAAGCGGTCAGATTTTGCTGGATGGTGAGGATATCACAGGATTGAATATCACAGAGCGTGCCAATAAGGGTATCAGCTTTGCATTCCAGCAGCCGGTGCATTTTAAAGGACTGACAGTCCGTGATCTTATTACGATCGCAGCGGGGAAAAAGCTGAGTGTCAATGAGATCTGCGATATTTTGTCGGAAGTAGGGCTTTGTGCGCGGGAATATATTGACCGTGAGATCAACAGCAGTCTTTCCGGCGGAGAACTGAAGCGTATTGAGATCGCCATGATCACCGCAAGAGGAACAAAGCTGTCTATTTTTGATGAACCGGAGGCAGGTATTGATCTCTGGAGCTTCAACAGCCTGATCCGCGTTTTCGAAAAGATGCGGGATGAGATTCATGGAACGATCCTGATCATTTCCCATCAGGAACGTATTCTGGATATTGCGGAGAAGATCATTGTGATTGCGGATGGACAATTAAAAAAGATTGGTACAAAGCAGGAAGTACTGCCTGAGCTTCTCGGAACGGCAAAGGCGTGTCAGACACTGACAGAGAAGCTGTAGGAGGTAGAGCCATGGATTTAATACAGAAAAATTTACTTGAGCAGGTTGCGGGTCTGCATGAAATTCCGGAAGGTGCTTATAATATCCGTGCCAACGGACAGAAAATGGCAAGAAACACAACCGCAAATATTGATATTGTGTCCAAGACAGACAAGGATGGAATCGATATTATCATAAAGCCGGGAACGGTCAATGAAAGCGTACATATTCCGGTGCTCCTGTCGCAGAGTGGTCTGCAGGAATGTGTTTATAATGATTTTTATATTGGAGAAGGTGCAGATGTCACGATCGTGGCAGGCTGTGGAATCCACAACTGCGGTGTGGACACATCGCTTCATGCAGGGATACATACCTTCTATCTGGAAAAGGGTGCGCATGTCCGTTATATTGAGCGCCACTACGGAGAAGGTGACGGTAACGGCGAAAATATCATGAATCCGCAGACGATCGTGCATATGCAGGAAGGTTCTTACATGGAAATGGAGACAACCCAGATCAAGGGGATCGATTCCACAGAGCGTATCACGCGTGCGGATATGGCAGAAAATGCAACACTGGAGATTCGTGAGAAGATCATGACACATGGCAGGCAGTATGCAAAAACTGACTTTGTGGTGGATATGAACGGAGACGGCTGCAGCTGCAATCTGGTTTCACGTTCCGTCGCCAAGGGACACTCCAAACAGGAGTTTTTCTCTGTGATGAATGGCAACGCTGCCTGTGCGGGACACAGCGAATGTGACGGTATCATTATGGAGAATGGTGTGGTGTCTGCAAGCCCGCAGCTTACTGCCAACAATATTGAGGCAAACCTGATCCACGAAGCGGCAATCGGTAAAATTGCCGGAGAACAACTGATCAAGCTCATGACACTCGGACTGACAGAAAAAGAAGCTGAGGAGCAGATCATTAACGGATTTTTAAAATAAGAAACAGAGGGTACCTATGAACATCTATTTTGCACCACTGGAAGGCATTACAGGATTTGTTTTGCGAAATGCATATGAATCCTGCTTTCCGGGAACGATCGATCGATATTTTGCACCCTTTATCGCAGCCAGTTGTCGAAAGAAGCTGGCTGCCCGTGATTTAAGGGATGTTTTGCCCGAAAACAATAAAGGAATCTGTCTGATCCCGCAGCTTCTTGCAAATAAGGGAGAGGATTTTATATCCACAGCGCAGATGCTGTATCAGTTTGGCTATCGGGAACTGAATCTGAATCTTGGTTGCCCTTCAGCAACTGTTGTCACAAAGAAACGCGGCGCAGGGCTTCTGGCAGAACCGGAGCTTTTAAAGGTGTTTCTGACGGAATGCTATGACTGGGCAGAGGGAAAAGACGTAAAGATTTCTATTAAGACAAGGATCGGGATGGAAGAGGAAACCGAATGGGAGAACCTGCTTTCTCTGTATGAGTCATTTCCTGTCTCAGAGCTGATCATTCATCCGCGCCTGCGGGAAGATTACTATCAGGGGAGAATCCGGGAAGAAGCATTTGCACAGGCTTACAGAAAGATCTGCACGGAGCACGAACAGCCTGCGGTGCAGCTGTGTTACAATGGAGATATTGTAAGAAAAGAGCAGATACAGAAGTTAGCAGATGCTTACCCAAAGATGCCCGCTGTGATGATCGGCAGAGGCTTTTTGATGCGGCCTGGGTTTACAGCGGGGCTGCTGAGGCAGAATGGGGAAATGCCGGGAGAAACAGCAGAAACCGGAGGACTGGAAACAGAAAAAGCTGTGAATAAAGATAAGTTTTGGATCTTTCATGACCGGATCTACGAAGGCTACCGGGCTTATCTGCAGGGCGACAAGCCGGTTCTGTTCAAGATGAAAGAGCTGTGGAGCTATCTGCAGGTCGGATTTAATGAAATTGCAGGAGGAAGCAATCCCAAAACAGATAAGCTTATGAAACAGCTGCGGAAATGCAGTATATGCGCTGATTACGACAGCGTGATCCGGCAGCTGAAACTGCTCTGCAGACAGAACTTAAAATGAACTTAAAACAGGAAAGAGGTTTTGCACAAAGCAAAGCCTCTATTTTTGTGAATTTCGTCTGCGAAAAACAGCTGTCTTTCGGTTGCAAAAGCAGGGGGAATAATCGATAATAAAATAGTGTCATATTTTCAATGCGCTAGTGGCAAAAATAAATAGGGCATAGAATAAGTATTGTATATGGAAGGGAGATTTCATGAGAAAGAAGAGTTTAAACGGAAAGCGTGTGATGGCGTTTGCGCTTGCTTTTTCTCTGGTGCTGGGAGAAGCATCGGCAGTGGTGGCTGCACCGGCAGATGCAGAAACAGTAGTGTCAGAAGAAGAGTGTCCGGTAGATATGGACATAGCGCAGACAAGCATTTCCGAAAATGACGGGGCTGAGGATAATGGCGGTGAAACAGATCCTGTAGAGTCAGAGGAGACAGAAGCAGAGGCAGCAGAAGATATGGAGGCAGATCAGGCGCTGGATGGTTCTCTTTCCAAGGTGATCGGAGTAAAAACTGCTGAACAGGATTCAGAATATTTTTATGATGAAAATTATACAAAGCGTGGCTATTATACAAGTTTTCGCAGCCAGCCGGGTATTTCTGTGCCGGGTAAATTGACGCAGGATGCAGCAAGCGGTCTGATTGCGTACGCAGGGCATTATTATGGATATGCTGCTTACGATGCAGCGACAAATAGAACTACTTTGTATCCGAACTATGAGAAGATCATTGTGGATGGAAACAGTGATGCATATAAAGATGCAGCAACAGGTCTGTACACGGTCGGCGGCAGATATTATATTTCCATGTCGACTTATCAGTCAGAGGATGGAGCACAGCATTCCTACTATTGCCCTTATGATGAAGCAATTGTAGCTGGCCAGTTCCAGAGTGAAGCGGAATTTAACCAGCAGTGTGGTCGCTATACAAAATCAGATGCCTATTATGCAGATGGCAATAAATATGCAATGACACCTACCTATTATGAGATCAACGGAAGAAGCTTTTCTTATCGGGTAAAAGCCGGCAATATTTACTATTGCATGGTATCAAGCGAAATTTTTCCAAATACTTCCTATGTGAAGTTCGAGTGGAATCCACTGGCTGAGCCTGTAAAGAAAACTGCAGCAGGACAGCAGATGGAGGTGGGCTATGAGCTGGAAGTAAACGGACAGATCTATGTCGGTGATATTGACGCTTATGATGCAGCGGGAAATGCACATACGATACTGGAGGCGGCTTCTTACGAATACCAGAAGCGTATGGCAGATGGAGAATCTGTGACGATCCGTGTCAGAGGCGTTTATTATCATGAAGAAAACAAGGTTGGCACATGGGAAGACGGAACACAGGTCGGAACCAATGTGTATGTGATCGATGCAACAGGCGCGTGGTCAGAGCCGACAGGCTATACAAAGCAACCACTGAAAACAATACCGGCTGTAACAGGTCTGAAGGCAGAGTATCAGGAACAGGAATATGTGTCAGGATATACGCATAGTCTGAGAGATACAGCAAGTCTGTCATGGCAGGCGGTGCCACAGGCTGGGAACTACTATGTATATAAAATCTATGCAAAACAGGCACTGCCTGATATTACAACAGCAAATTTTGCAAGCTATTATTATCTGAGCAGCAGTAAGAAAAACAGCTTTGGGATTAAAACAAGCAGTACCTTTGTTTCCGGATCTACTTATTTGGAGGATAGCTTGAGCAATGGCTATATATACTGTTATTTTGCGGTTGTTCCGAGCGCAGCAACCGGTGCGGAATATATCAATACGCAGTCCTTGGGCACGATCGCTGAGATCGCTTCGGTTTCTGTGTCGCAGAAGGAGAATCTGCCACAGGTAACCAATCTGAGAATTGAAAGAACTGCAGATGGTTCACAGAAGCTTGTATGGGATCCGGTTAAGAAAAATGTCGTGATCTATGCTTATACAGCACCGCAGTTCCCGGCTTATTATAACTATTCTCTGCAGAATCCGGTCAGAAACGATGGAAACCGGGATTACCATTTATACAATGACCTTTCAGCCGCAGAGAAACGTGCAGCAGATGAGGTATATTCCACAACTGTCACAAGCAATGGGAACTATGTGGAAAGTGCTTCCCTTCCTTCCGGGCTGACAGCAGGCAAAACTTCTTATTTTGTGGCTTATACGTATGATCCTAATAAAAGAAATCAGAATCAGATACCTGTGACATACACAAAGGAAGTAAAAACAAAGAATGTATATGGTGTAGAAAGCGTATCACAGGAAACATACAGCTACTATACTTATACACCATTCAGTGCACCATCCAACATGGTAAGCACACGAAAACTGCTCACAAAACCAACAGTTTACACATATGTGACCAAAAACAGTGTGAAACTGACAATGCCGACAACCTGGAAGATAACAGGATATGAGATCTACAGAAAGGCAGGCAAAAAATTTAAAAAGATCGCAACAACGACAGCGGACGAATATACGGATACAGGACTGAAAGCAAACACAAGCTATACCTATAAGGTACGCGCATACAGCTATGATCCGGATACAAAGCTGAAATCTGTGAGCGAATATGCAATAGAAACCGTAAAAACAGCAGATGCAGCCAATATTTCCATGAAGGCGGTAAAAGCATCCAAAACAAGTGTCAAGCTTTCCTGGACAAAGGTGAGAGGTGCGACAAAATATGAGATTTACCGCACAAATTCTTTAAATGCAGACAGAAAGACCTATTCAACAAAATATGATGCAGCAGGCTACAAGACTTACCTGAGAAATGAAAGATATGAACTTGTTAAGACGCTTTCAAAGAGGAAAAAGAGCTACACAGATAAAAAGCTGACAGAAGGCGAGACTTATAAATATGTAGTCATGGCTTATTACAAGACAGGTAATAAGATTGAATATGTGTCAGACGCGGAATCGGTAACGCTGGAGCTGAGCAGCATCAAGAATCTGAAGGCTGTGCTCAACGGCTCCAATGTCAAGATCACATGGGATAAAGATACTTATGCAACAGGATACGAGCTGGAGTATACCATTTATAACGCAGACGACTCCTTAAAACAGGTAAAACCGGAGAAACGGACAGGAAAAGGCACTTCATGCACGATCAGTCTGGCAACGGGAGAATATGTAAGATTCAGAGCGCGTGCAGTCGGCAAAAATAATACATACAGCAGCTGGACAAGTGTCCAGGAGGCAAGAGATCTTGCACCGGTAAAGGGAATCAAGGCGGCAGTTGTATCAAAGAAAAATGCGGATGGAAAACAGCAGACTGGCATTAAAGTGACCTGGAAACCGGTAGCAGGTGCCAAATACTATAAAGTATACCGCTCTAAGGTAGAAGGCGCATATGATAAGGATGTTAAGCTCTATGATCTGGCGAATGGAAGAGAATTGATCGCAAAGGAAACAAATGATAACTTCTATGATCGGAGTACAGCTGGTGGCTTTGACGGAAAGAGAACAGATAATAATGCTTATTATGAAGAATATAATGAAGTAAGCGGTTCTGTTACAGGAACAAGTGCAGTAGATTATGCGGATCTTCCGGTTGGTGTGACTTACTACTATACAGTAGTGGCATACGGTGAAATTCCAAATGCAGGAAAGGATTCGCCGGTAAGCAGTGTGCAGACATCCAAGGCAGCCAAGATCGTAGCAGGCGGTTTGTCTAGTGTCAGCGTGAAAAATACGAAGAAGGGCAAAGTTACTGTAACTTTCAATGCAGTAGAGGGCGCAAAGAAGTATACGATCTACCGTGCGACCAAGAAGAACGGTAAATATACAAAGGTTGCAACTGTCAAGGTAACCAAGAAGAACAAGAACAAAAAGTCTTTAAGCTATACAGGTAAAGCAGTAAAGAAGAAAACATACTATTATAAAGTGGTAGCAGAAGGTACCAATGCATTAAAGGCAGATATGGATATTGAATCTGCAACGCTGAAGATTAAGGTAAAGAAATAAGAAAGACAGAGAAGTGCTTACATATCTGGTAAGATATTCAGCGAAATTAACAATTGCAATTATGCATGGAAAGAGTGCATAATATAAAGTAACCGGGATTTTCTATAGGAAAATCCCGGCAAAACGGGAGATTTCTGAAAAAGTGAAAGGAGAAGTTATGCGAAAGAAAGTTTTGAATGGAAAACGCGTCATGGCGCTTGCACTTGCTTTTTCTCTGGTGCTGGGAGAAGCATCGGCAGTGGTGGCTGCACCGGCAG
>OIYT01001424.1_pt1 | contig 17120 bp, 18 predicted proteins | sample 1588201 | NCBI WGS metagenome assembly OIYT01 (sample SAMN03283260) | human gut metagenome | biome: human-associated habitat; material: feces | host: Homo sapiens | place: USA | collected 2013
GACCTCTCTGCGCAGCTGCCCGGAATATATCTTTGCCACCTTTGCAACCCGCTCCTTTTGGAACTTTTTCTTGTTGGCACTGGCCTTGATATGGGTGCCGTCAATGAAAATCGTGCTCGGGTCGACCATTCGGTTATTCAGCGCTTTGTTGAGGATGTGCTCGAAGATTTCAGTAGTCAGTTCGTCCGGAAAGCGCTTGCAGAAGGCGTAGCTCACCGTCGCAAAGTGCGGAATCTCATCGAGCAGCCCATACCCCAAAAACCAACGGTAGGAAAGGGTATCCTGAATCCTCTGGTAGGTCTGCCGCAGTGACGGAATACCGAACAAATGCTGAATGAGCACCATCTTGATCAGAACGACCGGATCTGTCCCAGGTCTGCCGTTGTCATGGCAGTAATACGGCGACAGCCTTTCATACAGCCATTCGTAGTCCATGACCTTCTCGATCTTTCGCAGCAGATGCTCCTTCGGTACCAACGCCTCCATGTCTACCATTACCACTTCTGCCCGCCCGTCTTTCCTCCATTGTTCCATATATAACACCCCCGTTTCTTCTATTATACCAGAAACGAGGGCGTTTTTGTAGTTCTTTGACAGTCTGAAGAAGTTTTCTAATGGTTGTCGCTTTCCCGGCGACCCACAAGGGCCACCGTGGGAGATATATAACTGCCGCTGCACGATGGTTGCAGCAGTTGACGACATCGACACGTCAGACGCGATGCGCAGGGCGCGTGACCCGGAGACGGGCCAAAGCGTCCTCATCAAAAATATGACGTATCGGGAGTGGCAAGGCTGGAAAGCAAGCGAGGCCGTTGCAGGATACGCCAAGGATGATGCGGCGACACTAAAATTTTTCGGCGCGGACGCAAGAGATGACTTGAAATCCATCGTAAAAAGGCGTACAATGAAGCTGAAAAACGGGTTTGCCTGTTTCCCGGATGATGATGTTTTGAGCGGTTATGTCCAGAAGGTAACGCCGCTGAAAACATACTTCGACGTTGCAATGCACGGTTCCCCTACGGCGGTCGGGTTCGGAACGACGGAAACAAATATGTCGCCTCGGATGCTGGCGTCGGTTATCCGGCATAGCGATGGATGGAACGGGCAGAAAATCCGGCTGCTGTCCTGCAGCACCGGGAAGCAATCCGGCGATGCTTATTGCTTTGCGGAGGAGCTGGCGAACGCGCTCGGAGTTGAGGTCAAAGCGCCAAACGATACTTTGTTCATTTCTGCTGCTGGCAACATGTATGTCGGCGAAGATAAAGACGGACGCATGGTGTCGTATTTCCCGAATCAACGGATGAGGAGGAAATAATATGAAATTTGGTTTTTTCAAGAGTTTGCCGTATAAACATTGCGACGAAAGCTTTGAAGATTACAAAAATTACAAAAATAGCATCCCCAAATCCGCAATTTTGGACTATATTTCCTCGCTCGATGCAGGATTAACAACCTTGCCATCAAGGGATATGTTTACCGGGGAGAAACTCCATGCAGGGATGATCTGGGATGGCGATTTCATTTTCCCTTACGAATTCCTGCACTACTACAAGAACTACGATATCGGCATTCCGTATGAATATGAGGCGTATTTGAAGAAGTTAGGAGTGGGCAAAGATGGATGATTTTAAGATAATTGCGCGCGTCCTTGCAGCGATCCGCGCCGGGGAAGGACAGGCAGCATTTAATTGCGCACTTGTAGATGAGAAGGTCGTAAAGGCTCCCGCTGCAAAGCGTGACGTACTTGCGATCAAGCTCCAAAAAGAGGGGCTTGTTGATGGCTTGTTCGTCGTTGATGATATTGATAACCAGCCGTTCCCAGTTGTAATGTGGGAGTATTCACACCCGACGGTAACGCTTGCGGGGCTTGAATATATCGACACAAATTCCGCGTTAAAAAAAGCACTCCAAGAGATGAAAGAGGCCGGAATTTCGTTTGCTGCGCAAGCCGTTGCTAATGTTATTACGAATATGGCGACAAATTAAAAACTGATTTACAAAGGCACTGTGCGATTGCATGGTGCTTTTCTTATGCCAGAAAGGAGACGTGCATGAAACCACAGAAGCAGCCGGAGCTTGCCGCGACGCTGAAGGGTGCGGCAATGGTCGAGGCAATCGAGGCAGGGCTTATCCCGAAATCCTCAAGCGGAGACGGCTGGAATATCGCGCCGTTTCTGCGTTTTTGGGACAATTTCGCGCCGCTACTCAATGAGGCGGTGCAAAACTGCGGCAAGAAGCGGAAGTAAATGCTCCAAAAGGAGCGTTGCCGCCGCTCCGATGAGAACGCAGAAAAGATCACGCCGAAATGCTCGGCGCTTTTCCTGCTTGTTCTTTTGCAGATAGATGTAATAATCCGTCCCGAGATCGGTGATCACAACGCCCTTCGGGGCGCTTACGTTTATCACGCTGCCTGTCGGAATAAAGCGCAGCGCGGCAAACTCAAGGCGCAGAAGCCGCGATACGGCATCGGCGATGCTCTTGTCATAAACTATCATTTTCATCTCTCTCGCATCATAGAGCGCTCTTAAAAGGTGATATTCCCGCGCGGTCAGCTCAATTTCGTCGAAGTTCATCCGGTGATCGCCTCCTTTAAGAGCATTATAGCACAGAAACGGAGGAAATCCAATGAGCCTTGTTGACTTCATCGACAACAGCGCTGACGTAAAGGCGGCATTTGAGGCTGCGATGTGGAACGCGCTGGCAAAGTGCGGGTTTACGGCAGAGGGATATGCGAAAAGGCTATGCCCTGTTGACACCGGCAATCTGCGAAACAGCATCACGCACGAGGTAGTCGAGGATGAGAATGCGGTTTACATCGGCACGAACAACGAGTACGCGGCTTACGTTTGCTTAGGCACTGGCATTTACGCAGAGGGTGGAGGCGGACGGCCTACGCCGTGGGTGTATCAGGATGCCAAAGGGAACTGGCATTATACGCACGGGCAGAAGCCGCAGCCGTTCTTAAAACCGGCCGTCACAGACCACACGGACAAATACCGCGAAATCATCAAGGATGCGTTTGAAAACGCATGATTCGTGCGTTTATCGCACGGGAAACGCACGCCGTGCGTTAAACACAACAAAATAAGGCAAAGAGCCAGTTGATTACCTTGTGTAACCGGCTGGCTCTTTTTGTTTGGTAAAACCCGCGAGGCACTGCGGTTTTTATATCAATCACTCGAAGGGCGAGGCAATGCCCCCGAAGCAAAGGAGAGGAATACATGAGCATCACCAGAAAAATGCTGAAGGGTATGGGGCTGACGGAAGATCAGCAGATTTCCACTCACGCCCCTGCGAGAGGGGCGACCTTTCTTCTATGCAGGATTTTCTTAAATCTGTTCATTTCTACTCACGCCCCTGCGAGAGGGGCGACCAGTGAAAGAATAGGGCTTTTTACCAACAATAGCATTTCTACTCACGCCCCTGCGAGAGGGGCGACGAGGGCAGGCGTGGGAATGGGACGGAGGAAGAAAATATTTCTACTCACGCCCCTGCGAGAGGGGCGACTGGTGCAATCCTTTTTCACGGCGTGGATCGAAACTGCATTTCTACTCACGCCCCTGCGAGAGGGGCGACCAAGCATCATCTGGAACCCCTGCGCCTGTTCATAATTTCTACTCACGCCCCTGCGAGAGGGGCGACCAGTTGAAACTACGCCTATATTGAAACCGGATCGTCTTATTTCTACTCACGCCCCTGCGAGAGGGGCGACAATTGCCATACTTGCGCAGCAACTCGACCGCGTAATTTCTACTCACGCCCCTGCGAGAGGGGCGACCGTAGCGCCTTTCGCGGTTCCGGCAGTAGACGTATTTCTACTCACGCCCCTGCGAGAGGGGCGACCAATCCGACCGTCTCTGACTGGATCATTGCGCACACATTTCTACTCACGCCCCTGCGAGAGGGGCGACATGTCCGTGGTTGCGGTGCGCTCTACTTGATATAAGATTTCTACTCACGCCCCTGCGAGAGGGGCGACGTAATCGCGTTCTCACCGTCTCCCCATGCCCCCGTATTTCTACTCACGCCCCTGCGAGAGGGGCGACTGCCAACGCGGAAACCGTCCGCCCCAGTTCGATATTTCTACTCACGCCCCTGCGAGAGGGGCGACCGGCGGCGTTACGCAAGGAGAATACAAACATGAAAATTTCTACTCACGCCCCTGCGAGAGGGGCGACCAAGCAGACACAAGAAGAGTACCTGAAGGCTCATATTTCTACTCACGCCCCTGCGAGAGGGGCGACCGCAATTCTGCACAAAACCGGCATTGGTTCTGGCTTCAAATTGCAAAAAACGCACATAGTCTTTGATCTGGATTTCTCAAATTCATGCGTAAATCCTCAAAAAGCTGTGCAAATCATTGGAATCATTTGCGCCAACTTCCCACAAAATTCTGTTTGGGAGGGATCGGCGCTAAAAAATCAACGCACTCCCCGCCTCCACGAGGGGTTTCTTTCCCATCGTCTCGATCCGGTTTTCATAAGCGTTTCCCAATCGGTAAAAGCGAACCGAGTCCTGTTCCATGTCTATGACTTTTCTCAATTCGTGTTTCAGGGTCACCAGCTGCGCGGCATCGACAAGCACTTCAAACACCGAATTCTGCACACGCATTCCGTGACGTTCACAGATCCTTGCAACCTTTCGCAAGCGCTTTTGTCCGGCTGCATCCGATGTGTCCACGTCATAGGTCACGACCAGCATCATACGCACTACCTCCAAGCAAACGGCGGATAACGATCCAAGTCTCCGCGCAGCACACGGGCAAACAGCATCGACTGTGCATAGGGGATCATCCCAATGGGAATCTTCTCCTTCAAAAATGGGTGTTGGATCGACTCACGCTTTCTGGAACGCCATTGTTCAATGACCTTCCGTCGTCCTTTTTCACTGAGGTAGACCGCGCCAAAATCTGTGGTAAAGTCCTGTGCCTGAAACTGATCCTTGTTGAACATGGAAATGACCAGTCGATCGCACAAAGGAGAACGCAGTTCCTCCATAATGTCCAGCGCGAACGACAGGCGGCCGGGGCGAAGCGTGTGCAAATACCCCGCAGCAGGATCCAGTCCCACCGTCTCCATGGCTGAGCGTACATCATGTGCCAACAAGGTGTAAACGAACGACAGCACCGCATTGACTTCGTTCCGTGGAGGGCGCCGACTTCTTACTTCGAAACGATACCCCTTGGGGCTGGAAAGGAGGCGGTCGAACTGGGAAAAGTAGACGGACGCTGCAGCCCCTTCCATACCCCGCATAGAGTCGACATCGTCGCAGCTATCCAATCTCTTTGCGATCTCCGTCAGGTCGTCAATTGCGGCAGAAAGCGCGTGCCGTACCGCCTCGTCCGTGGCGGTACGGGCATGGCGTGTCAGAACGGACTTGCTGTTTCGGAGCTTGCAAAGCAACAAATCTCCAACAAAACGACGCACAAAGTCCGCATCTGACAGGCTCTCATACTGGCGCTTTCTCAGCAGCACATTGCCGCTGACAGGGCCACACACTCTTCCAAGAAAAAATCCGTTCTCCGTGAGAAAAGTAACGGTTACGTCATTCTGAGAACAGAATGACAGCAGCGCAGTTGAACATGTGTTCTTCCCGAACAGAACAATGGAACTGATCTGTGAGATCGGCACGGAGGCTTTTTCCGCGCCTCCAATAGAAACGCAGATATTTCCGTTTCGCTCAAATAAATAGCTTTCCGCCGTTGTGATGTACAAAGTTTCCAGCAGTTTCTTCATCGTTCTTCCATCGCCTCCTTACGCAGCTGCATACAGTAATCGGCGGCGGATCGCTGCACGTCGGGCAGGCAATGCTCCCGAAGGGAGCACAGCTTGCACTTTGCACCGAGCTCTGCCGGTGGAACCGAAAAACTGCGGCGAAATGCTTCGATCTTCCGAATCGTTTCTCTGACCAGTGTGCGCAATTCCGCTGTAAACGGAACTGCGTAGCGGCGATGTGACGTGATATAATAAATGGCTCCTTCCGGAATCTCGGTTTGAAACATTTCCTCCAAGCACATGGCCTGCGCACACAGCTGAATTTCATACTCCCGTTCCGCACGGAGCTTCCCATGCTTATACTCGATCGGGTATAATCTGGCCGGAAAGCACAGCGCCGGAATGCGGCAGCCGTCGGGAGCCGCCTCCGCCTCAATACAATCACATTTTCCCGCAACTCCCAGTATTTCGGAGAATACCGGAAACTCGTACAGCTTCGCAGAGTCTCCTCTGTGCTCTATGCGCTGCGTATGAACGCGTTCATGTTCGGCACGCCCTTTGGCCGTATCCGCACTTTCCGCCCAAATCTGTTCATTGGTCAGGAGCGCAGCACGCCGCAGGCAAAAGCCGGCATGGGACAGACGAGAAAGCGGGATCGGATCCCAATCATCCACGGCAGAACCAGTCTTCGTCTGCGGGAAGGTCATCCCATGTCACGGGTTCGGATGCACCTGTCTGAAAGCCGATCTGCACTCCCTTGGGTACTTTGTCCAGATAGACCAATGCATCATAGTCCCGATAGTTTCTGGGATATGCGACCGTCTCTTTTTTCATAACCTTGACCAGATCGAAGAGCTTGTGCGCAGGAGCGCAACCCAGCTTGGCCTGACGTGCCCTCTGCGCGGCATCGGTATCCGTTCCAATATGTTTGAAAATGATCAGCGGGGAAACCACCGCCATCTCGCCCTTACTGGCAGAATGGTCGTGCTCATACATATTCAGGATCGCTTCAAACAGGACGTTAAGATCCTCTTCATTAAATCCGGTCTCCTCGGCAAGGTTGGCGCTGATGAAGCCGCGCACCTCATACAGGCCAAACGGTATGATCTGCTTGCGCCCCATCGTGCGAAGCTTGTCCTCATCCTGCTCCTTCTCCCATGCCATGTAATCTTCCACGGTTGCGTCTTCCTTCACTTTGTCCGCAACTGCCATGCGGGTGATGGAAATATCCATCGGAAGAACCGCGTCCAAACTCTTTCCGTAGGTGATCTGCACGGGGCCGCGCACCTGCCCCGCGTTCGGTCCGGTGGACATGACCGCGCCAAAAGTACGCACATCATAGAACAGCTCACAGGCTTTCCTTCTGCCCGCATAAACGGCTTCCTTTGACTTCGCGCAGTCCTCAACACCGGCAGCCCGTCTGGCCTCGGCAATGTGGCGATTGATATTCGTCGCCTGCTGAATAATGATGTTCATGCCCGGCTCTCCCCCATGCGCCAGCTCGACGTAGTTCCGGATCCTGCGCTTGGTGGCGGCGTCGGTGATAAAGCCCTGCATGGTCTGCGGGTCGATCCGCGGCATATTGCCCATGTCCGGATCGCCATTCGGATTGGAATTGGTGCACGCAACGTAGTACATAAACTCGTATCTGTTCTTGATAGCCATCGTATATCCTCCTCTTATTCCCCAGTTTTTTTCTTGTCGGTTTTTCCCTGATTCAGCTTTGCTCCCATCTGATAGTAGCCCAAGGCGAAATAGGACTGCTGTTCCAGATTTAGGGTGACCGGAATGGACGTTCCAAGTGCAACAGCGATCTCTTGCAGCCTTTCCCTGTATTTTTCAGCAACCTGCTTATCCTCTATCTTTTCCAGATGGTGATTCGAACGGATGCTGAGCTGGCCGATGACCAGCGCAGGCGTCTGAATTGCGGAGGCATAATACCGCTCCACAATGTCGGTGTTGACATTGGGCATGGCCGTTTTTTGAATTGCCGCATAGACTGCCATCAATCCACCGCAGTGATAGGCGGCGTTTGCAAGGTTCCGATTGTATTCTTCCAAAATTTCTTCCTCCTGATGATTCATTCGATTCTTTCGCAGCAACCAAACCTTTAGCCATTGGCAGGCCAAGCCATTTGGCAGAGTGCTTGGGCTGTCTTCGCTGCTTAGCAGTTCAGAGCGAATATAGGCCAGCGCCTTTGCCGCAACGGCATCCGGCAGAACGCCGCCCGACAGGATCGCCTGAATCACTGCCGGCGTGATCCCCGCCAGCTCCCTTGACAGACGGTCAAAGGGTCGGCTATCGGTTTTCTGGAATTTCAAAAGGCGCAAAAGTCGCGCAGTCAGTTTTACCGGCGCGATATTCCCCGTGCCGTTCTGATTGGTCAGCGCCAGATCGGCATACCACCGATCCAAGCTGCGGCGGAGGTCAGCATAGTTGCCGCGTTCATACTTGCGGATCATAACACGGCTATTGGCACCCGACAGCAGCAGAATGTAATAGGACGCCTGCTCCAAATCGTGGACAGCTCGGCCGGAATAGACGCTTTCTGGAACTTGGTCGGCCTGCGTCCGTTTGGTCTGCTCATTGACCGCCGATCCGTTTTCCTCTTCCGGTATCTCGTAGCCAAAGTCGATGGCAAACAGCGGATCCTCCTCCTGTGGGATTTCGCGGTCAAACCAGTGGACAAACTTCATACCGGCAAGGATGGGCGCATCCTTCAGCAGATCGTCCAGTGCCGCCTTTACCACGCTGAAAGCCGCTTCCGAAACCGGTGCATTGGCCGCCTTTTTCTGGTTGTAGGAGCAGAAAGCGGCTTTGTCAAAGCAGATCAGCGCATCCCCACTTGCGTGACCCCCAACGACCCGCAAGCCCTGTATGGGGGTGGTGGTCGTCATGGGAACGGTAGGTTCTCCGGTGATCAGGCATAGCGCGGAGGGGGCTCCCTCACTTTTGGTGAATTGCTTACGGTAGGACTGCCACCATGCGCAAACCCTTTCCGATTGCAGTACTGATCGGCCGTTTACCCGAAAAGACACTCTGTCCGACGGCTTGATCTTCGCCCGATCCAGTTCGGCACGAATGGCTGCAAGGATCTCGGGCGTCTCCAGCGCACGGACGCAAACTTTCAGCAACGGCTCGGCCTCGGCGGCAGAGCGAAGCGCCTGCAAGAAAAAATTGCTCTTTGCCCCGAAACTCTCAGGAATCACGACAAGTCGTTTTTCCGCAAGGACGTTACTCTTGTCTTTGCCATTGGCCAAGCTGCCAATATCCGGACAGGGCACGGGTTCCTCGTCGCCCAGATAAACGCTGACATGGTCGTCTTCTTCAGAGAGGGAAATATACGCCCTGACGGTTTTTCCTACGAAACCGGAAGGCAGCGCCAGCTGACGGCGCACACCATAGTCATACAGCGCTCTCAGCACGTGCTGTCGCCCCCTTTCAGAACCTCCGGACTGTCGTAAGGGGGAACTAAAATAACGCCGTCCTCCATCACCGCATGGAACAGAGACATATGCACCTTTACCTTTTTCGTAACCTCCACATCCTCCGGTGTAAACAGGTCATAGAGCATCAGACCCGCGTCCATGGATTGACGGATCGGCTGTCGGACTCCGTCGCTTTCCTCAAAATAGCATACAAACTCTTTTAGTCCTAAGGAACATTGGTAATAGCATTTTCCCCCGCGAATGCGCCGCAGCGCCTGCTCATACAGCTGCGGCTCCTTCCCCGCAAAGGCGGGGCGCGGAATGATGGATGCCACGATCCGGTAGCGGACATCCTGCAACGCTACCGTCTGTCGCTGCGTTCGCTCCTCCTCCGCAAAAATCGGCTCTGTCCCGACGGTGCACTTGACCTCATTGCGTTTGAAGCTGATGTAACGAATGGGATTGAGCACCTCAATGCGATTGACGCGCCAATAGAACTCCTTCGGCTTGAGATAGATGGCCGACAGAATGCCCCTTGCGGCGGATGGCGTGGGGAAGGGATAGGTCAGCCGCTCCACCTTTGCGTAAGGCATGGAGAAGCAGGCAAAATCACCCCAGACTTCGATTGCGATTTCTTTCAAATAATGTTCACCTCCATGATTTGCTGCCCTGTCTTCCTTAGAAGCAGAGCCCTCCAAATAACAATTTAACTGTTTCAACTCATCAGCTGATTGTCCGCCAACCGCAAGTCGAGCGTTTGTTGAAAATCAGCTGTCAGTTATATTGTACATGTGCAGTTGCTGCTTGTCAAATCATTTTTCGCTTCAAAGGCGAAATCGCGCACAGCTCGCCTGATGGCGGCTATGTACTCAGAATATGAAATCGAACCGCTCCTCTTGGGGCAGATGCAGCCCCAACAGCGCGCAATACTGCCCCTGGTGCTGTGGGCGAAGCAAGTAAACATTGCTGTGCACCTGAACCGCAGAGCGTTCCCTGCACCGACGGGCAAAAGGAAGCTCTTCCGCATACATTTCCAAGTTCTTTGCAAAACAGGTCACGGTGATGGGCGCTGCCTCCTTCCGTAGCGCGCCGGTGATCCCCTGTTTTCGGAGTTCTCCGGTGACCCGTTCATACAGGTCTTTTTCTTTGGCATATGGCACAATGACCTGCGCGCCGGTGTTGGCAATCAGCCGGTACTGCTCCGCCGTTTGTTCAAACGACCTTGCCTCGATCGCTTTTCTCAGCTCCGGCTTGTCCGTAGTTCCGTCAAACAACCTCCGGTAGTATTCTCGGATCTCCTCCGGATCGTGAATGGAGAAAGGCGGCCGCATCTCCTGCACGGTGACAGCCGCATTGTTGTACCAACTGTCCGGATAGGGCATTCGACTGTCCTCTGGACGGAAGACGATCACTTGCCCCATGCCGCGGCCGTTTCGGTTGCAGCGTCCGGCGGCCTGAATGATTGCATCCAGCGGTGCCAAGGCGCGGTACATCACCCCAAAGTCCAAATCTACTCCGGCCTCAATACACTGTGTCGCCACCACACGACAGGGCAGTCCCTGTTTCAGTCTCCGGCAAATGGTCGCGATCTGCTCTCTTCGGTGCGCCGGACATAAGTCCGTGGTAAGGAAGTACACCGTCTCCGCCGGGCAGCGCCGCAATAGGGCATTGGCGATCTGCCGCGCATGGCGGCGCAGATTGACAATGACGCAGACGCTATCATATTGAGTCATTTCCTCCGCAATGGTCTCCAGCGGCGTTTCCCTCCCAAGGCGCCATTGTACGTCCACCCGCCGCAGGGTCTCAAACATCTTTTTGTGCTCCGGCAGGATCTCTCGCGGTGCCCAGTTGAGATCCTTTCGCGCGGCAAAGTCCGGCTGTGTCGCCGTGGAGAACACCATGGTGGTGTGATACCGGCCGCACAGTTCATTCACCGCGCGAAGCGTCGCGGAAGTCAGCGCGGCGGGCAGGCTCTGCGCCTCGTCGAATATCACAACGCTGTCCGCGATGTTGTGGAGCTTCCGGCAGACTGTAGGACGATCCGAAAACAGCGCCTCAAAAAAGCGGACCGAAGTGGTGATAATGACCGGCGCGCTCCATCTGGCGGCCAGCTCGCGGGCTTCCTCCGGCAGGTCGCTTTGACTGTGGTCGACGAGCACATTGGGGATGATTTTTGCATAAGTGTCGGCGCTTTGCTCGGCCAGTGTCAGGAACGGAAGCACAATAATGATCCGACTTTTCCCGTGCCTCAGGCAATGCCGCAGGGCAAAGTGCAGCAGCGCCAAAGTTTTTCCTGTGCCGGTGGGTGCCGTTAACGTATAAAGCCCCTCGGGTTCATCCCCCATTTTCCCGCACTGCACGAAAACCTGATCCCGATACGCATTCAGCGTTCGATCCGCAGTGGAATTGTGCTTGATCTCGTCACGATAAGCATATAGCTTTTCCAGAAGCAAACTCGGATCAAAATGATGATCCTCCGAGCGCTCCAGATATGTACCGTCATCATTCAGCGCGGAGGCCGTGTAGTCCGCGTCCACCAAAGCGGAAAACAGCATTCGGGTGTACAGCATAGATTCCAATTCACCGCTCGGCGGGGCGGAAAGCTTGGGCGGCCTAAAATCGGGAAAATCCCTTTGAAATGCGGCAATTGCCTCTTGCAGCTGCGTGAAATTTTCGATCGTCGGCGTTTTGCCGTCGTTTCCGTGCGCAACCTTTCTCTTATCCGCAATGGCGTGCAGCTCGCCCCTTATCATGTCGTATGCCACAAGGCCGTCGTGATGCCCGTTGACCGCCTCCACGACAGGGCGGCTGGCCACGCTTCCTCTATAGCAGCCCTCTAAAAAGCACGCACCGCCCAAAGCATGGTCTCTTCGCACGCACTTTCCGGCGAGCACCTTCCGAAATTCCTCGGAATACTTTCCAAAATCATGCACCTGCCCTGCCAGCTCTGCCTCATTTCTCATCCCCATAGGTTCCCCATATGTCAAGGCAAGCGCCGCCACCTTCTGCAAGTGCTCCTTTACGGTTTCTTGGTGTCCCTGTGAATTTTCAGATTTTGCAAAGTATTCCATCGTTTCCTCCATGCTGCGCGTTTGTTTCATTCCGCCGCTTCCCTCCGTTGTGTGAACCGTGTGTCACTCGTCTTCCGCGAGTGACACATTTTCGTCTTTAGTGCAAATTTTGTCACTTTTCACCATTTGTATTGTATCTTGCCCACGCAAAATTGTCAAACATTTATTCCTATCTCTTGAATGATTTTACATTGAAGGATTGCATTTTCTCGTTCAAAAAAAAACAGCGGAGCGCGGCGTTGAGGCAAACTGCCCCATCGCCACGCTCCGCTGCTTTCTCTATTTTGGTTTTGTCCGCGCTGTCTTTTCCCTTCTCTGGAAAACCATGTATCAGCTGCGCTGCAAGCAGCGATCACTTATGCCTTAAACGCAGAATAAAAGACAGCCCCCGATGCATTCAGAGAAAGCTCTGAATGCATCGGGGTTTTTGGTTATTCCATTCCTGTGGGAGCTGCACTTTCGCGTCCGAAGTCCGGCCGCCTCGGCAGCAGCGGAGCAAGTCAGCCTTGTTCCGCCCCGTCGTCTTTTCCGTCTATCCCTTGCAGGGAAAACGCAAAGTGCATCGCCAGCGCTTCAAACAGCTTGTGCATCACCCGTTCGGAGATCGAGCGGATGTCAAGGCGCTCGACAAAGCGGATCGTCTCTTGCAGCGTGTCCTCCGGAACACGGTAGGCACGCAGGCTCATGGTGAGAAACAGCCGCAGCTTCTTCTCCAGCGTCAGGTCTTCGTCACACGGGTGTGCCATGTAGCCGCGCATAATGCTGGCAGAGCCGATCTCCATCTCGTAAAAATCACGCCGGCTCAGCTCCGGCTGATATTGACCAAAGATCTGATACAGCTCGTTTGCCGTCTCACGAAAGATATATTCGGACGATTCCTTCTGCGTGTAGGCCTCGATGTAAATTTCCCGCAGGTTTTCGTTCAGCTCCGTCAGCGTCATCTGGATCGCCGTTTCGACCGCATAGACGAAGATGGGCGGCAGTTCCTGTCCTGCCGTGCCGCGCGCGGCGGTGAACTGGTTGGAAAACATAAACTTCGTCAGTTCCGTCAGCACGCCGTCCTTGGCACGAAAAATATTCTGAAATGAGCTATAGGAGACCTCCGCCTTTTCAATGATCTCCGCCAGTGTCGTTTTCTTATAGCCCTTTTCCAGAAACAGCTTCACACAGACGGTCAGGATCCGCTTCTTCGCGGGCAGGCTTGCGCTCGTCAGTGCCACGGCGGTCTCCTCCTTCGTTGGTGTATACACCAGTATTATAACGGGACATACACGCGAATGCAACAAAAATCTTGCCGCGCATTTTTCGGCAGCCGCCGCGCTCGTGTGCCAAATTGCCGTCACGGCAGCGCACACGCGCATATTCTCCCAAATTCGGCAAACAATAGCCCCGTACACTTTGTAAGAAGAGGGAGATTTTATGAAAGCAACTGGAATTGTCCGGAGGATCGACGACCTCGGTCGGGTCGTCATTCCCAAAGAGATCCGCCGCACACTGCGCATCCGCGAGGGCGACCCGCTGGAGATCTATACGGAGAAGGATGGCGAAGTAATCTTCAAAAAGTATTCGCCCATGGGAGACTTGCAGGATTTTGCCGCGCAGATCTGCGAGTCGATCGGCAAGAACACCGGCCACATTGCCGCCGTAGCGGATCGGGACGCGATCATCGCCGTCGCAGGCGCGCCGAAGCGCGAGCTTCTGGAGAAGCACAACTCCGTCGAGCTGGAGCAGCTCATGGAGCAGCGCAAGAGCTACCGCTATCGCACGGGTGAGGCGCGCCTGCGTCCGGCGGAGACGGTCGAACGTTACCACCTCGGCGTGGCCGCCCCCATCATTTCGGAGGGCGATCTGATGGGCTGCGTCATGCTGCTGATGGCGGAGGACGACGCCGCGCCCACCGAGTCGGAGCAGAAGCTGGCGCAGACCGTCGCCGGTTTCCTCGGGCGACAGATGGAAAGCTGAGCCGTTTCACCGCGTCCACCGCCCATGGGCACACAGGCAAAAAAACGCTCCCCTTGCAGACGGCAGCGCCACGCAAAGGGAGTGTTTTTATTTCGTATAATTCTCCGGTGGGTAGATGCACTCAAGCGTGTAGTTAAACTCGCCGTCCCAGTTGATCGACCAGTCGTAGACAATGGGACGTCCTACCTCGTTGTGCATCACGTAGTTGGATATGAGCGCAGCGGCGTGCGGATCAATGTGGAAACGCTTGCCGTATGTATCGCCGATGATCTCCGCGCGAAGCTGGTTGGTCGTGGAGGATACTCTCAGATGAAATTTCTGAATGATCATATGGATGATGGAAAGTTCCAGATCCTCCGCCTTCAGATCAGGCAGGACATCCTTGGGAATGTAGGCCTCGGCATAGCAGATAACCTCCCCGCCCTGCACGCCGCGGTTGCGCGACAGCTTCCATACCTCCTCGCCGATCGGCACACAGAGAAAGCTCGCAACAACTGCATCGGCACACACCGTCTCCAAGCAAACGTCGGAGATCGACGGCGTCTGGCCGGCCAGAAGGACGCTGCGTGAAAAAGACGGCAGGCGGTTGTAGCCATGCTGACTCGGCAGACCGCCGCCACGGAATGTCCCCTTGCCCTGCACCTTATAAAGGTAGCCGTTGCCGACAAGGCCGTTGATCGCCTGACGCACAGTCCCTCGGCTGACGTGGTAACGCTCCATCAGTTCCGTCTCCGTCGGAATCTGCTCACCGTATTTCAGCTTTGCAAGATCCAGCTTCAATTCTTCGGCGATTTGAAGATACAACGCCATTCCCCCGGGGTTCCTGCTCACCATACCGCTTCACTCCTTTGACGCGCTTGCCTTCTTCACTCTGAATTTTGCAAACGATCTGTCATTCTTACATTCTGCTGGAACATTATAACCGTTTTCTTCCAAAATTGCAACCATTTCACCAAAAGTAGGCACTTTGGTGCCGGTTCCGTATTTGGAGACCTTTACCGCTCCGGCTGCGTTGGCAAGCGTGACGCAGGTGTCCTGATCGCCGCCGCTGATCCATGCGAACATCAGCGCGCCCAAGAAGGAGTCGCCTGCGCCCATGCTATCGACAGCACGCACGCGGAAACCGCCGTACCATTTTCCGGCGTTCGTTCCCCGCCGTACATAGCAGCCGCGCCCGCCGGCTTTGACGATCACAAGCGCCTGTGTCAGGCCGCAGAGACGCTCCGCCGCCTGCTCCGGCTCCGCCGCGCCGCTTAAAATGCGTGCCTCGGTGTCGTTCATGCAGAGGACGGCACAGTCTCGATAGACCTGCTGCATCGCCTCCGGCAATATCTTGTCGGCAAGCGGTCCGGGGTCAAAAAAGACCGGCATCCCCAGCTCTGCCGCGTGCGCAGCGAGATGGAGCGACAGACCGTAAAACGGCTCCTCCGGATCGATCAGATAGTAGCCGCTCAGGCACATACCGCGGCACTGCTCAAGCTGTGCGATCACTTCCTCCTCCCGCGCGTAGTCGGCGGAGGCCAAGGAGCTGACGAAGCTGTGCGTGCCCTCGGCGTCAATGATACAGTGCGCGATGGGCGGCTGGAAGCCGGAAACAACGCGCATCGCGCTCAGGTCGACCCGTTCCTTTTCCATAACACCGCGCAGGAAGGCCGCGTAATGATCCTCGCCAATGGGGCCGGTGGGCAGGATGTTCCCGCCCATGCGGTTGAAGGCAAGGAGGATGTTGCCCTCACCGCCCGGCTCCATTTGCAAGTCGATCACCTGCCGTGAGGTACCGCCCAAGATGGGGAACGTGCCCTCCATTTCGAGGATCACGTCCACGGTGGACGGATAAAGAAGCAAAATGTCATGTGTTTTCATGTTTATTTCTTTGCGCGCGCCTGCGCGATCTCCGTCAATTCTTTTGCCGCCCACTCAAAGTCGAGCATCGGGTTGGCTTCCTTAAACTGCGCGTACCAGTCGGCGGGCAGCACATGGAAACCTCGATATGCACCGGCGATCATGCCGGCGATGCAGGCGAACGTATCCGTGTCGCCGCCGATGTTGGCCGCTGCCTTGATCGTTGCAAGCGGATCGCCGTCGTTGGCGGCGAAGAGGCCGACGGCAATCCCCACAGTGGGCTGAATGTCGCCGCTGCATCCGACCGTCTCTTCCAGGAGGATGGAGGCCTGCTCGGCGTTGTCGGCGCGGTAGACACAGTCAATGGCCTGCATCAGGCGCGGAAGCACGCGGGGACCGTAGCTCTGACGTGCCTTGCGGTTTCCGATCCGCTCGCCCTCCTTCGCGCCGTAAACCGCGGCCTTGAGGACGGAGGAGATCTGAGAATCCTCGCGCAGCGCCTCGGCGATGGCACAGGCAATGGCGCAGGCGCCGGAGTAGGCGTGCTGTGTGCCGTGCGAAACGCTCGTCATCGTAATCGCGGTGCGGATCGCGCCGTCCAGATCGCCGGGATTGCAGAGCGCGGCGGGCGCAATGCGCATCGCGCAGCCGTTGGAGAAACCGCGACCGTACGCCTTGCCGACCTTCGCCAGCTCCAGCGGGTCGCCGCCTGCCAGATAGTCCTTCGCCCAGAGGGACATCGTGGGGCCTGCGTTGCGCGGGTAGTACTTGGGATAGGATTTCGTCCAGTTGATCAAAGCGTCGGCTGCCGCCTGCACGGTCAGTTCGCCGCGCGTGGCGATCACGGCCTTTGCCATCTCATACATCTGCGAGGAGTCGTCCGTCACCTCGGCAGGCAGGTTGCCCGCGCCGTAGACGTTCGCGCCGGGGCCGATAAAATGATCAATCGGCCCACCGTACTCCTGAAGGATCTCCGCGCGGCTGTATGCTTCGCTGGGGACGCCGAGCGCGTCGCCCATGCCGGCGGTGACAAACACCATATCGGTATCCTCCAGCGCCTTGCTGATCTGGTTGCGGCTTTCCTCAGCGGCCTTGCGGCCGAT
>OIYT01001425.1_pt1 | contig 17120 bp, 14 predicted proteins | sample 1588201 | NCBI WGS metagenome assembly OIYT01 (sample SAMN03283260) | human gut metagenome | biome: human-associated habitat; material: feces | host: Homo sapiens | place: USA | collected 2013
CACGCCTGCCCGATGATGATGGGGCCGGAGCCGATAATCAGAACTTTCTTGATATCCTTCTTTTGTTTCACAGGAACTCCTCCTTTTGTGGATAATAAACAAGGTGTTGTTGCTTTTGCTTCTTCTTTATTGTTATATAAATAATCAATTTTCTCCGCAATCACTTTCGGATCATCGTCGATTACATATCCATTGTAATCATCTTTCACAAATTCCAACGGACCACCTGCATCCCTATGCACAATAACAGGTTTCTTTGCAAAAAAGCCTTCTAAGGTTATATATCCGTAATCCTCATCATATGCACCGAAATACACACACAAACATTTTGCATAATAATTTATCTTCTCTTCTTCTGATATAAAGCCTGCCAATCTGACTCTTTTCTGCAACTTGTTATCTTCAATTATCTTCTTCAAATATCTAATTTCTTCCTGACTTCCGCCACCCGCAACAACAATCTTCGCTGGTGTTTTTAGATATTTGGCCGCTTCAACAAGCAATCGCTGTCTCTTTATAGCATCAATTCGACTCGCATAAAATACGCAATCTCCATATTCATCACAATGTAACTGGTCAGAATTTAAAGGTGGGTGGTACAATACTTTCGAATCAATATCATTATACTCTTTTAATCTGTCAGATGTTGTTTGAGCTATAGTAAAAACATTTTTTGCTTCTTTCAAATATTTATTGTCGCAACATGTTATTAGATCCCTGATTTCTTCCCCATTTGAAGTTTTATCCAAATCTCCATATTGCGTTCCCCATAGATCATACGCTTGTCTATGTTGATGCATAAGCCATATCACTTTATTTTCATGTTTCACATAGTACGCAGGAAATTTCACAGCAATAACCTTATCAATTTTCTCGCCATTAACCTCTGTTAAATCCATCATACGCCCCATTGTCATACAATTCACTAATGATTTCCACGGATACCATTTAAACGGAATTGTAACTATATCAACCTGATGACCTCTCTTTTTTAATTCACTCGCAAGCATATCCACAAGTATTTCTGCTCCACCCGTTATGAATGGCACTTGAACTGTAGCGATTGCTATTCTCATAACACTACCTCCGTCATCTTCTCAATTTCCTTTAAGAACTGTTGCCTAATATTGAAATATGTAAATCTACTCTCATAGTTTACTCTACCGCAACGTATAAGTAGCTTTCTTGCCTCTTTATTATCTTTAATTTCCTTCAATGCCGCTGCAAATTCTAATGGATTACGGTCAAACAACAACTGATGCTTCCCAATTGTTTCTGGTACTGCACATTCTCTCAACGCAACAACAGGAAGGTCAAAACTCTGCGCCTCTATTACAGGTACGCAAAAGCCCTCATGCTCACTACAGCAAACCATGACATCGCTTCCCAAATAATAAGACATTAACGTACTATCTGTTATTTCGCCCACAAATTCCACTAACGGAGCGATACCGTAAGCACGAATTCTTTCTTTTACAAGATTATTGTACCCTGGTAACCCCTCGTCAAATTTTCCTATTATACGTAACTTTATATTAGTATCATAATAAGCACAATATGCTCGTATCACATCTAGCAACAGTAAGTGGCCTTTATTTGGTGCGACTCTTCCAACAAAAACAACATTCAAAACCGTCGATTCAACAAGCGATTTCAAAATTGCTTCATCTGGAATGTTTTTGCTCCAACTTTCGATTTTGTTAAATGGTGGACAAATGCCTATTCTTCCCGAATCAATATATTTCAAATCTTGTGCATTATATCTTGAATCGCATAACCAATATGCATCACTCAATTCCTTTTGCATCAACACTGTTTGCTTTCTTCCTAATTTACATTGTTCATACGCAAATTGATTATATGGTTCAAAAAATTCCTCTGGTGTAATATTATGGTACCGAATGATTATTTTCGCCTTTGCCCCTCGTATTTTTTCATACCCTTTATCCCATCTTACACTATGATGATAAATCACAATAACGGAGCTATTTTGTAATAATCCGTTCAGTTCCTGTTCCTCTATATAATCCACTTCTTTATTTAAACGATTATTCGCATATACTACACAATGATGTTTTTCATTCAATATTTTGAACATTAGTTCAATATCATTTCCAATTGCATCATGGCTCGTTACGGTTTCATGCATAATGACAAATTCTCTTTTTTCCATTTATTTTAACACCCGCTTTCTCAAAGTATTCAGCTTTCGAAATAAAGGAATTTTTTTCATTTTTAATTTCAATTTTTTTATCATATACGCCTTATATAACCCTTTTATTTTTATCTGGCAATTTTGGGCTTCCTCTGATTTAACCAACGAGTGTAATATAATTTCTTTATATGTAAACCCATTTTGCAAAGCTTCTAGGTTAGATCTCATGCCCTCTTTGTCAGCTTCCCGTCCAAGCACCCATCTATATGCTAGTTGTATAAATCGTTGCCCATCATACTTTAAGATATTGGATGCCTTCATGACCTTTTTATCACAATCAACCACTATAAAGTCTTTATACGCTGCTTCTTCCGACAATCCTATTTCATAAACCATTTCAAACTTGGACATTTGTTTATTCTCAAGCTTCCCTAGATAATAATTCAAGCCTTGCATATCTGGTTTTCTCCTTAAAATAGCCTGATACACAGCATCTACAAATTCTATTCCTTCTAATTCTTTTAATTTCGCATATGAAATGTTCTGAACTCCATCCTGTTCATAAAATGGCACATTAAATCCCTGCATAGGTAATTTAGCTATCCTTTTCGACTCATCCAAAATTTTACTATACAGTTCACTGAATTCCCAAAAAGACTGATCAAAAAAATCAAGACTTTTATCCTTGCAGACCGTATTTTGAATCAACATAATTTCATTATCCAAATTCATTTTTATTCTCCCTAAACAATAGCACAAATTTCATTTTTTAATGCTACATAGTTTCTGTTACAAAATATCTCAAAATACTATTTTCTTCTTTGTCTATTTTTATAACCACTTTATATACATCTCTTTTTTCTTGTGTAAATTGATCTAAGCAAATCTCAACATATCCATTCGAACTTGCTAATTTTGTTTGTATGATATTGTTTGAGTCGACCTGACACTCTACAATTTCTGTTTCTTTCCACTCTTTTTGATCATTTTTATAAAATTGCAACTTTAAGCAAGTTTTTTTCGTGTAAATAACCATCCGATCTTTTACTGTAAAATGTCCTACAATCCATTTACCATCTCTTTTTTCTTTTTTTGTTTCAGTCCATCCTTCAACAAAAATTGTTCCCGAACTTCTATCCAATGCATCTAACACAGAAAAGTCATCTATATTATTAGATTCTCCCGTTTCTAATTTACCAATACACTTTGCCGGAATCCCCCCATATATGGTATTCGCCGGCACAACAGTACCAGGCACAACAACCGCCCCTGCTGCAATAATTGAATTATCACCTATTTTAGCCGGTCCCAATATTGTACAATTAGAAGCCAACCACACTCCTGTTCCTATAATAATGTCACAGCCATTTTTTAATTCAACATCTCTTCTTAATAAGCCCTTTAGGTTCTTATCGTGATTGCCCGCTAATATACTTACTCCTGAACCCGAAAAAGTATAATCTCCTATATAAATCTCTCCTGAATTTGTATTAAACATGCAAGACGGGACTGCTGCCAATTCAGAAATATGCAAACGTGCTTCATCCCCCCATAATATATAATTTTCACTCAATTTTTGTTTTAATTTTCTTAAATACTCTGGCTTTAATTGCAGATGTATAAGAGAATTTATTTTTTCAATAGAATCCGTCAAACATCTTTCAATATCCTGTTCTGTTTTATATAAACTATCCACATTTTTTTGAACGCCCCGAATGTCTTCCATTCTGTCAGAATTCCAATGTTTCAGTTCCTCTATTTGAAAAAATATTTCAGCATTTTGCTTTTCTCGCCTTTTATCGCAATCCTCTGCTTGCTTCTGTAAGCAGTATATTTTATCAATATGTCTTGGCAATTTCACAATTGCTATAATTAAGCGTATTAAATACCCTATTATAGGGATTTTTTTTAATTTTTCCACAAAAATCACCCTTTATTTTACTTTCCACATATGTGGAAGACTAATAATTCCCACTTCACTTTTCACATTTTGAATGTTAACCGTGCATGCTTCTCTCCAAAAATCGTAATTAAATCCATCTGGTCTATGGAACGCCAAATCAATGGTATAGGTTCCCGCATTTACTGGCATTCGATCAATCTTCAAATCTATATATCCTTCGCCTTCTAACACATTGGACGATGAATAATCAATTAATGTATTAGAGCCATAAATATATACCTGATCACTTCGATAGATTGCAATACCGAATACTACATCTTCCAGTTTTTTCTCCGCCTTATAATCGATCCGTACTACAAATGGCTCATCATTCTGAAAATCCACACATTCTTTTCCGTTTCTATCCAGAACCGTAACCTTCTTCATATAGACTTCACGACTCCCCCAGCGTTTTTCATCTTCTTGTTTATTTTCTTCTTCCGTTTTTTCTTTCTGTTCCGTCCCCTCGTTCTGTTCTTCCTCCACATAGCTTCCATCTATTTTATTCGATTTCAATTCTTGTATCGCTTTGTTTTCTTCCTTTTGCACTTCCGCTTTTTTCGCTTCAAGCTTCTTCTTGCGCTCCGACTCTTTCTGACTCATATATGCCATATATTTCGGATCAACAATTCTAGGAGCTCCTTCTTCCCGTATCTCGCCTTCGTGAATCCAAATACTTCGCTCGCAAATCTGCTCAATCTGAGACAGCGAATGTGAAACTATCACTATTGTTGTGCCTGCCTTCTTAATTTCCCGTAGCTTATTAAAGCACTTCGCCTGAAATGCCACATCTCCAACCGCCAGGATCTCGTCAATTAACAAAATATCCGCATCCACATTAATAGCAACTGAGAATGCCAATCGCATATACATACCAGAAGAATATGTTCTTACCGGATTATCGATGTAATCTTCAAGTTCAGAGAATGCTATGATATCATCCAATCTCCGATCTATCTCTTTCTTGGATAACCCAAAGATAGATGCATTGATATAGATATTCTCACGTCCACTCATATCCGGATGGAATCCAGCACCAAGCTCAATCAAGCTAGAGACACGTCCAGCCATCTCAATCGTTCCACTGTCCGGGTACATGATCCGTGTAAGCAATTTCAATGTTGTACTCTTACCACAACCATTATGTCCGATCAGTCCGATTGCTTCACCCTTTTTTACTTCAAAGCTGATATCCTTCAGCACCTGACGTTCTTCGTATCGTCTGCGATTCCGGAACAGTACCTTCTCCTTGATCGTACTTCCTTTATCCAGATAAACTTTGAAACTTTTCGTTATATGATTAACTTCTATTGCATTTTCCGGCTTCATCTACATTTCCTCCGCGAAGTGTTTCTTCATGTGCCCGAACAGCAACCATCCTACCACGAGCAACACAAGGCTGAATATAAATCCATGCAACAACGTGAATAGCTCTGGGGCGCGCTTATAATATAAGATATCCCTGTATGCTACGATAATCGGTGTCATCGGATTCAGATAGAAAATCTTCCGCATATGCTCCGGCACCATATCGATACTATACATAACTGGAGACAGGAACTGCCACGCCATCGTAATAATCGCGATAATATGTTCCAGATCACGTAGGAACACCGTAAGTGCTGATACGATCATTGTAATACTGATGGCAAGCAAATATTCTGCCAGAATAATAACCGGCAGATACGCAAGTGCCCAAAACGACACTCCCTTTCCCGATATAATCAGCACAGCAAATACAACAACAAAGCTCAGCAACATATTCACTAATTGGCACGTCACATGTGCAATCGGAAGAATCTCGCGTGGAAAATAGATCTTGCTGACCAGATCTTTCTGACTGATAATACACATCGCACCTGCCGATATCGAAGCACTAAAGAATATCCACGGGATCAAAGCCACAAACAAGAACAGATAATAATCCTCTATTCCCGCGCGCATGATGTTTGAGAACACAACAGTATATACCACGAGTTGCAACAACGGATTTAGAAATGTCCATGCAAATCCAAGTACAGACCCTTTGTATCGCCCTCGCAAATCCCGCTTGATCAGGCTACTGATCATCGTCCGATATTCATATATTTCTTTGATTGTCTTCATTTATATGCCCTCTAATATTTCTTTTATTGCATTCTTGACGCAAGTCCATGAGTAATTTGTCTCTACATACGCCTGTGCCGCTTCACCCATCTGATTACGAAGCTGACTATCATTTATAAGTACATCTATAGCTTCCGTGCATTGCATTTCATCTTCATATGCAAAACCGCCATTACTCTTCTTGCAATGTCCCTTCAACACTTCGCATTTTCCATTTACCAGCACTGGTACAGCAAGCGTCATCGCCTCTAATACAGAGATAGACAGACTCTCGAATTGGGACGGCAGCCATAACGCTGTGGCACCTGCTATCCCATCGAACTTTTCCTGTTCCGAGACAAATCCCAGACATCGTATCACCGGTGATTCTGGAATCTCCATGAATTTCTGCCCCATGATCACGAGTGTGACGTCCGGATGCAACTGACTGTAACGCTCGAAATATTCAATCATCTGCTCACAGCCCTTGCTTATATCTACCCTTCCAACATAGATTAAATATTTCCCTAAGATTCCATATTTCCCCCGGAACCTTCTGTTATCTATATCTTTCGGCACGTCAATTCCTACACCAGTTACAACGGATGGTATCGACTCATTATGAAACAACTGATTGACAAACTTCTTCTCTTCCTCTGTCAGATAGACAAACGCCCTGGGACTTTCAAACAATTCTCTGTATGTTCGAAAATATATATATGGTTCATCATGTGCCGTTGGAATCAGCACTGCCTTATCCTTTACCTCCGATAATCCCATAACTGCGGGATAATATAAGTATGTTACAAAGACAAATACATCATACCGATCTTTGTGTTCCCGTATATATCGAATTAATTCCGGAGAGTACGGTCCCTGTGCCTTCACCCACTTGTCACCTAACCACTTATAATTCATGTGGAGAGTTCGAATGAGCTTCGAAAGCACTTTCATCCAGAATGTCCTGCGCCTGCACGCAACCGGAAATCTTCTTACATGGACACGATGGATATCTTCTTCGTCCTTCTCATAGTAGTTGCTCCAATCCTCATAAGAAACCGCCTTCGTCGTCAGCACCTCGACCTCATACTCGTCCGATAACTGTTCCGCAATCAATCGGGTATAATATTCCGAGCCACCATTTACCTCTAAGCCATATCTCTGATTTATAAATGCAATCTTCTTCATAATCGAGTCTATCGTATTCCCTTTGTATTCTTATTATAACCATATGCCCTAAGCAGATAATCTGTTGTATGGGCGATTCCAAGTTGACACCTGATCTTTGCCTGTGCTTTTCGCGAAATCACATTTCTATAATCGATATTATCATGTAGAAGGCGTATATATCTTCTTGCATAATCTACATTTGGTTCTGCCCATTCGCTGCCTTTATCATATGGGCCAATCCTCTCAGTAAGCTTAACAAGGTCATACTTCACCAGGCAGGCGGAATCGACATCCATAAATTCTGTCGTTGCCGACCAATCTGTCGCGATCACCGGTTTGCCAAGATACATTGCTTCCGCTGCAGGAAGTCCAAAACCCTCACTTCGATGCAAAGATATATACACATCCGCGCATGATTCTAATGATTCCACCTCGCTTCTGTCAAGGTTTCTCGTGATGAATTGTATATATTGGTAATTCTGCAACCGTAGCCGCAATTCCTGCAATTGTATCTCGTCGATATGATTGATCTTGATAATCAGACCAATTTTACGCTTATTCGCTTCCTGCGCTGGGAAAGTACCTTCGAACGCACGCAACATGCCCTCCGGATTCTTTCTCGCACTAATACTCTTAAAATCATACATGAACAGATAGTAGAAGACTTCTTCTTCTAGCCCAAAGTATGTTCGATCATACACAACCGGTTCCTGTATATGAATATAGTATGGGATTTTCACTACGGGTTTTTCCGTGTATTTCCGCATACAGTTACATATGAACTCCGATGGTGCCCATATCGCATCCACTGTATCAATACACGGAAGCCATTGCTTCGGAAGTGTCTGTAATTCCCATAACCAGAACGAAATATTTCTCCGATAATCAAGTACTGTTTTTGTAATCTCACAGTACTTAAGCGGCCATTCGTTCATATTGATATGAATAAGGTTTGTATCATATCGCGGTTCTTCTGTAATATACGAATCCCAGCTGTTCTCGTTATGATCCAGTCGACCAGTCTGATTTACCTGAATAATCGCAAAAGGAATTCCGCTCTGTTTCAACATTTCTGCCAAAATTCTCGCGCTCTGTCCGAGTCCGGTCTCTGCTTTGATATCGCAGATCAGGTTGATGCCCTGTGGATATTTCCCTTCTTTGTAAGGCAGAACCCGCCGATGTTTCATCAACATCCGCTTTGTATATATTGCATATCGCATATCTATTAATCGCTCTTTCAGCCATTGCGGACAGAGCTTCTTTAATTTACTGATATTCATATCTTATAACCATTATCTACTATTCTCTAACCAATGAAGCAGTTTCCCTGCTTCTGCGCCCCAATCATACTGTCGTATCGTGTCACAACTCCGATTCTGTTTGTCTTTAAGGATTTGCTGCAGTTTTTCCATCAGATCCTGCATATCTTCACTTCGGAAGTATTCCGCTGCCCCACCAAGTACTTCTGGCATAGACGCCGCATCCGATGAGAGTACCGGCGTTCCACATGTCAGTGCTTCCACCGGAGGGATACCAAATCCTTCATAGATTGACGGAAATACAAATACATCCGCATCGTGATATACATACGGAAGCTCATCGTCCCCGACAAATCCCGTCAAGTGAATATGCTGTTTGACATCATCCGGGATCCCATCCTGCAATGTGTCTACCATCCAGCCTTTTCTACCGACCAACACCAATTCATGGTTAATTGTTTTATTATACCGCATTTTTGCATATGCTTCAATCAGAAGCCGCATATTCTTGCGAGGTTCAAGCGTGGACAGACACAAGATATAATGTTCCGGCAATTTCAACCGTTCACGAACCTGCATATCCACAGCTTGTTCGTAAGCAAACTTTGTAAAGCACTCCGATACCCCATCATAGATCACGGCTACCCGCTCCGGTTTCACATGCAGGCGTTCCATGATTCTTCCCTTAGAGAATTCTGATACCGTTATGATCCTCTTGCCACACATAGCCGCCTTCCGGTACAGAATCCGGAAATACGCGATCATACTCCGCTTATTTGTCCCCGGGCAGTCCCAGCATCCTACATCATGAATTGCACTGATTGCCTTCTTCGAGAAGAAGAGGAATGGCGCAGGAAACGCAGGGAACAAATAATAGTCCGCCTTCACCCGCCACAGCTTGAGCGGAAGAACGATCTGGGCGAATACCAGCTTATTTCCCCCTCGGATCACCATCTTCCTTACATTCGGAAGCTTCATTCGGAATGCCGGATGAACCTCATTCTTGAACGCAAGGATATACGTCTGCTCCGTATGCTTCACAAGTTCCTGTGTAATTGAGAGTGCAAACCGCTCGATGCCGGAGAAGTTATCGGCAAGCGAAGTCAGGTCAATGAATATCTTCATAATGCTTATGATTCCTGTATTTGATGAGTATTGGCAGGATGCACACAGCATCCTTTATATAGCGTCCTGCCAGACGCTTCGGTTCCTGCAGCGTCCGGTACAGCCATTCAAGGCCATGTTCAGACATCCATCGTGGGGCACGCTTGCGGTTACCCGCGATGAAGTCGAAGCTCGCACCAAGACCAAGGGATACCGGCACTCCCATCTGTTTATAATACCGGTACAGAAACTTCTCCTGCTTCGGCGTACCAAGTCCCACGACTAATATGTCTGGGTTCACAGTCTGTACACGTTGAATAATCTCATGCACAGCGCTCCTATCCTGTTCGAATCCAATTGGTGGTGCATAGCACCCCGCTATACGAAGCCCCGGATACTGCTTCTTCAGTTTTTCTGCTGCCTGTGCTGCAATTCCTTCTCCCGCTCCAAGGAAGAACATTGTATATCCTTTGTTTGCCGCAAGCTCTGCCAGACGCGGGAAGAGATCAGAGCCGGATATCTTCTCACGGATTGGCGTCTTCCGTGCCTTCGCGATCCATAGAAGCGGTTTGCCATCTGCCAGAATCAGATCTGCATGCGCATACGCTTCCCGGAAGTACGCATCCCGCTCAATCGTGACGATATGATCCAGATTCGGTGTTACGACGTAGGCCGGCTTCCGGCCCTGCACCATAGCATCAATCCGGTCAAGTGCCTCTTCCATCGATATATTATCTATCTCTGTGTTCAGTAATTGAATTCTACCCATAATCTTCCTAATGTTCTACATAGTACTGATACATCTCTTTGACAGCATCCCAGATCGTATATTCCGGTTGCCAGCCAAGCTCCGCCTGTATCAAGCGGTTGTCACAGCAGATCCGTGGGGTATCCACCGGGCGCACACGTGCCGGATCGACTTCCACAGTCACCTTCTGTGAACATAACGATATAATATAATCAAGCATCTCACGGATGCTATACGCCTGCCCGGAACCAACATTATAGATACGATCACACCGGTCGCTCTCTACGATCATACGGTATGCACGTACAATGTCCTTCACATGACTGAAGTCACGGATTGCTGTCAGATTCCCTACCTGCATGCATCCCCGCTTCCCAGACTTCTCAATCTCCGCCACCTGCTTACAGAAGCTCGGCAGTACGAAGGTATCCTTCTGACCAATCCCGGTGTGATTGAACGGACGAACACAATAGATTTGCATCCCATATCGTTCCCGATATAGCTTCGCGAAATTCTCCTGCGTCATCTTCGAGATTCCATATGGATTGTTCGCATTGAGCGGTATGTTCTCATCAATATCCGCCTCTGTTGTCTCGTATTCCTCACTGCTGCCGACAAATAAGATACGCGGGCTCTGCGGAAGTGTTCTTGCCGCCTCCATGATATTGAGTGCACCTACGACATTCACTTCGATTGTCTTCTGTGGCATCCCCCACGACATACCGACACTGCTGATTGCTGCCAGATTCACGATCACATCCGGGGCGATATCCTCGATTACCTGCTTCACGTTCCCGGCATCCAGCAGATCCGCCTGACGGTAGTCCACCCTCGCATCGAGCTTCACACACTCTACGATGTCGCTGCCATACACCTGATAATCATGCGCAAGGAACTCCTGAGCGAGGTAATTCCCGACAAATCCGCCGACACCAAATATAATTACTTTCTTCATAATCTCTTCCATCCCAATATACGGAAAGAAGGGAGCTAGATTCGTAGCTCCCATCTATACACTATATTACTTACTGCAGACCTGCTTCCTTCTTCGCAAGCGCAAGGTCATGTTCTGCCATGATTGCACACAGTTCTTCGTAACTTGTCTTCTGCGGATTCCAGCCAAGCACGGTCTTCGCTTTTGTCGGATCTCCCCACAGATTTACTACATCTGTCGGACGGAACCACTGTGGATTGACACATACAAGCATCTTGCCCGTCTTCTTGTCATAACCCTTCTCATCCATGCCTTCACCCTTCCACTCAAGCTCGATGCCGTCGTGTGCGAACGCAAGTGTCGTAAACTCACGAACTGTATGCTGCACACCGGTTGCAATAACAAAATCATCCGGTGTATCCTGCTGCAGGATCAACCACATACATTCCACATAATCCTTGGCATAGCCCCAGTCACGCAGGGAATCCAGGTTACCAAGTTCCAGGTGATCCTGTAAACCACATGCGATACGTCCGGCTGCCAGCGTAATCTTTCTCGTTACGAAGTTCTCACCACGTCTCTCAGATTCATGGTTAAACAGGATACCATTGCATGCGAACATACCGTATGCTTCACGGTATTCCTTCATCATCCAGAAGCCATACTGCTTTGCAACTGCGTATGGGCTATATGGATGGAATGGTGTCTTCTCATTCTGTGGACACTCCTCCACCTTTCCGTATAACTCAGAAGTTGATGCCTGGTAGATACGACAGGTCTTATCGAGTCCCAGCATGTGTACTGCTTCAAGGATACGAAGCACGCCAAGCGCATCTACATCTCCCGTGTACTCTGCTGCATCGAAGCTGACACCCACATGGCTCTGTGCAGCCAGATTGTAGATCTCATCCGGGCGTACCTCATTCACGATACGGATGATACTTGAAGAATCTGACAGATCTCCATCATGCAATGTAATGGAATTTGCTGCGATCAGATGATCGATACGTTCTGTCGTCGATACGGAAGAACGGCGTACAATACCATGTACCTCGTATCCCTTCTCAAGCAGAAACTCTGCAAGGTAAGAACCATCCTGTCCTGTGATACCTGTAATAAGTGCTTTCTTCATCTTCGTTTAATCTCCTTATTCTTTATTCCTATAATATTTATGATTGTGAATACTTATATTCTTGTTCGTTTGTTTCGCGTTGCTCATCTAGCAGCGGATCTTCAGTACTTCCGTATTGCCCTGAATCCTGCATCTTCCACTGCCTGCAGGCAGGAACAGACAGTCCCCCTTCACGAAGGAAACCTGATTACCTTCTCCATCACGTAATATTCCATGTCCCTCCAGACACAAGATTACCTGGAACGATGCATCCTTTACTTCGAACCCGCAGATCGGCTGCACGTGGATGCGTTCCGTCTCGAAATACTTGCAAGTACGCAGAATCTCTCTCGCACATCCCGGTTCGTACTGTACCATACGGGACGACTCCTGTTTCTCAGTCAGTGCTTCCATGTTCATGACACGAACCGCCTTGTCAAAGTGCAGTTCCCGCTTCTTTCCATTCTTATCTACACGATTATAATCATAGACCCGGTAAGTGACATTCGAACTTTCCTGGATCTCGGCTACCAGAATTCCGGCTCCGATTCCATGTACAGTTCCCGCCGGCACGAACACGACATCACCCTTCTTCACATACTGCTTATGCAGATGCTTGTCCAGCGTCCCTTCTTCTACCGCCTGGCGCAGGATCTCCTCTGTCACCGGATGCTCGAATCCATATATAAGATGTGCACCCGGTTCTGCATCGAGTACATACCACATCTCGGTCTTGCCGTTCTGATGCTCATATTCTCTCGCATAAGCATCATCTGGATGCACCTGCACGGAGAGATCTTTCTTCGCATCAATAAACTTCACCAGAATCGGGAATTCCTGTCCTTTGGGGATCTTCGTTCCCATATATTCCGGGTGTTCCTCCAGAACCTCCGCGAGTGTCATGCCGTCATATACTCCGCCCACAACTGTACTCGGTCCATCTGGATGTACGGAACATTCCCACGTCTCCGCAAGCGGGGATAAAGGAATATTCTTCTTATACTCTGTATTCAGCCGGTCGCCGCCCCACAGGTAATCCTTGCCGACCGGTTTCAATTTCAGGATTCCCATACTATTCTACCTCGTATTTCTTCTTATCGCTCACACTGATCTCATCGCCGAGCTGTACTTCGATCATACTGATATCCGTCTTCGCCGTAACCATATGCTTGCAACCAGCTGCAATCGTCACAACATCACCGGCTTTAAGTTCCTGCTCCATGCCTTCCACGTATGCGGTTCCGGTTCCGCTTACCACTGTCCAGACTTCGTTTCGATAGTCATGGCTGTGATAGCTCATGCTCTCACCGGCGCGGATGGTTACTTTGACGGTCATAGATCCCGGTTCTACATCCATAACCTCGTAGGTTCCCCAGGACTTCTCTTCGTACTTCGGTGCATTATCAAGCTTCTCCACGTATGGTTTCATATAACCACTGCGTTCCTTGTCTGATACAAGGATTCCGTCGCCGCTTGCAGCGATCACCATATCCTTGCATCCCATACAGATGATTGGAATCGCAAGCTCATTGACCACCTGTGTGTTCTCACAGGTATCATCCAGAATGACATTTCCCTTCGTCGGGTCAGCCATAACTTCCGCCATCATATTCCATGTCCCGACATCCTTCCAATCGCCGTCATAACGGAGCACCTGGATGCTCTCTTCCTTCTCTACAACTGCATAGTCGAAACTGATCTTCGTCAAGGTATCATACTTCGCATAGAGATCTCTGTAATCCGCGAAATCAATCATGCTATGTGCTTTGTCAAGCAGATAGCCCAGACGGAATGCGAATACGCCGCCATTCCACAACGCGTGCTGTGCGAGATATTTCTTCGCTGTCTCTGTATCCGGTTTCTCCTTGAATTCCTTAACCGCACTGACTTCATCTCCGCTCTCCGGGATGATATATCCATACTTCTCACTCGGATAAGTTGGTTCAATACCCATCAGAGTCAGGTTCGCAGCACCTGTCTCAACAAGTTCACCCATCTTCTGAACAGCCTCATAATAACTATTCTCTACATATGGATCTACTGGGCAGACTGCCACGCTTTCTTCCCGTGATACATGCATCTCATCATAGAGATATGCTGCTGCAAGCGCGATTGCAGGGAATGTATCTCTTCTGCAAGGCTCGACACAGATAGATGCTTTATCACCCAGCTGATTCTTGATCGCACTCGCCTGTGATTTGCTTGTCGCGATCGTGACAGTCGCATCCTGATCTACAGCTGTAATCTGACGGTACACACGCTGTACCATCGACTCATATTCCCCATTCTCATCTTTGAACAGTTTCACGAACTGCTTACTTCTTACATCGTTAGAGAGTGGCCATAACCGCTTCCCACTTCCTCCGGATAATAATATAATATTCATAGATTCCTCCTTGAATTGTATTTCACGCCATATTTATGCTGATTCTACACGATTTTAATATGTTTTTCAACTATTCCCGTTATTTCCCTGTTTTATTGTCATTTTCTGTATTTTTTCCTACAGATTCCTGTATGGATTGCCGTCTCGAGGTTGCAATATGCAACTTCCACCCTCGAGTCCTCAATCACTGCGTATCCCGGTAGATCACATATCCATCCACTGTCGCGGCTGGCTCATAGCCATTATATTCCATCGCGCCAAAACCATTTTCTTCCGGGAGCACAATCAGGTTCGCATGATGTGCACGGGCAAGCTCCGTGAATCTGCGGCAGTCACCGCCATTTACCGCCATCATCTGCACAAGCTCCAGGATCTCCGGATCCTCGATCGGCTGGATATAGGTCTCCGCATCTCTGCCATAGACCATGCGGATCCTGCCATCGTACTGGCGCAGATAACTGTAGAGCGATGCAGGCGCGATCACAATCGGTTCCTCTTCGAGTTCCAGAAGCTTCGCTCCGACATCGAGCGTTGCCTGCGGAAGCTTATATGCATTCTCTGCCTTGGTCCATACACCAGGCTGCTGGTACAGATTATCTCCCTTCACGAAGAGCACCACAATCATCACAACCGTCAGCACCGGTGCCACCCATACCTTCTTACACAGGGTTCCAAGTTCCATCACCGCGCAGGCAATGACCGGAAGCATCGGTATCATCCACAACATACGCCAAAACGCGTAGGTGATGAGTTTCGTCCAGATGAGCCCATAGCAGACCGGATTCAATATCACGAGCATAATCAGCACAGATGGCCAGAATACCATCCGCCGCTTCTCCTTCCCACGGAAGGCTAAGAACACAAGGCTTACGAGATAGATATACGGAAGCGGACTGTGATTCATATACTGCTGTATGTAATTCAGGACTTCATGTGTCCACTGCGCTATCATGTAAGGTGTATTCTCCCTTTATCCATTATTGCACGCGGTTTCTGGTTGATGTGATTCATATGCCACATGTTCTATACCCGCCTGCCAGATTACTGCTTCATATAGTTCGCCAAGACTTCTGCTGTCATGGCTTCTTCTCCGATTCTACCGTACCAGCGCATACGAAAGTCCATAGACGATCGTAGGCACACACGCCAGCAGAACTAACGGTAATTTCTTCACGTGCTTCGTAATGATCGCATACCATATGCCATAAGTCCCGATCATGATTCCGGAGAAGAAGATTCCCATTCCGGACATGAGGCACATCGCCATCGCCGCCGGAATCAGCAGGATATAGCCCGCTGTGTGTGCAGCATGATGGTACAGCCGGCACAGAAGATAGGTAAGAAATGGTATCATCACGCCAGCAACAACCGCCTTCCCCTGCCAGATACGTACAAGCGAGAAATACGATTGATTGTATACAGACTGTCCGAACGTCATGTTCGCTGCAGCCACAATCGCCACGAAGAGGAAACTCTTCGTACGATCTCCATGCGTAAGCAGATTACCGATTAAGTAATCCGCCATGTACCCTGCCAGAAGCAGGAATGGTGGATAGACACTATGTGCCAGTATCGTCGGATGGACATGCCCAAGCTTCGCAAGCATGGCAAGATAGATTGACCACGGAGAACTTACATCCTTCACCATCTCGCCGATGAAGCTGCCCGTATAGTTTCCATTTCCCGGATGTGTCAGGAACATCTTCCCAGTGTTATATGCGTCAACTGCATTTACGACGAATCGAGCGTCGTCCTCATCCAGATGCATATAGCGGATATATTTGTAGATCTGGTAGCCAACAAGTGCCGCCGCAAGCACAATGGCGAATATCTGCCACGGAAGGTTAGTGCTTTCATGCGTTATATTCTTTCTTTTTGTCTGCCGTCCTGTATCTGACACAGATTCTCTATCTGTCCTCGGGGCTCCCATTCCGGCACACACACATACGATCAGCACGACCACGGCAGCGACCACGATTGCCACCCACAGGCCGGTCACGACCAAAAACTTGCTTCGAAACAGGATGAACGGTACAGCAATCAACTGGAAGATTGCCCACATCATCACATGTCCTATTACATAGACAAAACTTATCTCTGCGCACACGTCTTTATGCTGCACGCCTGCTGCTCTCGCTACGAGCAGTCCAAAGACGAGCGGAAGCACAACCATTAAAATTGTCATCGATATTATCTGATATAACTTAGTCTCTCGCGGTTTAGCGG
>OIYT01001431.1_pt1 | contig 17060 bp, 12 predicted proteins | sample 1588201 | NCBI WGS metagenome assembly OIYT01 (sample SAMN03283260) | human gut metagenome | biome: human-associated habitat; material: feces | host: Homo sapiens | place: USA | collected 2013
GCGGCCACATGGCCGCCGCGCCCGGCGTCTGCTGTTATTTATTCGTTCTCGTCTGTGAAATAGAATTTCTGGCTGTCATAGTCAGAATCCGTCATACGTTTCAGCTTGGAAAGGGTCTGCTGGGCCAGCGTCCACATATCCCCGTCCATACCCGGCATGGCTGCGGTGATCTTGCCTATCGTCCTGCGTCGGTCTGCGTTGTGGTACATACAGATCAAATTTTCTTCTTCCACGGTAAAGTGCATCATTCCTCATACCTCCAATTCATTTTTCTTGGTTCTGGCCGCCGCCTTTTTCGGGCTGGTGGCCTGTTTGCTGTCGGCAAGCTGCTTGCGGATAGATGGCCGGGGCTTGCGAATACTCACATCACGGCGCTCATCTTTGTTAATCATGGCATATACCCCGTGTCGGTCTTTTATGCTGGTAAAGCACAGGGACTTATAGGGCAGCATGGCAAAGAGCCGGTCATTGTCCTTGGTGGAAGCCAGTGCGTCAAAGTGCGGTGAGATCTCCACCATAAAATGTGTCTTGTTGGGGCTGTTGGGCGCGGACAGATCTTTCAGCTTATCCACGATGCGTTGTGCCTCAGTTTCAATCCGACTGTCATGCAAAGCCGTGATATGGGCCTTGAAATCTCCCGGCCTTGCCTGCTCCCGTCCGCGCTGCTCCTGCTGTAACGCCTCCTGCAGCACAGCCGGGTCATGGGGCTGGGCCTCATAGTGCAGGAAGTTCCCCAACACTCTGTCGGGGCTTCCGTCAAAACGCTGGCCCTCCGGGATGTCACGGGTGCCGTGTTCATAAAAGAGCCGGTTTGCGCTCACCGGCTGGGCGGCCTCAACGACGCGTCGGAAATGCTGCTGATAGTCCAGCTCATAGAGATTGCCCCGGATGGTGCCGTCCTGTGTGCCGGTCAGCTCCACCGCATAGGCCAGTATCTTGTTGCGGCTCTGCTCCCCGTAATATTTCCATGTATTATGCTGCCGGGTTCCTTTCAGGAAAACGTCACGTTCCCTAAAACAGTACGTCCCGGAGGGCCGGGACATCCAAAGCAGGGTCTTGTCTGCGGCCTGATCGCTGGCAGCGTCCCGCCTGATAATGTCTTTGTCAATATCAAAGTCACTCTGAAAAAAGGCGGTATGCTGCCGCATGATCTGCTCCAGTGCGGCCAGTATATCCACATTTTCAAACTTCTGCATTTATTCCACCTCCAATCCCTTTGATTTTTCCCGCGCCGGTGGCTGTTTGGCCTGTTCGGTCTTGGCTGCGTTGAGCTGCGCCCGAATGGAGGGCTTTTCTTTCTCCCTGCGGGCTGCGATCTGCAAGGCGCTGGGCTTCTCGCCAGAAAGAGGCTGGATGCACTTGATACGGTCAGCGACGCGGATTGTGGTATCGTTTAGCTGCCGCTGCCATGCCTCGGCCTTGGGCGACCAGCGGAAACCGTTGCTTTTCAACTCGTCCCGCACAGCAGCATCCGGCTTCCCCTCAAAGAAAATTTGCAGGCGGTTGGCCTCCCGGTTGATCTCCACGGTGCCGCCGTCAAACTCCCAGCCCACATAGGCCGCCTCCTTGTGCCGGGTCAATTCCTCAATCCGGCCCTTTAACCGACGTATCTCGGCGTTGTTGTTGGAGAGCTGCCACGACTGAAACGGCTTTTTCTCATAGTGCCAGCCCGACGCCATATCCGCTTTCAGGTTTTCAATGCCTCTTTCGGTCAGGTGGGGGCATCCGTCCAGCGTCCCATGCTTGCGGTAGTAGGCATTGACAGCTTTCATCAATTCCTGCGACGCTTCCAGCTTTTCCAGCTTCTTTTCCAGCTTGGAAACGGCCTGTGGGTCGTCGGCGCTGATTCCGCCCATGCCGGTACTGCGGATTTTATCAAGCAGGCCCTGAATGTACTGAAATTCCTCCATGTTGCGGTCACTGGCGGCGTTCTGCTTTTCCTTTGCCCGTACCGGGAAATTGGACGGCCCGGCAATCAGGACAGAGGGGACGCGAGCGGTGATCTCATAGCCTTTATTCATGTTTTCGGCCAGCTTGCGGGCGTAGGTGTCAAGGAGCTGGTCTATCTTTTCGTGATACTCCGGCTCCACACGCTTTTTCTGGCGCTCCGCGATCTCCACCGCCTGATCGACATAGTGCCGGTATTCCGCTGTGGCGCTGCCGGGGCGGTAGTCGGAAAAGCTGATAGCTTCCTTGGCGCGGCGGGCGGCTCCCTCATTGATGGAATAATAGCGAACAGCCGTTTTTGCAGGCTCGGCCTCCGGCGTTTCCTCCTGTGTCTGGCTGGAAGCTGCCGCCAAATCCTCAAAGGAGAGCTGTTCGGGTTCCTCCGGCTGTGGTTCGGGCGGCGTATTGTTGATAATGCCGTCAATCATGTTTTCGTTTTGCTCCGTGGACAGCTCGGCGGTACGCAGGGGATTTTCCCGCATAAACTCCGGCACTTCCAGATAGTCCCCGCCAGTATCCACATAATAGGCGGCCTGCTGGCTGCCCTGTTGCAGCACGATCACATCCGCAATAGAAACGGAACGGCCCTTATAATCTGCCGGTTGGTCGGTATTGAATTTGCGGTAAATATCATCCAGCGTTTTCAAATCGCCCATTGGCGCGGTGGAGACCGGCTCATAGTGGGATTTATCCACGGCCAGCCCCGCCGCCTGCAATTCCTCATAGCCCCGGTAACGGTAATCCCGCATTTCCGGGCCGGACGGAATCTGATAAATGGTAAAGGCGTCCTGCTGGGGCGGCTCTGCCTGTTCCGGCGTAGGCGTTTCGGCGGATGGCTGGGCCTGTGTACGTTCTGCAAGGGTCTTTTCAGCACGTTCTAAAACTTCGTTACTGATAGGCAGCGAATACAGTTCAGAAGTTGAGGAAAAGCCCACATTGTTGAAAACATAATCGACATCCGTTTCTTTCAAAGCCCCCGCTGTATAATATTTTTCTTTTGTGGGGATTTCGCTCACTTTGCCGCCCGCTATGTCATAGTTCAATCCCGTTTCCATGTGCGTACAGATTTTTCCGTCAACAGCCAGCGTCACATAATACCAGCCCATATATCCGTTATGCGTATCCTCTGCGCCGTCGTTAAACTCAACATTGAGAACGGTGTACGGCTTCAAGCCCTTTTGTGCGGCGACGGCGTTATCTATGGCCTCACGCTTTATCAGTGCGGCAATCGCAGCCTCCTTTGTTGCGCTGATGATTTCCGGGTTAAACCGTACCAAAGCACTGTCAACGTATTCATGCTGCACTTTTGCGGTTTTGGCTTTCGGTGTAACATGGTTGCCGATGAACAGGGACGTACCGTTGTCAAACTTAATGGAAATATCGCTTGTACCGCGCCATTTGCCGGAACAGGGGGAAGTTTCGATTTTGCCCGTGGTGCATCCAAACGCCTGTGCGATCACGCCGATCTTGTCTTGCAGAGGGAGCTTTTTATAACCCTCGGCTATTTCAACGGCCTTTTTCTGCAAATCGGTAAGGCTTTCGGCGGTTGAGGCGGCCTGTGCCTGTGGCTCGGCGGTAGAATGGGTGTCCTGCTGGGGCGCTTCATAGCCAGCCGCCGCATATTCCTCCACGGTCATATCGGCTGCGGCTGCCTCCTGTGCGATCTCGGCCTGTACCTGCGCTTTGTAGTCCTGCAAGGTCTGGTCGAAGTCGGAAAGTTTCGGCGGCTCCGGCAACTGATACTGGCCCTGATTCAGCATAGGGCGGCACTCCTGCACATAGGAAAGAAGCGCAGTGCAATAGGCTGTTTCTTCCGGCGTCAGGGTTTCCCCGGACTGTAAACGTCCCTGTGCGGTCTGCTCCATTTGGGACAGGTTACAATGTAGCTTCATATAGGGGATAAACTCATGCAGCAGCATATCCCGCTGGGCCTTGTCCTGTTCCCATGCCTCCGGCCCGCTATTGGACAGCACAAAGTTTTTCCATTGTTCATCCCGCGCGTAAAATTCATGGTAGCTCTGGATATGCTCAAGCAGGGAACCGTCCCGATCTCCAAAGTCCTGCCGTCCCTCGTAGCTGTCCGGCTCCCCATGAAAGATACAGTCAATGCGGAATTGGGTTTTATCATAGCCCGCATCTGCCGGGTATTCCGCATCCAGACGGGCAAACAGGGCGTCGGCCTCATGTAACGGCATTTGCTGGCCGTCCTTTAGGTGGGGGCTTTCGCTCCAAATCACGGTCACAAGCGGTTCGGCTGCCGGGTCAAGGGCCGGGGCAGGTTCTTCCTCGGCCTGCGCCGGGGTCGCGGCGGCCTGCTCTTGGGTGTACAGCTCCTTGACCTGTTCCCGTGTCAACTCCCCGGCCAGAAGTCGGCCCATCAGCTCCTTGCAGCGTTCCGCTGTTCCTACATACAGCATTTCATCCAGCTTTGCCATACCGCTTTCCTGCATGATATAGCTCCGCAGCATAAAGCGGTTGGCATCGTCGCCCCGTTCCGGGTAAGGCAGTACATGATAAACGGTTTCCGGGGCAAAAGGCTTCTCCACCTCCGGGGCAGCGTCGGCCATAACGGGCTGTTGCTCCTGCTGGGCCTCCCGCTGCTGCTGAAGCTGGGCAAAGTGGCCGTCGATCTCGGTTATCAATTCGCTGGCCGTGGCCCGGATAGTTTCAAGGGAGGCTTTCAGCTCGGACAGCTCTTTGCCGCTGCTCCAATCGGCCACATATCCAAAGGAATAGTCCGATGTGTCCAGCCCGTAATATTGGCAGACGGTATAAGCCACGCTTTCGGCCTGTACCTCACGGGTGCTGCGATCTGGCCGGGCCGCCTGTTCCTCGGCGGGGGCCTCCCGGTCAATGGCGTGGAGCTTGGCATGGGCGATCTCATGGATAGCGGTTTTCAAGGTCTGCAATTCGCTCATGCCCTCGTTGATGGCAATGCGCTGTTCGTTGTAGAAGCAGCGGCCCTTGGCCCCGTCCGTGATTGGCTCTATGCTGATTGGGTACGGTGAAGAATGTTCCAGCGCGGCAAAGAAATCCTGATACTGTTCCACGCTGCCGGTAAGCTCACTGATATAGGGCATGGGAAAATCCTTGCCCTCGGTCTGGCTGATGTCAAAGACCGTCACCACCTTAAAGGCCGGAATCGTCACCTCCTGTTCCTCGGTGACAGGCTTCCCGTCCGCGCCGATCACGGGCTGCTGGGTGGCCGGGTCGATTTTTTCCATCTGCTGCTTGACCTTGAACGGGGCCGGGGCCAGTATCTTGATGCCTTTCTCGCCGCGTTTTACATGGCGGTCAAATTCATCCTGCCACTTGTTGTAGCCCGCCACAATGGAGCCGCCCTGCATAGCAATCAAAAGCGTATTGTTCAGGCTGTAATCGTGCATCTTGGACATAGCGGCAAGGTAGGCCATATAGCGGTCACTTTCAAAAAGCTCCTGTACGCCGGTTTCCAGACGGTCAGTAATGACTTTCATACGCTCCTTGCTGTTCATACCGTCCAGCATAATAGGGATAACCGGGGGCGGCACTTTGTCGGGGCTTTCGGATGCCTCCGGCTGCTGTGCCTGCGGTTCCTCCCGGTCTGCCTCCGGCTGGGGGTAGCTCATTACCCGGTATTTCTCCGGCACCGGCTGGCCCTCATGGACGCGCTGCCACTCGTCGCCGCTTTTTACGATATAGCCGTACTCGGTAAAGGCTCCCTGTTCCTGCTGGGCAATGTGGCGTCCAAACTGCGCCGTATCAATCCCGGCTTTCCATTCCTGCGGCATATCCACCATGCCGGAACGGTTTAGATAGTAGTCGCCCAAAGCGGCGGCGGTATGGACATCTGGCAAATGCACAAAATAGTCCACGTTGTCGGCGTAGTCGATGATCTGGCCGATGCTCTCAAAGCCGCCACGGGGATTTTGCATGGCAGCGTTCAGCTCCGCAATCTCGGCGGCGTCAAGCTGGCCCAGCCGGGCGGCAAGGAAATTCAGTTCGTCCACGTCGGCGGCCAGCACCATATCATAGGGAATGGCAAGGTGTCTGTCCTCCGGGCAGGAATACCCGTTGATAAAAAAATCCTGCGGATTGTCGGTGGTGATACCAACATCCCGCAGGGCGGCTTGCAGCTTTTCGGTGGTGGTGGGCAAATCCAGCCAGACGCCTTGTTTGCCCTGTTCAAAAAGCTGCCGGTTATGGACTTGGATAGAAAATACTTCGTTCACGCGGTCACTCCTTTCTTTGTCCTGTTCCATCAGACGGTGCATCAGCTCGTAGTCCTCAATGCTCATGTGGCCGTCATACACATAGGGGTCTAAATCTTCGCCATTGTAGGGCTTCTCATAAAAGGGCAGCCCCGCTTCATGGGCCTTGGCCCTTGCTTCCTCCAATACCTCCGGGGGCAGCACATCGTCGTGGGCCTCAATAAACCGGGTAATGTCATTTAAGCTGTTTTCGTAGTGGTGGCGTACCCCGGCGGCCAGATCGTCAAGGCTCATGTTCTCGTCCAGATAGCCGCAGTAGTAGCTGTTTAAGACAACGGCCTTGGGGTCTGCGGCCTGTATCTCGGCAAGCCTCATTTTGTCCTCTGGGTACAGGGTTTCGCCCATTTCAAGGTGAAAGCTCTCGCTGTTCCATGAACGGCCCTCGCGCCAGAACGCCACCCACGCAATGCCGTCCCGCAATTCTTCCTGATTGTTCTTTACGGCCTCCCGTAAACTCGCCATGTATGGCCTCCTTTCTTGGAAAATAGGGGTTTGGGGACTTCCCCAACAAGCAAAAATCCCCGGCCCGGCAGGGAACCGGGCCGGGAGATTTTACCGGGAGTGTGGCTACACTCCCTATGCTTGCTACGTTACTTCGTTAGCTTTTCCTCTCAATCCGATAGTTGACGTATTTCCCGCCCGTATCAGCTAAAAGCACCGTCCCGTCATAGGTTTTGCCGGTCTTTACGGAATAGAGGCCCTTTATCTTGACCTTTCCGTTTTTGAGCAGCGCGGCGGCGATCTTCGGGGTGAACGCCTTTTTGCGTTCCTCAAAGAATCGGTCATTTTTCCACATGACGAACTGGCAGGCCCGGTTTCCGCAGTAGTAGTTTTTCTTCCCCTCGTAGACGGCCTCGCCGCAGCGGGGACACGTCCCGATAACCACGCGCTCGGCCTGAAACAATTTCTGTTTTTCCTCACTGATACAGGAATAGGTTTTCACCAGCTCCCGCGCCTGCGCCTCGATACCGTCCATAAATTCGTCCGGGTCGGCCTGCCCCTTGGCGATCTCGGTCAGACGGCTTTCCCATTCCGCGGTGAGCTGGGGAGAGGTCAGCGCATCCGGCAGCACCACAGCCAGATTGATGCCGTCTTTGGTGGGAATGAGCTGCTTGCCCTTTCTCTGGACAAAGCCCATCTGCACCAGCTTTTCCAAAATGGCGGCGCGGGTGGCCGGGGTTCCCAGCCCCTTGCGCTCGGCGTCCTCCGGCATATCCTCGGCCCCGGCCCGTTCCATAGCAGACAGCAGCGTATCTTCGGTGTAGGGCTTGGGCGGCGTGGTGAAATGCTCGGTGACAGAGGCGGCCACGTCCGCAAAGGTCTGGCCCTCGCAAAGCTCCGGCAGCTCTCGAACCGCCTCGGCTTCCTCGTCGGAATCGGTTTTCAGGGAAGAACGGAAACGGCGGTCAATCTCTTTCCAGCCGGGGGAAAGAACAGTCTTGCCCTTGGCGGTAAACTCTTTCCCGGCACAGGTAAATGTGGCGGTGACGGCCTCATAGATATGCGGCCCGGCCACGGCACATAGGAGCTTGCAGCAGATCAGGGACAGCAGCTTTCTTTCACTCTCGGCCAGTGCGTCAAAGCCTTGCTTGGCAAATTCAGCGGTGGGGATAATGGCGTGGTGGTCGGACACCTTTTTGCTGTTCAAAATGCGGTCAAACTGCGGGGAAAGGTTCAGGCCCTTGGCAAATGGCACTTTATCCCACAGGCCGGACACAAGGCTTTCTGCGGTGGGCAGCATATCGTCGGTGAGGTATTGGCTGTCCGTTCTCGGATAGGTCAGCAGCTTCTTTTCGTACAGCGTTTGGGCATAATCAAGGGTCTGCTTGGCGGTGAATCCAAAGAGCCGGTTTGCCTCCCGCTGCAAGGTGGTGAGGTCATAGAGCTTGGGCGGCTGTTCGGTCTTTTTCTCCCGCGTCACAGACGCACAAACGGCCTGCGCTCCGGCACAGGCGGTCTTGACGGTATTCGCCTCGGCAGCGTCAGAAAAGCGGCTGCTTACCGCGTCCGCGCCGCCCGCCGCGATATGGGCAATATGATATTTCTCTTTCTTGAAATCAGTGATCTTGGCGTCCCTGTCCACCAGCATTTTGAGGGTCGGCGTCTGGACGCGGCCCACGGTCAGGGTCTTGTGGTACAGCACAGAGAAAAGCCGGGTGGCGTTAATGCCGATCAGCCAGTCGGCCTTTGCCCGGCACAGGGCCGATTGATACAGCGGGTCATAGTCACGGCCCGGTTTCAGGTGGGCAAAGCCGTCCCTGATGGCGCTGTCCTCCATAGAGGAAATCCAGAGGCGTTTAAAGGGCTTTTCACAGCCCGCCATCTGGTAGACGAAACGGAAAATCAATTCCCCCTCGCGCCCGGCGTCGGTGGCACACACAAGGCCGGTGACATCGGGGCGCTGCATCAGGGAACGCAGAACGTCAAACTGCTGTTTCTTATCGTCGGGGATGATGTACTGCCACGGCTCCGGGAGAATGGGCAAATCCTCATAGCGCCATTTCTTGAAACGCTCGTCATACCGTCCGGCGTCGGCAAAGGACACCAGATGCCCGATACACCAGCTCACCAGATAGCCGTTTCCCTCCAAATAGCCGTCGTGCTTTTCCGTGGCCCCGATCACGCCCGCAATGCTGCGGGCGACGCTCGGTTTTTCTGCGATTACAAGTTTATACTGTGTCATTCCTCGTCCTCCTGTTCACTTACAAAATCAGCCTCCGGGTCAAACTCGGTTTCGGGTTCCTCGTCCTCCAAATCCTCGTCGTCCCCAAAGTCGTATTCGTCCAGATCGTCGCTGCCCTTGGTTTCTGTCTTGGGCTTTCTGAACTTGAAGTAGTACAGGGCCGCGCCGCCGCCAGCCAGCGCCACCACAAGGAACACGATCAGGCCGCCAGCGCCGGAACCGCTGTTTTTGGCTTCCTCCTGCGGGGCCTCGGTTTCCTCCGGCTGTTCCTCCTGCGGCTCCGGCCCGCAGCACTCGGTCATGTTGGTTTTGCAGACCGGGCAATTCGTATTCACAGCCCCGGCCTTGCATTTGGTGGTACAGGTGCAGGAAGCGGCGGGGGCTGTATTGTTCCCGTCCTCCATCAGCGCCAGCAGGTCGGCTTCATCCACTTGGTTGAGGAAATGGACGGTTTCTTCGCCCTCGTCGTCCCGGTCAATAATGAGATAAAAGACGTTGCCGGTTTTCGTTTCCACGGTGATAAACTGCTTGCCGGTCTTGGCTGCGCTGCCAATGTCGTCAATCAGCGACAGGTTCCCGTCCGGGGTCAGGGCCGCGCCGCCTCCGCTGCCGGTGAACAGCTCCCACAGGGAGGAAAGCTCCTCCTTATCAAGAGAGAGGGAAAAGCTGCTCCCGCCGGTGGCTTCTGTCTTGGTGTCGCTGACGGTCAGATAATCGGAATAGACGTAACCGACACGCTCCGGCAAAAGAACCTGAATCCAGTCGCCGTCTGTGCCGATCACCTCCACAGTCGCCCCGTTGGGAAGCTGGGTAAAAGCGTTGTTGTCAATCCCCGCGCCGGTGCGGACGTTCAGGTTTCCGCCGTTGGTGGTAACAGTGCCGGTCTGTCCGGGGGCCTTTTCCTCCGCGCTGCCGGTGGTGATCTGGATGCCGTCGTCAGTGGCGGTAATGCTTACCTTGGAACCGAACAGGGCCGAAAATAGATCGGCAAGATCACTTTCGGCCAGCGGTTCGGCCTCTTTGTCTGCCTCCGGCTTATCCGTGGCCGCTTCGGTTTCTTCCTTGCCCGGCTCCATGCCGCCGGTGGTTTCGGCGGCCTCCCCGGTGGGATCTGCGCCATAGGCAAAAGCGGGGAGAGAAAAAGCCGTGACGCAGAGCATCACGGCCAGAAAAGCGGTCAGAATACGGGAAATCCATTTTGTCTTATTCTTCATGGGCATTGTCCTCCTGTTCGTGGTACGGGGTGTTGGTAGGTGCGGCCTGCATAGCGCCGGAATGCAGGAAAGTGGCAAATTCCTCCGGCTTCATGTTCATGCCGCGTACAAGCTGGATGATCTGCAAATTTTCCTGTTCAGTTTTCTGCGCTTCCAGCTCTTTAAGCTGTTTCTGCATTTCCGCGATCTTGGACTTGGTTTTGTCGATGTCCCTCTGGATGCGGTCAAGTTTGGTAGCTGCCATAGTGTAAAGCTCCTTTCATTCAACGGATTTTTCGTAACGATATTTCATCTGCGGTGGGTATAGATCGACGGCGGGGCGGCGGCTTCCCGTCCAGCGTTTGCCGCCAGCAAGCCCCGCACAATCCCAGCCAGCGGCCCGCAGGCTGGCGCCGCTTTCGGTGTCGAGAATGTAGGTGATGATTTTTCGATAGCCCATAGCCCGCGCCACCCGCCACGCGGCCCCATAGAGGAAGCTGCAAGCGTTCTTCGTGCCGTCCGTACAAAGCCGGTTGACTTCCAGCGTCAGGCCGTTGTCCAGATGGCGGCTGACAGGACGCCCCACAATGGCGACGCCCACCAGCCGCCCGTCTTTCATACAGCCGATAGAGAATTTATGCCCTGTCACCGGCTTATGGGTACGGTGGTGCATGGCGACAAAGGCATTGGCCTCGGAAAGTGATACGGGGATAAGGTTCAGCATAGCGTTCCCCCTTATGGAAGTCTGCCGTAGCTGTAAAAATGGGATTGCCAGTAGCTTGAATTAAGGTTTGTGTAACTGATGGGGTCGCCGCAATGCAGCATGGTCGAGTTGCCCACATAAATGCCGACGTGGGAAACGCCGGGGGTATCATACGTCCCCTTAAAAAACACAAGGTCGCCGGGCTTGGCCTGCGAAGTGGAAACAGGGGTGCAGATGTTATATAAGCCCTGCGCCCCCAGCCGTCCCACGCTCCAGCCGGAATGATTGATTACCCACGACACAAAGCCGCTGCAATCAAAGCTGGTGCTTGGGGAGCTGCCGCCCCACACATAGGGATAGCCGATATACTTTTCAGCCTCGGCTATCATGGCGGCAAAGGTGGCGTCCTCCAAAGCCTCCGGGGGAATGTCATAATAGGTCGGCTCTTTCAAAGTAGAAGCGTTGGGGTACTGGCTGCCGGAAAACAGATCGGGCCGGTTGCCCAGCGTGGACATATACAGGGCGTAGAAGCTCAATTTTTCCTCGTCCATGATGTAGACCGGCACATGGGACAGGTCGAAGTTTTCCAATGTTACATAGCAGATATAGTAGTCATACGGCACTTCCTCGCTGGTGGTTTCGCCGGTTTCCGGGTCGGTAGATGTTTCAGTTCGATAGCGGGTTTCCACCACGACGTTTTCTGTCAGGATGTATTGCTTATCAAAGAGCATGGACAAATCGCTTTGTACCTCCCCGATGGTGAAAATCCCGTCATGGAGCGCCGACAGAATGGAGATCAGCACATAGGGGTCATGCTGTATCTCGTCAAGGTCAAAGTGGTATTCGTCATAATCGTGGGTAGCCTCGTAGTTGTCCAGATAGTCTTTCAGGTCGGCTTCCAGCTCCGCGTAGGCGTCCTCGGCAGCCAGCATATCGCTGTCTTCGGAAAAATAGGAGGACGCCGTAATGCCGGTTCCGGCACTTCCAAACATGGCGGTGCAGGACTGCAAGCCGCTGACAACCAGAAGCATCAAAAGCCCCAATACCAAAACGGCCAGCGCCCCTTTCCAGTGACGGCCCACAAAGGAGGCCGCCCGTTTGCTTTCCTCGGCGGCGGCCTTGGCCGCCTTGGTGGAAGCCCCGGCTGTGGTCTTGGCTGCGCCGGATGCCGCCGTCCCTGCGGTCTGGCCCGCTGTCCGGGCGGCCTTGGCGTACTGGCGCTTGATCTGCTGTTTCTGCCACATCCGGGAAATGGGGTTGCTGGCGGCCTGTGCGATCTCCGGGTTATCCCGCAAAGACTTCTGGTAAAAATACTCCGCGTTGGCAGACAATAGCTTTTTCTCGGCCTTTTCTGCGTCCCGGTAGGGTTTCATCCTGTGGTGCCGGATGCCGCTGCGGATAGCTTTGGAAACCTGACGTTCGGCAAGTTCCTCCCCCTTGTGGCCGCCCTCCACGCCGACATTTTCATGTTCTACCTCATGGATTTTCCCGTGGGAAAACAGCAATACCTCGGAAACGGGGCGGCCTGCCGGGTTCGGCTTTAGGCTGGGAGGCCCCTTGTCCTGCTGTTCAAAGCGCAGGACGGTTTTTGCCTTGCCAGTGGCCTCGTCATAGACGGTTTCCTTTACCTTGACGCGCTTCTTGGGGATAGCGGCGCGGGCCTCGTCCAGCTTGTCGGCCCGTTTATCCGATTTTCGGATATAGGGCTGTAAATCCGGGTCGGCCCGTTCTTCCTCGGTCAGTTGGAGCCGGGCGGCTGGCCGGTGCGCGGCAGCGTCCCCCTCGGCGGCGGTGGCCCCGGCCTGCTTTGCGGTTTTCTTGGCTCTGTGCCGGTCATGGGCCGCGTCAGCACGTTCCAGAAGTTTATCGGCGGTGCCGCCTGCCTCCGGGGTAAAATCTGCTTCGGCCTCCCGGCTGGAAATGTTCTCTATCTCGCCGGTGGCCTGATTTTCCAACGTCAGGCCGTCGCGGGTCATGGCCTGCGTTACCTTGGCTTTGGCTTTCAGCTCTTTCATGGTGCATCACCTCCTTGGGGGATTTTTCGGGTCACGAGTTTATCACCTCGCTTAACCGGGTCGTCATAATCTTATAAAGCTGGGTGTTCTTCGGAATGGGGTTCCGAAAAGGCAGGACAATATTCTCATAGATCAAAAGCCCCTCGCCGGGTTCGGCGTTGTCGATGTATTTCTGCTGTTCAGCGGACAAATTCAGCCGTTCCGCAAGAATTTTCCTGTCTCCCGCCGCCTGATTGAGCAGCACAATAAAGTCGCTGTTTTCAAGGATATTTTCGATTTCCGGGGAGGAAAGCAGGTCTTTGACGTTCTGCGTGGCCCCTGTCGGGATGCCGCCCCATTTACGAAAACGCTTCCAGATTTCAGCGGAATAAGCTGCCGTCTGTTCCTCACGCAAAAGCAGGTGAAATTCGTCGCAGACGAACCATGTTTCCTTGCCTTGGCTGCGGTTTTGGGTGACACGGCCCCAAATCTGGTCTTGAACAATGAGCATACCCAACTTTTTCAACTGCTTGCCCAGCTCTTTAATATCAAAACAAACAAGCCGGTTGCCGATGTCAACATTGGTGCGGTGATTAAACACATTCAGGGAGCCGGACACATACAGGTCAAGGGCCTGTGCCACACGGTCAGCCTCCGGGACGTGCTGCGCCACAAGTGCCGCGTGGAGATCGGACAGAATCGGCATATTTTCCGGGCGGGGATCTGCCAGATAGGGCCGGTAGATCACCTGCACAGCCCGGTCAATCACCGTCTTTTCAATGGGTTCCAGCCCATTCTTGCCGCCCATGACAAGCTCACAGAACGACAGCACAAAGTCGGATTTGAGGGCCAGCGGGTTATCGTCCTCGGAATAATTCAGGTTGATGTCCAGCGGGTTCACATAGTCCTTGCTGGTGGGCGACAGCTTAATCACCTGCCCGTGGAGCCGCTTTACCAGCGGATAGTATTCGGCCTCCGGGTCACAGATAAAAATGTCGTCTGCCGTACAAAGGAAGATGCTGACGATCTCGGATTTACAGCTCATGGACTTGCCGCTGCCGGGGGTGCCGAGCCTCAAACCGTTGGGGCAGCGCGCCCGCTTTCGGTCTAACATAATCATGTTGTTGGACTTGGCGTTGACGCCGTAATACATGGCCGCGCCGCCCTGAAAAAGCTCCTGCGTCACAAAGGGGACGAACACGGCCACGCTGGAAGTGGTAAGGCCGCGCTGTATTTTGATTTGGTTGACGCCCAGCGGGAGGCTGCTTGCAAGCCCCTGTTCCTGCTGGTAGTCCAGCCGGACAAGGGAGCAGTTGTATTTCTGTGCCACGCCTGCGGCCTGAAAAACATCGTTGCTCAATTTCTGCTTGGTGTCGGCCACATTCAGGACAAGAAACGTCAGCATGAAAAGCCGTTCATTCCGGGTCTGTAACTTCGTCAACAGCTTCTTGGCGTCCTCGCCGTAGGTAGCAAGGTCGCTGGGAAGAATGTCCATATCATAGCCGCTGCGGACAGCCTTTTTCTGTTCCGCAATCTTCATGGCGTCAAGGTCGGTGATTTTGCGCTTAATGGTCTTGATCGCCTGCGTCTGGTCGATGGCCTGCACATGGAGATTGAGCAGGATGCCGCTTTCGGTGTTGAGAAAATCCGCCAGCATTTCATCGGACAGCTCCGGGGCGAGGATTTGCAAAAAGCTCACCGCGCCGTATTTGCCGCCCATGCCGAATGTCTTTGCATTGCCGAAACACAGGGAGGACGGGGCGACAAAATCCTTGGTGGAAAGGCCTGACGGGGCAAGCCATTTCCAGTCAAAATTGAATAGTTCCCCGTCCGGGTGGAATACCCCGTGAAGCAGGCAAAGACGCTCCTTGCCGTTCATCACATGAGCTACGGCCCCCATTGTCTTGAAATAGCCCAGCAGGTCAAGGCCGATACGGTTCAATCTGGCTCTTGCCGCTTTCAGGTTGTCGGCCTCTATGGTGTAGGTCATGTACTTGGTCTTGACAATGCCGTTGTTGCCGCCCGCAAGCTGCCGTTGCAGGATGCCGGTGTACTCGGCCCGGATGTCGTCGAAGTCGTCCCCCTGCGGCGCGATCTCAAAGCTCTTGGCGTATTGTTCCGGGTCAACTTTTCGATTCAGGAAAGAAAACTGGACGTGGATAGAGGCGTCCACATAGTTATACAGGTCGCACAGGTGTTCAAAGATGGCCGTCCGGGTTTCCGGCTGGGCAAGCTGATAGCTCACATCCTCAAAAGCAATGCACTTGGAAAAGACGCCGGGCGATACACGGCACACGCCGTCTGGGTACATGGCCTCATAGGGGATGCTGGCCTGCGCGGTATGGGGCTTGCCGTCGCCCTTATACTTTTTGATTACCGCGTCGATTTCCCGACGCTGGGCGCGGGTCAGCTTTGTTTTTTCGGTTTCTCTTGGGGTTTCTGTTTTGGACAATCGCCTTTACCTCCTGTTCCATTTGATGCTGCCGCACAAGGGCGGCGTAGGTGTTGTTCGTCTGGTAGGGGCGCTCCTTGGGCTGGATAAAGCAGCACTGGATGATCTGCATAATCACCACTTCAAGGGGCTGGCCGTGACGCTCGTACATGGCAAGCAAAAAGCCCGGCAGCATGGCAAAAACCATGAGCAGGGCCGCCGCGCTGTTGGAAAGATAGCCACGGGTGAGAAAATATAAAGGGACGCCGATCACCAGCGCCCCGGAAAAACAGATCAGTTGCCGTTTGGTAAGCCCAAACACAACCTTGGATTTTACATGGGTTAAGTCCTTGGGGACGGTTACATAAGCCATTTGGCACCTCCTTTCACGTCAGGGTAAGGTCGCATTCCACCTCATTGCCCCATACATCCCAGCCGGAGGTTTTCTGTCTTGCGAAAAGCTCCACGCGGGGTAAATCGCCCGCAAGCTCCACGATCTTGTCACGGGTCACATCCGGCTTTTTGCTGTGCTGCTCAATGGGGCTGATAATAAATTGGTGGACAGAGGCAGAATGACGTTTCGGCTTGCCGCGCTTTGCTAACAGGCAGATTTCCGCGTTTCCTCTCGTCCAGCGGCCCAGCCCGAAAAACCATGTGGCGCTTTTGCGGTTTTGTTTTAACCAGACAAAGGCCACGGTTTTGAATGTAAAGCCCCACGCTTTGATAAGCCGCAGGGCTTCCGGCAGCATGGGGAATGTGGCCCATAAAAACAGCAGACAGTCCTTGGCTGCCAGCGTTTCCACCGGCAGGGCGCACAGCTCGTCAATACTCATGGTGGAATAGTGATTTTCTGCTGCACCCTGTATGTTCTTGCAGTCATACCGCCACGGCGGATCTGCGTAAATGATGTTGTACTTTGAAATAAATGGGTTCCTCCTGTGTATGCTTGAATTTTAATGCGCCGCAAATACGGATTTTGATATGCTGCCGGTCTTGAACAGGCAGAAGCACAAAAGCACTGTATAGCCCATGCAGCCCCAGATCGCGCCGGATATGTCGGACGCGGAACCGATGTTCTGAATCAGCACCGCATAGATACCGACGACAACCATAATCAAAAACGCTTGGAAGCCCAGCGCCAGCAGGGATTTCAAATACCCTTGGCCCATGCCGCGCCATTCGCTGTTGCCCAGCGTGGCAAGGGGAATAGGCCCTAATGAGGTCACGACGTAAATTTCCACCATACGGCCATAGGTTACAAGGAAAATGCAGATGGAAAGGATGTTCATCGTGAGGCCCACAACAAGGGTCTGGAACCATAGGCCCAATAGAGCGCCCACGCTCATAGCCTCCAACTGGCTTTCAAGGTCTGGTATCAGGGTGTTGAAGTCAATGGATGTCTGCCCGATAATCACACCGGCGCTTTGATTGACGACGCTTTGGGTGGCGTCGAAAACTCCCATGACGATATTCCATGTATTCGTCACAATGAGGATGGCAAAGGCTGATTTGAAAATCCAACGAAAGAATAGGGAACTGTCAAAATCGTGCATATTGTTCTTTTCCGTTATCATCTGGATAAGTTCATAGCACATGACAAGGGCAAGAATGGCCCCGGCAATGGGGACGATCACCGTATCGGACAGGCTGTGCAGCATATTGAAAATGCCGCTGTTCCACGCCTGCGGGGTTCTTCCCACGTCGGCAGCGATTTCCCCAACCTTGGTATTTACATTGTCGAACAGCCCGGACAGGTTGCCCGTGATGCCGTCCATAAGGATTCCTTTTATCCATTCTTCAATGATTTCACTAATCACGGGTCAGCACCTCCTTTCCCGCGCCCTCCCGTCCTATGCAGG
>OIYT01001438.1_pt1 | contig 16987 bp, 18 predicted proteins | sample 1588201 | NCBI WGS metagenome assembly OIYT01 (sample SAMN03283260) | human gut metagenome | biome: human-associated habitat; material: feces | host: Homo sapiens | place: USA | collected 2013
TTCATATTTTTTTCAGCTTCACGCCTAACCTTTTCAGTTAGAAACGTGTCGCACTGTTGGCAAACTCGTCAAGGATAAGGCGTACATGGACGGGCAGCCGCCCACCGTACACATCATCGGCCCGGTCACAAAGTAGGTTAATAAGCTGGCTTTGGAGCATAGCCAGAATGAAATTAAAGGTCGTGTCCGTATCGCTCATAATGAGGTACAGCACCGTCTTTTCGTCCCCGATGGTGTCCAGCTCCATTTCGTCGTCCTCCATCAGTTCGCGTACCTCCCGGATGTCGAATGGCGCAAGTCTGGCACCACAGCTAATCAGGATAGAGGAACGGGTCTTGCCAGCGGACAGCAGGAATTTTTTATACTGGCGCACTGCAAAATGATCGGGGTCTTTCTGTTCCAAACGCTCAAACATGAGATCGACGGGGCTTTGAAACTCCGGGTCGTCCTCGCGGGCTTCACTGGCGTTTATCATTTCCAAAAGCGTTGTGAAGTTCATTTCCTCCGCCGGGGCCTCGTACCAGATATAGCCGATCAGGGCCGTATAAAACAGCCGTTCCGATTTCACCCAAAAATCCTCCGCCGATTTTTCCCCCTCGCCTTTGGTGTTGGAAATGAGAGTATTCACCAGCTTTAACACGTCCTTTTCCGAATGGATGTATACAAAGGGGTTATATCTCATGGACTTGGAAAAGTTGATAGTGTTCAGGATTTTAATGCGGTAGCCCGCCTGCTGGAACATCTTTCCCGTTTCCAGAACAAGGGTTCCTTTCGGGTCGGTGACGACGAATGAGGTCGGATAGTCCGTGGTCGGAAAGCATTGCATAAGGTTGGGCTTCACGAAAAACCTTGTTTTCCCCGAACCGCTGCCGCCGATCACCAGCACGTTTTTATTCCGGGCTGTCTTGGGGTCTTTGGGCCTGCCGGTCATGGTGAGCCGTTCCGTTTGGGTGAGCAGGATGTTATTTTCAAACTTGGGGTCGATGTAAGGCGCTATGTCCTTGGCCGTCCCCCAGCGGGCGCTGCCGTACTCCATGCCTTTGCGGTACTTCTTCACGTTCTTGCTTTTGCCGTACACCACCAGCCGCACGATCACCGCACCGGCGATACCGATACACAGGTCAAACAGATGCAGGCTGGGGAGAGGATTTGCAAAGGCCGTCGAAAAGCCGTCTGCCAGATGTAGGAGCTTCCCCGACAGGTCAGCGCCAGCGGCCAGCCGGTACGCCTGCCCAACTTTCCCGAACAGATACACAAAGATCAGATACGGGAGATTCAAGATCAACAGCTTTTTAACGTCAGGCTTCACAGTTCCAGCCCCCTTTCTTTGATTTTCTCCTTGGCCCGCTGCTTGGTCTGGGCCGCTGCCTTTTGCTTCACAGCGGATAAAACCTTGCGGATAGAGGGCCGCTGCTCCTTGGAAAGCGTCTTGGCGGTAAACTCCTTAAACGCCTGTTCCAGATTGTCCGCGTCCTTGGCCTTGAAGATCACAACATAGTGGGGCGGCTGGGTGGTCTTATCCTTTCGCAAGGTAAAATCCACGCCGTATTTCTTGGCACAGGGCTTGAACGCTCCAATGTTGGCCTCGGTGATCTCAATGTTGGAGAGGGCGGCCCCGTGTTTTTTGAGCTGCTTTAGGCTCTGCTGGCCGTGGTGCAGCGTGTTCTTGCTTTTGGCCCGGTGTTGCAGGTACTTTTTCAGCGCCGCTTGCAGCACTTGGGCCGTGAGCTTGCCTGTTTTCATAGACAGGGCAATGGTCTTTTGGGTGACTTCTTCCTGCAATCGCATCCCTCCTTGTCAGAAAGTCAAAAGCGGCGTCTAAGGCGGAACCACCAGACGCCGCAGGTAGATATGGGTCAAATCCGCACCCGCAGGCCGGAAAGGTCGTCGGCCCGGATGCCGACAAGATACCAGCGGTCAGCCATTTCAATGCGGGTGGGCCGCCACTTGCCGCCGATCATCACGTCGAAACACTCCCCACAGTGGAGGCCGCCGTAGTAGTCGGCCAGATCAAAACGGATGTCATAGCGGTCTGTCTGCTCGTCAAAAATCAATGCGCCCTGTTTCATAGGGTCGTCCTCCTTTTCTCGTTACAGGCTTTCGTCCGGCTGGCCGGATTTGGGCTTTCCCCAATCAGGCTGTGCCATGTCGTGAGCCACAAGCGCGGTGTAGTAGTTGGAAATGGTGCTGGGGGCGTTGAACAGCATAGCCCGTAGGTACTGTTTGATGTTGCGGACGCGGGTTGTATTCTCCCGCAGACAGTCCAACACAAAGCGGATATGCTCACCGTTCAGCTTCATGTACTTGGATTTCACCAGCTCGGCGGGGTAGTCGTCCCCGGCAACACGAATTGTCTTTCGGGAAGTACAGACGGTTTCCAGCATCAGGTCAACGATCTCGTCAAGCTGCTCCCGGTCAATGCTTTTGTCCTGAATGAGATAGTCATACTCGATATTCTCCAAAATGATTTCCCGATAAATCCGTACAGCTTCATCCTTTCCCGTTCCTTTCCGTTCCGGCGGCGTAGCCGCTGCCTCGTCCTCAAAAGGGACAGGGGTCAGGGATGGGATAGGAATGGAATCGGTACTTTGTCCATCTGTATTTAATTTTTCTTTTCTTGGTAAGTTAGTTCTTTGTACTTCTTTATTTAATTGCGTTGGATTTTCCGACGCCGGATTATCCGATGTCGGATTTTCCAACACCGGGTCAGCCGATGTTGGATTTTCCAATACCGGGTTTTCCAACACCGGCTGTTCGTAGATGGTATAGACCATATCGGCCATTTTGCCTTTCGGGTCGCGTCCCTGCTCCCGCCTGATATATCCAGCCTTTTCAAGCTCCCATACCGCTGTCCTGATCGCGTCGATGCTTTCCCGGTTGATAAGGGACAGGCCCTTTAGGGTGTAGTCCCAATCCTCCGGCAAGGACAGCATTTGTGACAGCAGGCCCTTGGCTTTCAGGGACAGGGCCTTATTCCGCAGGTGGTGATTTGACATCACCGTGTACCCTCGGTTCTTCTCCACACGGAATACTGCCATATCAAAATCAGCTCCTTTCACTGTGAATTTGGCCCCGCTGCAAAGGCGGTGAGCTTGCCCGGCTGATAGGGACACTCTGCATAGACACAGAATTGATATTTCCAATCCGGGCGATAAAAACGGCAGGTGCCGCAATCCTCCGGCGCGTCCGCCCCGCCGCCGTCGTAGTGATCGAAACCGGGCTTTTCCTGCATCAGCCGTTCAAAGGCCCGGTCAGGGCCGGAAGTAAAATTCATAGTGTCGCCTCCTTTCCGCATTTGGGCATAAAAAAGCGGCGTACCGTAAGAGCGATACGCCGGACACCTAAAAACGCCCTGTGACTGGCCGTAAAGCCGTCAAAAGGCGTTTTCAGTGTGGTTATAGGGTTATTCTATTTTTTTGTGATGGTTAAAAAGTTCAGTGTTTATGCGGCTTTCCGGGGTTTGTGTATATGAACATGAGGCCACGGCCTTTATGGACCCAGAGAACGAGGAGAAGATGAACGAGGCCATCGCCGAGGTCATCCGGGGAAAGACGGTGGTGGTCATCGCCCACCGGCTCCACTCCATCGTGAATGCAGACCAAATTTGTGTGCTGGACAAGGGAAATCTGGTGGGCGTTGGAAAACATGGGGCCCTGCTGGAGCAGTGCCCGGCCTATCAAAAGCTTTGGCAGGCGGCTGAAGGCAGCGCCCAATGGAAAGTCAGCACGGAACAGGAGGAGATGAACAGATGATCACTTTGATGAAACGGATCCTGGCGGTCTCCGGTCCCCATAAGTGCCGCATCCAATGGGCCTTTCTGTTTGCCTTCCTCCACGCCCTGCTGGCGAAGGCGCCCATCGGCATGGCTTTCCTGGCTCTGACCGCTTTCTCCCAGGGGGCTATGACCGGACAGATTTGCCTGTATCTGGGGTTGGGACTGGTACTTTGCGTTCTGCTGCAGTGCCTTTTCCAGAACATCGCCGACCGGCTCCAGGCCGCGGCGGGGTATCTGGTGTTCGCGGATATGCGGATGGATCTTGGCAAGCACCTGCGGAAGATGCCCATGGGCTATTTCACCGAGGGCAACATCGGCAAGATCAGCTCCGTCCTCTCCACCGACATGGTGTTTATCGAGGAGCACTGCATGCAGGATATCGCCAACATGATGAGCGATGTGTTCGCCCAGGCTATTCTGGTGGCCTTTCTGCTGGCGGTCAGTCCCTGGCTGGGACTGGCGGCAGCCCTCATTGTGCTGGTGATCTGGCTGCTGGGGCAGCGAGCGCTGAAAAGCACGCTGGCCCACTCCGCCCTCCGCCAGACCCAGAGCCAGTCCATGACCGAGGCGGTGCTGGACTTTACCGAGGGCATCGGCATCATCAAGACCTACAATCTGCTGGGAGAAAAATCAAAGGAGCTGTCTGAGAGCTTCGCCAAGACCTGCCGGGTCAATCTGGACTTTGAGGAGAGCGAGGTGCCCTGGCATCGGACCTTGCAGCTGTGCTGCGGCCTGGGGGCCTCCCTGATCCTGGCGCTGGCCCTGTGGCTGTATGGCCAGGGGATGCTGGCGGGTACCATGGCCGTGGGCGTGCTGCTGTTTGTGTTCGAGCTGTTCGGCCCCATCAAGGCGCTGTTCAGCCAGTCCGCCCGGCTGACGGTGATGAACGCCTGCCTGGACCGGATCGAGGAGATCTTCGCGGAGCCGGAGCTGCCCGACAGCGGTGGGACTGCTATCCCGGCGGAGAGCGATGCACCGGAGGTGGAGTTCCGCAATGTCCGCTTTGCGTATGGAGAAAAGGACGTCCTGCGGGATGTCTCGTTCCGACTGAACCGCAATGAGATGACCGCCCTGGTGGGCCCCTCCGGCGGCGGAAAGTCCACCATCGCCAGCCTGCTCACCCGGTTCTGGGACGTAAAAGCCGGGCAGGTGCTGGTGCGGGGCCGGGACATCCGGGAGGTGCCCCTGGCGGACCTGATGGACCGGATCAGCGTGGTGTTCCAACGGGTCTATTTGTTCCAGGACACCATCTACAACAACATATCCATGGGCCGCCCCGACGCCAGCCGGGAGGAGGTCATGGAGGCCGCCAAAAAGGCCCGGTGCCATGACTTCATTATGGCGCTGCCTGACGGCTATGACACCGTGGTGGGGGAGGGCGGCGAGACCCTGTCCGGCGGCGAAAAGCAGCGCATCTCCATCGCCCGGTGCATTCTGAAGAACGCGCCCATCGTCATTCTGGACGAAGCAACCGCCAGCGTGGACGCGGACAATGAGAGCTACATCCAGCAGGCCATCACCGAACTGTGCCGGGGCAAGACCCTGCTGGTCATCGCCCACCGGCTGAACACCATCCGCCACGCGGATCAGATTTTGGTGGTCGCAGGCGGAGAGATCGTCCAGCGTGGCACCCATGACCAGCTCATGGAGCAGGACGGCGTCTATCAAAACTTTGTCACCGTCCGGGAATCCAGCCGTGGCTGGAGCCAGCGGGCCGGGGCGTAAGTCTAACTTTATAAACGGAAAGGGGATCTGTCTCAACGGTAGACAGATCCCCTTCTTCTGTAAAATTTTCTGATAGCCCTTGACAGCGGAGCATCACCAGAATATAATAACGCTGTTATTAAATAACAAAGTTATTTTATGGAGGTGACTAATGAGACCGGAAAATAAAAAACTGGCTGCTGATCTGCTGGCGGCCGGAAAGCAGGAGTTCCTTGCAAAAGGCTTTCAGGGGGCGTCGATGAGAAGCATTGCCGCATCGCTGGGCGTCACAACAGGCGCCATTTATGGCTATTACACGGATAAAGAGGCCATGTTCGACGCACTTGTGGCGGAGCCGGCACAGGAACTGGTGGATCGGTATCGGGAGATCCAGCGGAGATTTGCCGACCGCCCTTTGGAAGAGCAGATCAGCGACTTGCCGGAGGTCCCGGATGTGGAGGCTGCTTGGATGCTGGACCATATCTACGATCACTTCGACGCCTTCAAGCTCATTACCTGCGCTGCAGCGGGCACCCGGTATGAGCACTACTTGGACACGCTGGCGGAGATCGAGGACAATTCCGGCCGGGCATTGGTTGACAAGATGCACGCGGCGGGCTATCCCGTTCCCGAGATCGACGACGAACTGATCCATATCATGTCCACGGCCCTGTTCAACGGGATGTTTGAAACAGTCCGCCACGATATGCCCCGGGAAAAGGCCAGAAAGTACATGGACAGCCTTCGGGACTTCTATTCTGCCGGCTGGTTTAAGCTTTTGGGGATCTCCGGTTTGTGAGTCCCCATTTCTTTTCCACATAAGTTAGCATTAACTAACTAAATAGAAGGAGATGCTTGCATGAACACAAAGAAAGAACCCTCGCCCTTTGCCCGGCTCTGGGGCTGGGCTGGGGAATACCACGGCGGGTTTTACGGCGCGGTGGTTTTGGCGGTGCTGGGTGTGGCCTGTAATATGCTGGCCTATTTCTGCATTGCCATCATGCTCCGCCTGCTGCTGTCAGGCGGCGGCCTGGGGGACTGTCTGCCCTGGTGCGGATTGCTGTTGGCGGCCTACGGAGGAAAATCTCTGTTTTCCACCTGGTCCACCTCCATGTCCCACACCGCCACCTACCACACCCTGCGGGATTTGCGGAAAAGCCTGCTGTCCAAGCTCAGCCGGGTCCCCATGGGGACCATTCTGGACACGCCCTCCGGTCAGTATAAAACCACCATCGTGGACCGGGTGGAGGGCATGGAACCCACGCTGGCCCACCTGATCCCGGAGATGACAGCCAATGTACTGGTTCCTATCGCTATCGCGGTGTGTATCTTTGTTCTGGACTGGCGGATGGGGCTTGCCTCCCTGGTCACCACGGTCACCGGATTCTTTGTCGCCGGCCAGTCCGGCAAGACCTATGCCGTCCGCTGGCAGGGGGCGGTAGAGATCGGACGGCGAATGGCCAACGCCATCGTGGAGTATGTGGGTGGTATCCAGGTGGTCAAGGCTTTCAGCCAGAGCGCCGGTTCCTACAAGAAGTACTCCGGTGCGGTGACGGATAACGCCCAATACTATGTGGACTGGATGCGGGACAACCAGAAGTACATGGCCACCATGCAGTCCGTCACGCCCTCGGTGTTGGTGACGGTGCTGCCGGTGGGCCTGCTGCTGTGGCGGGGCGGAAGCCTGACCGCGGCGGATTTCCTCACCATCATCGTCTTGTCCCTGGGGCTCACCGCCCCGCTGATCGCTGCCATGAGTTTTGTGGACGAACTGGCCGTAGTGGGCACCAATGTGGGGGAGATTGCCGGGATCCTGGACGCCCCGGAGCTGGAGCATCCGGAGCAGCCCGCCGTACTCCACGGCAGCGGGATCAAGCTGGAGCATGTATCCTTCGCCTATAACCAGGAGTCGGGGCAGGTGCTGCGTAATGTGAGCCTGGATATTCAACCCGGCACGGTGACCGCCCTGGTAGGCCCCTCCGGCTCGGGCAAATCTACCATTGCCAAGCTGATCGCGGGCTTTTGGGATGTGACGGATGGGGCCATTACTCTGGGCGGCGTGGACCTGCGCCAGATGCCTTTGGAGCAGCTCAACCGGCAGATCGCCTATGTGTCCCAGGACAACTACCTCTTTGACCGCTCGGTGCGGGACAACATCCGCATGGGCCGGCCGGACGCCACCGACGCCCAGGTGGAGGAAGTGGCAAAGGCAGCGGGCTGTGACCAATTTATCCGTGCGCTGGCCCACGGCTACGACACCGTGTGCGGCGGAGGGGGCGGGCATCTGTCAGGCGGCGAGAAGCAGCGCATCTCCATTGCCCGTGCCATGCTGAAGGACGCGCCCATCGTCATCCTCGACGAAGCGACTGCCAGCATCGACCCGGAGAACGAAGCCATGATCCAACGGGCCATTTCCGCATTGACCCGCGGCAAGACCTTGATCGTCATCGCCCACCGCCTGGGGACCATCACCGACGCGGACAATATCGTGGTGGTGGAAAACGGCTCCATTGCCGCCCAGGGGCGGCAGGAGGAGTTGCTGGAGCACTGTTCTCTGTACGCCCAGATGTGGAAAGCTTATCTGGGCGCCCAGGATACGGTTTGAAAGGAGGAATCTATATGTTTGGTGTATTGAAAAAGATATTTGTCTTTGCCGGTAGTAAGCGCAGCCTGCTGAAACGGGCCATGGTCATCTCTTTTCTGGGCGCTGTCTTTGCCGCCCTGCAGTTTCTGGCCCTGATGCTGGCGCTGGATCAGATGATTGAGAGAACGGCCGGCCCCATCTGGCCCATTGCGGCTGTGATGCTGGTGTCCATTGTCGGGCGCACCTTATGCTCGTACCACTCCACCAACCAGGAGACCGAGGTAGGCTACCACATGGTGGCGGAAAAGCGTGTCCAGATCGGAGACCGCCTGCGTTATATCCCCATGGGCTATTTCAACGGTAACAGCCTGGGCAACATCACCGCTGTGGTCACTACGACCCTGGGGGATGTGGAGAACAGCGCCGCCCGGTGTCTGGTCATGGTAATCGGCGGATTCTTGAAAACACTGGCCCTGTGCCTGATGCTCACCTGTACTGACTGGCGTCTGGGGCTGATCGCCATCGCCGGTATTGCCTGCTACCTGGTGGTGACGGAGTGCAGCCAGCGGGCCATGGTGCGGACCGCGCCCGCCCGCCAGCAGGCGCAGGAGACCCTGGTGGAGGCGGTGCTGGAGTACATCCAGGGCATGAGCGTGGTCAAGGCCTATGGCCTGGAGCGGGACAACAGCCAGTCAGTGGGCAAGGCGGTGGACGACAGCTGCAAAAAGGCCCTGGCGCTGGAACACTCCGTGGTGCCCTGGTCCGGCATCCGGCAGATCGTTGTGCGGTGCTTCAGCGCCGCGCTGGTGGTGGGGGCGCTGGCCTTTTACACCGGCGGCACCCTGCCTCTGTCCCGTTGCCTGCTGATGCTGATCGCCTCCTTTATGATCTATGGGGAGCTGGAGAGCGCGGGCAATATGTCGGATAACCTGCAGATGCTGGGGGCCTCTATGGATAAGGCCAACTCCATTGACGACACCCCCACTATGGATATTGAAGGACAGGACATCACACCCGGCAGGGCGGACATCACCTTCCAGGACGTCTCCTTCTCCTATGGCGACCGGACTGTTTTGGACGGCGTCAGCTTCACCATCCCGGAAAAGACCACTACCGCCGTGGTGGGTCCCTCCGGCGGCGGAAAGACGACCCTGTGCAGCCTGATCGCCCGGTTCTGGGATGTGGACAAGGGGAGCATCCGCGTAGGCGGCCGGGATGTGCGGGAGTACAAGCTGGACAGTTTGATGCGCAACATCTCCATGGTGTTCCAAAGTGTCTATCTCTTCAACGACACCGTTGAGAACAACATCAAGTTCGGCCGCCCGGACGCCACTCATGAGCAGGTGGTGGAGGCAGCCAAGCAGGCCTGCTGTCACGACTTCATCATGGCGCTGCCGGATGGCTACAACACGATGCTGGGAGAGGGCGGCGGAACGCTGTCCGGCGGCGAGAAGCAGCGCATTTCCATCGCCCGGGCCATTTTGAAAGACGCACCCATCATTATCCTGGACGAGGCTACTGCCAGCGTTGACCCGGAGAATGAGGCGGAGCTGCAGGCCGCCATCAACGCCCTGACCCATGACAAGACCATCGTGATGATTGCGCACCGGTTGAAGACGGTCCGGAACGCCGACCAGATCCTGGTCCTCAGCGGCGGGCATATCGTCCAAAGCGGGACCCATGAACAGCTCGTGGGCCAAAAGGGCATCTATGCCGACTTTATCGGGATGCGCCAGGAAGCTGCCAGCTGGAAACTGGCGTGATTTCTGCGGGCCGCCGCATTTCTTTGCGGCGGCCCAAATTTCGTGATCAGATGGAGCAAAAATAATCAAATGGAGAAGAAAAGGGCTTCGCTTTCTGTTATGCTGTTGTCTAAGGTTAGTTAATACTAACCTTCTTGAATAAGAGGTGCGGGTGGATGGAAAACACGACAAATCCAAAATTCATCATGCAGTATGTGGTAGAAGAGGAAACGCTGTCCTTTTTTCTCCGCAAAATGCGCTTTCAATCAGGCAGCGGTCAGGGGGAAATGCGCCTGCTGGAATTATATCCGGGTGTTCAGATCTGGACCATCGACTTTCATATGGAGCAGCTGGATATCCAGCCCATAGGCGCCTACCACTATTTGAAGATGAACTACTGCCTTCGCGGCAGCTGTGAGGTCCCCCTTCCAGACGAGCGGTATGTCTATATCGGCCAAGGGACCCTCAGCGTGGATTCCAACCCGCCGGTGGGCATCATGCAGCTTCCCACCGGAGCGTATGTCGGGCTGGAAATCGTGATGGATCTGGACATGCTCCGGGGCGGTGAGCCGCCTGCCTGGACGGAGTGTGGTGTACAAATATTGTCTATGACGCAGTCCCTTCTCGACAGACAGGGCAGTTATCTGGCGTCAGCGTCCCGCGAATGGGCAGAGCTTGCCCAAGAGATCTATCAACACATCCAGGCGAATGATCTGCCCTTGGAGGACTACCGGTTCCATATGCTGCACCTGTTGTGGATGCTGAAAGGTAAATCCCAGGGGCAGCTGGCGCAATTCCGCACCTATCTGACACTGGGCCAGCGGGAAGCGGTGCTGCAGGCAAAGAAATTGATAACCTGCGATCTTCGGCAGCGGTACACCATTACGGATGTTGCGGCAAGGGTGGGGATCAGCGCGGCCTCCCTGAAGAAATATTTCGGTGTCATGTTTGGAATGCCCATCTCCACATACCTGCGGCGACTGCGGATCAACACGGCGAAGGAGTTGCTGGCCGGAGGAACCCGCAGTATTGCGGATATTGCAAGCGATGTGGGCTATGAAAACCAAGGGAAATTCGGCGCTGTGTTCCGCCAGGAGACCGGGGTAACGCCCCTGGAATACCGGCGGCGGTGCCGGAACCATATCAATGAGAGAGGAGAGAGTTTATGAAAACACTGTTGGAAGCGAAAAGCGGGGAGCAGGGAGTCATCTGCGGTATCCAGGGAGATACCCGGTTCTTGAGTCGGGTCACCTCCATCGGCCTGACGCTGGGCTGTCCGGTGACAGTCCTGCAAAATGAAAAGAAGCGCCCCATCCTGCTGTATAGCAGGGACACCATGGTGGCCCTCAACCGGGAGGAGTGCGGAAAAATTCAGATCGGAGGTGCCTCCAAATGACACAGACGGCTATCAAAAACCCGGTCATTGCCCTGCTGGGACAGCCCAACTCCGGCAAGTCCACCCTGTTCAACGGCCTGACCGGCCTGCGGCAGCATGTGGGAAACTGGCCCGGCAAAACGGTGGAGCAGAAAGAGGGCTACTTCATCCGGAACGGTGTGAAGTACACCGTGGCGGATCTGCCCGGTACATACAGCCTGTCCGCCAACTCTGAGGAGGAGATCATCACCCGGGACTATATCGCCGGCGGAAAAGCGGATGCGGTGTGTATCCTGGCTGATGCCTCCCAGCTGGAGCGGAGCCTTTTTATGCTGGCGGACTTCGCCGGCATCCAGACCCCAGCGTTGCTGCTTTTGAACATGATGGATGTGGTCAAAGAGCAGGGCAAGACGGTGGATGCCGCAAAGCTCCAGGAGAAGCTGGGCATCCCGGTGGTGCCCTTCTCCGCCACGGATGTGAAGCACTACGACGGTTTCTTCGCCGCCCTGGACCGGGTGCTGCGGGAGCGACCCACACTGCGGGTAGAGGGCCTGCGGGAGCAGTATATGGCGTTGGAGGGCTTCTCCAACCTCTATGCCCAGATGCCGGTTGAGGGCATGGGCGATTACACGCCGCTCTGGCTGGCGGCCAAGGTCATGGAGGGCGATGCCCCGGTGAAGGCCAGGGTCCAGGAGCTGGTCGCCCCGGAGGCCGCTGTGGAAGTGGAACGCATCTGCGCGGGACTGCATGACGGGGCCCTGCACACCGGCGAGTGCAAATTCGCCTGGATCGACGGTCTTCTCAAAGACGCAGTGACAGGCAGGAAAGATGCGGCGGTCCTTGGCAAATTCGACCGTCTGGCCACCAGCAAGCGCTGGGGCAAACCCCTGGCCGTGGTCATTATCCTGCTGGGGCTCGTCGCCTCTTTTATTCCCGCGGCTCCCTTTATGATCATAGGCGGTATGCTCCCGTCGCTTTTGGTTCCGCCCATCACCGCCGGGCTTTCCGCCATCGGCGCACCGGCCTTTGTGACCAGTTTGATCTGTGATGTAGGCGTCAACGCACTGTACTTCGCCATCTCCATGATCGGCTTCGTCTTCGGCATTACCCTGGTGTTCGGCTTTATCGAGGAGATCGGCTATATGGCCCGTATCTCCTACGTCTTTGACAACACCATGTCCAAGCTGGGCTTGCAGGGCAAGGCCATCATGCCCTTCCTGGTCAGCTTCGGCTGCACCATCGGCGGCGCCGCCGGCACCCGGGTCATCGACAACTGGGGCCAGCGCATCCTGACCATCGCCCTGGCCTGGGCGGTGCCCTGCGCCGCCACCTGGGCCATCGTCCCCATGATCTCCAGCGTGTTCTTCGGCATGTGGGCTCCGGTGGTTATCCTGGCGATCTTTGCGGTGGCCCTGCTGCATATGTGGATCACGTCCAAGGTCTTTGGCCGCCATCTGGTGAAAGAGGAGGAGCGGACCGGCCTGATCATGGAACTGCCTCCCTACCATAGACCGAAGTGGGGGAGTCTGCTGCGCTATGTGTTCGGCCGCACCAAGGACGTGCTGATCCGGGCGCTGAAGGTGATCCTGCTGATTTCCTTCCTCTTCTGGCTGCTCAGCTACACCGCCGACGGCAATGTGGAGAGCAGCGTCATCTACAAGATCGGCGCCTTCATCGAGCCGGTGACCCGCGTCTTCGGCCTGAGCTGGCAGACCTTCCTGGCCTTTATCTCCTCCGCCGTCAGCAAGGAGGCAGCTCTGGGTGTGCTCAGCTCCCTGTACGCCGGGACAGGCACCATCTTCGCCTCTACCGTGGGTACCGCCGCCCAGGCCACCAACCTGGGTGAGATCCTTGCGGCAAATATTGTCCCCGCCGAGGCGCTGGCCTTTATCTTTGCCGTGACCTTCAACATTCCCTGTGTGGTGGCGGTGGCATCCACCTACCAGGAGACCCACTCCGCCAAGTGGACCGGGCGGATCGCCGCGTACTATATCTGTATGGCATTGGTCATGTCCTTCGTGGTCTACCATGTGGGACTGCTGATCTTCTAAAGGAGCCGCTATGACAGAACTGTTAGAGCTCATGCGCGATGGCCGGGCGTGGTCGCTGGAGGACCTGGCCCAACGCCTGAACACGACGCCGGACCAGGTCAAGCGGCAGATGGAATTTCTGGAGCAGATGGGCTATCTGCGCCGTGTGGGAGGCTGCGGTCACGACTGTAAGGGTTGTTCCGCTCACTGCGGCGCTGGAGCGGAGTTGGCTGGTATGCCTGTGTTCTGGGAGCTGACCCGCCCATGAGATATCAATGAGTAAAGCGGAACCGGCAGCAGTTCAAAAACTGCTGCCGGTTTTGCTTCAAAGGGGCACCGAACATTTTCGTTCGGTGCCCCGTATAACGAGTGTGAACTATACTATGTACCTTGAAAGAAGCAAGGAATCATAGAAAACGAAAGAGCATCCGCTGTTCTTATTGAAAAGCGGGGGCGCGGATACTGCTTTTCATGAGAGTAAAAATCGCCCAAAGAAAATATAGAGGGTCATTCTATTAGTATGCTTGAAATGTAAAAGCGCAGGTACTATAATGGAAGCATGATGTTAGTTGCACCTAACCGCCGCGGATTACTTCCGTTATCCAGAAGAGACCGCCGTCGCTGCCTGAGCTGAGGTACGGGCAAAATCCCCAGGTTTCCCCATGCCCAGCTGGGAGGCACTGCTCTAAATAAATCTATGGAATGGGGGATCAGAGCCATGTTGGAACGAAATGAGAAAATGTATCAAAAGCTGGTGCGCCAGGTCCGTCCGGCGCTGATTCGTCAATATGGTGAGGAACGGACGGCGGAGATCATCCACAGCACGGACCCGATTTACGACCGTTTCCTGCAGGAGACGCCCTGCATCGGCGGCAGGGAAAATGTCATGAGCAAAAACCTGGATATGTGTCTGCCGTTTTTTGCGATTTATGAGGCGTCCGGCCGCACCTTAACAGAGGCCACGGTGGATGAGATGCTGGATATCATTATGATCAGCCGCTACCGGAAAATCGGAAAGATCTTCAATATGAACCGTCTGGATAAGGCTTGGTTCCGAAGGCTGGCATACTGCTTCGTGCAAAAGGCCGCCGATAAAATCAACGCCCACAAGGGGAAGGACTGGAACAACACCTGGGGCGTCCAGATCAATCCTGAGGGGCACGACCATGGCCTCGCCGTGACCCTGGTGGGCTGCCCTCTGGCGGATTTTGCCCAGACCCACGACTACATGGAGATCATGCCATGGCTGTGCCGGGCGGATGTGAGAGCTGCCGAGACGCTCCACGCCCGGCTCATCCGCCATTATACGGTCGCCCAAGGCTATAAGACCTGCGACTACTGGATCGTTGGAGACCAGGACGTTGAGGCCCGGTAAGACTGCGTGACAGGAGAAATTGCGTATGTATGAATCAAAGATCAGCGACGCGAGCTGGATCGCTTATGATCTGCCCGGAAATGTGGGATGGGTCTCCTTCCTTATGGGGCTTGGGCTGTGTTTTATGAAAAAGCCGGAGATTTTGGAAAGCAAATTCATTGTTGCACTGCTTTTACTGGACCTTCTCTGCGCTGCCGCCATGATCACTGCCATTGCGGAACTGATCAGTGAGCGGATCCAAAAGCTGGACCGCGTACTGCCGAAAAAGCGCCTGTACCGCGGCTTTGGCGCGCTAACCTTTGGAGGTCTGGCAGGCTCAGTCCTTTCACTGCTTGCCCTGGCCGCCACTCTGATGAAGGGCTTGGGCGGAGCGGCTTATCTCGGCCTGCTGTGCGGCGGAGGGCTGTTGTGCTTTATATTCGGGGGCTTGCTTCTCCGGGAATACAAGAAGCGATAGAGGGAGAACTATGCGTGATGGAGGAGGCAGCTATATGAGTATCCGTTATCAAATCGCAAAGGGCCTGATCAAGCTGACCGGTATCAAAAAACTATTCCAGCTCCCGCAGGAGGAACTGCTGAAAAAGGCGGAGCAGATGAACCGGAAACGGCAGTTCCGGATGCCGGCGGATGACAAGGCCCGCTATGCGGACCGCATGATTCAGGGATGCCACTGTTTGACTATGGAGACGCAGCCGCAGAAGTCGAATCGAGCTCTGCTGTTTCTATTCGGCGGCGGTATGGTCATCGGCTCCGACGCCGGAGATCTGAAGGTGGCGCGGAACATGGGAAAGCGCAGCGGGCGGGATGTGTGGTTTCCCTATTATCCGCTCTGTACTGACCACAGTATGCTGGAGGCGACCCAGATGGTATACGAGACCTACCGGCAGATGCTCTCGGACTACCGGGCAGAGGACATCGCGGTGCTGGGCTTTTCCTCCGGCGCGGGTCTGGCATTGAACCTCATCACTTACATCAACCTGCGGGGGAACGAACTGCCTATGCCGGGCCGGATGGTGCTTTTATCCCCCGGCACCTGTCCGGCGGACGAGGCGGAGTTTGCGGATATGAAAGCGCTGAATGACCGGGATGTCCTGGTGGACGCCGCCTATATGAAGACTGCCGGAAGTATCATGGCCCACGGGGACCCCAATGTCCCCCGGCAGCTGATCTGTATCACACAGGGAAATTTCACCGGCGCTCCCCTGACCCACTTCTATTATGGCGGGGACGAGGTGCTGTCTGCCTGCGCGAAGCCCTTTGCCGCCGCCTATGACAAAGTGGGGGCAAAGTATACCATGCACATCGAGCCAGGTATGTGCCATTGCTACCCCATGCTGCCCTATTTTCCTGAGAGTAAAAAAGCTTATGAGGAGATCATAGGGCTTCTGTTCCAGGACAGGACTGCTTGATAAACGGAAACTTTTAAAGGAGATGAGGGCGTGAACATCCATGAATTTGGGCAGGAAAACCGGGAATGCCTTTTATTCCTCCACGCCTCCTGCACTGGCTGGGACTTCTATGAGGAGAGCCTCCGCCTGCTGGCCCAGCGGTATCATGTCATTGTTCCGGCTATGCCGGGCCATGATCTGACCACGGACGAGGACTATACCAGTGTCGAGGAGATCGCGGAAACGCTGGAGGATTGGCTGCTGGACCGGGGATATGGCAGGGTCCATGGGCTGTACGGCCTGTCCATGGGCGGCAGCATGGTCATCCGCCTTCTGGCAAACGGCAAAATCCGGTTTGACAAAGCAGTCATCGACGCCGGCATTACGCCGTATCAGCTGCCCTGGCTGGCGACAAGATTCATCGCCCTCCGGGACTTCCTGATGGTGGAGCTGGGCAAGCACAGCCGGAAGCTGTTGGAGCTGGCCTATCCGCCGGAGAAATATGGCGAGGAGGAGCTGGACTGGATGGAGCGGATGCTGAAACATATGTCGGCCAGGACCATTTGGCGGGTGTTCGACTCCTGCAACAATTACTCCATGCCGAAGATCGTGCCTGTCCCAGCCACGGAGATCCAATACTGGTATGGCAGTCTGGAGAAAAAAGCCAGAGCATGGGATATTGACTATGTCAAAAAGAACTTCCCAGAAACAAGATTTGTAGAGATCAGCGGCCTTGATCATGCCGAATACGCGCTGCTCCATCCGGCTGAATTTGCCCAGCGGCTGATTGCTTTTTTGGAGGACAGGGAGCCATCATGAAATACAACGGATTCTATTTTGCACTGTTCCGCGGCACGATGAAAAAGGTATTGTCGGAGCACTACGGCAAGGCGTTTGCCCGCGATACCATGAAAAAGGCGCATCCGGTTTATAAAGAGCTGGTGACTGAGACTGACGATATCGGGGACGGCAATCCCATGGCGTACAACGAGTTGTTCGCCCTGGCCTTTGTGG
>OIYT01001439.1_pt1 | contig 16982 bp, 22 predicted proteins | sample 1588201 | NCBI WGS metagenome assembly OIYT01 (sample SAMN03283260) | human gut metagenome | biome: human-associated habitat; material: feces | host: Homo sapiens | place: USA | collected 2013
AAACCGTGTCGACCCGGCTTATTGCAGAAACTGCATGAAGCTCTTTGCCTGCTGCTTCAGATCCTCAAACTGCTGTTTGCTCATCTTTCCCGAAGCGAGCAGCTGGTTTATTTCCTGCTCCGCCTTTTCCGGCGTCATATTCGCCGCAAATTTGCGGAACTCGCTCACCATCTGCATCGGGTTTCTGGGTGCCGCCGCCCCCTGCTTGAAGAATGGGTTACTCATTCTGCGTCCCTCCCTGCTTCATAAACCGCTCGAACATTGCTTCGAGGTCGGCTTTTGTTACGTAGTCTTCGGGCTTCGGTGGAGACGGCGGGATGTACTCCTCCATGCGGCAATACGTCGTCTCAACGCCCATGTTGCCGCCCGTGCGGCAAGCCATAATGGCTTCGTCCATTGCCATCACCCAGAGCTTCTCTCCGGGCATTACCGGCACTCGTTCTATATCCGCGAACGTCGGCACAAACAGCAGCGTGGCGCGGTTGTAGCCTGCCGTGCCCTGATTGTTAAACGGGTAGTTTGAGTTATACATACCGTGCCTCCTTCTTTTTTCTGTCTATATCATCGCATAAAAAAAGAGGGCAAACCCGTCGGTTTGCCCTCAATTATCCCGCAATTATCCCTCAATCGTGGCTGCTATCTTGTCCTTTATGCTGCGTATGCGGCGCTCCACCTTCTCGGTGCTGTAATACTCCGTGCGGCCAAGCGCAAACGAGATTTGTATGATGCTCATGCCCTGCGCTCGCATCCGGAATATCTCTAGCTCCTCGTCGGTAAAACCGCAATCGCGTTCAAACTGTTCCCGCAGTTCCCGCGGGAATTGCAGCTTGCACTTCGCCCCCGGCGTCGTCAGGCTGCTTTTTATCTCTGCTGTCGTCATTGGCCTCACTCCCTATGTATGCGTCATAAAGCATCTCGGCGGTTACCTCGCCGAGGCCATTGAGCGAGCAGAATTGTTTAACGGATTCTTTCATGTGTTCTCCGTCGTCGGTTTACAAGGATTTGTTTTGCGCCGCCCATATGGACGGCGCTTTGATTTTAATTACTGCTTGAGCTGCTTGACTGCCTCGTTGACGCCGGTCGCCGCGAAGCCGGATACAATGCCGACTGCAACTGCGGTTATGTAGTCCTGCGCCGGGAAATCTGCCATGAAGAGCATGGCGAGAACGCCGAGGATGCCGCCGACGATGCCGCAGATGATGGGAATCCACTTGTTGTCAAGGCCGGATGCCTTGACGGCCTGACCCACCAGATAGCAGATCACGGTTATGGCTGCTACGGATGCGATACCAAAGTCCATATTTTCACCCCCTTTCAAAGTCCAAGCTGTGCCAGCACAAACGCAATAAGCGCACCGGCCACCAGCCATATCGTCTTATCTACGATGGCCTCCCAGCGCTTGGCGGGTTTGTCCGTAAGCGTTTTGAGACCGGTTTTGATCTCGCCTATGTCCGTCTTCATGGTGCCCTGTTCGGTGGCGAGCACCTTGACGGACGTGGTCAGCTCGTTAAGCGCCTTTTGATTTTTCTCAAGTGTGTCGAGCCTGTGTGTGTTGGACTTGCCCCGCGCTTCCATTTCCGCGTATTTTACGGCCAAGTCTTCTAGGGTAAACGCCATGCCTTAACCTCCTATCAGCCGCGCCCAAGTTTGAGCGCCTATGATACCGTCCTGCTGCAAGCCGCAGGCGCGCTGGTACGCCACTGCCGCATTAAAAGTGTCTTGCCCTATCTCGCCGTCAGCGCCGCACCTGCCGCAGGAGTAGCCGCGCCCGATGAGGAGCAGCTGCGCCGAGCGGACGCACTCGCCCTTGTCACCGTAGCGAAGCAGCGGCAGGCCGGTGACGTTCAGCGTCGAGGCGGTCGCCTGTGCGGTGGTCTGTGCGGGCTGTGTTGGAGTGGCAGCAGCCTCGTAGCTTATCCAGCGGGGCTTACCCCACAGACCCCAGCCGCGCCCCGCGAGCTTTGTTTTGACAACACCCCTCGCGTGGCCGGTTGCCTCTACGACGTAGCCGCCGCCGATGTATACGCCGACGTGGGACATGTCGCGCATAAACACGCACACGCCCGGCAGATCGGGCATGGTGTCGATGCTGCCGCTTTCTGGACAGGCCATGAATAGCCCGCTCACCGCAACGTCCTGCGATGCTTTGTATATAGGCTCGCTGTCCGGTGTGTCGCACCAAAGGTAGCCCTTTATAAGCCCGACGCAGTCATGCACCTTCTGACCAAACTGCGTCGGAAAGTCTCCTGCTGTGTAATAGCCGGGGTACTGTTGCCGCTTGGCTGCGAGCAGTCCGGCGTTCGCCGTCTGCCCGAAGGTACCCCACCAATACGGTTTACCCAACTGTGCTTTTGCATATTCTGCAAGTCCCTGTCCGGTTTTACTCATCGTTACCTCCTATTTCCTTGGGATTGCGTAATGAATCATTTATATTCATTTTGCGCTCCTTAACTTAACATCTCAAAGACGCTGCCGTTATCGATATACAGTGCAAATTGTTCCCACGCGCTACCATTGTCGATGTACAATGCATATGCATCAAAGCTGCTGCCGTTATCAACGCGAATCGCCCCCAGAAAATCAGCTTCGGAAGTGACTGTAAAGCTTGATGTTGCTGTCGTGAAGCTGTTGGAAGTTGTCCAGACTGGCAACACAAAAATATAATACGTTGTATTCGGCAACATATTATAGCTTATTGTGCCGTCAAAAAGCCAAGTAGTATTATTGGCCGGATGACTTGCTGCCAAATTTGCGTGTGTTCCCACGTATGCGCTGTTATCGGGAGACGTGGACACAATGGCTTGCGCTCCTGCCGAATAAGCGTTGTTGGTTGCGCCGTTGTAGCAAGCAGTTGTCATGCTGATTTTGAGCTTGCTGCATCCGGCGCTGTCCGTGGTCACGGTGATCCGCGACCAATATTTATGATTGCCAGTGCTGCCGAGCGAACGCCCATCAGCACCGGCGCTATTGCCGTTCCGGTATTCTATGCTGTATGACGCAATACCCATTCTTAAATCACACCTTTTTGAGATAGATTCTGCCCTTCGTTCCCGCTGCGGGAAGTGTGCTGCCTATCAGGCTACTGTTGTCATACGGAATCACCACCTGACCGCTGCAAAGTGCAGTCAGCAGCGCCGCCGCCGTGATATCGTTCGCCAAGGTTATTCCCGCGACTTTGCGCGAAGAAGGCACGGCATTTGCAGCCATGCCAAGTGTCGAGTCGATGACCGAGAACAGCGGAACAAGCGTCCCGACTGTAATGCCGTCTATCGGCACACGGTAAAGCGGAAAGTCGGCCTGCGCGTCATGGTCATTGATAATGTCACCATCCGTGTATTCCGGGTCTGCTGCCGCGCTTGTGGATGCTGTACCCTTGATTACTACGAGGCTGCAATCTTCCACGCCCTGCGCCGTTTTTGTGTATCTGGCAACGATCAGATCATTGCGTTTATAGCCCTGACTGCCGTTCTCAATCGCCAAGTCCACATAAGTACCTTCTGCAAGCCTTACGTGCCGCCCCTGCATACAGATATCCCCATCCTGAACACGAACGCTGTTGTTACTTACGACAAGCGCGGCAAACTTGTTGCCGCGATTAAGGACATAGCTTCCGGTGCCGATTATCGCGGCATTAAAGCTGCCCTGATCTGCTGACGTGACGTGAGCTTCACCCTTATAGCCTGTTACAAGATGCAAATTTCCCATTCTCATCACTCCACTTCTGCTTTTAAGATATTCCAACTGGTTTACGATGCTACGAAAGCCTTGGTGGACAGGTTGCCGCTGTTGTCCACTGCCAGCGTGTACAGGCTGCCGTTGGGTGCCTGCAAGTACACGTTCGCCATGTTCTGTTTGACGTCGTTTTTGAAATGCATCGGCTCGCCCACCCATACCTGCTTATAGGTAATCTCCTCGTTTTTGCTCACCACAAACCCGCTCGGGTCGCCGTTGCCGACAATGCGGATATATGCTGTGCTCCCGCTCACGATGGTTATCTTGAAGCCCTTGCCGTCCGCATCAAATACGGCATCGTAGGAAGTCCCGCTTGTGACCTTGTAGGTCACGGCGCCGATGGACGCTTTGCTGCTGTTGTACTGCACGGCTATCGGCCAAATGCTGCCGCCTCCGCTCTCAAACGTACCCGCAGTACACCGGACGCGAATAACGTCACCGGCCTTGCACGGGATATAGCCCGATGTCTCCATTATGTACGTGCGCACATCGGTGCTCTCACCGCCGCTGCCGTTGAGCCTGGTCTGCAGCTTGTAGTCCGCGTCCGACTGCACCGCGAGGTTTGTGAAATTGGGCTGTGTCTCGTAGTGCCCGTCGCTGGCCTCGATGAAGGTCGTGTCCGATGGCGTGACTGGAGCGACAGCCGGAGTCCACCACGCAGAACCCGTCCACCATTTGGGTTTACCGAGCGTGGGATCCCATACCGAAAGCCCCGTGTAGTATTTGTCCGCGTCCAGTACGCCGCCCTGATTAGGCAGCGCGATGTTGTCGGCCAGATACTGCCGGTTGCCGGATGCATAGCCGTCATAGGGCACAAGCCCCGCCGCCGTGGGGTAGTAGTAACCGGCCAGCCCGTCGGTCGCCAAAAAGATTTTGGAGTTCGCCGCGGGCAACGTCCTGAACAGTTTCGGGAGCTGCTCCGTGCGTCCGGCAGAGCGAATTATACTGAAGCCTATCAGCGCCAGCTCCACGACCGCGCCAGTGCTCGCCGCGTCCGCAAGGAACGTATTATTGTAGGTAGCCGAGCTGCGCTCGTAGAGCTGCAAGCCGCATACCGTCACCGTCGCCTTGTTCGCCAGCTTGAGAACGACGCCGGTCGCCTGCCGCCAGCAGTAAAAGCCGTTAACGGTGATGTTGCTGTCTGCCCCTGCCGAGATGCAGACGTCCGCGTCTGCCGACTCTGTACCGCAGCTCATGAGCGTTACGCCGTTGCCTGTGACGTCAAAAATCGTACCCGTGCCGCCGTCGCAGCAGACCTCGGTGAGCGTACTGTATGCAGTTTTGATGATGTATGGATTCGCCGCGCCGCTGCAAAATACCCTCTCGATCACGGTGCTTGTGCCGTAGTCAATGTAGATCGCCTGCGACGTGCAGACCAAGTACAAGTCGGCCAGCCGATTGAAAAAGCTGTGCAGCCGTATACCGTGGCTGCCCGTGCGAATGTTGCAGTGCTCGATTAGACAACGGCTGCGGTCGCCGTAGATGCCCCAATGCTCCGCGTTGCCGGATGCGTTCTTTATATTCAGGTTTGATATGCAGACGCCCGTGCCCTTCTCCGTGCCGTCCTCGCGGCCAAGGATAATAACGGCATCGATGGCACCCCAGCCGTTCGACCAACTCGCCGCCGCGGGCATTGTACGCTTGCCGTTGCCGGTCTTTTTTATAATGGCCGTGGACTTGTTTTCGCCGATGAGCGAGGGCGCACGGCCTTCCCACCATTTCACGCCGTCGATGCTCGTGTCGCTGTCGCTGTACGTCTGTATAAGCAGTGGCGTGGTGATGATGTACGTACCGGTGGGGACATATACCGCCATCGCAAGCGTTGACACTGCCGCATCGATCGCCGCCTGTATGGCCGCTGTGTCATCCGTTACACCGTCACCGACTGCGCCGTAATCCTTGACGTTAAGCACGTAATCGGCGTGCATATCGCTCTTTAGCTCCGCGGGCGAGCGCCAGTAGAGCCAGCCTGAAGAATCAAGCACCGGTACCTTTGTCGCCGGTGTCGTCTGATGCCCTGCCGCCGTGGACTGGAGCCATGTACCGGAAAAATACTTGCCATAAAGGTTCCCGGTGAGCGTACCGCCCGCCAAAGGGAGAAATTTGCCGGGGTCTGCTGGGGCATAGCCCAGCGCTGACTTTATGTTGTCTAGCGTGACAGAAGCGTCGCTGCCATCCTTGCCGTTCGCTCCATCCTTACCATCTGCACCATCTTTGCCCGGATCGCCTTTGTCCCCCTTATCACCTTTCGCTCCGTCTGCACCGTCGAACTCTCCGCTTGCTTTGGCCTGAGCGAGTGCCGCGTCTGTGGCACTCTGCAAATTATCCTGCGTGAGATAATTGCCATTTGGCTGCTTTTCAGCAAGCGCGGCCGCAAGGCCGGTTATGGCGCTCATAGGATGCTGGTCTGCCGCGTCGCGGTTCGTTAGTTCGCGGTGATCGTTTGTACCGCCTACACCGCCACCACCGCCGCCAGAAGAGCCGCCACCGCCCGGATGACTTGCCGCTTTAGCATTTGCAATATCCGTTTCGAGGTCAACAGATATAATACCGTTTTGCACACGGATTATTTTCTTCGTGACAGGCACGGAAATAGTTAGCCCGGACACATCGTCTGACGCGCCGACAATATCCCCGACATCATACGGATCATCCACTTCATTGACATCAACCGTCAAGTCATCTTGCTGCAGCAGTTCCTTCAGGCGCTCAGTACCGCCTTTGATAAGCTCTGCTGTATCTTCGGCGTTGGAATAGTCATATACGGCTGTATACTCTGCCGTGCCGGTGAATGTCTGCGTCTGGCTGATGTTGCCGGATGCATCCGCATACAAATGAACAACTGTTCTGTTGGCCAGTTCGCCGGAGCCAAGACAAATAAGGTGATTGACCTTGTTTGTGGTCTTTTTCACTGCCAAAGCAAGCAGGTCACTATCAAGACCATCTTGCGTGTAGTTTACAATCGGCGCAGCAGACAGCTCGGTAAAATTGCCCTTGCAAGTCACTAGGAGCTTCGCATTCGCGTTTTTAAGCATCGCCCTTATACCGTCATACCCGGCAACATAACGTTCAAACTGGTAGTTATTGATGGCAACTCCGGCCGGAGCAGATGCACCGCGGAAGAGCGTCGTTAATCCCAACCTCGTCAGCAGCGTGGCGATAATTGTGTTCGCGTCGCCGCTGACAGTTAAATAGTTCTCCCCTGCGTCCGGGCAAAGGATTTTGGAGTTAAGTATTCCATGCCATGTGCGCCCGGAGTAGATCACATCCTCGGCGGCAGTATCTGATGTGATCGCATCAATAACGCCGCCATATTCTGTGCCCTCTATGTAAATATAGTACCCGGCTTCGCAGCAATGGTCATCCCGGCTGACGGACAATTCAAAATCATTTTCGTCCGTTCCAAAAGCGAGATCGAGATCGTAGTCGTGTATAACACCAATATCTTCCCCGCGGGAGTTTGCGTATATTAAGTCCATTTTGGTTCCGGCCTCTCTTCGTAAATTGTGATATCAAAGCCAAAGTCGCCCGACCACGCGACCGCATTCGCACCAGCCGGGATTTTCTCAAAAATGTAGCTGTCGCGGTTGCGGTCGTTAAACTTGTTCGTGGTAGCGCCCTTGCTGCCGGTTAGGATGATGTCTTTCGCTAGGCTGTCAATTGTTAAGTATTCTCCCGCCGCCACAGCGCAGTTGACCTGATATACATGCCCGCCAATTGTTACAGTCGGGCTTGTCACCGCCCCGTATATGATGAGTCTAAAATTCGCATCCGCAAACGCTGGATTCACAAGCTGCGCGTTCGCGACGTCTGGTGTATAGTCAAAGGGATAATCGTATGAGTAGTCAAGTCCTGAGGCTGCCGCGCCGCTGCTCGGTGCAAACGATACAAGGCTCTCTTTGATCCACTGCGGGTTCTCGGCTGCAATGGTGAGGTCTGCGCGCATATAGCGTTTGTTTTCAAGGTAATTTTTCTTTTGCGATTGCGTTACATAGCAGGTGTAGTAGTAGCCGTTACAAATGATTCGCCCCGGCTGCATAGTGACACAATCCTTCTCGCAAATTTCCATCAGCCGATTTTTAGCGGCGACACTATCTGCTTCTGTTGCTCCGTAGATGATTACGGGCAAGTTGCGCGTAACCATGTTACGGCGCAAAGATGCTATACGCGTTCCCTTAGTAACGATTTCCCACTCGTAATTATGGAGATCGGACGAGCTTACATATATGCCGTTTTGGCCAAAGTCGATGACTTCGCCTAGATGATTTTTGTATTTCAGTGATTCAAGCATTACGTCACCGCCCTCACAGCCCGGCCAAATTCACGGCGGTCAAGCGTTATTGTCATGCCGGATGCATCAACGGCATTGACAGCATCAAGAATCTGTGTCAGTACTGCAATAATTCTGGTGGTCTGCTCTTCGCTGCGCTGAGAAAAAGCCCCCGCACGGAGATAGTCGGCTTGCCCAGCCGGGACAACCATTTCACCCTTATGCAGATATGCCGGGAAATTATCATACGGCACACGTTCAAGGCCGGTTGCAAATTTGCCAACACCGGCTGTCCCTCTTCTAGTGCTACCTGGATTTCCACCGCGACCACCGCCGCCGCCAGCAGAGCCACCGCCACCTGCGCCGGTGACTCCAACATTTACATTCAGGCCGCCAAAAAGCGAATCCCAAATACCCTTAAACCAGTCGCACAACCCCTGCCAAGCCGATGCGATGCCGTCCTCGATTTTTTGCACGACGTCTTTGCCTACTCCAAAAAAGTCCATGACGGCTTCAAAAAGCACTTTAAGCAATGAGCCGACAATGTCACCAGCTGCGGCCAGCAACTGCGGAATGCTTTTAATCAGACCATCTATAAGCGCTAATAGCAGCTCAAAGCCGGAATCAAGCAGCCTTGGTATGGCTGCGATAAGCGTTGAAACTATCGTTGCAATGATTTCCGCTGTCGTTGCTATAAGTTGTCCCGGATTGCTTGCAAGACCGTCGATTAGTGTTACAATAAGTTCTACGCCCGCTTCGAGGATTTCGGGTAGCATGCCGGAGATCGTTGTCAGTAGCATTTTTACCATATCCAAGGCCGCCGCGCCGAGCGCTGGCAAATTGCTGGCCAGCGCCCCGACAAGCGTTGTGATGATTGTTGCCGCTGATTCAAGCAGCATGGGCGCATTTGCGCCTATTGTGTTTACTATCGCGGGGACGACGAGCGCCGCAAAGTTCGCTATGCCCTGCGTGATCTGCATGATCCTCGGCTCAATGTTCTTGTACACATTCATCGCGCTGTCTACGAGATTGCCCATCAAAACTTCGAGGTTTGCGTTCTCGTCCGCAAATCCGGTTAAAAGGTCTTGCCATGCGGATTTCATCGATGCGACGGAGCCTTGTATGGTGTCTGCGGCCTCGTTCGCCGCGTAGCCCGCCAGCCCCTGCATATCGATATAGTCTACCAACGCCGACTGGCAATCTGCCAAGTTATCAATTGTATACTCGGTCATCTTGCCGTTCTCGGCGTTCCAAGCATTTACGCTGTCAATCAGCGACTGAAACCCTTCCTTTGTCGGGGTTATACCAAGCTGCAAATTGTCCAGCATCGTGTAGTTGTTCTTCATAATGCCGTTAAAAGCATTTTGCACGAGCTCCTGTGACGCGCCCGTTGCCGCAACTACGTCAGCTTCGGCTGTGATTATTCTGTTCGCCAGCTCTGCCGCGGCTTGTGCATTACCGCCAAGCGCGGTTTTTAGGCCGGTCGCAAAACCGTTAACCTGAGTCAAGTATTCGTTCTGGCTCATCTGCACATTTTTGTATGCATTGGCAGCGTTCGCCGCGACGGTCGAGTATGCATCGCCAAACATAAGCTTTGCGCCGCCGACAAGCTGCTCGTAGTCGGCGTATTGCGCAATGCTGGCTTTGCCCAGCGCCACAACGCCGGTCGCAACTGCCGCTACGGCTTTAGCGGTCACCTTCGCCGCAGTCGCAAGCCCGCTCTTGAGCTTATCGCCAAACTTGCTCGCGGAGCTTTTTGCATCATCAAGCCCCTTGTCGTAATCACCGGAGTCGAGCGACAATCGCGCAAATAGTTCAAATACATTCAATCGTCGTCACCTCCAAGTACACGGCGCATCCGCTCTATTATTTCTTCTGCGGATTCTTCCGGCGGGCGCGGCTTAAACAAATCCGCATATCTCACGTTCAGGCCGCAGAGGATCTTCAGCGCGTCGGTAACGTAAAACCGATATGCTTGTCTCTCCTGCTCGCGCCGGTCTATGTCCGGCAGTAGCAGGAGAAACGATGCCGCGCTAACTTTCGGCGCGGAGAGCAGAGCGTTTATTATTCGCTCTCGCCCGGCTCCGCGCACGACCTGAAAAAAGCTATAAGCTCCTTATCCTTTGCAATATCACGTATTTGCGCCATTGTTACAATGATATTCTGCTCGCCGACCGCCTCAACGGTGGTGTCGTTTAGCACTGCGATAATACCATAAACGTCATCGCGGTGTGTTTTAAGCAAAATCGGGGCTATCTTGTTGAGCTTGCTCGCACCTACAACGAGCATTTCGGCGTACGTGTTCGCCTTTAGCTTCTGCTTGAGCGCATCAGCAAGCTCCGTATCAATGGCGATATTGCTTATATACGGCGTCAGGGCGCACAATACATCGCACGCCCTGTCGGTAGAAAATTCGGATAGCTTCATGCCTCGGCTTCTCCCTTATGGATATAAATCTCAAACGGCACAACGTCCTGCTGGGAAAGGCTCGCGTGTCCTGTGTACTCAAACGCATACTTACCCTTTTCTTTGTCCGTGGTCTGGATTGCGAAGCCGCCGGTCGAAAGCGCGTTGATAATATGTACCGCCATATAGCCGCCATTCGTCGCGCCGGTCTTGTCGGAGTAGTCGCCGACAAACCACAAATCCTTAAAATCGTCGAGAGAAAGCGTTGTTCTCGGTGTAACCTTGTCGGTGTTCGTGCCGTCGACATCAGCGGCAGCTACAAGGTCTTTCGCCAGCGTGGGTTTCATGGTGGCGTATGTTCCGCTCAGCTTAACTTCCCACGAGTCTATGTCCTTGAGTTCCTTCGTGTTTTTGGGGCAGCCGTCAATGTCCTCGCCATAGTCCTTGTACGTCGGGGTGGCGGTAAAATTGATGCCGCCGCTTGTAGCGCCAACAATCGTTTCGTCGGACGGAGCTACCGCGTTTGCGGGCGTGAACGAATTTAGAATCACGCCAGCGTTCATTACAAGCTCCTGAAACGTTGTGGTCGGGATTTTTGTAAATTTCTTGCCCATGATATCACCTCAGTCTTGGGTTAAATACATAGCCGTTATCTGTATATAGCGGCCTTTTATGTTACTGTCTGCCTGATCGGTCTGCGGCTGTGAGAACGGCGTCCCGCGCTGCAAGTATACCGCGCCGCCGTCGCACGGCAGATACACGCCGCCCATTCCGAGCGCGGCGGATATTTCCTGCACTTTGGCGTTGATAGCCGTTTCGCCTTGCCCGTAGTACCAGAGATTTGCCACGATAGCGATGTTGTCATCGTCGTATGCGCCTATATTAGGCTCATATACCAAATAAGGGAATGTTGCCCCCGCCTCTGCTTCTGTGGGGTACGCCGGAATGCCGAACCCGGAGAAAAACGCGTACAGTGCGGCTGCTTTTGTCACGGGAGCTTCACCAACTCTCTGACGTTGTATTGCTCAAAGTCAAAAGATGCCACTTTCGGTGTTGCGCTCTCTACGCTAACGACGAGATAATATTTTGTGCCGCGCCGGAACACATCCTGCGCATCAAGCGCCGTCCCCTTCGGGGTGGTGATGGTGTCGGTATACTGCACCGTCGCCTGCTGTGCGGCAATTTTTTCGGTTGGCGTAAGCCCCTGAAAGGCCACCTGTATTTCCTCGCCCTCAGTCCATGTGTTGATAATGCCGCCCTCTGGATCGCGGATTTTTACCTTGTTCATTATTCTGCAAGGCTCATAAAAAGTCTCGTACAGGCTCATAGTTTTCTCCATCTCGCAAGCCGCGCGCCGAAAACATTCCTCCACGTCACGCCGGTGGTGCCTTTGCTGTAACTATACCCGCCAAAAGATTCTGATTGGTAAGGGCTTGCTATGGCCGCAGCATTCTTGTCGTTCCATTCTCCGATTTCCTCGGCGATAGCGATGACCGCCGAGGGGACGGCCATCGCCTGTATAGTGCCGGTAAAGGTTTCGGTAACGAGGATGTCGCCCGGATCGCCGTATTTATGGACGCCATCGTTAAACGTGCTGCCGATTACCCTGTAATATTGCCCGTTGGCCAAAAACGGCAGCGTGATAATCCCGTCTGCGACGGTGTATGTATCTGTGCGGCTGTCGCCGGTGGCAAACCAATTGCGGAGCCAGCCGCAGAGTTCATCAAGTATGTAATTCACGCTGCCGCCCTCCACCAGTTGATTAGGCCACAGAGCAAATGAGTTTTGCTATCTGCGCGCCGTCGGTCACCTTCGCACCGTACACGTGCAGACCCTTCACGCCGTCGGCAAAACGCTTCTCCATGCGGTATGCCTCAGTTTTGATTATCTGCTCGGCGTAAGTGGTCGCGGTCTCTACCTGCGCGGTTACCTCAAAATACGGGGTCTTGCCGGTGTCGGTTCCGGTGCCGGTGTTTACGTTGTTGCTCATAAACACGGTAAAGCCAGCCACGCGGCCAACTTCGCCGTTAAGCAGCGCGTTCTGCCCTGCGGCCGCGTCGCTTTTGGCAAAACGGTCGTCGAGCAGGAGCAGCGCGTAGACTTCGGGCGGCACTACGAGCGTGCGGCCGGTATTGGGGACGTTCGCCTTGTCGAGCTTAGTGCGCAGCTTAACGATGTTCTCATATACATTCGAGCTGGTAAGAGCAATAGGCGCAGATGCCGCACCGACAATATTGCCAGTGGCCGCACCGCCCGCTATCGTCTTCAGCAGGAACGCATCGGATACATCGGCAAGTGCGTATGCTGCGCGTCCCATCGCGGTATCAACGAGGTCGCCCGCCGCCTGCACGTTGTCAACGTCGTCGACCTGAAAGTTAAAGGACTTAGCCTGATTGATGACGAGAGACTGGTCGGTGGTCGTCAGCGCTTCCGGCGCATCCATATCTGTGTTTTTGGTGTAATCCTTCACGGTGATTGCGCCGATGGAGTTGATATGGACGGTATCGCCAACATTGGTTATCATGCCCTGATAATTGCGGTTGACAAGGTTAGTCGCAACATGCGATTTCTCAAGGGCGTAGAGGAGCCTCGCGCTCCACAGTTCGGGTATAAACGTAGTAACAGCCATGTGTTACACTCCTTTCTGGTTTAGGGATGCCTTTATATTGTCCCAATTTGCATTGATCTCCGCGGCACTCATGCCCCTAATCTCTGCGGATGAGTAAGTTCTAGGGGGCGTCGCGGGCGGGGTTGCGGGGTTCGTGCCTTTCTTGGTCACCGTGGACACCAGGCCTTTATAGGTTCCCGCTATCAGCGCATCCAGCGCTGCAGTGTCCTTTATCTTCCCGTTGTCAAGCTCCACTGCGGACATTTCTTCGCCGCAACCGCGCATGGCAAGGGTGAGATTGTCGCCGACGATGTTCTTGCTCTCAAAGTAGGCGCGCACAGCCTGTTCTTTGGCTGCCTTCGTCTCCTTTGCGGCAATATCGGCCTTGTAAGTCTCAAAAGCGGTGTGTTCATTCTCGTACTTCTGCTTGTAGCCGCCGTCGCCTTTGGCTTTCAGCTCGTCCAGTTCTTTCTGGATGTCCGGGAGCTTTTCGGCGTCGGCCTTGTATCTATCCCTATCTGCCGTAAGCCCAGTAACGGTTTCAGTGTGCGCTTCGATGATGGTGTCCGCCTGTTCCTCGGTCAGCCCCATCCCTTTAAGCATTTTTCGAGTGATACTCATGCGTAATTCTCCTTTACAGTTCTTCGGGGGCTGTTCTTCGCCCCGGAGCGCGGCAAGCCGCTTATTTACACATCCCATGATACAAGGTTTTTCTTTCTGCGTTCCACTTTTGAGTGGAGCATAAAAAAATCTGCCACCGTAGTGACAGATTTAATGAAAATATGATATTTTAGCGCGTTAGATATTCTTGAACGATTGACTTGTATTCATCAATACGTGCTTTTATCGCATCGCGCAGGAAGCGCCGTGGCCTCTGTGGTACACCGATGCGCCAGTCTCCGGTTACAGGGTCTTGGTACGCCCACCGTGTTTTCGTCGTGCCGCCAGATGCATACATGCCCGTCCCTTCGTGCACATATACTGCGTAGTCGAGATTGCTGCCGACATAGACGCACTGCGCGTCCGGTATTGCCAAATGCGCAATACTCTGGCGCAAACGGCCAGTGTCAACTATTTTTTTTGAGGTTATGTACCCCTTGACGTCGCCCTCGGCTTGGATGCCGACGGCTTCAAGCGCGGCCGCGATTTGGCGCTTCTTCGCACGTTTTATCTCGCTACTGTTGTCGGTTAAGCTGAACTTAAAACCCACGTCTCAGTCCTCTATCTTCTCAATTTCAGATTCCGTGCAGGTGAACAGGCTCCACGCATCCGGTGAAGCTTCCCACCACCCGCCGGGGACGTTCTTTTCATCGCTTTCGACAATATACCGATATTCTTGTCCAACCTTAGAGACATCTATCACCTGCCCTGTTACGCCGCTAGCTTTTATTCTCACTTTGCTATACTCTTCAATCATCGTCTTTGTCCTCCCTGAAAGCGGTTACGATACGCGGCTTGCTGTCCTCGCCATCAAGGATCCAAGCCGTCCTGAAACGCCTCTTCTTTTCAACGCCAAGTTCCATGTATATTCGAAAGCGCTTCTTCCCATCAGAATCGTACGTAACGTTCACTGCTTTGCTCATATCAAACTGTTTTGCCATATCATACCGCAACCGCAGCGGATCGTCCGGCGAGTACCCAACCTTGAAAAAATCCTGTGAGTGTCTTGCGCCCGGCTTCAGGAAGTACCCCGTATACTTCTGCGGCGTGGTTTGGCAAGGCGCATTCTTTATCGTTTCCCGTTGCTTCTTTACGGTTTTAAGCTTCTCCCACTCGTCAGGGTTACTATACTTCAAATCCTGAAATTTTGCAAATGTTGTCGGCGTTTCTTTGCGCGCGTACTTGGTGAAGTCCCGATACTGCGCATAATCAGCGTTACGGCGCACCTGCTTTTTAAATTCAATGGTAGTCCCTTCGGGGTCTTCTTCCATTTTGCGCTCAAGCCACTGCGAGTATGTCTCGCGCGTTTGCGCGTGGCCGCTAATCGTTCCCGCGACGGCGCATCGGCAATTGTAGATGTTCCAGCCGGACGCGCCAAACGAACTATCGCCCGGAAACATCAGCTTTTCGCCGCCAACAACAAAGGGTTCATCAACGCCAACAATTTGCCCGTCTGCCGCACCATGTTCGTGCCTTGTGCGCCCGTCATGCGTAGCGAGCCATTCGCGTAATACCTTTACCCCCATCGCGGAAGCTTGCCGGTAGCTTGCGGTTCTGCCGCCGTTTTCCGCGGCTGTTATCGCGGTTCTGGCCGTTCTTACTGCGCTCGCGGCGTTCATATCCGTAAGCCCGTCACGTAAGTCTGCTGCGATTTTGCGTGTACTGATGCCCATGAGGAGGCCACTCGTTATGCGCGCTGTTATCTGTTTTTTGCCGTATGCAAGGTCGATGCCTCGCGCAAGGGCGCGTTTTTCGGGGTAGTACGGCATTAAATCCGGCTGCTCCATTAAAAGCCGCCTGACTGTCGCCTCGTCGTACAGGGTAAAATCTATTCCCGCCCCCGCGCTCTCTATTTCGTAAGCCGCGTAGTTGCGGTTGAGAGTGTAAATGCCCGGAGTGGCGTCGTTTACATACGCCACAGCGACGGCGTTCGCATCGGACATGCGCTCCGCGAGCTTATCGCGCATAGCCTCGTACCGTTTGCCACGCCCAATCTGCGCAAGCCGCCATTGTTTATATTGCTCGTCGGTAATTTCGCCAGCGTCCAACTTGGCTTTCATCTCGGCGTCGCGCGCCTCGAATTTGCCAAAATAATCGTCGATTATCTCCTGCAGTCGCTCTGCGGATTTGCCGTACATCTCGCGGATTCGCTTCTCAAGCTCGGCCAGCAGTTCATCTGTGGCCTTGCGCCCTTCGTCCTGCGCCATTATTCTGCATTATCGTCGGGCGGATCCGAGCTGGCAAAGCGGTCGATGTCTCCCGCCGCCTTGCGCTTTAACAGCTCGTCGAGCTGGTCAATGTCGCCATTAAGGGTCAACAGCTTCCGCAAGACGTACTCATCGTCATAATACTGAGCGCCAAGCAAAAGGCTCTGTGTTTCTTCAAGCCGGTTTATTATTTGGCTACGAGTATAGCTCGGTTTATCGTCGATGCCCGCAAGGCGCAGGATCTCAACGATAAACTTCGTTACCTCGGCTTCAAATTTATCAGTCTTCAAGTCGAGCGGCACATACGACGCCTTTATGGCCGTCGCCGTCTGATTTCCGGCCGTAATCGCGCCCTCGTTAAAGCACTGGAAATCTTCGTACAGCTTTTTCTTGAGCATGTCGATGGTGGTGTTGGTTCCCTCGTATGGTGCTTCAAGCGTATGCGATTCAGCCGCTGCGCCGTCGTCTCCGTTCGCGTGTGCGACGTGGGTGGTTTTCAGCCGCTCCACAAAACGCGCATCGTCGAGATCATCCATGCCGCCGCAGTTGGTAAGCACCCAGTAAATCAGGTTACCTTCGTCCACGTTGTTCACCATGTTCGATGTTGCCAAATCAAGCGCGTCTATCGTGTTGCGCTTGCCGACGATCTCGGAGAGCTGCCAACGATTGTTCTTGAGCGGCACAATGGGAAAGCTCGGATAATTGCCGCCATCGTATATTACAGGGTCGCCGACCGCCGCGGTGTATTCGACCGTTGTATAGCTGCTTTTCTCCTGGAGCGCGCGCATGTTCCCGTCGCGTGGGCGCATATACTCGGTATAACCGTCAGGCTCGTATAGCGTCGCCCTCAGCGGGCGGTCGCTTGCTATCTGCCAAAATCGGATGCCCGCCATCAGCGCGCCGTTCTCTTCGTCGTACAGCGGCGCGAATTCGGTTACATCGTAAACGCGCAGATGATCAAAATCCCAAAAGCCAAAGGCAACGCCGCCAATCTGAGCCGACCGCGCCGCCGCCATTACTTCTTGGTCGAAGTCTGCGCACAGCTCCTTCACATCGCCTGCCTTGTCACCGAAGATGGCACGGAGGAGTTTTTCTTCCG
>OIYT01001443.1_pt1 | contig 16927 bp, 35 predicted proteins | sample 1588201 | NCBI WGS metagenome assembly OIYT01 (sample SAMN03283260) | human gut metagenome | biome: human-associated habitat; material: feces | host: Homo sapiens | place: USA | collected 2013
TGTTTTGCTTTTTCACCTAATTTGAGGTATAATAATATTAGGGGTTAGGAAAATGGCTTTAGAATAAGGAGGAAAATTCAAATGAAAAGAAGAATCAAAAGAAAAATTATCAGAGGTTTAATCAAACTTGCAAGATTTTGGGATGAATGGGGAATCAGTTGGGAAGAATTCGAAATGTTCTTAGGAGCAATTTCAGTTCTGATAATTTTCCCAGTAGGACTTAGATTCATATTTGCATTGTTTGGTGTTTAAGAGGAGGAATAGGTATGAAATTAGAAATAACTGAGAAAGATAAAAATCTCTTAAATTTATTGAATAGCACAGGAGATCTCGATGGAACTCTTGGTACTCATCTTGTTATTAAGAGAGATGAGCCATATATGTTAGAGTTTAAAGTAACAGACTCAGCTAAGGCATCATTATTCATTGAAAATATCTTCTATAATTCATTCGAGGGATTTGATTTAGAGGAAGACGCTGGAATTCATATAACTAATTTGGATTTCAAGCATCCATCAAATCAGACCATTGATCTTGAGAAATTAATTGAATTAATTGATAAATACAGGAGGTAACGAAAGATGACAGAATTTGAAAGAATCGCAAAAGAAAATATCACAGAAGCATTCAATTGGATAGTTGGTGGCTATTACAATTCATACATGGATCATGATGACTTCGAACCAATCGACAGAAATGATCTCTTAAATGAGGTTTATGAATCAGCTATGAGTAATAGATACTTCCCAGGATCAGAAATTCTTGGTGCAGCTCCAAAGGAAATGAGATTTGCTGGTAAGAATTATTGTCAGAGATTCATTCGAAATCTCATAATGAATGATGAAGATGCTCAGGAGATTGTTGCTGAGTTTGACAAGTATTATGATCCAGAGTACGATAGGTTTGTTGATGAAGAATACATCAAGGAACAGTATGAAAGCTTCAAAAGCAACTCATGGTTCAAGAAATCATACGAGCAGTTCAAATCTGACAACTTCACACTTTGTGAATAAATGGGAGGTATGAATTATGTATACATTTAGTAATCCACATCCAAATGGAAAGAGAGTAGGAGATTGTGTTAAAAGAGCACTCACATTAGCAACAGGTGAGGATTATAGAGAAATCTCAAGGCAGTTAAATAGAATCAAAAGAGAACTCGGATGTTCATCTTATCAGGATAATCCTGTTTGGAAAGAGTTCATCAGACGTAGAGGATATGAGAAGGAGTTCTATAAAGCAGTGAAAGGACAGCCTAGAATGAATGGTCAGAGATTTATGGAGACTCATCCAGATGGAACTTACATCCTCAGAATGGCTGGTCATCTTACATGTTGTATCAATGGAATGATTTATGATACATGGGATTGCAGTGAAGGTTGTGTGTACAACTCATTCAAAGTTGCATAAAGGAGGAATCATTATGTGTGATATGACTATGGCAACAAATCCTAAAGATCTCGATAAGATCAGAGATTTAGCTCAGAAGAGATGGAACAAGATTAAGAATGATGTAGATAAAAATTCATGGTGTAAGGAAGATGCTTTAGTATATGCATTGGAAGTCTATAATGAATACAAGGATGTAGATATATACCCAGATGAATATGCAGATTTACTTAATTCAATAATCTAATAGACTTACATGTTTCTGAAGCATTGCAATTATGTAGTGCTTCAGAATTAATCAATTGTTTGGAAGGAGAAAGAAATTATGAATGCAGAAGAAATGGAAACTATCTTAGTCAATCGAGAAAGATACCTGTATAGATTGTATGAATCTACAGTACGAGAGGAAGTAGTAAATCTCAGTATTAGAGACTATGAAGATACAAGCATTGATATATTATCAAGACACATTGAAGTAATGAAACTCATTCATAAATGTGGAATCAAGAATGAGAGATATGATAAATTCTTGAAGAATTCAGAGATCAACATTAGAAATGCAATTAACTATTATGCAAGTAAAGTTGGAAATGATAACAATACGTTCCATTTATTTTATCCAGATTTAGTAAAATTCAGAACTCCGATGTTAATATTTATTGTTGATCAAGCTAGAGTAATTCGCTATCCAAAAGATCCTGCTGATGATAAATTATCTGTAATGGATGCTTCTCTTAAATATATTGATCAACAGACATTACAAGATATTGCATCTGAGGCATTCAAAGAATTTGGACTTGATGAATATTATGCAAATCGTATTGAAGAGGATGCAATTAAAGCATGGAAGGATGGTCTGAAAGATCGAGTAACTTGTGATCCTATGGATTGTATCTTCTCTGTATCTCATCGTGATATAAAGTGGCTTCCTGAAGGACGATGTCAGGAAATTGTTAAGAAACTCAGATCAATTGATTGAGAGTTTTAATTGTTACAAGCGAAGGGGTTTCCCCTCAAGGTAATTAAAACGCTTAAACGGTCTTTAACGTTGTCTCAAAGGCATCAGACGATTAGAAGAAAGGAAAGAAAAGTATGACAGTTGAAGATATCAAGAATTATCTCAAAGAGAAAGAGAGAATTTTGCACAATGAATATATTGAATCAATAGAAGACCCTGATTCATTAGCTTTATCACGTCAAGTTGATAGAGCAAGATTTAAGCTTATGAAAGAGATTATTGATGAGATTAATGCTATGGAAGGAGAAAGTTGATATGCATAAAGAAATTGTTGAAATTCTTATGAATAGAGATGAAATCTCTAAGGAAGAAGCACTTGAAAGAGTCAATACTTGTAAATCTAGACTAAGTAATGAAGCAGTTCCAACAGGAGACTATTCTATTGCAGAAGAAATTATAGCAGAAGAACTCGGTCTTGAGCCAGATTACATGATTGAACTGTTACTGTAATTTCTTAATAAGTAAATTTCGATTGCAAACCTAAACTGTTAGTAATTGATAGATTAAGAAAGGAGCAAAAGAATGCTTAAGATATTAAAGGAATCAACTGAGAAAAAGTTGACAGTCAAGACTAAAAAGAATAAATTCGATGGCACATATTTCGTAAGCTTAATGCGTGGAGATGAAGAAATGGTTTGTAAGAGTGGGATCGAGAAGAGTGAAATCTTTCCTACAATAACTGAACTCATAGAACTTGCGAATAAGCATGGCTATGAAGTGAAAAGATAAGAGATTAAAATGAAATTATGAATCCCTAGGAATTGATTGTTCTTGGGGATTTATTTTTACTCATTTATCGAGTCTATCTTTGAAAGGTCAACAAAGGAGGAATGATCAATGGAAATGAAATTAAGAGGAGTTTGTAGTAATTGTGGACATGAATTCAATTTACTATACACTGAAGATCAAAAACCGTTAGGATTAAAAGGTGAAGATCCTGATCCTGCTCGTTATGTGCAAACTCAATATCGATTTGATCCACCAATTTGTCCTAAATGTGGATGTGTAATTTCATCTGCTACTGAAATTTGTAGATATGTTTCAGTCGAAGTATTTGATCCAGCTAGAACATCGTAGATAATTACAAATGAGAGGAGAATAAATGATGTATCGATTTATGAAATCTCTAAAGTTCAAGAAAGTAATTCTCAGATCCAATGAGGATTGTCATCTATCAATTTACAATAAAGTTATTGATACTTATGCAGTAGCCGACTTCACATCGAAATTAACTGAACATAACTTTGAGTCATCTAGACCAACAATGTTCTATTACATTTTCTTGTATAGATCTGATCACACTTATGATGATGTATATGATTTCAGATTAATAGTTGATGAATATCAACTCAAATATGTAACTGATATGTTATCAAAATATCAAAATTTATCTTATGAAGGAATTCTTGAATGGTTTAAATATCTCTCTGATGAGGTTCATACATTGGTCAAAGTTGCTAATGGACCATTTGGAGGTAACATTGCATATAATGGATCAAGAACAACTAGAGACATGATGAATTATCATGTTTTTAATAGTGATGATTTAAAAACTGAATTTAAAGATTATTTGATAGAAGGAGGACTTGAATCATGAAACCATATGGTACAGTCAGAAGAGATCTTTTAGAAGATGATGCTCTCAGAATTGGAAACTACGAAAGATATGGTCATCCAAATAAGAGAGGATATGAATCATCATCTAGAAGATATAAGCACAGAGCTAGACAGAAAGCACAAAATTCAATACGAAAGGAGATGAATGTCTATTGATTGCAGTACTTATTAGATTGATTATATCAATCATATTGTTGTCAAGTAATTTTATCGTATTTTGGCATGTAAATTCTCGATTTACAAGTGTAGAGAATATTATTGAATCGAAGAATTATCATCTTACAGATGAACAACGCAGTAAATTAAATATTGAGATGTTTAAGATTGATAGATTAAGTAAGATTAGTATGGCATTATGGATTATAAATTTAATCAATGCAGTTGTTCAGCTTAAGTATACAATACCATTATTGAAAGGAGTGATGTGATTTAATGATTAAAATTACATTGATTATTCTTATTATCATACATGTAATATTTGGAATAATTCTTGCATTAAGATTATAGAAAGGAAGTGATTTAATGATTAAAATCGTATTGATTATTCTTGCTGTCTTGTATATAGTACTTGGAATCATTATTGCATTATTATCTCATATTGTGGCAATGAAACATAATAAAGATTATACAAAGAAATGTAAGAATCACATATTCAAGTGTTGTGTTACGTATGCAATTTTGATTCTATTCTATCCAGCAATAATAATCTATATTAAACTAGAGAAATATGTATATTCACATGATGAATGGTAAAGGAGATATTTATGAGAAAGAAATTATTAATTACAATTTTAAGTTGCATGTTAATTCTGAGCTTAGTAGGATGTGTACCAATTGAAGTTGTTGAGAAGGATACAACAACTGATTCACTTCAAAATGATGAATTGGGAGTTCCTTCATTAGCTCAAGAGTTGGAAGTCAAGGATGAAGATGTCACTCTTAAAGTCACATATGACACTGGAGATTATAATCTTGATAGATGGCATGTTACTGATTCCAAATCTGTAGGAATGAGTGTTAAGACAGTGGATCTTCCAGATGGATATGAAGTTTATATCGATCATGTTCATGCAGATATATCTTTAGCATCAACTTATGCTCAGGTTAATGGAATCAAACAGGATTCAATGGATGATACGTATCATGGATATAATCAAGATGGATTCTATATTGACAACGATTCTGAATATTACAATGTATTTCAGATTGAAGGATACACTGATCAGTTCTATACATCATGGGGATATGTATTTGGAAGTTATGGAAGTATCTCATCGAGCTATGAAAAATTAACTGAGAATAATTTGATTGATCTAGATACATATGCAGAAAGGTTATCAGTTGTATATGATATTTCGATCAAGAAACCTGGATCTGATAAAATGATTACAAAGTCAGTTTCAAGTGAAGTTCTAATTCCAGTATCTCAGAAGAAGAATAAAACTGTAGATGAAATTGATACTGATGACTAAGAAAGGAGTTAAAGATAAATGAAAAAGAGAGGTTTATTAGTAGCATTATTAGTAATCACATTATGTATCTCTGTATTGAATGTTACAGGATGCACAAGTCAATCAAGAGCCAAATCAATGGGTGGATCAATGACATTAAAACTTGATCCAGGTCAGAAGCTTGAAGAGATTACATGGAAAGATGATAACAATTTATGGTATCTGACTAGACCTATGAGAGATGATGAATCTCCAGAGACACATACATTTCAGCAGTCTTCAGAATTTGGAGTATTTGAAGGTACAATTACAGTAGTTGAATCAAAATAATTCAGGAGGATAAAATATTATGAATAATACAACAGTTGTTTTAATTCCTAGAATGTCGTTTATACATTCTTCTGTACGATTTATCAGAGGTAAACAGTATAAATATTTCAAGAGTAGTAATGAACAATTGTATAAAGTCATAGGAGAAACTGGTAAATCTGTGTTACTCAATAGCAGAGATCTGTGTGACTTCTTTGAAAAACGAACAATTCTTCATTCATAGAAAATTAATCAACAAGAATCCCAGGGTTTTAGATAACTCTGGGATTTATTTTTACTTATTTGTCGAGTCTATTATTAGAAAGTGCAAAGTTCAAAAGATAAAGGAGGTGTAATTTAATGACATTAAAGGAAATGAATAGACTTACAGTCGGTAACAAAATTGAGTACAAACTATTCGATACTACGACTGGTGAATATAAATGGCATCGAGGTACTGTAATTAGTAAAGTACTTAGATATGAGCATACTATAGTAATTGCTAATATTGATGGTGCAGGTGAGTTGCAGATTGATCCAGAGATGACAAGAAGAGTCTATACAATGACACTAGAGGAATGCATTTCGAGCAATTTGATAGTTGCTCAGAAGACAAAGATATCTTTAAGGTATATTGATCATGATGGAAATGAAAAGAGAGTATTTACATACTTACATGACATATATCAAAATCCATTGATTGATAATGAAGATATGATCTATAATAGAGAAGTAATTCAAATAGACATTGCTTCAAATGAAATTATTCTTGGAGAGGTGAAGAAATAATGGTAGAACTTAATATTGATGGTGATAGAACTCATGGTTTGTTAAAGAAGATTGATAATGTATCTGTAATGCTTAAATGGTTAGCTATGGATAAAGATCATTGTATTAATTACAGTGTAGTAGATGATGTCAAGTTAATGATGGATTGTGATCTCAATCTGTATTTTCCGATGAATAGGATCTCTGATGAAAATAATAAATATTATTTATGCAGAAATGATATGAGTTGGAAAGCTTTAATAAAAGTTGCAGAAAATTTAGACCCAGAGTTACTCACAAGAATGCGTATTGAAGTATCTGCTTCAAGTGCTATTAGAGAGGATGCTTTAAGGAGGATAAATAATCATGAAGAATATTGATAAATTACTTGAAAGCGATGATCTTTACAATTCAATGTTACATTCTAGACTTGGATGGAATCTCAGTATGATTGGATTAGTTGCTCTTGGAGTGAGAATTGATCATGAAGATGAAAGTACTGTCAAGGTTTCAGTTCCGGCTTCATCTGCATTTGATGATCATATAATGAATCCAGATGAGATGTCTCAGTTCGTAAAGAAGATTCTTACAGATAATGGTTTTCTTAAAGATAGGAAACTCTTATCAAAAACTAGAGAAAATGAAGTTGTAACTAAAGAATTGTATCGTCAGAGTTTTCTTGTATTACTTAAAGGAAGTGGCATATTATGATTAATGTAGTATCAGCAGAAGAGAAATTTGCCAATGATCATGCAGTAGTTATTGACTCAATACTGAGTATACAGAATCAGATCAATGACTTAAAAGAGAAACAACAGAAGTTAAGAGATCAGCTTGTTAAAGATATGATTGGTAAAGATCTGAGAATTGTCAGAATTCCAGAGAAGCATATACGATTACAGATAAGTGGAGGAAAATATACAGTTAGATTCGATCGTAAATATTTTGAGAAACAGAATGGACCAATTGACAATAAATTCTTTACAACATCTTGTAGTGATCCATATCTTATGATCTATCCAACAGGTACACAATGTAAGATTCGAGAGAAAGGGCATAGGAAGAAGAAATGAATAGTGAAGCATTAATTACAATTAACAAACAGTTCAAACAACTTGATGATATCATCTTTGATTACGATATTATGAGTTCAAATATTCCAGAGTATGAGAGGTGGCATGAAGTTAATAAGTTAATCAAGAAATTCTTAGCATCTAAGATTTATCCAACCTGTTGTAATTGCTGTAAGTTGATCAAAGGCGAGAAGGATAGTGACAATCGTAAAAGAATTTCAACTTATGAATCTTGTGAGAGATACAATCATAAAACATTTGAGCAGTCTCAAAATCCAGATGGATTCAGATACGGTTGTCATCCAGATCCAATTGAAGATGAAGCATATGAATATAATACATTTTATGAAGAATGTATTTCAGCACTGTCAGATTTGAGAATGCTGATAATCAAAAATGATGTAGAAGTTGGTGAGAATGTAAATCTTACAGAACATCATGAAGGTTGTGTTGCAATAATGAATAAAGTTACAGAGATTCTTGATAATGTCAGAAATCTTCAGTTAGAGAACTCAAAGGAAGGAGTATAAATCGTGAAAAGATATTATGTTGTATATGCTACACAATCTTGTAGTATTAAATCAGCAACTGTAACTGGATATAATCTTGATTTCTCAGATAGCATTGCGAGATTATCTAAAGATCTTGGAGAGAATGGTACTGATGCAGTAATAATATTCTTTCATGAAGTTAAATCATAAGGGAGGAGAACACAATTGTACAGAGTAAATGTAAATGGATTTAAGACAGAGAGAATTGAAGTCGATGTAAGTGTTGTTGATTTCATTGAAGCATTATTACGAGAGAAAGGATGGAATGATACTTGTGGTTCTTATTATGAATATGATGAATCAAGTAATGCAATTGTCGAAATGAGAGATATCTCATATCATGGATCACCTCAATATGAGAAAACAGTTATTGATACAAATCAGGAAGAGATAGATTTGTTCAGACGTTTGAGTGAATTGAAAGATTACTACTCTTGTCATGATAATAAAAAGATGAATATATCTAAATAAATAGAAATTTAGTCCAAATTTAAGTATTTGGACTTTTTCTTGGATTTAAATTCTATTTTATTACGAGTCTATTATTAGGAAGTAATAGAAAGGAAAGATGTATCATGAAGCAGAAAACATTTATTGTTCAAATGAAAGTGCATGGAGATGATTTCATCACAAATCACATCTTCACAGATGAAATGACAGTTCGAATAGTCAACAACAATATCGAGTATCATCCAGAGATTGAATTCAAAATCTTTGATTGTTCAGAATTTGGAGTAATCAGAGAATTGGATTACAGATGTAATTCAGGATTGGTTGAAATTCTTGATGATAATGAAGTTGTTTATAAAGAACAATTATAAGGAGGACTAAAGATGAAGAAAATTAAAATTGATGTTAACAATGAAGCTTTTAGGGATGTTAATTATTCACTATTGTCTGTGATTCTGTTTATATTTGGAATTATTTCACTTATATGTGGAATTAAATGGAAAGACTTTAGAGCTATCTTCTTCGGAGCATCTGCATTAATATTTGGATTCAGGAATTTTAAGATGATGTCAAATAAGTGTCCTGAATGTCATACTCATGGTGGATTGAAACATGTTAAAAATGAAATCGTTGATACTAAAGTTCTTGATCGTCAGAGATATATTCAGCATACTCATGAGGAAGGAGATTACACCCATCTTGAAACAACTGGATTTGATGATTCTAAATATTACACAAACATGGAATCTGGTACTAGGAAGTGTACTGGAACTGTACGAACTGAACATCGTGAATTTGTGACAAGACATTATGTAAAGGATACGTTTGTCTATTATTACTACAAAGATGTTGAAGAGACGCATAGATCTGTCTTTAAATGTGAGCATTGTGGACATATTGAGAATCATGATAAAGTAGTTAAGAAGAGAGACTATATAGTCAAACCACGTGAAAGAAATAAACTTGATGATGAGTTACTTCAGCTGATGAAAGAAGGAGTCCCATTCAGAAGTAATGTGCCAGATTTTAATGGATTAACTTATGATATGGCTATTCAGGCTAAGGCTTTAGCTGACAATAAATAGTTAGAAAATTGAAATAAATCATTCTGAATTATTCGAGATTGATTAGAAAGAGGTTATTATGAATATGATTATGAAGAATAGAGCATTTAGAGTTGAGTCAAGTTTTGGGAACAAAGGTATTGTAGTTATTAGATATCTTGATACAAATGATAAAGAACTCAAGAATACAGTTTATGATGCATGCTATGAAAAATATGGATTTGAACCAAATCAATATAGAGAGATTAGATCATTAGATAACATTATGATTACTGACCTTACAGTTGGAGAATTCAAACTGATAATGAAAAATGATTTTTAAGGAGACCGATTTGTAACATGAAAGTAATGAGTCCTATTAATAATCAAGATCTTAAAATGAAAGCTAAACAAGTTTATGATCTTAGATTAATATCAAGTCTAGCTTTGGATGATGGTAAACCATATGACATCTATGAGTATACAGACTCAGATGGAAAGTTGAACAGACTGTCTAATCCAGAGTACTATATAAAGAACAATATATTCAAACAAGTTGATTAAGACGTTTGATTACCTTGAGGGGAAACCCCTTCGGGAAAGAGTTTAATTTGTCTCAATCAACCAATTAAACGTCTTGAGAGACTAATCAAGAGAAAGGAGAAAGCAAGTTTTGAAAATAATTAATGAATCAATTATGAATCATAAAGTTGGAAGAAATGTAAGTCTCAAGGACATTATTCTGTCAGAGTCTTTCAGCAAGATGCTCAATGAATTGTATGGTATTGATGAAGATGAAAAAGGAATCAATAATGTGCTTATTGCATGTGATGTAAGTCAAGCAATTAATGAATTCGTTGGAACAACTGCTATTGCTCGTCCAATCAGAGAGAAATTATCAATCATTAATTTACTTGATAATAAAGAGGTTGCTTCATTTGATCCAAGTAATTCAATTGTTATTGAAATGAACAAGAATATCTATGACATTACAGAACGAAAGATGTATGATCTTAAGAATTCGAATGGATTGATTACAAATGAAGGATATAATCCAAAAACAGCATTATTAACATTCGGAACTAATATGGATGCAATTCTTGAGTATCTTAATTCAGAATCAAATTAATAATTTAGTTAATTAAAATTCAATAATTATAATTTTACGCATGGTCTAATATGATCATGCGTTTTTATTTTAAGAAAATATATAATATAATTCTTAATTTTCGTGATTATGTTAAAAGGTGGTGATAAGATTGTATACAGTAGTTTTAACTACAAGTCGTTCATTAAGAACAACTCAAATTGAAACTATATATGAGAACGATGATAACTTGAGTTCATTCCAATTTCTCATTCCTCAGATGTTGGGAAATCTGAATATGAACAATTTTAATGTATTATTGAGGTATGTAACTGCAGATAATGAGACAATGTATAAAGCAGTTGAATATGCAGAGTCATTATTCCAAGGAATGCTATCAATAGTTGTTCCAATTACTCGCAAATTTACATATAAACAAGGATATGTTAGAGTATCATTGATTTTCATGAGTAAAGATCAAACGTTTATTGATGATTCAGGATGTAAATGCGAATGGTCAAAGATAACGAATGAAATGATATCATCACAAATCACTTACAAAAACATAGATTTTTCAACATCAGAAGCTTATGTTGAAGTTACTAGAAATCAGAATTATGTTCCTGGTAATGATCTATTAAATCGATTAATCTATCAAGTAGATTCCTATGAGAAAGATAAGGTGGATAACGTCAAAGCTTATCCAGAGACAGGTGAGATTCAACTTGAATCAAAAGGTAAACCTGTTGGAGAGAAGACAAAAGTTCCTTGTCAGTATCCATATGGAATTGATGCTGGTAAAGAATGGGAAAGAATTGATGGAAAAGATACTGATAATAAAGATCTTAATGCTGAATGGGAGAAAATTTAATAATTAAATGAAAGAAAGGATGAAAAATATGTCAAATGTTGTTAAACTGTCAAATGGTAATGAACTTGAAGTAAGAGATTTTTCAGTTGACATTGGTAGCAAATCTGCATTCATGAGATTTGAGAAATCTTATAATGAAGTTGAGCTTTTTCTTGGAACTAACATCATCACATCTATTGATTTGATTGTTGATGGTGAAGCAACTGAGCATTATGCAACATACCTTGAACCACAGAACATTACCGTTGCTGATGAGAACATTATGGATTCTTCAAAGAATGAAGATGGAGAGATTGTAGTCAAGGAAAGAGTTGCAAAGATTGTTACTGTATATCTTAAATCTCCAAATGTTGATAAACAGCTTGAAGATATTAAAGATGCAGTGGGAATTGTTAATCCAGATACACTTAGTCTTGATGAATATAAGAAGTATCGGATTACTCAGAGCAAAGAACAACTCGAGGAATATCTGACAAATAATCCTCTTAAATCATCTGTTCATGGTAGTGAAGAAACCTATTCAATTACTCAGAGCAAACAATTATTACTGTTACTTGAAATTAATATGAAAACGATCGGTGGAGATGCATATACATCATCTTGGAATGCATCAGGTAAGACATGTGAGTCTTGGACTCTTGAGCAGTTAACAAAACTTGCTGGAGAAATGGCTGCAATTGTTAAACCACTGGTTTCTTATCAGCAGTCTCTTGAAGAGCAGATTATGTCAAAAACATCAATTACAGATGTGAAATCTGTTCTGTTCAATTTCACTGCCAATGATCCGAGAAACAAGCAAGCATAAAAGAAGATGATCAAAAATGAATAAGTTTAAGTATGCATTACTTAGATGTTTTCAATTGTTATTCATATTTACATTGAGTGGAACAATCTATTATATTATGGAAGTCATATTTAAAGGATCATCAAGAGGATCACATTGGTCAATGTTTGTATTATCAGGAATTGCCAGTGTTGTTTTTATTGATGGTCTTAACAATGTGTTTACATATGAGATGGATTGGTTATTGCAATCAGCAATCAGTTCAATTATGATAACAATATGGGAATATTTTACAGGTTGTATTTTCAATCAAAACTATTCAATATGGGATTATAGAAATCTTCCATTTAATTTCCAAGGACAAATTTGTTTGTATTTCACTTTGCTATGGTTTGTGTTAGCATTTATATACATTCCTATTCTTGATTATATAGAGTGGAAATGGTTTAAATATAAATCTAGCACTCCTCCATATTATAAAATATTTAACCATGTAGTACTCAGATTTGGAAAGGAGAAAGAATCAAATGGCTAAAGTATTATTCAAATATGGTACTCAAGCAGAATATGAAGCATTGGAAACTAAAAATCCTGATGCCTTATATTTTATCACAGATTCCAACAGAATCTATAAAGGTTCAGACAAGGTGGCATCTGCTGATGTTAAGTTGGTTACTGAAGTGCCAACTCCTGAGACTGCTCTTGATAATATTATTTATCTGGTAGTCACGGATGCTAAGTATCATATGTATATCAAGAACAATGAAGGAACAATTGACGAAGTTAAACTTGGTTCAACAGTTCCGACATTCACTGATGTAACCTATGATACAACAGCAGAAGGAGTAAATGCTAAATGGACATTCACTCTGACTGATGGATCTACAAAAGAAATTGAAACTCCAAAGGAGAACTTCCTTCAATCAGCATCAATTAGTGAAGACAACAAACTTACATTAACAATGGTTAATGGAGATGTTGTTGTAGTTGATATGGCTGAAATGATTGCTACATCTGATACAGTTAAATTAACTGAAGATGTACCGTTCATTGGAGTTAATCCTTATGGTGGGATTCCTTCAAGTGGTTTCAAGAAAGGACAGAACTTAACTCAGATTCTTAAATCGCTGATTCAGAAAGAATCTGATGCAAGAGTTACTCAGCCATCACTTACAATTGCGATGAGTGGTGCAACTACTTCAGTTGAAGCTGGAACAAATGTCAAACCTACAATCAAAGGATCATTCAGTAAAGGATCTTATTCTCCAGGACTTCCTGCAGATACTGGTGTTACGCTTGAGTCCTATACTCTTACAAGAACTGATAAAGGAACAGCTACCAAAGTTGTTGATGGTGCAAGTTCAATTAGTAGCTTCACTGAATCTGCAAATGTTCAGGTTGGAGATGGTACAACATTAAGTTATAAAGCTACATGTGCTCATTCTGCAGGTGCTACTCCTACAACTAATATGGGAAATGAATCTGCTCAATCAGCTATTGCTGCTCAAACTGATCGTGCATCGAATGTAGTGTCAATTTCTGGATACAGACAGTTCTTCATTGGATCATCATCTGATAAACCAGAGTTGACATCTGATGTAATCAGAGCATTACAATTAAAGAATGCTTATTCAGCTGGAACGAAGACTTACACAGTACCTGCTGGTACACAACGTGTGATTATAGCTTGTCCTGCAACTAAAACTGGTATGACCAAAGTAATCAATGCATCTGCTCTTAATGCTGATGTAACGAAGACATTTGTTAAACAAACAGTTCAGGTTGAAGGTGCAAATGGATACAATGCAATCGATTATAATGTTTGGGTATTTGAACCTGCAAATGCTTATGGACAACAGGCAGTACTCAACATTACATTAGCTTAAAGAAAGGGGATGTTTAATAATGGCAACAATTAAAAAAGATCCTGCTTATATGGAATTTCCTTTAAGTATGGCAAGACAAGATGCATTCCCACTCGATAAGAACAGTGTCTTTTATTCATTATCAGATGCTGAGGATTATGCCAAGAACAATCCTATTGCTTATCCAGGTCAGCCGATTGCAGTAGTTGATGAAGCTGTTGATTCAGTTAAATTATACAAAATCAATATTAATGGTACAATTTCTGAATTAGCTACAGCTGAATCATCTAAGGTAGAATGGGGATCAATCTAATAAATTAATCTAATATAAAGAAGGAGAAATTATTATGGCAGAAGTAAAATTCTTAGTCGGAACTAAAAGTAAGTACGATGCACTTAAAACAAAAGATGAAAATACCTTATATTTTCTGAGTGATACTCTTGAAATTATGAAAGGATCTGTAAATTACACATCATCTGTAATTTTTGCAGATGCACTTCCAGAGTCTGGTCAGATCCAGGGTAAATTGTATATCAATACCACAACAGGAATTGGATCTGTATGGACAGGATCAGCATACAAAGATGTTCTCACAAAGATTGAACTTGTTGATGATCTGACAACAGGTGGAACAAATAAAGCTCTTACTGCAGAGCAAGGTAAAGTTCTTAAAGGACAGATTGATACTCATGAAGCTGTATTAGCTGGAACAGGTGCAGGTCATGTTAAATCTGGTGGAGATGTAACAATTGCTGATGGTCTGATTACAGTTAAGAAGATCGATGGAACTGCTTGGGCAGATATTAAGAAAGCACTTGATGCTGAAGATGCTAAGAAGGCAAATACTACTGGAACAACTTTCACAGGTGATGTTAAGTTAACAGCAACTCCTGAAGGAGACACTTCAGCTGTATCTAAGAAATATGTTGATGATGAGATTGCATCAAAGATTTCTGCAAATGATGCAATGAGATATAAAGGAACAATTGGTACAGGTGGAACAGTAACAACAGTTCCGACAACTGATGTACGTGTTGGTGATACTTATCGTGTCATTACTGCAGGAACATATGTAGGTGCTAAATGTGAGATTGGTGACATGCTGATTGCCCTTAAGAATGGTGCTACTGAAGATGCTGATTGGACAGTTGTTCAGTCTAACATTGATGGTGCTGTTGTTGGACCTGCAAGTGCAACAGATGCTACAGTTGTTCTGTTTGATGGAGCTACAGGTAAAAAGATCAAAGGATCTACAATTACTCTTGCTCAGTTAACAAATGCTGTTACAAATGCTCATACACACGATAATAAAGATGCTCTTGATACCTACACTAAATCAATGTCTACATTAACATCTGATATTGAAGCTGCAGCTGCAGAAACTGCTCAGTCAAAAGTTGATACTGCTAAAGGTGTTCTTGAAGCTGCAATCAAAGCACTTAAAGTAACAAGTCTTGCTGATGTAGATGCAAGTGTAGCAGATGTAACTGATGGTCAGGTTATCTACTACGATGGTACATCTAAGAAGTGGAAAGCTAAAACACTTTCAGCTGATGGAAATAAAGTAGATAAGATGACAGGAGATACAGCAGATCACGTTGTATTCGCTGATGGTAATGGCGGAATCAAGGATTCAGGCAAAACTGTTGGTGGTGCAACACTTGCTTCAAATCCGAATGCAGATACTCTTGCAACTGAAGCTGCAACTAAGGCATATGCTGATTCTGTTCAGACTGTATGGGAGACAATTGCCTAAGTTTAAATTTGAATAATTCATTAAGATTCTGTAAGGGGAGACCTAAAATCTTCCCTTATAGTTTAAAAGAGGTGAAAAAGAATAAATGACTAGAGTAAGATTCTCCAAAGCACCTAAAGCAACGATTGATAAGCAATCGATAGTTAATGGTAGAATTTATATATCTTCAGATACAAAAGAATTTTTCTGTGATACTGCTAATGGAGAACGAATCAAAATTTGTGATATTGAGGTTCTTGATGATGATAAATCTCGTACATCATTACTTGCTCCACTTAATAAATTCTATTATGTCCTTGATACCAAGAAATTATGGTATTACAATAATGATTGGAATCAAATTGGACCAAGTAACAATTTGGTTATCAAAGCTAATGGAACTCAATTATGCACATATAATGGACAATCTGAAATTACTATTAACATAACCAAGAGTTCAGTCGGATTAGGTAATGTTCCAAATGTTTCAACGAATAATCAAACTCCAACATATACAGAAGCAAGTACTTTGTCGAAATTAACATCTGGAGAAACTTTATCAACTGCTTTTGGAAAGTTATCTAAAGCAGTTTCATCTATTATTAGTCACTTGAGTGATAGAAACAATCCTCATGGAGTGACTAAATCAACAATTTCATTAGGTAATGTAACTAATGATAGACAAATCAAAGGATTAAGTTCAGGAACTATAGAGGGTCATGTCGTAACATTTGGATCAGATGGATACACTGTTAAAGATTCTGGATTTACGATTGGTAAATCAGTCCCAAGTGATGCAAAATTCACTGATACCAATACATGGATTGCTCTCAAAGGTGCAACTGCTTCAGCTGCTGGTACTGCAGGATATGCTCCAGCTCCAAGTGCAGGTGCATCAAATAGATACTTAAGAAG
>OIYT01001447.1_pt1 | contig 16904 bp, 14 predicted proteins | sample 1588201 | NCBI WGS metagenome assembly OIYT01 (sample SAMN03283260) | human gut metagenome | biome: human-associated habitat; material: feces | host: Homo sapiens | place: USA | collected 2013
GCTTTACATCAGCAATATTTTTAAGGTAGATGTTCATGAATCCGAAAACAGCGTTGGTGAATACGCCGTTTTTGTTGGAAAGCAGTCTGATACCGTAATAGGCACGGTTAAGTATACTGTTTCCGTCTATTGCAAGCAGTTTCATAGTATATTCCTTTCAGCTATATTTAAGCTTTATGATATATACTATTATAACATAATATCAAAGAAATAGCAAATAATTTTTAAATGCAGTAATATTGCTGCATTTATGCTCAAACAATGAATGTTTTTGTGCAGAATCATAAAAATCAATGAAATTGCTTGAAAAAATATGCGAATGCTGTTATTATATGAATTATAACTTATTGTCCGAGGTCGTATAATGGAAAAATTCATTAAGCTATGCGTATCCGTTCTGCCAAAGCCATTGCAGAACATCTATTATAAATATGAAGAAAAATGGCTTTATCTTGTGTTCGGCGGACTGACTACCCTCATTGCTATAGTCACTAAGCTGCTGCTGTTCAGTGTAGTTCCGGGAGAACCATTCTGGGAAACTACGGCAGGCGTTGTTTTTTCATGGATATGCGCCGTGACATTCGCTTTTTTTACCAATAAGAAATATGTTTTTAAAAATGAAACAAAAACACGTCAGGAATTTGGCAGGGTCTTTGTCTCGTTCTACGGTGCAAGACTTGCCACCCTTGCTATGGAATGGGTGATCTTCCTTGTATTCTGCGACTGGCTCCATGTAAGCAGAACACTTATTACATTCCTTAGTCAGGTATTTATCTTTATCGCTAATTATATACTCAGCAAACTGTTTGTTTTTAAAAAGAAGGATCAGGGACAGGGTGATGACTGATTTTGTAAATATCGGCGGAGTCGTCCTGAAAAAAACTGCCGCTCTTGCGCCGATGGCTGGCGTCGCCGACCGTGCCTACAGGCTTATGTGCCGGGAATACGGTGCGTGCTATACGGTAAGTGAAATGGTATCTGCCAAAGGAATATGCTACAGCGACCGGAAAACAGCAGAACTATGTACCGTTACCGACGGCGAACGCCCTATGGCTGTACAGCTTTTTGGCAGTGAACCGGAGTTTATGGCCCGGGCAGTGGAGATAGTTCTGCGCTATGAACCGGATGTTATTGACATCAACATGGGATGCCCCGTGCCAAAGGTAGTTAATACCGGAGCAGGTTCGGCACTGATGAAAAATATTGATCTGGCAGCATCTATAACTGAGGCGGCTGTAAGAACTGCCGGGAAAACTCCCGTTACCGTGAAATTCCGGAGCGGCTGGAGTGCTGACTCTATAAATGCAGTGGATTTCGCAAAAGCCGTTGAAAATGCCGGAGCAGCTGCAATAACCGTTCATGGCAGGACAAGAGATCAGTTCTACAGCGGCACTTCCGATCTCTCCGTTATAAAAACAGTAAAGTCGGCAGTCAGAATTCCCGTGATAGGCAGCGGAGATGTTGACGATCTGCCGTCCTGTCTTAAAATGTATGAAGAAACAGGCTGCGATCTTGTGATGATAGGCAGGGGAAGCTACGGGAATCCGTTTGTGTTCCGTGAGATAGACAGTTGGTTCGGCGGAAAACAGTATTCACCGCCCGGTATTGAAGAAAAAATGCAGGTGATGCTGCGGCATATCCGTTTGATTCTCAGTCTGAGTGAAAAATCCGAGGAAATGGCAATGCACGAGGCAAGAAAGCACGCTGCATGGTATATGAACGGTTATTACGGTTCGGCTAAATTTCGTGGACGATGCTATCAGCTTTCGTCATATGAAGAGGCTGTCAGATTATCGGATGAGTTCGCAGAACTTCAGTATCGTCATAATGCACAAAAAAATCAAAGAAACTTTGTATAAATGCACAAGTTTCTCGCTTCCGTTGTTCAATGACATGGAAATTGCCTTAAATACGTCGTTTGAGCGTTATAGTGCCTCGCTGAAAACAGTGATAATCATGTGATATCCGGAATAATTTGTAATTGCAAAATTCCAGATTATGTGATATAATTACTATATAGTGATGAGGTATGAGGCGACATTACATAAGTATAAATTTTAAGCACCTCTTTGCATCGGTTCTCCGGTGGAGGATAACAGGAGAAAAAAATGAATATTAAAAAAAGTCGTTCCTTTACAGCAGTCCTTGCAGCTATTTTGCTTACCTTATCATCAGTAAGCTGCGGTAAAACAGAAAATGTCGGTCAGGTTTCATCCGATCCGGCTACAGGTTCAGATTCAGAACAAATAACTACTGAACTGCCGGATGAGTCAGCTTCGGAAGCTCCTACTGAGCCTATTCCGGAAGATAAGGTCGTTCACGTCTGTGCAGCCGGAGATAATCTTATACACTATTCGGTATATAAAAACGCTGAACAGTACGCTCTTGAAGCAGGTGAAGGAGCAGCATATGACTTCGCTCCGCTTTACGAAAATGTACGGTATATAATTGAAGATGCCGATGTTGCTGTTCTTAATCAGGAAACTATAATTTCACAGAGCAACGAAATAAGAGGAGCAAACGGAGGAGCATTGCTTTTTAATTCTCCGCCGGAAGTTGCCGATGCTGTTATTGATCTCGGATTTGACGTTTTTACTATGGCAAACAATCATCTGCTTGATTTTGGCGCATCAGCTCTTGAAGAGTCGATCAATTTCTGGAATCAAAAGGCACAGGAATATGATCTTACAGTATTGGGCGCTTATCTGAATGAGGAAGATGCTAATAATATCCGTATTCGTGAGGTGAACGGCGTGAAGATCGCTTTTCTTGCTTATGCCGAGCATATCAACGGATTCAGCATTCCTGCCGATTCTCCTCTCAGAGTTGTGATGAACAGCGAAGAAGATGTTATCGAAAGGCAGATCAAGGAGGCTTCACAGAAAGCCGATGCCGTTATTGTTTCAGCTCACTGGGGCGTAGAAGATACAAATGTTGTCAGTGATGACAGAATCGAACTTGCCAATAAAATGGTGAACTGGGGGGCAGATGTTATCCTCGGCTGCCATACTCATACGGCAGAAACTATGGAGTGGATAGAACGTGACGACGGAACAAGAGGATTCGTTTACTACTCGATGGGCAACTTTATCTGTGCACAAACAGATAATTTCAATCTTGTTGGCGAAATACCGGAGTTTGATCTGGTCGTTGACGGCGAAACGAATGAACTTACTGTTGAAAACGTTTCTTGTGTTCCTACTATTATTCATTACGATGACGGCAACTTTTCAAATATGAGAATTTATCCGTACAGTATGTATACCCCCGAACTGGCAGCAAGCCACGGTATCCCCTATGCGATACCCTACGGTACGTATAACACTTTTAGCTGGGATATCCTTAACAGCATAATCGAAGAAAGCATTCCGGAAGAATTCAGAGATTTAGACAGATGATTTGCTTAATTCACAATATGTTCAGATGTGATGCTTTTTGGAATGATGCAAAAAAAATTTTAGTTGTGCAAACCGTTCAAAAATCAATGCGGCTGTTTATATAAAATACCAAAAACAATATAAAGCTATTTACTTTTTTTTGAGGTTGTTATATAATAAATTTGAGAATAAATATAGATTTGGGATTAAGTATCTCATCACGGCAGTGTGGTGCGTCTTTCGCTGAAACTGCTGCGCAGAGAAAAATTCATGACCGCTGTTTCAGGTCGGCTGAAACCAATTTCTGTATATCTTTATGTGTAACAGCACGGTCAGAATTCGTTCCTGATGCGGACGGTTTTGCGGATGCGGCAGAAAGGTCTGCCGCAATTAAGACACGATATAATCAAAGGGGCTTCCTGTTCCTTTGTTATATAACATCAATAAAGAAGGAGGAAAAAATAATGAAGACAAAAAAGGTAGTCGTTGGAGCAGTTGCTGCTGCGATGCTTTCACTTTCCGTTTGCTCAATCGCCCCCGCCGTTGCTGCCGGCGAAACAGTGCAGATATCCGTTGGTTCAGCTGAGGTTAAGGCAGGAGAGCAGTTCACAGTGGATGTATCATTAGCTGATATTCCATCTACCGGTATCCAGGCAACTGACTTTTCAGTTGTCTATGACAATACACTTATCACAATTGATAGTGTAAAGGCAGGCGCTATTACATCTACAAATGCAGAGGGGTCTGATTCTACTGGTGCAGAAGCCCCCATATTTGACAGTTCAATTATGAACGAAGAGGGCTGCGTAAACCTCGTTTGGTCAACCGCACTTGAAGATTCTTCTTACTGGATCAGTAAGGACGGCGTTTTCTGTACAATTACCGGTACTGTATCCGAGTCAGCACCTGAGGGAACTGTAGCTGATCTTAAGCTCGTTCCTGGTAATCGTGAGACATACCCTGGTTCAGGAGTTCTTATTGACAAGATCGCATGCGGCTATTTCGACGGTACAAGCAAGGTCTCATACGAAGTTAAGACCGCAAACGGCAAGGTAACAGTGCCCGGCGCTTCTGAAGTATTAAGAGGAGACGCTGACTGCGACGGTAAAGTGTATATTAACGATGCAGTTCTGATTATGCAGGCTGTCGGTAACCCCGACGCTTACGGAGAGAACGGAAGCGAAGCTTCTCATATCACGGCACAGGGTATTGCTAACGGCGACGTTGTCGGCGGTGATGACGACAAGGGCGGCGATCTGCTTACAAATGCGGACGCACTTCGTATTCAGCAGTTCTTGCTTAAAGTTGTTGATGAAGTCTGACTTCATGATTATCTGATTTGTCCCCCTTACAAAGGAATACGACCCGATTTTAAATTTATTAAAGGCTAAAAACCTAAAGAAAGGAATTATTACAAATGAGAAAGTTTATTTCTGCAGTTACATCTCTTGCTGTAGCTGCATCAATGGCAAGTGTTCTTGTTCCTGCTTCAGCAGTCGCAGAGGACACGGTTAAGGGATTGTCTCTTGAAGCATTTGCAGAGGCTGATTCCAAGTACAGCAAAATGGGCTCAAACATAACAGTATCCGCTGAGGATATTGCTGCCGGTGATGTTACAATTCCTTGTGCTCTTTATATTGATGAGACTACAATCTCTCATACTATCGGTGCATCATGGATTGTAAACGGCGGTGCAGACGCTGAAAAGATTACTGCTAAGATGTATAAGTCTTCAGATAGCTACTGGGCTCAAGACAAGGACTATACAATTGCAAGCGGTGAAACATTTAAAACTAAGAATTATGTGTCTTTTGCAGGTAGTTATGACGATTTTGAAGAATCATTTACAAATGCAGGTCTGATGGGTTCTTGTGTTGCTAAACAGGGACAGAAGGGCGTTACAGAAAACTATTACATGAACGTTGGCGTTGTGTTTGCACAGGGTTATACGTATACCGGAAGCAAGTCTACTGACCACCCGGTTGTAGTATTTGATGTAACTCTTCCTAAGGGAATCGCAGCCGGCGAGTATTCGCTTGATTTCACAAGCTTCAATACTACTGGTGACCCTGCTCATGTAAATCCTGCAACAATGGTTGAAACAACTGAAAGATTTACTGAAGAAAACGGAAAGCTTAAACTCCAGAATATGACTATTACTGTTGAGGGCAAGAGTAATCCTGACGATAAAACAACAACTACAACAACAACTACAACAACCAAGAAGCCTGACACAACAACAACCACAACAAAGCCTGTAGGAGATGCAGATATCATCTTTGATTTCGGCAATTACGAAGCAAAGCCCGGCGACAAGATAAAGGTACCGGTAAAAATTTCACCTAACGGAAATTCAGTTTCGGCTATGCATATACAGCTCAAGCAGGATTCACCTATCAAGCTTACAAATATTGGTAAATCGTCACCTGCATTCTCATCAACGCTTCTTATTAATGAAGCAGAGAGCAGCTTTGAAATTATAACATTGGATTCTGAAATGAAGCCAATGAAGATAGAAAACGGCGGTACAGTATTTACACTTGGTTACGAAGTACCTGCTGATTGTCCTGACGGTGTATATGAAATCGGCTTTGAGATTGTTAATGTAACAAGAGACAACAGCTCATATACTTATAAGTCAGATAAGGTAAACGGCTTTATCACAGTAGGCGATGTTAAGGATACTACAACAACTACTACAATCGCCTCAACTACAACTACAAGCAAGACAACTACAACTACAAGCAAGACAACAACAACTTCAACTACTTCAAACAGTGGTACAACAACAACTCAGCCCTCTGGAGACGACACATACACTCCTGACTGGGGCGATACAAACTGCGACGGTGTAGTAAATATCTCTGACGTTGTTATACTTAACAGATGGCTCCATGACGAAACTTCTATCACAATCAGTGATCAGGGTAAGGTAAACGCTGACTGCTGCGATCCTCAGGATGCTGCTGGCGGCAAGGTAAAGGCAAGCAGTGTTGATCTGACAGTTGCTGACTCTACAGCAATTATCGAGTCTATCGTTCACCTCGTAACACTTCCTGTTGCAAGCAAGTAAGTTTTTCGCATTAAACCTAAGAATTAAATAGAGCGTAATGCTCGGAAAGGAAATGCACTGATGAAGAAACTGCTTTCTGCAGTTACATCTCTTGTCATGAGTGTTTCACTCATGACAAGTGCATTTGCTTCGCCAGTTAGCGCTGCGGGCAGTTCAAAGACTGTCACGCAGCCTAATGTTAGTATGGACGAAGCAATTGATGTGACTGCAAACAGAAATGCAGCCGATGCGGATATTATATTCGATTTCGGCAATTATACAGCAAAGCCCGGCGATAAGGTAAAGGTACCGGTAACAATTTCACCTAACGGAAATACTGTTTCGGCTCTACACATACAGCTCAAGCAGGATTCACCTATCAAGCTTACAAATATTGGTAAATCGTCACCTGCATTCTCATCAACGCTTCTTATTAATGAAGCAGAGAGCAGCTTTGAAATTATAACATTGGATTCTGAAATGAAGCCAATGAAGATAGAAAACGGCGGTACAGTATTTACACTTGGTTACGAAGTACCTGCTGATTGTCCTGACGGTGTATATGAAATCGGCTTTGAGATTGTTAATGTAACAAGAGACAACAGCTCATATACTTATAAGTCAGATAAGGTAAACGGCTTTATCACAGTAGGCGATGTTAAGGATACTACAACAACTACTACAATCGCCTCAACTACAACTACAAGCAAGACAACTACAACAGCTACAACAACAGCTACAACTACTACAACGCTTCCTCCTGTTGGCGGCGAAGCACAGTGGGTAATCCCTGAAGTAAAGGCTGAACCCGGCGCAACAGTAACAATGGATGTTGTTGTTAAAAACTCCGACATTGAAGTAGCAGGCGCTCAGTTCAATATCAATGCAGCAGCTCCTACAGTATACGTGGGCGCAGCACAGGGCGATGCTTATGACACAGTTTTCAGACAGAATAAAAATGAATACGCTTTCGGCGAAGGTACCGGAAAGGGTATCAAGGCTGCAAACGATTCTACAATCCTTACACTTACATACACAGCTCCTACAGAACCCGGAAGATATCCTGTTGAGTGGGATGCAGTTTACGTAAGCGATACTAACGGAAACGATATCACTGACAAGATTACTTGCGTTCCCGGCGCTATTATTGTTGAAAAGAATGACCCCGATCCGTTCGACGGAAAGATCAAGTGGGTTCTCGACAAGAAGACAGCAGCTCCCGGCGAAACAGTAACAGTAAACGCAGTTGTATCAAATCCTGATGCAGCTGATCTTCCTGTAGCAGGTGCTCAGTTCAATGTTGGAGTTAAGGCTCCCGTTGTTTATGATTCTGCTTCAGGCACACCTTACGGAAATACTCTCGTAAAGAATGATGCAAGACAGGAATTTGCATTCGCAGAGGCTAACGGTGCCGGCACTCCTTCGACTGACGGCGATGTTATCATCTCTATCAAGTATGTAGTTCCGATTGATTGTCCTGAGGGCGTTTACCCTGTAACATGGGCAGATGCATATGTCAGCGACACATACGGCAGACCAATCACTGAAAACATTACCTTTGAAGACGGTTCTATCACTGTTAAGAAGAATATCGCTGAAGGTGAAGTAAGCTGGATTATTCCCGAAGTAGAGGCAGAGCCCGGTTCTGACGTAGAAATGATTGTTAAGGTATCAGGCAGCAGCGATCCCGCTCTTGAAGTGGCAGGCGCTCAGTATGATATTAAGGCAGCATCACCTGTAGAGTACACATCAGCTTCTGGTACTCCTTACGGTAATGTACTTGTTCAGAACAAAGATGCAGCTGAGTATGCATGGGCTGAGCCGAACGGTGAAGGTAAGGCAGCAGCAGACGATGATGTTCTCTTTACAATCAGATATCATGTGCCCGATACTACTGAAGACGGCGAATATCCTGTAACATGGGAGAACGCTTACATCAGCGATACAAACGGAAACGATATTACCGGAAAGGTAAATCTTATTGATGGTAAGATCATAATTAAAAAGGTGACCACCACCACCACAACTACTACAACCACAACTACAACAACGGATACAGACACAACAACTACAACTACAACTACAACGACAACAACGGATACAGACACAACAACTACAACTACAACGACAACAACGGATACAGACACAACAACAACAACGACAACAACAACAACGACAACAACAACAACGACAACCACATCAACAAGCACAACTTCAACGACAACTGCAACAATTCCTTCCGGAGCAATTGTATGGGATATCAATGAAGTAACAGCTAAGCCTGGTGATGAGGTAACACTTACACTCAGCGTAAAGGATCCTAATGGTGTAAATCTTCCTGTAGCAGGAGCACAGTATGATATTACAGTAGCAGCACCTATTGAGTACACATCTGCTGCCGGTACACCTTATGGAAATAACCTTGTACAGAATACTGAAAATGCTGAATTTGCATGGGCAAATGCAAATGGCGCATCAACAGTAGCTGCTGACGGTGAAGTAATGATGACACTTACATTCAAGGTACCTGATGATGCACAGCCCGGCAGATATCCTGTAGAGCTTATTAATAATTACGTATCATCAACTGACGGTCTTGATATGACAAAGAATATCATTATTGACAATGGTGCTATCATTATTGAACCTGAAGTAACAACAACTACAACTACATCTACAACAACAACTACAACAACTACAACTACAACTACAACAACAACTACAACTACCACAACTGGTACAGGTACAACAACAACTACAACTACCACAACTGGTACAGGTACAACAACTACAACGACTACTACAACCACGACAACTACAACAACTACAACAACTACAACAACTACAACAACTACAACAACTACAACAACTACCACAACCGGTACAGGTACAACAACAACTACGACAACTACCACAACAACTACTACGACAACTACAACTACTACAACCGGTACAGGTACAACAACGACTACTACATCAACATCAACTACAACTACTACAATACCGCCAATCAATAAGGATCAGATAATCTGGAAGGTTGACGATGTTTCTGCACACGCAGGTGACCAAGTTAAGGTTCAGGTTAAGGTAATGGATCCCAACGCTAAGAAACTTCTTGTTTCCGGCGCTGAAATGACGATTGAACTTAGCAATGGATTTACATTTGTTGACGCAAACGGATCTGAGCTTTATGCTCCCGGCACACTTAAATGGAATGCTGATACAAATGAATTCGCATTCGGAAATGCAGAAGGTTTTGCAGTTGCTTCTGAAGATGGAGGAATCGTACTTGAATTTACAGTAAAGGTTCCTGATGACGCAGCAGTAGGCAAATATCCTATCGATCTTACTATTAAGACCGTAACAGGCGAAAACGGTGTACTTTATACAAATAACAACGTAGTAGCAGTTGACGGTTCTATCAACGTTCTTTCACCTGATGATCCGCTTCCTGATTGGCCGGATCCGCAGGTATATGCTGAAATCGAGACTCAGGTAGGATTCTACTTCAGCCACGATAACGGTGAACGTGACGGCAAGCAGATCGGCGGCTTTAACAAGAAGCAGGTTACATCACTCAAACTCTACAACAGATATGTAGATGAAGATGGTACAATACTGCTTGAAACTGAAGTTGAAAGCGATCTTAACAACATCAACTACAACGGACTTACACCTCAGAAGGTATACAGCGAAGATCGTCTGAACTTCACATATGATAAGGATGTACAGGTATATTACATGGGTAAGGACAGCGAGGGTAATGATGTAAATTATGCTCTTGTTGACAAGGACGGAAATCCGCTCTATATCACAGCCTATATCGGCTTAAAGGGTGATATTACTCTTGATAATATTGTTACAGGTTCTGATGCAACATATGCACTTATGTACTATACGCTTCTTAGCTCAGGTACAGGTGCTGTTGATCCCCGTACAGTAATTGCTACAGCCAGCCCTCTGGTTACAAGTGGAGATGACAACCTCGATCACCTTGCAGTATTCCTTGCTGACGTTACAGAAAATGAATACGGTGAGGATAACTGGATGCTCAGAAAGCAGGACAGAATCTTCAACGGAACAGATGCAACACTGATTCTTCAGTACTACACACTTCTCAACTCTGGTGGAACTAAGGATCCTCAGACTTGCTGGAATGAAGTAGTTCCCAACAGATTTGGCGATATTGCAGCTAACTGATCTTTAAAAAAGAAAGCAGACCTTCGGGTCTGCTTTTTTTGACATAAATTCCCCCTTGACATTTAAATAATGCAATGATATAATGAAATAGTCGAAAAGAAACATAAAATTAATTCAAATGTTGCCTATAATTGCAATTATTGTGAAATAAGCACAAAAAATCAAACGATTAATCGTGAATTATTTTTTGAAAAAAAGCTAATATCTTATTGACTTATTGAAAAGAATGTGCTAAAATAATATTATGAATTTTAGGCCGAGTTATAGGCAAAAGTCTGAACGGACTAAAATTAGGACAGAATAAAGTGCCGGACAGGTACTTGAATCTGAATAAATTATAGAGAGGTATAAAACGATGAAGAAATCTTTTTTCAAAAGAGCAGTCGCAACAGCAGCAGCAGTTCCGCTTGCTCTTACACAGTGCCTGACCTCCTCGTTTGCAGAAACATCCGTTGATACGGCTGCACAGGCAGATGTCAGTGGTGCTGGCGAGACCCGAAACTACACGCTTGAACAGCTTCTTAGAATTGAACCTGAAGAGAAATATTCTAACTGGAATGCTGATCTTGACGGTGCATTAATGGCAATTTCTCTTGCCGGAAAAACATCCGGTACAATTGATACAAGCAAGCTTGTTTCATTGATTGCAGGCAGCGCTCGCAGCTACAAGGAACTTGCTGAAAATGTGCTCGGTCAGGTGAAGAATGTTGAGTATACGATTGATGCAAGCCGCAACATTATTATTACGGCTGACGTTGACAACATTTCTGATGCACTTGCAAAGGACTTTGATAAGTCACTTGGAAGCGCAGTCCGTAATCTTGCTGAGAGTATGGGATTTGATGGAGTCCTTGATATTGACTACACAACGGTTGATGCTTCCGGTAAAATTGAAGTTGTAATCAGTACTTCAAACCTTGCTGCTGGAACAACAATTCCTGTATCGTTTACATTTACTCCTAACGGTGGTTCGGCTCTTGATGTAAGCGGTTCTATCCAGTATGCCCTTGATACAATCGAGCAGTACAGAAAGATTTCCTATGATAAGATTGACGAGTATGCTGATTATATCGACGAAGCAGCAGCAAAAAAGCAGATTGACAAGTCATTTGACTTTTATATTGGCAAGATCAATGCTGCTAAGAACTATTACAACAGAATTGCAACAAAGACTCTTAAAGAAAAGTCATATGCAGATGTAGCAGGTCTTATTGCTGATCTCAATGCTAATCTCAAGAAGAATAATATCAACAGACAGATTCCTGCAAACGGTGCAGCAATTGCAGCAAACGCTACAGTATCTGCAGCATATGATATTGCTCTTAATGTTCTTAATGATGCAGCTGGTTCTGTTGCAACATTTGATGTTCAGATCTCAGAAATCGGAGCTTTTGCAGATGGTCTTAGAAATGTAAATGTTAGTGCAGCTAACGGTACATATACACTTACAGGTGAGTTTGATGATGCTGAGGCTGATGAGGTAAAGGCTTATTACAACGGAAATCCTGATGAGGGTGACTACGTAAATTCTTACAAGATCTTTACAGGAGTTGCATCAGTTGGTGCTGACAATTCTGTAGATGTACAGATTGAGAGAGTAGTTGAAACAAAGCCTAAGACAACAACTACAACAACTACAACAACTACTACTTCTACAACAACTACTACAACATCCACATCTACTTCAACTTCAACATCCACATCTACTTCAACTTCAACATCCACATCAACTTCAGCTTCAACATCGACTTCAACATCAACAACTACAACAACAACTACCGGTGCTGCTAAGGTTACAGGAAAGGCATATGCAGAAGTTGAATCAGAGTATGGTTTCTACTACAGCTATGAAGATTCCTTTAATGTAAAGCAGCTTGGTGAAGCTAAGCTTTACACACCTTATGATAATATTGCTGTAGACGAAAACAACGAGCCGATTCTTGATGGAGATGGTAATCAGATCGTACTTGACAGCGGTGTTGATACAGAAGATATTACAGGAAGTGTAACTTTCGGTGAAAACACACCTGTAAATACATTTAACGAAGAGAATACAACATTCCGTTATGATGTTGCACTCTCATATAATGACACAGCACTTGTAGATGTTTCCGGAAATCCGCTCACGGCTGAAGTTTACATTGGCAAGAGAGGCGACGTTACACTCGATAATATTATCAATGGTTCGGATGCAACATATATGCTGAGCACATATACTCTGATTAACTCTGCTGGTGCAGGACAAGTTGATGCTAACACAATTCTCTTTACAAGAGAAGAAATGACTAACGATCCTGCAAGTGTTCTTGATCAGTTTGCAGCTTTCCTTGGAGATGTTGACTGCAATATTACTGACAACTGGAAAGCAACAAAGGATCAGAGAGCTATCATTGCTACAGATGCAACATATATACTGGCTGCTTACACAGCACTTGGCAGTAGTTTTGAGGGAACAGAGAAAGAACTCTGGTTCTCAATTACGGGCAAATAAAATATGTTTATCTTATCTGCTGTCATGCGGTGGCAGATAACATATATATTCAAATAACTGAAAGGAAATGAAAACAATGAAGAAGAATACACTTAAGAGAGCATTTTCTGCTATTGCTGTTTCTGCTGTAGCTGTTTCTGCTACATCAGTCTTTGCTGCTGCTGAGGCTGGCGAAAACTACTGCAACAAGCAGGATAATAAGGAAGCTCCTTATCAGGATTATTACACACCCAATCAGTATACAAAGCTCACTGCTGATGATGCAGCTGCTTCTGCAATCAAGCCTCAGATCACAATTTCTAAGATTGAACTTACAGAAGCAGAGGCAAAGGCTGCTACTACAACACCTGTAACTGTAAACTTTGATCTTTCCGGATGTGATAATAAGATTTGTACATTTGGTCTGCACCCTATTTTCGACCAGCGTCTTAAGGCTGTAAAGTATGAAACTGGTTTTTATCATGATGTTGGTTCCGCATTCATGAGATTTATGACTGATGAGAATAGTGCATATGTTGATACAGAAGGATTTATTACTGTAACAGGTATGTCTGCTACTGAGTCTAATAAGGAAGGTACAATGTTCACAATGCAGTTTACTGTTCCTTCTGATTTCAAGGCTGGAGATCTTTATCCTATCGGTATCAGATATCAGAATCCTGGAAACACAAACGATCAGCTGACAGGTAAGGCATATTCAAGTGATGAATGCATGCTGATGGAAGCTTATGCATTTACACAGGGTATTACAAACGGTTATATCAAGATTGAAGACGAAGGAACAACAACAACAACAACAACAACTACTACTACTACTACTACAACTACAACAACAACTACTACTACAACAACTACAACTTCTACATCTACTACAACAACTACAACTGGTACAGGTACAACAACTACTACAACCAAGACAACAGCTAAGCCTAAGACAACAACTAAGCCCAAGACAACAGCTAAGCCTAAGACAACAACTACTAAGAAGGTAGATCCTCCGAAGACAGGTGTTGCCGGCGTAGGTATTGCTGCAGCAGGTCTTGCAGTTGCAATCGGAACAGCATTTGTTCTCAGAAAGAAGGAAGACTAATTAATTAGTCCTGAATCTACTGAATAAAAAATATCCTCTCCGAAAGGAGAGGATATTTTATTTTTCCGGTTTCCAGCCGTCAATCCCGGAACGCTGCATTGCGCCAAATATTCGGTCTTTAATACCGTCGTATGTCTTATCAGCCTCAGCAAGAAACTCTTTGGTTCGCTGTCTATTTGTATGACCATTTGCCGGACAGTTGGAAACAATGATTGGTAGTTCGTTTTTTATTGCGGCTCTTTTTACATCTTTTTCAGGAGCATAGACCAATGGACGAATCATATGTATATTTTTGCGTTCCAGATATGAAATAGGGGAGAAACATCCGATTCTTCCCTCGGTAAATAGATTCATGATGAATGTTTCAACGGCATCGTCATAATTATGACCCAGTGCGATCTTGTTGCATCCTAAGGAAACAGTAGCATCGTGCAAAGCTCCACGGCGCATTCTTGCGCAGAGACTGCACGGATTTGTTTCTTTTCTTACATCAAAAACGATTTCAGCAATATGCGTTCTTATAACGTGAAATTCAATTCCCTTGTCACTGCAAAAATCAGTAAGGGGTGAATAATCAGTTTCTATTCCGCTGAATCCGGGATCAAGAGTGATTCCGGTAATCGTGTAGTCGATATTTATAAAACGCCTGAGTAAATGCAGTCCGTAAAGCATAACAATGCTGTCTTTTCCGCCGGATACGCCGACACAGATGCGGTCGCCGTCCTGAATGAGTTTGTATTCCTGAATCGCTTTTCTCATATATCCGAGAATTTTCTGCATGAAATTCCTCCTAAAAATTAATACGAAAATAGTATAACATATTTTTAAGAAATTTGCAAATATATCTTGAAAAAAACAAAGAAATATATTATAATTATATTATAATTATATTATCTAATTATTAAGGAGGAAGTCATGGAAATTACAGATGTAAGAGTAAAATTAGAAAAAAGAGATAATGGAAAAATGAAAGGTAGAGCAAACATTGTTATTGATAACGCCGTAGCAATTCGTGACATTAGAATTTTAGAAGGTGACAATGGAATGTTTATAGCAATGCCAAGTCGTAAAACACCTACAGGAAAGTATGTAGATCAAGCACATCCAATTAATAAAGAAGTAAGAAAACAATTTGAAGATGCTATCTTTGCTGCATATGAAAAAGCTCTTGAAGAAGGAGAAGACGCTGAGGAAGTTGAAGAATAAATAATAAGGCTACATTAAGTAGTCTTTTTTCATAGTTTAAAAAGAACTTCATATAATTAAATGGAGGAATAACTATGGATAAAAAAGATATAACAGATTCATTTAATCATATAATTACAATTACAGAGAGAAAAACAATAATACTTTCAGGAATAAAGAAATTAAATAGTTTTGATGATACTGAATTCTTCGTAGACAGTATCATGGGACCAATAATCATAAAAGGAGAAAATTTAGAACTACTAAAATTAGATACATTTCAAGGAAACTTATCAATAAAAGGAAAAATATTTTCAGTAATGTATTTAGATGACAATAAAAAAGTAAAAGCAGAAAGCATAATGGCTAGGTTATTTAAATAATGACACTAACAGAACAAATACTATCATTCCTATTTTCTTTTTTATATGGAATAATAACATTCTTTATCTTTAAAATCATCAAAAAATACATCTACAATGTAAAGAAAATATATAATTTTCTAAATTCATTACTATTTTTCACAAATATAACACTTATATATTTTAAAATATTCTATTGTATTAATGGAGGAATAATAAAATTATATTTTATATTAATTACAACAATAACATTTCTATATTTAAATAAAAAATTTACAAAAAATATGTAAAAAAATGTGTTATCAATTGTAATTATTAGTTGATAAAGATATAATTATAAGTGAAAATGGGGTTAGTATGAAAAAGGTTAGTCAAAAAACAAAGTTTAGAGTGACTTTTTTAACAATAGGGTTTATAATATCTATTGTGATTTTTGCATCTACAATTTTTTCTTATAATACTCAAATAAATAATAATAAAAAAGAAATATCAGATTTGGAAAAAAAATACAATGAAGAATTAGAACTAGAAGAAGAGTATAAAGATCAAATAAATAAGTTGCAAGATCCAGAATATGTTGCGAGAAGAATACGTGAAAAACACTTATATTCTGGCAAAAATGAGATAGTAATAAAAATAGAAGATTAGAAAGGCTTTGATATGGAAGAAGTATATAATTTTATTAGAAAAGAAATAGGTCTTTCAGTAGGAGATACAATAGTAGTAGGTGTTTCAGGTGGACCAGATTCAATTTCAATGTTGGATATTTTATTAAGAATAAAAGAAAGGAAATTTTGCAAATCAAACCCGGAACCAATGGCAACAACTTGAACATTAAGTGTTATTTTTATATTTATATGAACTTTTAATATTATTCATTTGCATATTTTCCTATTATTAATTCGTTCTCATTTACTCTCACTATTGCTATACTTTTTATAAATATATATTGGAGGTAAATTATGAATAATCACGAAAAACTTTTAAGAAAAAATATTGGAAAAAAAATAAAACTAGCAAGAACTAATGCTAATTTCACTCAAGAACAATTAGCTGAAAAAATATCACTTTCTACTAGATATATAAGCCAATTAGAAAGAGGTATTGCTTTTGGTAGTGCTACTACTATAACTAATATTTGTAAAAT
>OIYT01001452.1_pt1 | contig 16852 bp, 15 predicted proteins | sample 1588201 | NCBI WGS metagenome assembly OIYT01 (sample SAMN03283260) | human gut metagenome | biome: human-associated habitat; material: feces | host: Homo sapiens | place: USA | collected 2013
AATTCCACGAAAAGCATTCTTCCCAATATTCTTTTTCTTGAGATACATACTCTGAATCTTTACCGTTTTTACTTTGAGGCAGCCGGCAAACGCGTTCTTGCCGATTCCCGTGACACGATAATGGATTCCTTTGTATTTTACATAATTTGGCACTGTTATTTTTTTGATCTTCTTTGAGTTGCTGCCCATGCAGATGACATCAAAGATGCCCTTTTTCGCATTGACGGCATTGACCCGGTAACGAAGTCCTTTTGCCTTAAATAAAGAACCTTTTAACAGATACGAATACGTTATCTTTGTACCATATTCTGTGTCCTCATTCCCATTGGAACCTTCATAATAAAGATTCTCCTGTTCCGAATTACCGGCACTGCTGCTATTGTCATTGGAACTATTCTTTTCATCTTCCAGCGAATATTTTACGATGCGGGAACGTTCTCCACACCGACGGCAGTGAATGGACTTTTCGCCCTGCGTCGCCTCAGTCGCAGGGGTATCGATTCTGAAATCGGATTCCCAATCATGTCCCAATGGCTGCAAATAAGTTTCTGTGAGCAAAATACATTCTTTGCCATCCTCATCTGCATACACCTTGTCACAGTCCCGACAGATATAATATTCGATATTTCCCGGCTGAGTACATGTCGGTGCCTTTGCTTCAAATTTCTGCATATCGTGTTCATGTTCTGCATCCGTTTCAGGACGAACTGTCGCTCCGGATATTTTTTCAATGTTGTAATAATCCCTCGCATTTTTCGGAGTTAGTATCGTGAAATCTTCGGTTCCAGTTCCTTCCCAAGCGTCCTCTGCTGCCTCTGGTGCTATCTTTGCCTTAAATTTCATTCCTTCCAGGGCGGTACAGCCGGCAAATGCTTTGTTTCCAATATTGGTAATTGTTTTTGGCAATGTCACATAGGTAAGTTCTGTCTGATCAGCAAATGCATTGGCGTCAATAACCGTAACTGTATAAGCCATATCTCCCATCGCAACCTCTGCCGGAATGTTCACTTTACCGGAAATCTTCTCCCCCGGTTTCGCACAAACATGTATCGTCACATTGCCGGAAATGTCTTCTTTCTTTGTATAACGCACTCCATCTATTTCGATATAAAGAATGTCTCCGCACCTTTCGCACGTTCCTCCGGCATACTGATGTCCCATCGCCGGAATGACTGTCTGTTTCTCCAGCACCTCACCACACTTCGAGCAATGACTTCCCTCTGTCACACCGTCTCTGGTACAAGTAGCTGCAACTGCTTCATCAATGACCACCTCGTGAATATGCGATACTTCTCCTGTTTTCTGAATCGTAAAATCTTTTCGAATCGTACCATGGAAAAGCCCCTTACCGGAAATTACCGCTGTCGCCGTTCCGGCATTGACATTCTTTTCATAGGAAATCGTATAATCAATACCCTGCTCCAGCACCGTGTCTTTTCGGTAAGATACTGTCACTTCCGGCTTACAGGCATTTCCATCATAGATAAAGGCGTCTTTTGACAAGCTGACATCCATATCCGAAATGTCCTGACTTCCTTCGTCACCGACACGCAGCATAAAGGTCTGCTTAATGCGTGGATTGTACTTCGGATATACACTCAATTTCGTGATTCCTTCCGCCAAAATCTCAAAATGGTCGTATAGTGCATTATTGCTCGCCTTTTCCGGTGCTGCTGCCACTTCTTCATTTGTGGATTCCATTACCATATCCTGATAATCCGGGTCTCCATCACTCGCCTGAATCCAACAGTATAACAGGGATCCTACCGGGTTGCTCGTCGGAAAAACCGTCGAATAACTGGAGATAGAACATGTGCTGTTTCGCCAATACAATTTCATATTTGTCGGCGGAGCAATATGTATCGTATCGCCGCACACGGAACATTTTCCGGTGCTTTTTCCCTCGGAATCTGCCTCTCCATAAACATAATCATGTGCTTTTTTCGCCACGACTTCTTCTATCGTATTCTGGCAAGTGGCACAATAATATTGTTTTTTTCCTTCTTTCGTACATGTAGATTCCGTATACAATGTCATTTTTCTCGGATGATTACATTTTACTGTGATTTCTTTTTGCGCTACGATCGTGTCCCCGGATTTTGCCGTAATGGTAACCGTTCCATTGGTAATTCCTGTCACCCGACCATCCTGTGTCACCGTCGCCACCGCCGGATCCGATGAAGTATAGGTAACATCTTCCATTGACCACACATTACGAATTGCATTGTTTCTTCGAAGTTTCACACGCGGCGTCACCGTCGTCGTTCCATTTGTAAAAATCTGGTCATCCCCGTCCAGATACGTTTCCTGTATATAGTCATTTGATACTTCGATCTTCTGCATCACATCTTCCGGTGCTTCCATCATTGTCTCATCCAAATCCGATTTTTCGGAAAACTCTCCTGCCATTGTTGCCGGATACGGAGCAGCCTCTGAATAAAAACCGCCAAAACCAACATAGGTATACTTCGGGTTGATCATACTTGTATAATGACCGGTTTCCTCACTGAAATCCTGTTTTACCCAATATTGTTTTTCACTATACCAAAGCAGAATTCCTTCAATCATATCCTGGATATGATAGTAAGCAAGATCTTCGGAAGAAGAACTTATCCCATTACTGCCAATGGAAAAAGTACCCTTTTCATTCAAACGATCATGTCCGGAATCCATAAACCGGAATGCAATTCCCGCTTCTGCCGCACGGATACGTGCAATATACTCCAGATCACTCGACCATTTCAAGGGAACATAATCCGATGGCTGAAGATATCTGCCGGAATTTCTCGGATCTCGTATATTTCCTGCTTCACATGCTTCTTTTCGAATTTCATTGATCTTAGCAAGTGCTTCCTTCGCCTGTGCAAAATAGGACCCATATACACCAACCAGTGTACATCCTTCCGATGCCTCTGTCACATTTGTTTCCAATACTGTCTGTGTTTTCGCTCCTGCCACATTCGCCGGTACAATAAGCGAAAATGCCAGCAATCCGGCAAGAATCCTCTTCTTAATTGTTTTCTTTGTCATTTTCATCACTCCATTCATATGTACTAGTTCTGTTCCTTGTCTCCCAGCACCACAAGCGGTATGGAAATTATTTCCACTTGTTTTTTCAGATTTTCAATATCTCTCTTCTTTTGAACCAGAAAATGACAGAAATCCTCGTTTTCTTTCTGCTGCTCATAGTTTTTCTGAATCCTTGCCTTCCAATCCGCCATTGACGGCTGCCACCGATCGGAATTCGCCTTTGCTTAGTGTCTTTTCCCGCAGATCAATGTATTGAAACCGGATTCCCCGTTCCTTGAAAAAACGCTGTGCTTTTTTTGTGTCGTTGTCTTTTTTACTGCCAAAGATTTGGATGTTCATACCTACCTCCTATATCGGATTATGTCACGATAACAATAACTGTCTTCGTTATTCCATAACACTTTACTTTTATTTTTGTCTGCCCCTTCTTCATGCCTTTTAGCATTCCCTTTTTGGTAACTTCTGCAATCTTTTTATTTGCGGAAGCAAACACAACTTTCGTTGATGGGCAGACTTTAACAATAATACGAGCCTTTTTTCCTTTTTTGACCTTTATCATCTTTTTCGCCACTTTAAATGTTGGTTTCTTTACAACAATCCTGCACGTGCTCTGATAACCATCTGCACTCGCAGTAATCAAAGCAGTTCCTGCTTTTTTTGCTGTTACCCGGCCATTTTCATCTACAGCTGCCACTTTTTCATTGTCAGATGTATATTTCACTACACTTTCTGTATCAGCACTAAGCTGTATGATTTTTTTCCCTTTTGTATACAATGTGACAGATGTCTTGTTCAATGTAAATGCCCGCGGTTCACTAGTTGGCGGCAATGGTGTTACCGTTGGTAGCGTTGGAAGTATTACAGGTGTGGCATCGGGTGTTGAGCTTGGTACTTCTGTCGCAGCCGGAGTTGGAACCGTCGGCATCGGCACCTGCGGTGGTATTGTTGTTGGCACTACGGTTGGTGTTGGCACCTGCGTTGGCGCTGTTGTTGGCGCTACGGTTGGCGTTGCCGTCGGTGTCATGGTTGGCGCTGTTGTTGGCGCTACGGTTGGCGTTGGCGCTACGGTTGGCGTCGGTGTTGGGGTCGGCATCGGCACCTGCGTTGGTGTTGTGGTTGGCGCTACGGTTGGCGTTGGTGTTGGGGGCATGGTTGGGGTTACTGTCGGAATCGGCTGTTCTTCACCCACCAAAAGCACTCGCGATATACTCTTGCCGGTTTTCGAATGGGTCAGCGTCAATGTCAGTTCACCCTTACAGTTCTCCCAGTCGTATATGCATACAATCACCTGATTATATTGGCTTTGCCCCTCGTTAATACACTCCTCATCCCAACTGCAGAAAGCCGCTTCCTCTAAATCAACCGCTTCCCCGTTTTCCTTCGTCAATGCCAAATCGTAATCATAAAAAAGTTCCTCAAACGTTGGCTTATAAACCGTACCATCTGCCTTTTTAAATTCAACCGGATAATAATATTCTTTTCCCTGCTGACTGATCACAGATTTTTTATCTGCATCTCCAATCCAATAAAAGTCATCTGCGTCCTCATTTTCCAGTTTTCCAATAATCCAGGAATATATTTCTTCGGTTTTCTTTTTATTTAATTGAAAATTTGTATACTGCGTGCCCTCAATTGTAAAATTCCCACTCGAAGAGGCCTTTGCCTGTATGTAACAATGATTCTCCACAAATCTCGCCATATATTCTGAGCCATTTACGTTTAATTTTGTTAGACCATAGACTTCTCCTTTTATCTCAAGTGTAGTATCATTTCCAACTAAAACGGAACCACATGTTTGATCCTCGCCGGCTACCGTTACACCGGTAAAATTGTTTGCAACACTCGGATTCGTTGACATTTGTCTGAGATCAAGCACCGCATTTTTCTCGCAAAAGACGTTATTTACGTTAAAATCCGCCTCCTTAGGAAGCGTGATCCGCGACTTTTCTGCCATCGTGAGATTATTGATACCAGAAAATGACAAGGTATCAATATGAGCCCCCGCTTTCACATTAACATTCAACTCACCTATCAGATCCGTCTTGTCAAAATCCGTTACATTACTATCTTTTCCCAGTGTAACATTTACATTTCCTGTCAATGTATGACCATCAGCACCCGCTGCATGAATCTCCGTGTCTACCAATTTGGAATCCAGTTCTATATCCACTTTGTCTTGTTCGGAATCGCGATAATAATCTCCTGCATAAATTGCAGCTATCTTAGTCTGGGATATGGGATTGACCACTTTAATCGTTGTGTGGCTTCCCATCTTTCCTTCCTCTCCCTGGTACGCGCCACCGCTGATCAAGGGCCTCACACCGTCCTGCAATGTACTGGTTCCTACTCTCGTATCTACCGCATCCAACACCAGCGTATGTCCCGCCGCATAAATTGTTGTCCCACGTGCATTTCCTGCCTGCGGCACCATATGCAGCCACATATCACGAAACGTAACGTCCGCTCCCAGCTGAATCATACTGCGTATTTTCAAACCTGCTGACGTATCTGAACCAACAATCGTGATCTCTTTATCAATAAATAATGGTTTCGGAGATTCGTCTTCGTACGTCTCGTATTTGGTGTAGGAGACTTCACCCACAAGTACAAGTGTCTGTCCCGTCTGAATCTGCTTCAAGGCCGTACGTATATTTTGATACGGTCTTTGGGCGGTTCCGTCACCTTCCGTAAGACTGCCTTCTCCATTTTCCACATAAACCTTAACTTCATCTGCTGCATCCGCCGCCTTAATGCCCATTGGAGCAACTTGGTTCATAATTAACATTAAAATCAAAAATAATACACTTAATTTTTTTCTCATATCACATTTCCTTTTCTGGAGTTATAAATTTACTTTGCTTCAATGTATCAATCAACAGCACATCCGCAGGCAGCCAATCAACAGAATCCAATTCTTCTCTTGTCAGCCATCTTGCCGCCTCGTGCTCTTTCAACACCAAGTTCCCTGACTCAATTTCTGCCAAAAAACAATCCATCGACAAATGGAACGTAGGATAATCATATTCTATCGTATCAATAAGACTTCCCACCTTGATTTTGGTATCAAGTTCTTCCTGTATTTCTCGTTTGAGTGCCTCTTGCGGCGTTTCTCCCGGCTCAATTTTTCCACCGGGGAATTCCCAGCCTCCTTTAAATTCTCCATATCCTCTCTGAGTCGCAAAAATGATTGGTTGTCCCTGTTTATTTTCAGCCTTGATAACGGCCGCTACTACTCTTATTATTTTCATCTAAATAACCTTACCTTTCCGAAAAATGAGTTAGTATTGAACTACTGCCATTAACTTCTACTCATTTATAATATATTCATATAAATCTTCACGAACCGGAACATCGAGAAGCCACTCAATCTCTACTGCCGTTTTACTTGTATTTGGCATAACAAATTCCTTGACATTCCCGCTGGCATGCATATACCCCAGATAATAAAATTCCTTGGAAATCTTATCATCCTTATTTTTACGAACAAACAAATGAACCTGTATCCCTCTTTCCTCAGCATGAAGAAAATTCTGAACATCTTCCGACTGAATACTTCTACCTGATTTCGATATTGCAATCAAACGGTTGCTGCTGATAAAATGATCCTCGTATTTTGTAGTATCGCTGATATCCTCCGATTTATCGTAATTGATAAATACCGGAAATGTCTTTGTCTTTTTGTCAAACTTATATCCACCAATATTTAACGGAACTTCATTCGTTTCCCAGTTCAGCAATCGACATACATCCTCATATGTATATTTCTGATATAGGACAAAATCTGTTTCTCGATATGTATGGGAAAAGTCACGTTCATATCGGCTAATCCCAAAATCAATCAGCTCCTTCAAAATACCATAAAACTCTTTGTTTGCAAGCATTACTTCAAAAGACTTCGACACATGATAATCTGTCCCTTTTTGATCGTCCTTTTCAAGCAAAATGCAATCAGAGTATGTCTTTTTACTTGCACCGGCAGGAAATTGATTTGTCATAATATTTACAATATTATCTTTCTGTTCCTGGCTTATTTGCAAGCCATAATTCTTTTGCAATTCTTTCTGTAGTCCAGAAAACAGCGAAAATTCATGTACATATCCAAGCATTCGATCCAAAAGTTTTAATTCCTGAATTCTCTTTCCATTGGCAAGTTTTTTGGATACAAATTCAATAACCTTTTCTTCTTCCGGCGATAATCTCTCAGTATAGTCCTTCTCATATTTTTCCAAAAATTTATAGTAGCTTCCTAAGCTATTATTATCAAAAATCCGGAGAACATCCATTTCCCCATAATCGTCAAAATCTTTTAATTTCGGAATTCTTCCCAGCTTATTTTTAAGATTTGTGTAATTCTCCTTAATCAATTTTATATCACTAAAGTTCGCTCCATCCACCGCTGCAAAAATACGCTTTCTGCTAATCTCATCAAAGTGAATCGTACTTGCTCCCGGAATCACTCTTCCACCTTCCAACAGATATCTGCGAATATTGTCTTTGTTGTAGCTTCGATCGCCGGATAATGCGATTGGAATCATAAAATTATTCTTATAATTTCCAATAAAATCAAGAATCACAACATATTCCTTCTGTGATGCCTTTCTAAGACCACGCCCTAATTGTTGAATAAAAACAATCGGAGACTGCGTCGGCCGAAGCATAATCACCTGATTCACCTCCACAATGTCCGTACCCTCGGAGAAGATATCAACTGTTATGATATAGTCCAAATAGTCCTCATCTCCTGACTGTACATCCATTGTTAAGCGATCAATTGCTTCCGACCTCATATTTTCCGAATCGTCACCACTTAATGCAATTGTTTTCCATCCACGCTCATTAAATTTTGCAGATAATTCTCTCGCCTCTTCTATTCTGCTGCAAAAAATCAATCCCTTCACACGATCTCCCGAATATCCATAATATTCAGCCTGTTTCATTACATACTTCACACGCTCGTCACTTGTTAAATACCGAAAATGCTCTAGCTGTTCCTCCTTTGATTTTCCCTCATCAGAAACCATTGCCAAATCCGTAATGCCAAAATAATGGAAAGGACATAACAAATCCTCGTCCATTGCCTGCTGCAGTCGGATCTCATATGCAATATTGTGATCGAAAATCTCGTATATATTTCGCCCTTTTATATTGTCATCCCTTTTATCCGGCGTTGCCGTCATTCCAAGAGTAAATTTCGGCGTAAAATAATCCATGACTTTTTTATAACTGCCAGCACTTGTATGGTGTGCTTCGTCATAAATACATGCATCAAAATAATTCCTCGAAAATTTATCTAAATGCTCTTGCCTGCTCAATGTCTGTACCGTTGCAAACACAAAATCAGCATTATAATCGTGCTCTGTTCCCGACACCAATCCCGTTCGGATGCTATTTCCAAACACCGTTTCAAAAGAGGTCTTTGCCTGCTTTGCAATCTGATTCCTATGTACCAAAAACAGGACACGTTGGAATCCCAATTCACGCATAGCAAAAGCAGAGGCATATGTCTTTCCAGTACCTGTTGCTGAGATTAACAATGCCTTGTCCACACTTTTATTTCTAAGCTCCAGTAAATTATAAATAAATGCTCTTTGCATCGAATTCGGTTGTAAGGTATATGACTCAATAGAAGGAATTTCCTGATTTTTTGCAATTTTCTTTTGCTCTGCAACCATTTTATCAAACAGTTGCTTTTCTTTATATTTTCTTCGATAATCCTGAATAAATTCATCATAAGTTTTCGTAAATTCCACTGAATTCCACAACTTATCAAACTCATCCAAAATAGAAACCAGCATTTCACCTTTGTCCGTAGACACAAGCTTTGTATTCCACTCCATATTGCGCGTCAACGCATCCTGCGTCAGATTAGAGCTACCAATTATAAAACGATATTCTTCCTTATTCTGAAAAATATATCCCTTCGTATGAAATCCATTTCCTGCCCGTTCCGTCTGATACATGCGCAATTCCACGTTGGAAAGCCCCGCCAATGTATCCAACGCCACCGGATCACTAAACGTAAGATAATCCGTTGTCAAAATTCGCCCCGGAATTCCTCTCCTCTCCAGCTCCTTCAAAGTCTGCAACAAAGGCGTAATGCCTCCTCTAGTAATAAAAGCAACACTGATCGTAAAACTATCGCATTTGCACAGCTCGTCCTCAATGGCAGAAAATACCTTCTGGCCATCCTTATTATTGTTGTATATAAACTGTGGCCGATAGGCCAGATTGGAATTTGTGTTGCTGTTAATAAAGGCTGTGTTAAAGCCAGATTGGAATTGTAGTATTTTGTCGTTGGTCATTGTGATTCCTTTCGTGGGAAATTCAGAAAGTTTTTGTTTTATTATAAATCAAGAGATACTCATTTACAAGGTCAAGGTCTTGCTTGCCGCTCCCTACACCCCATTAACTTTTCCAACATTTTCATAATGTGTAATTATCTTTTATGCATACCGTGTATGCGAATATTTATAATAAATCATGTGCAAAAACTTCTAATTCAACGAAATACTTCACTATCAAAATACTGTTCCTGAAACTCAACCTGCTTCACAATCTCTTCCTTGGTAAAAGTCATATTCTCAGGAGCAGCCACCCACTTTTCTTCCACGTCATCATTTCTGTGAACAACAGCAATGATCCGGCCCGTAAACCGATCAACAGGCTTATCGACACCCAAAATATATACGTCCTGTTCTTCTCCATCCTGTGCTATAATTCCCTCGATATAACCATAATTGATCGGATAGTATATATCTTTATGTTTTGGGTGATAACTCCCCAAAGGCCTGTCAACAGTGACTGTTACGGTTCTGCCTATCACGGAATTGTATTTCTCTGCCTCGGAGCTTAATCCCCATTTGTTCTGGCCATCCCTTATAAATGGCTCTTTGATTTCTTTCTGTAACAACTCCCCATAGGCATCCGGTTTACGGAAGGTATTGCCCAGCATTTCCCGGCTCCGGTATTCCCGGATTGCTTCCATATCAAACTCCGCGTAAAAAATACCTTCGGTTTTATCGTCAGCCAGCAAAATCGTATTGTCAACACATTTTCCGTTTCTGTCCCAGCAGATCGGGCTATAGGCACAGGAACAACCGGCGTTTTCTCCATTGGGATTTGCCATGGCAACAGCGACCATATTTTCATACGCTCTTGTGGACAGTGCCCGGATTCTTGGCTGCATGGAGCCACAGTCATTTGGCACCAGAATGACTTCCGCCCCCTTTAGCATCAGAACTCTGGCACTTTCCGGATATTCCCTGTCATAACAGATCATAATTCCTAGATGATGATTGGTGTCATCAATAATATTGTTCCATGTATTTTGCAAATGCTTGTTATCCTCAGGAATACTGTCCTCATGTAGATATAAGTATAATCGTAATACTTTATCCAAATCATTTCTATTTGCTTCTCTAATCATGACTATTCCTTTCTTCCAACAATAACAACATATTTGCTCATCCCTATTACAGACTTGTCTTCACAGACAGGCCAATACCACTCACACTAGATTTTAAGCTACTCATCGACCCACATATCTGCATTTTTACTTAACATAGACAGAAGTCCATCCTTTTATATAGTCTCCTTTAAATCTCTACCTTAAATTTTCCTCTACTCCACAACCACATAGGTGTATGTACATTTATCGGAACCAAATCCGTTTCCATTAGAACTTCTTTCCACCTATTTGCCACAATCTCCTGCACATTACCCATGCCAGTCTCTTTAGAAGTAATAGCTGCCCCAATCGCAGTGATGACCGCAACGCCTGCACCACTAAACAATATGTTCAGAATAACATCTGGATTGTTGGATGCATATTCCATTATTTTATCAATCAAATCACTTATATTCATCTTATAAAACTCCTTTGCTAGTGTAATTACAACTTACCATGCTTCCATCAGCTTATCCTGAAAAAAAGTACCTATAATATTAGACATCATTTCATTTTTTGCATGCATCTCTAAAATCTTTCATTAATTGCTCAAATTCTTCATCTTTCATTGTGACATACATTTTTCCATAATATTCTCTTTGAAATAATAATACTCTATGTACAGAAAGTTTACATGCTCTGATTATAGAAATCCGATGTCTTCTCTTAACCTTTTTATTCTTTTCTTCCTTAAAAGTCATTCGTACAAATAGTGATTCATATTTCGAATAAAGCTCCAACGCATATTCTAAAGGAATTATCAGTATTAAATACACAATTGGAATCATAAAACTTACCAGTGTATTTAACGCATTTAATTCTTTATATTCATTTACTCCAATCTTTATTGTCTCATATAATATCCAAAAACCTGCAACAGCTAGTACATAATCTGATAATTTGTGAACAGTTCTATATTCTTCTTTTCTTTCCGCCATTACGTTCATCACTGTGATTATTGTTATAATAGGAATAATAGCTAGTTCAATCCAAATATTAAAGGTAAATGTACTCATAATGAACTCTAAAAAAATAGTCAATTTCAAATTATCTTTTAAAACATTTTTTATATATTTCTCATCTGCCTCATTAGAAACCGAATTCATGCAAATTATAAATCCAGAACATAAAAACCATATTGTAATGTCTTTAATATAAATATTTTCCCACAATGGCGAATAAAAAAATATTACAGTAATAATCAGGACATATAATAAAATAATTTCCCAAAGTATCCTCAATTTAGGGTCAAAAAATAATTTAATAACATCCCTAATTCCTTTTCTACATTCTCTATTCCACAACACAAATGCAAAGAAAAGTACTACCCATATTATTGTTGCCCATTCTCTTGTTGATAATATTGTCATCATTTACTCTCCCTTAATGTCTGCATCTCCATAATGTTCCTTCATTTCTTCGTAGCTCATTTTTGTTTTAATTACACCTTTGTATTCATCGCACTTCTCGTTGATTCTACAATAACAAATTTTTGTAGGTTTACACCACATTTTATCATTATAACTAATAGCAAAATCACATGTCTTGTCACATTGCAGAAGCATCTGCTCTGCTTTTTCTTTTAAAATACTTATACTCCAATGCTCTTCATCCTTTCTTTTTTCTCCACACCATAACTCCATCTCAACCTGAACCATCATAATATTTTCAATTAACAGTTCGTTTAATTTTCCTGAATAATATCTAATAAATTTTAAAAAACTTTTTATATCATCTAGCACCATAACTATATTTTCATATGGATGTTTAGGTAAAAATCTGGACATATCTGCTTGTAGTAATCCGTTATCGCTAATCCTATGAAATAAATATGATGAAGTATTGTCTAATGAATGGGCAAACTGATTTCTCAATTCATGTCTTACCATATGATGACTGTTACAATAGAGATAATTTTTCAATTTCTTTATATTTTGATTTCCAATTTTGCTCTTAACATTTGCATCTTTTAAAAAATTGAAAATATTTATTTCATCGTCAGTATCATATCCACACTCATAAAATTCATTTAAAAATTGTCTTAACATCTCCCATAACACGATGTCTCTATATACTGCATCCTCCAAATAAAATGCGTATCTTTTTGAATTAATTGTGTCTTCTAACGGCGAATTCATTATTTTTGCATACTGATATGCCTGCATAATAGCATATTTAAAATCTTCAATTACTTTATTTATCCGTATTAGCCATTCTGTAGAATTTCTAGCACGAAATACATTTTCTGTGCATTGTAGCTGCTCTTCCCTATATAATCGACACTCATCAATATTCCTTATATTTTTTATGGTCTTTTCAATGTAATTTTTTATTTCTTTATCTGAATTAAAATTTCTCAAATCCAACACCTCTTGTTCATAGTAATTATAAAACACAGGAATATTTTACCATATTTTAAGCACTTTATCTCATTTTTTTAATTATTTGCAAGAGCATTTGCAAGAGCAGTAACGCTGTATTGCATACTTATTCATCTTCCAACTTCTCCTTCCCAATAGCGTAATATAATCTGTTCACATCTACCTTGAAAAGCTCAGCCAGCTTCTTTACATCTGGTTTGTGTTCCATTTTCATATAAACAGATGCAACTATACCAGCCTGCTTCCGTTCCTTTTCCAGTTCAATGTCACAGTCTCTTTTTTCATCTATCAGCTTTTTCTTTTTTGCATCCTCTATTACACTTTTTACTGTGTTGTAATCCATGCAGAGAGCTCTTGCAATCTGTGTCCAATTCTCGCCCTGATTGTAATGCTCGATTATGTAATCGGAATGATTCTTTGTTTTCTCATAAAAATCGCTGTACCTAGAACCTCTTCTTTTTTCCCTTTTAGGAATCTTTCTCTTTTCAATTTCAATATACAATCTTCTATTGCTTATTCCAGTCTGTCCCAAAATCTCTTTTACCGTTTCTCCTCTCCGATACATTATGTGATGTGCCAATGTGCTTTTTTCTTCTTCCTTCGTTGTTCCAAATGAACATATTATCAGATTTCCTTTTCCATCCACTATGGCAATTTCAAATATGTTTTTCTCTATCCAGCCTTCTACCTAGATTCCATCTAGAATTTTGACCTTCTCACCGTTACCTTTTATTATTTTGCCAAGCAACTTCTCACCAAAGGCCTTACTCTCATAAACTACTCTTCCACACCACCAAATAATGCTTCATACTCATCACAGTTCAGATTTTCTAATGCCCATTCTTTTGCTTCTTTAAGTGTCATTGGAATAATCTCTTCGCCATATGTACGATTGCCGCCATAATAATTCACATATTTTGTGAGTGGTCCACCTTTGCCAGCCAGGAAATATTCACCATTCTTTTTCACATACAGTTCCTCTGCCATGTAATTAAAATCTGATGCTCCATAACCATTCCAATACTCTGCCACCTTCATCTAACACAATGCCTCTTTTTTCGCACCATTCCTTTTTATCAACAAGAATACAAAGCATAAGTGTTCTTAAACTGTATACTCCACCTTCCCATCCAAGACTGTAACCCATACATAATCCCGAATAGGCATCCACACAGGCTGTAAGTACAGGTCTTCCAATGACTTCTCCTGCTTCATTCACAAGGTATAAATCGCATATAGTAGAATCTAACTTTCCTTTTCCTATGCACTTAGTAAGCTGTCTTTTAACACACATTGTTTTTTGATTCCTTGTCCTCATGTCATCCAACCTTTCTTGATTCACTATTATTAGTTTTAAAAAACAATCCTACTATGTCTGGCTTAAATCACTTAAATTTACTTTCCCGAAAAATTTGAAGAAAAGCCGAAAAATTGAAAATAAATGCCGAAAAATTAAATATTCGGGAAAATTTTTCGGGAATTAAAAATTGACATTTTACTCTCATAGCTAGTATTTACAGGCATTGTAGCCATTTTCCAAATTTCCCGAAAAACGCTATTTTCAAAACATACTATGTCAGGAGGCAAACCCTATTTTATTAAAAAGGGCAAAAAGAAACTTTATTTCCTCTTCTCTCCTGACACATTACATTTTATAAAATATATTCTACTGTTCTGTTCAAATCCTTTATTTATGCCACTTTCAGGTCATTAAAAAAAGAACCCGACACAGTATCTTCTGCTATGTTAGGTTCTTAGAATTATAAAAAATAAAATTCTCTTTTGCCTTTCAAATGAAAGTTATGATTGCCCTTTGACATGGCTCTTACTCAAACTCAACTCTCGAATTTGTCCATCCCCCATTTTCTTAGGATTTTATTGTTCCTCTGATACTAAAACCAAGGTCCTTTTCTATGGTATCCATATGTTTTTTTCAGATTCGATTACCAAATGATTACCAAAGCAGGTGTTGGTTACCACAAGAGTCCTACGCCATCATATGATCCATATCACTGTTAATCCACACACTTAATTACCGTTTAATTGTTTATCAATATCTCTGCCACCATACATAATTCGAACGATACTTACAGTAGCATCTGTTTCATCTGGCAAATAAAACACGATATAATTATCCACCGGCATAAATCGCAAGCCACAGCTATGCCAAGGTTCTTCTTCATACAGCTTATGTCTCATCGGCATCTGTTCAAGAGATCGAGCAGCTTTCATTATGCGATCCGTTTGTCCGTTTGCTGCTTCCGGAGCACATAATTCATACGCAATATACTGGTAAATATCTCTTAAATCCTGTCTTGCTTCAGCGGAGTATTCTACATGAAAACTCATACGCCAAAGTCTCTTTTCATTTCAGCTTCAATGGAATCTGCCGAGTAAACTCTGCCAGCTTTTACATCAGACATGCCTTTTTCAATTTCTTTATCGAATTGCTCTTTTGTAAGAGAGCCATATGTCAATGGTTCAGTTTTAGGTAATTTCATTTCAAATGGTATTCCTCTTTGTAATACAATCTGTCTCAAAAACATTCCTACTGCATTTGACATTGGAATGCCTAACTGATCCAACACACCTTCCGCCTGTTCTTTAAGTTCCGGTTCAACACGAGCGAAAATATTTGCTGTTCTTGCCATAATTATCGCCTCCTCAACTGTATTCTACTACATATTTTTGCGGAACGCAATCTGTTTGCAAGCTTTTTTCCATTCTTACGGACAGCTCACGAATTGTCACATGAATTTTCCCGTCAAATAATGAAGGTCTGTGAACATTGGACACCTATTTCTCCAAACCGGATTTTTTAAATATCGGTATTGCACCATAACGCCCCTCCAAATATGCTTTACTAAGCACTTTGTCATAACGCTCCTTAAATCGATCCAAAGAATAAAGCCTGCTGCTTCCCTGTTCCCCACATTCGATAAACCATATCTCATCTCTCCGGAACAGTCTTTGATCCATAATAGATGCTTCATGAGTAGTAAAAATCAACTGCGTCTTACGTTCCCTATGCAGCTCGCTAAATAATTCCAAAAAATGTTCTGTCAACTTTGGATGCAGACTTCTTTCCAATTCATCTACTACAAACACAACATCTTCCCTTTTCAAAAGCAACATATCCATCAGGTCAAATAACCTTCTGGTTCCATCTGATTCATCCGAAAAGTCAAAATCATATACCGACTTACCGTGCGTAAGCTTGATCGTAGTAATTTTTGGCTCGTCATTTCCGTTTGCCTCTATATTAAAGAAGCACTTGTCTGATCGCCCGGACATTCTAAAATGAGGATTTTTTGAATGAGCAATACTATTTCTTACCTTTTCTAACATATCTTCAAATATCTGTTTCGGAAGCATCTTAGATAATTCATTAATATCAATTTCCTCTATGCGTACATTTGATATTCCCGTATCAAACGTAGTTATCAGATCATTGATCAAAGACAGAGATTCTTCCTCATAATAATACTGAAAATTTGTCAACCCGGAATCTGGGGTAATAATGACAATACTATTTCTCAGCCATCTGTAAATTTTTTGGAATATCTGTAGCTTTGATGTTTCTGCATACTTTTTTCCACGGTTCATCTCTGTCAAAAACAGGTCCGATGTATTATCCTCAAAATCATCCGCATATGTGTCGAATCGATTCTGCTCCTCCGAAGTCAATTTAATCGAAGCACCTAATACCGGCTTTGCGGATTTCTCTCGCTCATATATACATTTTGCAGAGCCATTTTGATATAATTCATACAACCATTCTCCGGTAATCGTCCGTTGGGATAATACTGCAGAAAATCCGTAAGCGTAAAACTTACCGTCTATCTCCATTTGAATTTCAAATACACTGTCTCGTCCCTCATTTTCGGGATTGGTTCTACAAAAAAGTCTCGTTCCCCATAAAGGAATCCCCCCATCCAGGGTTGCCTTAAAAAAACGAAAAAAATCTACCAGATTGCTCTTGCCTGAAGCATTG
>OIYT01001454.1_pt1 | contig 16848 bp, 21 predicted proteins | sample 1588201 | NCBI WGS metagenome assembly OIYT01 (sample SAMN03283260) | human gut metagenome | biome: human-associated habitat; material: feces | host: Homo sapiens | place: USA | collected 2013
TTGGACCGTGCACGGCCCGTTTTCTTTTCGGCGCAACCGAAAAGAAAATGGGGGGGTGCAAAATATCCAAGGAGGTATCCCTATGCCCAGCAACCGAATCGGCCGTATCAACGAAGAGATCCAGCGGGAGCTGTCCGACCAGCTCCGCCGCCTGAAAGACCCCCGGGTCTCCGGCACCGGCATGGTCTCCATCACCCGGGTGGACACCACCGGCGACCTGCGCTACGCCCGGGTCTATATCAGCGTTCTGGACAAATCCCGGGAAAAGGATGTCCTGAAGGGCCTGAAATCCGCCGCCGGCTTTTTGCGCCGGGAGCTGGGCCGCGCCCTGCAATTGCGCTACACCCCGGAGCTGCAGTTCATCGGCGACGACTCCATCCAGCACGGCGCCCACATTCTGGAGGTCCTGCGGGACCCCGATAAGGTGAAGCCCGTCAACCCCGACAACGACGCCGTCCTGCCGGACGAGGAGGAGTAAGCATGCTGACTGTCCCGGAGACCGCCGCTCTGCTGCGGACCTTTGACAATGTTCTGATCCTGACCCACGTCCGTCCCGACGGCGACACCGTGGGCTGCGCCGCCGCCCTGTGCGCGGGCCTCCGGGCCCTGGGCAAGACGGCGTACCTGCTGCCCAACCCCGAGCTGACGGACACCACCGCCCCCTATTTCGCCCCCTACGCCGCCCCGGCGGGCTTTGTGCCGGAGAAGGTGGTGTCCACGGACATCGCCACGGCGGGCCTGCTGCCGGAGAACGCCAAGCCCTACGCCGGGCGCATCGACCTTGCCATCGATCACCACCCCTCCTTCGAGCACTTCGGCAGGGCCAACATCGTCCGCCCGGAGGCCGCCGCCTGCGGCGAGCTGATCTACGACATCCTGGCCGCCCTGGGCCCCATCACCCGGTCGCTGGCCCTGCCGCTGTATGTGGCGGTGTCCACGGACACCGGCTGCTTTGCCTACGCCAACACCACCGACCGCACCCACGCCGTGGCGGCGGCGCTGATGCGCACCGGCATTGACTTCCAGACCGTCAACAAGGTGTTCTTCCGCACCAAGAGCCGCAAGCGGATGCAGCTGGAGGGCGCCATGCTGGATACGATGGAATTCTATGACCATGACCGGGTGGCCGTCCTGTCCGTTCCCATATCCCTGATGGAACGGGTGCAGGCCACGGAGAGCGACGCCGAGGACCTCTCCTCGCTGGGCGGGCAGATCGAGGGCGTGGACTGCGCCGTCACCATGCGGGAGCTGCGGCCCGACGTGTGGAAGATGTCCGTCCGCACCGGCGCCCGGGTCAACGCCACCGACGTCTGCCGCCTCCTGGGCGGCGGCGGCCACGCCGCTGCGGCGGGCTGCACCGTGGAGGCCCCCTTCCCCGAGGCCAGGCGCCGCATCCTGGCGGCCATCGCCCAAACTGTGCCGGATTTCGTCCCGTGACGTCCCTGCGGGGGGCGGTCTCCGCGCCGGCCCGCCCCTACATAGAACAAAAGGAGGAACGCCTATGAGCTGCTGGACAAGCCGAAAGGTCGGCTGGGTCCTTACGGCCATTGCGCTCATACTGTGCTGGATAACCGCGCGGTCGAATTCCGTCGTCTGTGGGGTGCTGGCCCTCGCGGTCCTGGCTCTGGACCTCATCCAGACCCTGATCTATTACCGCTGTCCCCACTGCGGCCGCCTGATCCGTACCAAGAGCCCCCGCATGCCCCTCTACTGCGCCCGCTGCGGCAGGGAACTGCTGCAGCCCGACCAACAGGACCGCCACCCGGATTGGTGACCTCCCGCAAGGGCGGTCCTGGAAATCTCCCACCGAAGGAGCATCATATTCTCATGCCTAACGGAATCGTCATCATCGATAAGCCCGCCGGCTGGACCAGCATGGACGTGTGCGCCAAGCTGCGGGGCATCCTGCGGGAAAAGCGGGTGGGCCACGGCGGCACGCTGGACCCCATGGCCACCGGGGTCCTGCCGGTGTTCGTGGGGCAGGCCACCCGGGCCGTGGAGTTCGCGGAAAACAGCCGCAAGGAATACGTGGCGGGTCTGCGCCTGGGCCAGGTGACCAACACCCAGGACATCACCGGCGAGACGCTGGAGACCCGTCCCGTCGCCGCCTCCCGGGCCGATGTGGAGGCCGCCCTGGGCCGCTTCCTGGGGGACATCCAGCAGATCCCCCCCATGTACTCCGCCATCAAGGTGGGCGGCCAGAAGCTGTATGACCTGGCCCGCAGGGGCCGGGAGGTCGCCCGCAAGCCTCGCCCCGTCACCATCTACGAGCTGGAGCTGCTGGAACAGGAGAGCGGAACGGACTACCGCTTCCGCTGCGTCTGCTCCAAGGGCACCTATATCCGCACCCTCTGCCACGACATCGGACAGCGCCTGGGCTGCGGCGGCACGCTGTACAGCCTCCGCCGCACCATGGCGGCGGGCTTCACCCTGGACCGGGCCGTCTCCATAGAGGACGTGCAGGAACAGGGCGCGTCCCTGCTTCTGCCCACGGACAGCCTGTTCGCCCAGTATCCCGCGCTGCCGCCGCTCTCCCCCGGAAAGGAAAAGCGGGTCCGCTGCGGCAATCCCATCACCACCCTCTCCGTCCCCGACGGCACTTACCGCGTCTACGGTCAGGACGGCGCGTTTCTCTGCCTCTCCCAGGCGAAGGACGGCGTCCTGACCTCCATCAAGAACTTCTTTGGAGCGTAAAGATATGTCCAGTAAGGAAAAAGTCATCGCCCTGGGCTTCTTCGACGGAGTCCACCTGGGCCACGCCGCCCTGCTGCGGCGCGCCGTGGAGGAGGCCGCCGCCCGGGGCGTCATCCCGGCGGTGTTCACCTTTGACCGGGTGCCGAAGGAGGTCGTCACCGGCATCCCCTGCCCCCTCATCAACTCCCCGGAGGACCGGCGGGACCTGATGCGCCGCCTGTACGGCATCCAGGAGGTCATCATGGTCCCCTTTGACCGGGAGATGATGACCACCGCCTGGCAGGACTATATCACCGAAATCCTGGTGAAGCGGCACCACGCCGTCCACCTGGTGGCGGGCCACGACCACCACTTCGGCCACAAGAACCAGGGCACGCCGGAGCTGCTGGCGCGAAAGTGCGCGGAGCTGGGGCTGGGCTGCGACATCATCCCCAAGGTGGAGGTGGGCGGCATCACCGTCAGCTCCACCTACATCCGCCGCCTGGTGGAGCTGGGGCAGATCGAGCGGGCCAACCGCTTCCTGGGCCATCCCCACACGCTGACAGGCGCCGTCCGCCACGGGCGGGGCGTGGGCTCCTCCCGGCTGTTCCCCACCGCCAACCTGACGGTCCCCGCCCATGTTCTGGTGCCCAGCCACGGCGTCTACGTCACCCGGGCATACCTGCCGGACGGCGGCAGCTACGCCGCCGTCACCAACGTAGGCACCCGGCCCACGCTGAACAACGGCACCGATATCACCGTGGAGGCCTGCCTGCTGGACTTTGCGGGCGATTTGTACGGAAAGACGGTCCGGGTGGAGTTTTACCGCCACATCCGGGATGAGATCCGCTTCGACTCTCTGGACGCGCTGAAGGCCCAGATCGCCGCCGATGTGGAGACCACCCGGCGCTATTTCGCGGAGCATACGGACTGACGAAAGGGCGCCCCTGATGGGGCGTCCTTTTTGACGGCGGCATTGATTTGACGATGCGGGGGCGGGTCGTATCCGCCCGGGACGCGCGGTATCGCCGCGAGGAACAGGCGGACGGCCCCCGCGGCAAAGGGCAGGCGCCGCCGCGCCTGCCCTCTTCCTATATCCGGTCAAATCAGAGTCACTGTCAGCCAGACCAGGCCGATGCCCGCCGCGCCCATCAGGGTGTACACCGCCGGGCTCAGCTCCCGCCACACCCGGCTGAACCGCCCGTGGTCGCCGCCGGCGTAGTTCCGGGCCACCCGCCGGGCCTCCTCCACCAGCTCCCGGGCCGTGACGCCCTCCCCGGCGGCGTCGTTCCGCACGATGAAGATCGCCTGCTCGAAAAACCGCTGGTCCGGGGAATCCACCACCACGACTCTTCTGGAAATACCTTTCACCATTGTCAAAAGCCTCCTGATGTTGATACCTCCATTTTGCCGCGGCGGCGGAAAATTTATACGGGGACCGCGCCCTTTTTTCCGTCCTCCGCCGGGCGGTACAGCACCTGCACCCCGCAGTCGTCCTGCAGCTTCTCCCGGCGGACGCTCTCCGACAAAATCAGCCCCGCCAGGGCCTGGGGGTCCTCCCCCTCCCAGCCCGCCAGCAGGTCCTGGAGCCACTCGTCCCGCCCCGGGTCCGCCACGCCGTCGCTGATCATCACCGCGAAGCCGCCGGGGTCCAGCTTCGCCTTCGTCACGTCAGGCTGGGCGGGGGTCCCCCGCAGGCCCGCCGGGAGGCTGGCTCCCGTGACCCGGCGGACCGTCCCGCCCTTTTTCAGATAGCTGGGGGCGGCGCCGTACTTGTAAAAGGCCGCCTCTCCGGAGGCCGGGTCGAACACGCACAGGTCGATGGTGGTGAAGCTCCCCGTCTCCGCCCCCCGGAGGGCCATGGCCGCGTTCAGCGTCTTCAGCGCCGCCTCCGGCTCAATACCCGCCTCCAGGAACTGCCGCAGCAGCCGGCAGGTCAGGGCGGATTCCTTCCGGGCGGGCTCGCCGCTGCCCATGCCGTCCGCCAGCAGCAGGCACCAGCGGCCCTGCTCCGTCCGGAAGGAGGTCACCGTGTCCCCGCAGACCGTCTCCCCCTCCTTGGGCCGCAGAACCGCGCCCACCCGGCAGGCGAAGTCCGCCTCCCCCGCCGCGCACACCGCCTCGCCAAGGCCGGCGGCGGTGGCGGTCAGCAGCTCGCTGAGCTGGGCGTACTGCCCCCGGGCGCTGCGTCGGGTCTCCTCCAGCTGCCGCCGGTACTGCCGCCGCAGCAGGAAAGCCGACAGCTCCCCGTTCACCGCCGTGATGAAGTCCGGCAGGTGGATGCAGCGGTCCGCGAAATAGCCGGGAAAGTCCTTGGGCATGGCCCGCCCCCGCTCCAGGAGGTAGGGCGTGGCGTCGTTCAGGGCGTTGAAAGTCCCGGTGTACTCCCGCTGCCAGCACAGTTCGCACAGCGCGCAGCCCCGGCAGACCTTCTCCGCCGCCCGGTCGAAGATGACGGCGGGGTTTTCGTCGGTGGACTGAGGCGTGTTCCGGCCCATGCTGTCGTACAGGTCCCGCAGCGCCCCCGCCGCCCGGGTCAATCGGTCCTTCAGCTGCGCCCCCACGGCGGCCTCGTCCGACGGCGGCGCCCGCTTCACCCGCTTGCCGCCGAAGAGCCGCCCAGGCAGCAGCAAAAAGAGGCACATACCCGCCGCGGACTCCAGCAGCAGCGGCTGGGCCAGCGGCTCCCGGGCGGGCAGCAGCGCCGCCAGCGCCGCCGCCAGGAAGGCCAGCGCCGCGCCGCTCCTCCGCCGTCCCGTCCGGCTGCCCGCCAGCAATCCCGCAAGGCCCAGGCCGGCGGTGAAGATGCCGCTGCCCGTTCCGGCGCACAGGTCCGCCGTCAATCCCAACCCCAGCCCCGCCGAGGCCCCCGCCACGGCGCCCCGCTCATAGGCGGTGTAGGCCAGCAGAACGCACAGCAGCGTCCGCCCCACGGAGAGGCCCAGCAGCTCCAGGTCCCCCAGGGCCAGCAGCAGCGCCGCCGCCAGAAACAACACGCTGTCCGCCGCGGGCTTGTCCTGTCCCGGCTGGAACAGGGGCTGGAAAAACCAGGCCGCGGCCCCGGTCAGCCCCGCCGCGGCCAGGCAGGGCGTCACCTCCTCCAGCGGCGACAGCGACTCGATCACATAGATGCCGTTCACCGCCAGAAACAGCCCCATGGCCGTCAGCGCCAGGACCCTGGGCCGGGCCAGGACCCTGTTTCCCCGAAAGGCGGTGGCGGCGGTCAGGAGCAGCACGCCGGTGGCAAGGCAGGGCAGCGCGTCGGCAAAGTCCAGAAACAGCAGCGCCCCCGCCGCCAGACCCGTCAGCGCCGCGCCCCCCAGCGCCCCCGGTCCAGCCGCCGCCACGCAGCCCAGGGCAAAGGGCGCGTAGCCCCCCGGCGTCTGGCTGGCGGTCAGCGCCGCCGCCAGAAAAAAGCGGATGCCCCACGCCATCAGCCGCGCCGACTGCTCCCGCCCCAAAGTGATCTGACCGTGTTCCACAGCCTGTCCCTCCCGAAACCATGATTTTCCACCATTGTACAGTCCCGCGGTGAAAAATCCCGTCGGGAAAAGAGGGCGCGCCATTTCCCGGGGCGCTTTGCGGAAGAAAAGCCGCCGTCCCGGCACGGGACGGCGGCTTTTGCGTGATACGGTTATCTTTGGCGGATCGATTCGCGGTCAGACGGGAAGCTCCATCTCATCCCCCAGCCCCACGAAGCCGTACTTCTCATAGAGGGACCTGCCCATCCGGGTGGCCTCCAGGGTGACGCGGGAGACGCCCCGCTCCCTGGCGGCAGCCACCAGCAGGTCCAGCGTCCTGTACGCGATGCCCCGCCGCCGGTAGGCGGGCCGTGTGTACATGTTCATGATGTAGGCGTTCTCTCCCGTGGGGTTGTGGTACGTGGGCAGCAGCCGGTAAAAGCTGATGCCTCCGGCCCCGGCCAGCTCCTCTCCGTCAAACACCAGATAGGCGATGTGGGCCCCCTTTGCCAGCGCCCGGCGGTAGTAGTCCCGGGACTGCGCCTCCACCTCGGACATGTCCACGGCGCCGTCCAGCCCGTTGGCCGCCCGCAGGACCTCGATCCGGGTCCTGACCAGGAGATCCAGGTCCTCCGCTGTGGCCCGTCTGTATATCAGTTCCATCATTCTCCCCCAATACATCGCGAAAAATCAACGATCCGAGTGCCGTGCTTATCCGTTTGGCTAAATTTGATTTATGATACCATAAAGGCTCATCCGGGGCAAGGCTCCCATTCAAATCGGTGAAAGCCTTGCCCTGTGCGCGCTGAATTCCCGGTCCTTGTCTGTGGACTTTTCCAAGTGCCTGTGCTATCATAATGGAAAAATGAAAAGAGGACGATCCCCATGCTCTACCCATCCCCTCACACCGGCGACGATACGCTGGGTATCCTGGTATTGGTGCTTCTTCCCGCCGCCGGCCTGCTTTTCTGGCTCTTCAACGCCTGGTGCATGGGCAGATGCAAGCGGCAGACCCGCATCCCGTCTCTCCGTCAGAAAATGCTCGTCCTGTGCGGCCTCTTTCTTTTCCTCCTGCTGCTGGCCCTGGCCGCCCACGCGCTGTCGTGACCGCTTTTCCCCCATCCCCATGGACTTTTCCATGGGGATATGTTATAATATATATTCATTTTTCAAACAGGATGGTGCCCCATGCGCATTGGAACAGTAGAGATCAATTCCCAGCTGGCCCTGGCCCCCATGGCCGGGGTCACGGACGCGGCCTTCCGCCAGATCTGCGCGGAATTGGGCGCGGGGTACACCGTCACGGAGCTGATCTCCTCCAAGGCCCTGTGCTACCGCGACAGGAAGACCTTCTCCCTCCTCCGGCAGTTCCCCGGCGAGCATCCCGCCGCCGTCCAGATCTTCGGCAGCGACCCCGTCTGCATGGCGGAGGCCGCCCAGATCGCCATCGAGCACACCGGGGCGGACATCATCGACATCAACATGGGCTGTCCCATGGGAAAGATCGTCAACAACGGCGACGGCGCGGCCCTGATGAAAGACCCGGACAAAGCCGGGCGCATCGTGGAGGCGGTGGTGAAAGCCGTCTCCGTCCCCGTCACCGCCAAGTTCCGCCGGGGCTGGGACATGGGCAGCTGCAACTGCGTGGAGTTCGCCCGGGTCTTGGAGGCGGCTGGCGTCTCCGCCGTGGCCGTCCACGGCCGCACCCGGGCCCAGGTCTACGGCGGCGCGGCGGACTGGAACTGCATCCGCCAGGTGAAGGAGGCGGTGTCCGTCCCGGTCATCGCCAACGGAGACATCTGGAAGCCGGAGGACGCCGTCCGCATTTTGCGGCACACCGGGGCGGACATGGCCATGATCGGCCGGGGGTGCTTTGGCAACCCCTGGCTGTTCCGGCAGGCCAAAGCCGCCCTGGAGGGCCGCCCCATCCCGCCTTTGCCCCCTCTTGCCGAGCGGTGTGACACCGCCGTCCGCCAGTTCGAGCTGGCGGCGGAGGCCAAGGGGGAGCGGGTGGCGGTGCTGGAGGCACGGCGGCACTACTGCTGGTATCTCAAGGGTGTGCCCCACTCCGGCTATTATAAGGAACAGATCGTGCAGATGAACACCCTGGAGGATGTCTATCGCGTGACAAAAGGAATTAAGAGGGACTTGACATGAATCAGGAACAACACTGGATCGACGCGGCCCGCCGGGGGGACCAGGACGCCTTCGGGCAGCTGGTGCGCCTGTACGAAAAGCGGGTCTTCGCCCTGACGCTGCGGATGTGCAGGAACCCCGAGGACGCCGCCGAGGCGGCCCAGGAGGCGTTTCTCGCCGCCTGGCAGGGGCTCCGCTTCTTCCGGGAGGAGTCCAGCTTCTCCACCTGGCTGTACCGCCTGGCGTCCAACGCCTGCGTGGACCTGCTGCGGCGGGAGGGCCGCCACCGGGCCGCCGCCGGGCCGTCCCTGGACGATGAGGCGCTGAATCTGGACGTGCCGGACCGCTCCGCCTCCCCCCAGGAGCAGGCGGAGCGCGGGGAGCTGCGGGCCCATATCAAGGCGGGCCTCGCCGCCCTGCCGCCGGACTACCGGCAGGTGCTGATCCTGCGGGAGCTCCACCAGCGCACCTACGACGAGATCGCGGAGATCCTGTCCCTGGACCTGGGGACCGTGAAGTCCCGCATCAGCCGGGGCCGGAAGCAGCTGCGAAAATTTTTGCTGGAAAGCGGGAACTTTTCCGCCGTTCCCACGTCCAAAGAGACAGGAAGGGAGGGCTGCAAATGAAATACTGCGACGATTACGCGGCCCTGCTGGACCTGTTTGTGGACGGAGAGCTGTCCCCCGCCGAGATGGCGGACGTCCAGGCCCACCTGGACGATTGCCCCGGCTGCCGGGCCTATGTGGACGACGCGCTGGCCCTCCGGGCCGCTTTCCCCGATGTGGAGGACACGGAAGTCCCCGCTGGCTTTGCCGAGGGCGTGATGGCGGCTGTTCAGGCCCAGGCCGCGGGGGAGCGGTGCCGGTCCGCTCCGCAGAAACGGCGGTTGGCCCGGCTTCTGCTGCCCCTGGCCGCCTGCTGCGCCATCGTGCTGCTGGCGCGGGGCGTGGGTCTTGGAGGCGGCGGCAAGTTCGAATCCGCCTCCACCACCGCCGACACGGCGGCCCCGATGGAGACGGAGGCCATCGCGGAGGAGCCCGCCGCCGCTGAGGACGGCATCTCCGCCGACAGCGCGGACAACGCCGCCCCGGAAATGGCCCTGACCGCCAGCGCGCAAAAGAACGGCATCGCGGATATGTCCCGCTCCTCGTCCTACTTCGCCGTCCTGACCCTGCCGGCGGACGCCCTGGAGATGGAGCCGCTGGCGGACGGCACGCCTGTCAGCGAATCGGACGGCGAGCGGCGGTATGAGCTGTCCGCCGGGGATTACGACGCGCTGCTGGACCAGCTGGACGCCGCCGGCATCCAGCCCATCGCCCGGGAGCAGACCGGCGCGGAGAGCGAGACGGCGCTGGTCATCGTGACGGGTCTTTGATTTCCCGCAGGCAGAACAGCCCCGGGCTGGTAGCCCGGGGCTGTTTCCATGTTTTGACCCTGTTTTCCCCTTGCATTTCGCCCCCATCTATGCTATAGTCCTCTTTGACAGGTGCCATCTCCCTGTCCAAGCGCCCGCCCGGGCGTTCGTTCGGCAGACCCGGTTTGCCGTTCTCTAAACAAAAAAATGGAGGTTGCGCGGGCCTTATCCTGCGTTTTTTGCTGCGTATTTGCATCAAAGGACCTCCAAACCATGTCAAGGAGGTCTTTTTTATGTCCAATTCCCGCTTCACCACCCGCCAGCTGGCCACCGCCGGCATCATCGCCGCCCTGTATACCGTGCTCTCCCTGTTCGCCAATGTCTTCGGTATCGCTTACGGCCCCATCCAGTGCCGCTTTTCCGAGGCGCTGACGGTCCTGCCCTTCTTCCTGCCGGAGGCCATCCCCGGTCTTTTCATCGGGTGCCTTGTCACCAATCTCATGAGCACCGTGGGCCCGCTGGACATCATCTTCGGCTCCCTGGCCACCCTGCTGGCGGCCCTCTGGACCCGCCGGATGCCCAACAAGTGGCTGGCCCCCCTGCCTCCGGTGGTCTGCAACGCCGTCATCATTGGCGCCATGATCGCCTGGTACGAGGTGGGCTTCACCGGCGCTTTCCCCGGTGCCTTTGCCTATAACGCCTTCACCGTGGGTCTGGGCGAGGCCATTGCCTGCTATGTGCTGGGCCTGCTCCTGCTCCAGCTCCTGCCCCGGGTGCCCACCCTTCAGGGCCGGCTCGCCCCCCGGGCCTGACCTTTACACAAAACGACCGTGTCCCCTTGGCGGACACGGTCGTTTTTTTCATTTCAGCTTCTGCCGGATTCTGGCCTTGGCCTCCTGTGACAGCACCTTGCCCGCCAGCCGCACCGGCAGGGGCGGCAGCGCGCAGAACTTTTTGCGCACCTTGTCGAAGGGCTCCAGCGCGTAGGCGGAGAAGAACGCCGCCCGGTCGGGGGGCTGGCCGATGGGCGATGCCAGCCGGGGATTTCCGGCCACCGCGCGCTCAATGGGGAACGCCTGCCGGCTCAGCGGCAGCTGGTCGAAAATATGGCTGCCGTGCCTGGTATTCACCAGCAGCAGGTTGATGCCCTTCTCCTGCTGGTCCGGCAGCTCGTCCTGCTTCAGGCCCCAGAAGTCCCCCAGGGTGAAGTCGCCGGGGCGGTTCAGGTTCGTATAGGCGCAGCGGTGGCAGCTGGGCCGCAGGAACAGCGCCCGACCAAAGGCCCGGCCGAACTCCGTGCGGAACAGCGGCGCGGTGTCCACGGTGCCGTCGTCGTAGACGGTCGTAAAGTGGCTGTCCTTCCAGCCGGTGACCTTGTTGCGGAAGCGCACCGCCTGGAGGGCCTTGCCCTTGCGCCGTTCAATGGAACGGGCCGTGTCCTCCCACACGCCGGGGGAGGGCACGCCGTGGCACACCAGGTCACAGGTGATCAGATTCTCCGGGCGGCGGCCCAGATAGCGGTAAAGGCCGTCCACCTGACAGGGCGTGCCGGAGAACAGCACAGGCCGGGTCTCCAACGCCTTTCTGATCTCCCGGAAGGTCTCGCCCAGGTCGCTCTGGACGTACTTGGCTCCCCGCAGCCGCCACAGGTCCTCCTTGCGGAAGCAGGCCACGTGGCGCAGGTGCTGTCTGCCGTCCAGGGCGGCGCCGTACACGATGCCCCCGTCCTCCAGCACATAGTCCGCCAGGGCGGTGAAAGCGCCGCCGGAGGTGGAGTCCCGGCGGACGGCGTCGTCCCGGTTCCAGGCCGCGAAGGCGGCGGGCAGGGGCTTTTTCTCCCGTTCATGCAGCAAGGGACAGACAGCGGTGCAGTGCCCGCAGCGGACGCACGCCTCCCCGTCGACGACCGGATAGGCGAAGCCCTCCCTGTCCCGCTCCATGGAGATGGCGTCCTTCGGGCAGCCGCTGGCGCAGGCCGTGCATCCGGTGCAGCGGGCGTGGTCCGCCAGGACGGGCAGGCTGTGGAGCGGGGTCTCCCGCTCCGGCGCCTCCCGCCTGGGGGGCATCTCGTTTTGCAGGGCGGCGCGCAGATAATCCAGCGAGGACCGCCGGGCTGCCTGCAGCCGCTGGTCCACATCCGTCCAGTTGATCTCATCCTCCAGTCCGGCGGTATTCCCCTGCCCGATGATGCGGTCAGCCAGCCCCAGCTGGTTCAACAGGCTGAAGGTCCGGGAACTCTCCGGGTCCGCCAGCTCCGCGGGAGCCACGGCTGTGAAGAAGGGGATGTGGAATTGGATGGCAAATACCGTGCCGTGGAAGGAATTTGTAAAGACAAAGCCGGCTTTCTCAAACAGTTCCAAAAATTCCGCCGGACCCGCGTCCAGCATGCAGCGGGCTCTTGGGTGGACCTTCTGCCGGATGCCGCACAGCTGTACGATGGGCATGGCGCTGCGGCGGGCAAATTCCTGCAGATAAGGGGTCAGGATGCCAGGCTTGTTGATACAGTAGCAGAGGATATAGCCATTCGGTACCGGCACCGGAAGTTGAACGCCAAAAGTCCCCCTGTCTGTGAACAGGTGTCCGGAGGCAATGGCGCTCCACTGCTCCTGTGTCAGCAGCAGCGTGGGGTCCAGGACCACCGGGACCTCTTCCCCGGTGATCTCCGCCACGATCTTCTGTCCCTGCCGCTCCCGGACAGAGAGATGGGAAAAACTCTCCAGATAACCCCGCAGCTCGTCTTCCATGCCCTCCGGGACGCGGGGAATTCCGAAGGACGGGGCATAGGCGATCTTCCGGCGCTGGGAAAACGCGCCGAAAAACACCGGGTCAAAGTGCCCGTCGGGAAAGATCTTGGGGTTCCAGATCTGGTCGCTGCCGGAGAGGATCAGGTCATAGGGCAGCTCGGCGGCCCGCAGCTCCTCCAGGCTCTCAAACCGGTGGCCGGAGATACACAGGTGGTCCTTTTTGAACTGCTCAAACCGCTGATACCGGGCTTTCAGCTTCTGATAGTGCAGAGCGGTGTGGGCGTCGGCGGCGGCGCTGCCAAGGCCCGTGGGCTTGCGGAACAGGTTGTTGTCCTGGTTAACGAAGTAGTCGATGATCTCGCACCCGGCGCCCAGGGACTCCACCGCCCTCTCCGTGGCCGCGGCCTGAAGCAGGGCCCCATAGTGGTGGATATGGTAAAAAGTGACAAGTCCTGTCTTCAAAAAGAGACTCCCTTTCTCATTTCAGGTCCATGACCACGTTCTGGGGCGTCAAAAGGTCGTCCTCCGCCACCCAGTCGGACACGGGCACCACCTCGAACTCGGTCTCCGTGCGGCGGATGACCACCTTCTCCAGCCCCGCGTTGATGACCATACGGCGGCACATCAGGCAGGAGGTGGCGTCGGGGAGCAGCTCGCCGGTGCGGGCGTCCCGGCCCACCAGGTAGATGGTGCCGCCCACCATGTCCCGCCGGGAGGCGGAGATGATGGCGTTGGCCTCGGCGTGGACGCTGCGGCACAGCTCGTACCGCTCGCCCCGGGGGACCTTCATGGCCTCCCGGGAGCAGTAGCCCATGTCCACGCAGTTGGCCCGGCCCCGGGGAGCGCCGTTATAGCCCGTGGAGATGATCTCGTCGTTTTTCACGATGATGGCGCCGTAGATCCGGCGCAGGCAGGTGGCCCGCTCCAAAACGGTCTCGGCGATGTCCAGATAGTAGTTCTCTTTGCTGATGCGGTCCATGGGCAGCCCTCCATTTCTATATCTGTAATGATTTATTGTAGCATGGGAGCAGAGGTCTTGCAAGTGCAGTCTCTGGCGGTTTTGGCAGGGACCGGAGGCGCGGGGCGGCGCTTCAGACCCCCGCCCGGACGGCGATCAGCTCCGCCGTGACAGAGACGGCGATCTCCTCCGGCGTCTCCGCGCCGATGGCAAGGCCGATGGGGGCGTGGACTCCGGCGTACTCCTCCGCCGTAAAGCCCGCCGCCAGCAGGCGGTCCCGGCACAGGGCCAGCTTCCGCCTGGAGCCGATGCAGCCCAGGTACTTCGCCCCGCTGCGCAGAGTCTGGGTCAGCACCTCGTAGTCCGCCTGGTGGCCCCGGGTCATGATGACCACGTAGTCGTCCGGCGTCACCCGCACCTGCCGGGACAGGTCCTCAAAGCCGCCGCACAGGACCTCCTCCGCCTGGGGAAACAGGGCTTTGTCCGCGAACTCCGGCCGGTCGTCGTACACCACCGGACGGAAGCCCACCGCCGCGATGGCGGGCACCAGCGCCTGGGAGACATGGCCGCCGCCGAAGATATACACCCGGCCCGCCTTCACCGCCGGGACGGCGAACCAGCCGTCCCGGAACAGCGCCCTGTTTTGCAGCAGGCCCTCCGGGATGGCCTCCAGATACCGCGCGCCGTCCCGGTCCGCAAGGCCCATGGCGGTGATTTTTTCGCCCTCCAGCCGCCGCACCAGCCAGGTGTCGGCGTTCTTCCCGGTGGCCTCCATCAGGTCCCGCAGGATGCCGATGACATGCCCGTCCCCGGCGGGAAGGTACTGGAACTGCACCGACACGTCGCCGCCGCAGACCATCCCCAGGCTGGCCGCGTCCCCCTGGACGAAGCGGAAGTGCCGCAGAGCGTCCTCCCCCGTTTTCAGCAGGTCCCGCGCCAGTAGCGTGGCCTGGTACTCCACGTTGCCGCCGCCGATGGTGCCCGCCGTCCCTCCGCCGGAGAACACCGCCAGCATGGCCCCCGCTCCCCGGGGCGTGGAGCCGCCGGAGGCCACCACGCTGACCAGCTCCACGCTGTGTCCGCTCTCCAGGCTGTGGACGATCTCCCTGATAAATTCCCGCATAATGGCACGCCTCCTCCGTGATTTCCCCTCTATTGTACCACAGGTCCGGCCTTTGGGGAAGCCGGAGCGGCGTCCCGGGAAAAAATTTACGGATCTGTGAAGAAATCCGCTCCGCCGCGTCGTAATATGGTTGTCGGACGACGAAGGGAGGTGGCGGCGCGGCGTGGCGAGCATGACAAAGGAACAGTTTTCATCGCTGGTGGTCCAATACGAGCGGCTGGTGTACACCATCTGCTTCCAGCTGGTCCGGGACGCCGCCGCGGCGGAGGACCTGACCCAGGAGACCTTCCTCGCCGCCTACCTCCACCGGGACACGATGCCGGAGGGCTACGAGCGGCAGTGGCTGGGGCGCATCGCCGCCAACAAGGCCAAGGACCATCTGCAAAGCGCCTGGAGCCGCCACGCGGTGCTGTCCGGCGACGAGGGGATGCCCCCGGGCCTGTCCCCGCCCGCCGAGGAGACGGTCCTTCAGCGCGCCGGGGCGGCGGAGATCGCGGCGGCCATCGAGGAGCTGAAGGAGCCCTACCGCCCGGTGTGCCGGCTGTGCCTGCTGGAGGAGAAGTCCCCGGAGGAGGCGGCCCTGGCCCTGGGCAGGCCGGTAAAGACGATACACACCCAGCTGTCGCGGGGCAAGCGGCTGCTGCGGGAGCGATTGGAAAGGAGTGGAGCGCATGAACCGATTCCGCGATGACGGACATTTGACCGACGAGACCCTGGCGGCCCTGGCCCTGGGCCGGGAGCTGGACGAGCTGAGCCGTCTGGAAGCGGCGGAGCATCTGGCGTTCTGCGACCACTGTCTCCAGCGCTACACGGAGGCGCTGGAGGGCACGGAGCTGCTGGCGCCGGAGCGGAGCTGCCGAGAAAGCCTGTGGCGGCGGGTCCGGCAGCGGACGCTCCATCTGCTGACCAGCCGATACGCCACGGCGGCCGCCGCGGTGGCCCTGGCTCTGACGGTGGTCTGGGGCAGCGGCCGGATCGACTTTGTCCGCGCCCCCGCGCCGGCGGAGGACCGCCCCTCGGTCTCCCAGGGACTGCGGGAGTGGACGGCGAAATGGAGCGATTCCCTGGACGGCGCTGTTTCGGGGCTGAATGAATTTTTTAACGGGCTGGGGCACTCCCGGCCGGTGCAAGGAGGAACGAACTCATGAGACGCAAACACGGAATCTTGCTTTTTATCGCATCCTGTATTCCCGGCTGCGGCGAGATGTATCAAGGCTATATGAAGCGGGGCGTGTCCATTCTGACCGCCTTCTGCGGGGTGTTTTTTCTGGCGGTCTTTCTGGAGATTGGCGCTCTGGCGGTGCTGATGCTGCCGCTGTGGCTGTATGCCTTTTTTGACAGCTACAACCTCCATGCCCAGAGCGACGAGGAGGCCGCCGCCAATCCGGACACATACCTGTTCGGTCTCAGCGAACTGGACGCGGAGAAAATGGGGGTGCTGCTGCACAAGCGGCACAGCCTCATTGGCTGGACACTGGTGCTGCTGGGCGTCTATCTGCTGTGGCAGATGGTGGCCAGACTGCTGGGCGATCTCTTCGTCTATGTCTTAGGAGCCGAGTGGGGCTTCTACTACTCCCTTCAGTACGGCGTTCCCAGGCTGGCGGTGACAGTCCTCATCATTGCCCTGGGCATCTGGTTCATCCGGGGGCCCAAGCGCAAGCCCGCCGAGGAGATTCCCGCCTTTGTGCCGCCCGCGGCGGAACCGGAAGCTCCGGTCCAGGAGACCGCCGCCCCGGAGGCGGACACCGCGCCGGACGGCGAAGCGCCGGAAGAGGAGGCCCCCCATGGAGACGACTGACCGCACCGCGCCGGAGACGGCGCCCCAGCCCCGGCAGCGCCGGGTGGGTACCTTCACCCTGGGCGTGACGCTGGTGGCGTCAGGCGTGGCGATGCTGATCGCCATGTTCTTCCCGGACCTGGACCTGCGCTGGGCGCTGAAATGCGCCCCCGTCATCCTGATTCTTCTGGGCGTGGAGACGCTGCTGGCCGCCAGAGGCGGCGGGAAGATCAAGTACGACTGGCTGGGGATGCTCCTCTGCTTCGTGCTGACGGGGGCGGCGCTGTGCATGTGCGCGGCGGCGTGGTACATGGCCTGGTACTGGCCGGAGCACGGCCAGTACTGCGACGGCTCCATCACCGGGAACGAGCGCGGGGTTTATATGGAGTATGACGCTTTCAACACCCGACAGCCGCGGCTGCCAGAGCTGGAGGCCGGAGATCCCCTTCAAATGGAGCTCGTCAGGAGCCGGGTCCCGACCGGCCATGTCCCGGAGACACAGAGCGATTGACGCCGGAAAAAGACGCACGGCGCTGGCCGTGCGTCTTTCAATATGGGTGCGGCTCCGCGTGGACATCCTGGCCAAAAAGCGCGGGCAGTGATCGGGCGCGCGGCGAAAGCC